>ERZ827043.589-NODE-589-length-45291-cov-5.703113_pt1 | contig 45291 bp, 91 predicted proteins | sample MGYA00519923_ERZ827043 | MGnify/ENA primary metagenome ERZ827043 (study PRJEB31778, sample SAMEA3449251) | human gut metagenome | biome: human gut; feature: human-associated habitat; material: faeces | place: United Kingdom | collected 2010/2012 ... | reverse complement strand
TCCTCTTGACAAACAAGAAAAAATATGATATAATATATATGTAAATAAGAATGTGAATCCATTCTTTATTTGCTACATTTTGATACCGCGAGGATTTCTTTCCTTTCTTAAACTTTCACTTCTTTTTTAACGGTTTATTTCCGCTTCGCGGTATCGCTCCTTCGTTTCTAGGGGTTGATATGCTTCCGTCCATTTGTTATATCAACCCCGTTTTAAAATATTAGATATGAATATAGCGATTTCTCATTTTTAACGCTATTTTATATACCACGACCCACGAGGGTTTTTAATAAAGAAAATAATGACTCTTTTAACGTTATTGGTTTAAACCGCCAATAACGTTAATTCTATATTTACTCCCTATTGACAAATCAGATCTTTTATGATATAATATAATTATATAAAAAATTATACTAGAAGGGGATTTATATACATGACAAAGTAGTTAAACATTTCATTATTAAGTGATGAAGAAATTATTAAACGCGCAAGGCAACTAGATAATGGTTGTGGTATCGCACAATTAGTTAAAGCAACCACTACCCCTGTAATGAATGGCTGTGATATTGTGGCTACGGTTGTTCACGATAAAATTATTCGATGGTCGCTTTATCATAATGACGAATTTGCTATGCGCTTTAAAACTTGCAAAGAAGCAGTAGATTATTTATTAGAAAGCGAAGTTTAAAGGAGATTAATGTATAATGCATGCTTATAAGACTTCTTATACCCTAGCCGTTTATAATAAGCCACGTCTAACTATAACCTCTAATGATTTTGCTATTGACTATGAAGATTTTACGCCATATGAAGATATAATCACAATGAATTGGCATAATATCAATGAAGTCTTAGAGAATTCTTTTCTGCCTTTTGGGAACCGAATAATTCTCTCTTCTAAACGCAAAGGAAAAGAACTTTTTATTCTTGACAATCATAACCAAGCACTCACATTTAAAGAATGGAAAGACCCGCTCTTAAACGCAACCCTAATCGTCAAAAAAATTAAATATAATCCTACCTTGGAGGAAGCGCGTGCTTATGAAAAGACCGCCCTTGCCTCCGCTTATATAAATGAGCATTTTAAAAAAACAGAGTAAAAAACAACACTCTGTTTTTATTTTATGCGCATGACAATACACATTTCTAACTCTTGAAAAATATAAATATATAAATGACATTATTTTAATATAATATTACTTTTTGTTTCATTTTTTATTTGATTCCTCCGGAGTTTCCATTTGAATTTTAAATTGGTTTCTTAAAAGGTTCCATTTCATTTTTTAAACGGTTTCTTAAAAGGTTCCATTTCATTTTTTTTATTTCTTCTTGACAAATGTTCCAATTAGGTATATAATATAATTAGAAAACAAAAGGAGAGATATGTATGCGAACAAAGGCTTTTGTGAGAATAGAAGGACGCGACAAAGAACGAACGATATATGAAAAAAATGGTATTAACTATGTGCGCTACAAAGGGAAAGCCGTTCAAGTCTGGTTGCGTAGTGATGGGGAAAATTATGCCGATTATCAATGGGCTTGGTAAAAAGACTTGACAAAACATTTTTGAAGTGATATAATATAATCATTAAAAGAAAAGGAGATAAATCCAATGACAACTGCCCAGAGTAAAGAAATCCGCGCTTTTTGCGCGACCATTGATATGGAAACCCCTCGTACCGTTCAGGCAATTATTACCGACCTTCGCAATCATTATAAAATGTTTTGGTTCGACGAAGATAAGGTTCGCCATACTCTCATTAAAAATGGCGCTACCAGTTTCACACTTGGCAACAATAAAGAATATTTTTATTTTGCTGATGAAGCGCTGACACGCCTTAAAACTCCCAACAATGAAACGAAGCGTGTTTTTACTCGTCTTGAAATATATAAAAGCACCCTTGACAATCACGAGATTCTGTGATATATTATAAATACGAAAGGGGGATTACCCAATGCGCAAGATTTATAGCGATGAAGATGTAAAGAAAAAGTATATGGCTACTGTCGAAGAAGCCGACCATTATAACGGTCAACTTATCACTTTTGTGAATTGGCTTTATGATAATGGTTTTTATAAAGATGTTGACAATAATAATATTGCCGATGGTTTTTCGTCTACCCGTTTCGTCCAGAATGGTAAAATTTCTATTGGAATTGATACCCGTGAAGATAAGTGCGTAATTGGACTTGACCCTTCCTTTTGCTATGATAAGTTCTCGAAGTGCTCTATCATTGTAGAGCTTCCTCACTCTAAACGCAAGGAAGAAGCCTTTTATAATCTTCTTACTCTGCTTATGGAAAATAAGCACGCTTATCGTGAATGGAGCAAAATTGCACCTACTTCTTGGTACGGAAATTATCTTCATTTTGAACGCAAACAGCCTTGACAAATAAAGAATTTTATGATATGATAATATCATAAGAGGTGAGCAATATAGATATGCAGTCAATGAATGAATTGATGAATGAATTGAAAAAATTAGATATTCCTTTTGAAATAAACGAAGATGATAGCTTGGTTATACCAAAATACGAATGGATGTCTAATTTTGCCGGAGTATACAGCGAAGCCGGTCATTATACTTTTGGTATATCTAAAAATGGTCGCTGGCAGAAGGAAACATTTCATGATGTTTATACGCTTGGAGAAATGGTAAAATATATAGCACGTTTTTATTTTGAAGAGCGTGAAGAAAAGTCCTCTTGACAAATAAGAAAAAATGTGCTATAATATATATACAAGATGAGGGTATAGCTCAGTAGGTAGAGCAATTGCCTTGCGGGAATAGAATAAGTAATTCGTCATACACAGATGTGTGAAGATGATAGGTCATATCTATCTTCTCGCGCCATTAAGCAATAGGTCGTGGGTTCAAGCCCCACTACCCTCACCACAAATATGTATTTTCATAATTCACCGGTGTTAGTTCTTGCCATTTACTAATGCCGGTCTCTTTCTATTTTCACTTGACAAATTAAAAAAGGTATGTTATGATACAATCATAAACCAAAAGGAGGAAGAAAAGAATGATGAAGTTTGCGGTAGCGTCGGTTGGCATCAATACAGGCAAGGTTAAGTATCTTAACGAAGTATGGGCGAATGAAGCGGATGCGAAAAAGGCTTCGGAAATGCTGAATGAGCAATTTAAAGGTGCTGTAAAATGTTTTGTTGTGGTTTATAAAAGTCTTGACAAAGGCGCGGAGACGTGATATAATATAATCAAGATAAGGGGAGAAAACCCAAAAGGAGAGGTAAATATGAAGCTGGCGATCGGGCTTATTTTGATTTTTGGTAGCGTCGGCGCGTTTGAGGTTGGAACTATTCACATTGCGCGATTTATTTTTCAAGAAATAATTGGTATTTATTTTCTTGTGAACGGAATTGCACGCCTATACCAGAGGTATTGATATGTTTAAAGAGCTTAAAGAAAAACTTGACGAACTCAAAATCAATTATTGTAATGTTGCAGAGGACTGTATCACGGTGAATCGTGACGATAAAACAAGAATGGTTATCATCTACGACGAAAAATATAATCTTTGCGCGTATTATATTAGCAATAAAACAAAAGATACTATTGGGATAGAAGATAACATCGCAGAATTGGTAATAACCATTGCGCGCTATTATGAGGGCGAGGATACTTAATTCTACCTACTTTTGGAGTGATAACGATGTGTAAAATTAGAATTGAAAAATCTAAATTCTTTAATGCTAAAATTGTTCTCTCTACAAGTCATATTCCTTTTACTGCTCATTTTTTTGACGATGCGGTAGAAGTTGAGGTTTCAAATAAATTTAAAAATGTTCTTGACAAATTGAAAAGCCTGTGATATAATATAATTACAACAAAGGAAAGGAAAGTGTTAAAAATGAAGTGGTTTTGGATAATTCTGATTGAAATGGTTGTATATCTTACAATTCTTAATATTGTAAAGATTACGGGAGTAAGTATTGGTTCTGCTTTTTGTATTGGCTATCTCACAAGCGGTATTGTGCTTCCTACTGTAAAGATGGTTTTTTCAAATCGAAATTAAAAATACCCTCTTGACAAATTAGAAAAAATATGATATAATATATATAGCGAATGGCTCTTCCCGCCTGTAAATTGGAGAAGTGAGGTTTTTAAGGTTTTGGTAGAGTGAATAAACCTTTTTATATGCGCGAATGGTGTAGCGGTTCTGCACGTTTGGCTTTGAACCAAAAGGTTTTCGATCATCACGAAATTCGCGTGCCAACCCCTTGTATATGACAAGGGATACAAAATCACAAAAAACAAATAAGAGAAAGGAAACAAAATTATGAGAGATTTTCCGATGGAAAAGTATCGTTTTATCGTTCAGCCGGAGAAGCGTCGAGTTATCGCGCTGACGCGGTTTGGCGGTAAGGTTGTGCGAGCAGAAGCCCGTTGCAATCCTGCGGACAAGTGGGACGAAGAAATCGGTAAGAAGCTGGCTTCCCATCGTTGTAATATTAAGGTTGCAGAAAAGAGAGAGAAGCGAGCAACCATGAAGCTGAATGAAGCTACGATTGCTTATCAGCGAGCACAGGCAGAGTTTAATAAGGCAATGGCTTATGCAACGGACGCAACCGAAGATAAGTATTACGCCGAAGATAAGCTGACTGAATTCTACGCAACGGAAGTTGCTGAATAATAGAGGGTAAAACCTCTCTCGTCGAGTGGGTGCGAGAATAAATAAAGCCCACTACGAAAAATGGGAAATTAGCTCAATGGTAGTAGCTCACGGCTGTTAACCGTGTGATAAGTGTTCAATTCACTTATTTCCCGCCATATGGTGCCATCGACTAATTGGTTAGGTCATAGCATTTTCAATGCTATAATATGGGTTCAAGTCCCATTGGCATTACCATAAAAAGTATATAGTCTAATTCAAGTAAGTTAAAAGACAGCCTACTAATTTCCGTTTGGCGGGAGCGTAGGAAAATGAGATAAAGACTTAATTATCTCTATATTTTTTTGTTTTTACCTCTTGACTTTTAAGGAAAAATGTGGTATAATAATATTATCAGTTAAGTGAATACTCATATGTTGGGGTTTGGTGTAATAGAAGCACAGGAGTCTCTAAAACTCCACGCTCCGGAGCGGAACCGGAAACCCCTGCCACCCGTATGAGTGGTGAAATAACCCCTTATTGAAATATATAAGGGGTTATTAAGAAAATAAATAAGGCGGGATACGTTAACGGTAAACGAACGGTCTTATAATCCGTCATAGGCACCAGATTAGTGCGAATTCTGGGTTCAAATCCCAGTCCCGCTCCCATACGGCGAAAACCGAATACAAAACTTAATATTCCTTTGGTTGTTAGGAAGTAAAAATAATAGCCAAAACCTATGATTGCGCACCTCTGTCGAGCAACAAGTGGCAAAAGTAATCTTTTGAAAATAATAAAATCCCTTTATTTACAAAACGTTATTGTGGGTTGACCTCTATGATGATCGTTTTGGTTTTGTGGTTAATGCTAAATTATCTTATAGGTAAATATCTGGTCAATATTTAACCTATAAGATAGTGCCTAAAATGCTTCCATACCCCAACTGGTAGAGGGGAACGGCTCAAACCCGTTATAGTTTCAGTTCAAATCTGAATGGAAGTACCATATAGGCGAGTAGTAAATCGGCAACTACGGGGGGCTGTAAACCCCTTTCCTTCGGGAATAGCTGGGTCGGCACCAGCCTCGCCCACCAACATAAAATTATTTTTAACTTGTCCCCTTATAGTTATAACGGTATAATAACACCCGTCGGTGCAGTTATGGGTTCAAATCCCATTAAGGGGCGCGGACAGCTTCACCGCGAACGAAGCAAAAATCCCAATGGCGAAAGCATAAACGCATTAAAGACAATAATATGCTCTCATACGGTGGAACGCGACAAGCATTTAGGATCAAACTCTCCATATGACTTTTAAGCGCAATCCACGCAAGAGTGGTGTAGTGGTGGAATGCCCTACTTGGGAACAAAAAATTTTAAAAAGCGTCTGCCGTGCAAGTCGGCTAAACGTATGCGCTTGAACGTTAAAAAATAAATCAAGTTAGTGGTGGATTAACACCGAGCAGACGCGCCTTTTTCCATCGCAAAGGCTCGGAAACCCTAATTGGCTACAAGGGGTAATATTGTAGTGATTTTTGGTTCAAGAATTGTAGTGGGGTAATGTGCGAATGGGAGCAATTCTGTGAACAAAAATCGCAAAGTGGCGCGATTTGAAGTAGGATGTTGTGGAAGTCTTGCTTTTCTGCCCCCTTTAATTAACTCTTGACAAATCACTTTTTATATGCTATAATCATATTAGAAAGTGAGGGAAAACTATGAGCAAGTATTGTGAAAAATGCGGTTGTTATCTTCCTGTTGGGAAAGAGAAATGCCCCGCCTGTGGTTATAGTAAAGAAACTGAAATTAAGCACGAAATGGACGTTAATGAAAATCTAAAAGAAAAACTGGTGGATCTGCTTGACCAATTTGTTTATGATGATTGGTATGGAAACGGTGATATAGCAGACGAACTCATAGCAAATGGCGTAACGGTGCGAGAGTTGGACGGTTGCAAATACTGTAAAGAATACGAAGATTTGCCCGAACACTTTATTGATGGTAAACCTGTCGGAAGAGTATTCGATACTTGTATTCAAACAGACGAAAATGGATTGTGGCATATTGAAGTTCCTTATGGTGCAGATATTGGTATTCAATTTTGCCCTATGTGCGGACGTAAGCTACCACGGCCACAGGAAAGAGAATGATTATGACACTCAAAGAATTTGCAAAAATTATTGATGGCAGAGAATACCTACACGAAATCACAAAGGAAGAAGAAGCGTTGGCAAAAGAGCTTGGATTTGTTGTGGTGTTTGGGTATTCTGATGATAACGCAGAATTGCGCGGTGCGATTGATGATGAAATTGGTTGCTATGATGGCGGTGTTTTGGAACATGATAGTTTACCAAGCGTAATATACGCAGATTGGTGCCCAAAAGATATTGATTGTTCTTGGGCGTATAGCACATCTATTCCTCACGAAAATTTTAACATTTACGAAGATGGAGAGCTGTATTGTGTTGGTGTCGTATGTGATATTAACGAATCAAAGAAAACCAATGCCGACAGAATCCGCTCTATGAGCGATGAGGAACTGGCGGAGTTTTTGACACATATAAACCCAATAAACTGCCAAGACTGTGCATTTTCTCACGGGTGGAGTTGTCAGCCAGACAGAGACGACTATTCCGACTTTGAGAAATGCAAGGAAGGCCGAAAGAGGTGGCTCCAACAGCCAGCGGAATAAAAAGGAGAATGATTATAGCTATTGTATTAGTCTTAAATGCACAATCAACTGAACCGGCGTTCAGTCCCGACTTGAAATCGGTGAGTAGGCGAGAGCCTATGGGGATCGACACCTCGGTTGTGCGCCACAAATATAGTAGTAGGGTTAACCTGTTCCGTGGTGATGCGCGGAACTGACTCCGATAGCGCAGGTTTTACTCGGAAATCGTGAATCTTTACAACAGAATATTGACACAAACATCATATCTGCTTATAATAATAGTATTGAAAATAATCTTATAGGAGGCGGACGAATGGCGGAGCAAAAACTGACGGCAACGGAATTGCTTGAGAGGGATTATGGCTCGGACGAGATGGCGCAGAAGCTGATAGCGTCATTTCGGACTGACGAGAAGCAGACGGACGAGGAAATCTACAAGTTTCTGGAATCGTTCTATTAAGCCAAGAAGCGCAGAATACACTTCTTATTTTGAATGATGAATACAATAAATATAAAGTAAATATTTAAAAATTTGTGCGGGCGTGCGTGAAAGGTAAACGGCTGGTTTGCTAAACCAAGGCTGGATGAAAGTCCAAGGGAGATCGATACTCTCCGCCCGCGCCATATGCTTCCGTAGTATAACGGTTATTACAAAGCACTTGTAATGCTTAAATATCAGTCCGATTCTGATCGGAAGCTCCATAAAAAATAAAAAATAAAAAAAACATAATAAAAGGAAATTAAAAAAATGGAAAATGTTGCCCCGCTTCATGGGAAGGCTGTCGCCTCCCTTATTCTCGGTAGCTGTTCTATTGTTTGTTGGTTTTGTGGTCTGTATGGTGCTATTATTGGCATCGTCCTTGGTATTATTGGCATCGTAATGGCAAGTAAGGCTAAAAAGGCTGGTAATACAGAAGGTATTCGCACTGGTGGTCTTGTCTGTTCAATTATTGGGCTTGCCGGGTCTGGGATTGCTTTTGTGATTGCTTTTGGCGCACTTATGACCCTTGGCGCTCTCGCTGTCGCGTTTGGTTAATTTTTTTCTAATCCTCTATTCGTTTTTTCACTATCTATTAGAAGAAGCAAAAACGAAAGGGGATTATTTTTATGAATGAAAATTTCTTCTATGGCTGTTTACCAGCCAAAAAAGATTTAAGAGATTATAAAATTCACGCTTCTGCAAATGTCGTGGAAACCTTCCCAGAGACTTTTGAACTTCCACGATATGGCAAAGTAAAAAATCAAGGAACAGTATCAAGTTGTGTCCCTCACGCAATCTCTACGGTTTTAGAATATTTTGATCAAGGATACAATGTTCTTTCAACCAATTTTATTTATGGCTTACAAGAACGTATTAGTGGACGTCTTGGCAGGGGTATGTGTTTAACGGACGCATGTAAAATTGTTTAGCAATACGGCGATATGTTATATACCGATTGTTGTGGGAATAGCGAGTCTCCGGATTGTAAAGCCATAGCAGAAAAAGCTCTTGCCGATGAGACAAAAGCAGAAACCGCCTATAACTATCGCATCAATTCATATTATTCTTGCCCTACCTATAAAGACATTAAGCACGCGCTAATAAATTATGGAATGGTGCTCGGCGCTATTAAAATGTATCAAAAATATACGATTGATGAAAATGGTATAATTCATATGGATTAGAAAAGCGATTATGGGCTTCATTGTGTTGTTATCTACGGTTGGAACAAAGATGGCTTTTTAATACAAAATAGTTGGGGTAAATTATGGGGACACGGCGGTTGTGCCGTTATTCCATACAGTGATAAACTTATTGTAGAAGCAAAAGCATTAATTGACTATGAAAATCCTAATGACGAAGCACTTGTGCGCCCAAAAAATAATCGCATTTTAAATATTCTTTATAAAATCGTGAACTTTATTTTACAAATATATAAAGATTGGCAAAACAATAAAACCTCTTGACAAATGATATTTTTTGTGATATAATAGAATTGTAGAGAACAAGTAGCGCAAATTTCAACTTTATAAGGTCTACGCATTGGTAGATTAAAGCGGGAGAAGTTTCAAGCCTATTCGCTTGGTTATAACCCGCCTATAAGCCAGAGAGAAATCTCTAGCTTTTTCTTTTTATCCTCTTGACTTCCTACTCAAAGTATGATATAATATAATTAGAAGGAAAAATGTATGCTCTACGATTATACAAAATATTTTTTATACTACTTGATAGCCATTTATGGCGGTGAATATGAAGTTCGTGGAACTACTCTTTGGATTTGGAACGAGCGAGATGAATTTCACGTTAATCTATTAGACGGAACTCGTTTTGATAAATATACTTTTTATCACCGTAATAACTATGGTAATACTAAATATTGTCATAAGCAATTTCGTTGCGAAGAACTTGAATATGGAATCGCTCGGTGTTTAACTCACGCCTTTTATAAAGAGATTGGTATAGATTTTACGCACGAAGATTGGAAGAAAATTAGTGCCGACGCTTTAAAATATAAGCTCTTGACAAATGAAAAATAATATGATATAATATAATCAACAAAAGAAAGGAAGGAAGAAAAATATGGACGGAATTACAATTTTAAATACGATTACAGTTAACGATTGCGCGGATTGGGTATCCTTTACAGCCCTTACGCTTGGTGTTATTTGTATCGTGGCTTTTATTTTGACGCTAACAAGTAATGACAACAGAGTTATAATTTTTGGTATTATTTCTTTGATTGCGATTATTGCAACGCCTATTATTATAATTGCAAGCAAAACTCATTGGCGCACTAATGAACGAAATCAATATGAATGTATTATTGATGATAGCGTTAGCATCAATGAAGTATATGACAATTATAATGTTATTGAACGGCGTGGAGAAATCTGGATATTAGAGGATAAAATTGATGAGTAAAACTTATTGTGGAGATTGCGCTCATTTTTTGGGTATGGGAGATTTTGACCTGTGCTGTGATATAAAGCACCCCACCCCAAAAGAAATTGAAATGGGCATCAAGTATGATTTTGGCTTTATTTGCTCTGCGGATACTCTCTCTTGCGATGAATATATACCTAAAATTGTGGAGGGCTAAATATGCGGTTAATTCATAATTTAGAAAAAGATATTTTTGTAGATGAGTTTGGAAATACCTACTCTACCGAACAAATATTTACAATATTTTCCAAAGACGGCGATTTTCTTAAAATTCGCACTGTAAATAACCTTCCAAAAGAGAAGGAGATTGACTTGCGCGCTGATGTAAAACGCAGACGTAGGCAATTTAATAAAACATGGGATTATATTGAAAAGAAAAAGCGTGATGAACTACTTCAAAAGAAGCGTGAAATGGAGAAGGCGCTGTGATTATTATTGAAACTTGTCCCAAATGCGGGGCTGACCTAATTAACACCGTTATTGCGACCTTCCCGCCCATACCGCGCAAGGTTTGTCCTAATTGTTCGTGGCATTGGGAAGGTCGGCAGGAAGAAATTAAACGTATACCTTTCCAAGAGAAGGAAGATATAACGACTTTAAGTATGCAGAACGAATCGGGAGTATCTTTTTGCAGATATTCTATGAGCGCCTGTCAATATTGCGCGACCAACCCGGCAAATGGCGGAACTGGTTTGTGCGCTTGTGTTTTGGGAACTCCGCAAATTACTTAAATGCGATTTACTATCTTTACCTACTATTGGTATTGACAAATTAAAGAAAGTATGATATAATATAAATGACGGATTTTGATCGCCTGCAAGTGCAATTATATAAACTTAACATCCCTTTTACAAAAAAAGAAGAAAACGCCATTTGCGTTTTTGCGCCAAATGACAATACACAATATGTGGTTGTTATGTATTCACCTATTAAAGATGCGATTGCTTGGCTAGACGTAAATAAAAGTGGCTATGGTTTAGGAATTGCGGAGAATTGGCAGGAACTAATTACAAAAATTATGCGATTTTGTCTTGAAAGTGATATTGATTTTATTGCGGAAAACTCTCTTGACAAAGACGAAGAAGTATGATATAATCTAATTATGAATAAGTTCGATAGGTTATGTGAGCAACTTTTAAAAGTAAATATTCCATTTAGTCAAAACGATGGTATTATTTCTATTCAGCCAGACAACGCAAATATAAATATTCATATGAGTATATATGTCGGCGCTTCATACTACGGTTGGTATAAACGAATTAATAATAAGATAGAAAACGGCGTTGATGAAAATTTTCAAAACCTATTAGCGCGCATTATGAACTTTTATGTGGATTATGAAAATACCTCTTGACAAATAAACTTTTTTATGTTATAATAACTTTACAAAGTTAAGAAAGGGCAAAAGCAATGAGCGCTAAAAATGAGAAAACTAAACTGACACGCGAAAATGGGTTTCTTAAATATTGTGGTTGCTCACATACTCGTCTTGCGTCTACTCGATGGGATAAGAGAAACAATTCTCGTCAGATGCGAAGAATGAATAAAAAAATGTGTAAAAACCCTCTTGACAAATAAGAAAAAATGTGATATAATGAAAAAGAAGTGAGAGATTACTTCTTTTGAAAAGGAATAAAGTAATTTATTCTTTTTCAAAGCGAGTAATTCATCCGCCTTTAATAAATATTCGCGCCGTAGAACCCTTCTTTTTAATTATTGAAAATTATTGCGACGCCTATTATGCTACTAACTTAAACAAAATATAATAAGCGTCATTTATTTAAAGGTTTGTTATTAAAAAGAATTAGATTGCGGTAAACAGAAGGGTTTGCTGATGGTCGTTCCCATAACCGCGGGAACGTTGTTAAAACTTGAAACTTAACAAGTCGAAAAAAATTAAAGGCGTATGAATGAAAGTTTAGTGTTGTGTGCGCAACAACGCGAACAAAAATCCCGTTTTTGGAGAACGGAAGAAGATTGCTCCAAAAAATCTTCTTTTGATTTTTGAAAATACCATCTTGACAAACACGAAAAAATATGCTATAATAAGTTCATAAGGTTGAGAGAGAAAAGATACAAAGTAATATTTAATAAATATCGGCGTGTGCTGGAATTGGTATACAGAACAGACTTAAAATCTGTCGTCCGTAAGGAATTAGGAGATCGTGGCTCCTCACGCCGACCAATAAAAATATAGAGAGAAATAATTATTTCTCTCTATATCATCATATCTAATAATAGAAAAGGAAAAATTATGGCTAAATTAACTTCACCATATGGCACTATTTATCGTTATGATTGGAAAGGAAATTATATTGATGAATGGACTTCAACAGGAGAAATTAAAAGAAAGTTAGGATTTGAAAGCGAATTAATTGGTTGGACGCTTTGTGGCAAAAATGGGCGCAAAACCGCATATGGCTATCAATGGAAAACTTTTAAGGTGGATAAAATACCACCTGCTTCCACTACAACAACTGGAAAAGTAATTTTGTGTATAAATACAAAAGATATTTTTCCTTCGGCTATGGAAGCGAGTTTATGGGCAGGATTAAAATCTAAAACCAATATTCTTAATAGTTGCAATTCATATGGAACTGGCAACCATTCTTCTGCTGGGAAAGATACAGAAGGTAATAAACTTTATTGGAAATTTTTAGAAGATGGAGATATATATAACTCTTGACAAACCACTCCGATTGTGATATACTATAATCACAAAGGAGATGAAATACAATGACAGAAGTATTTAAACAGATTATTGCTCTTCTCCTTGCGGAAGATATACCGTTCGATATAACAAAGAAAGATAACCGATGGTATATTTATCACGATGACCTATGGGATATTAGCGATGTTTATGAAAGTAAAATTTTTGCCTTCCCACAGTTAGCCACTTATTATGATCTTGGTTATTGGGTTAACAGCCATGCAAAAAACTATATCACTCAAATAAAAGCAGTAGAAGAAAGCGTAAAATAAAAAGTGAGGGATTAAAAATGATTATCTGGGCTATTGTAATTACTTGGGCTATTCTGGCTATTCTTTTCATTGTTAGTGATGAGTTTGACATCCCGCAATTGGCTTACATTATCGCTTTTCCTGTTTATATCGTTCTTTTTCCAATTATAAAAGGATGCCAATTTATTTATAGTATTTATATTCGCAATAATTATAGTTGTTATCGTATAGGCAGTAGTACGTTTATTCTTAACCATAAACTTGCAAAGCAGTTTAATCCCGACAAGGTAAAACTTCACCGAGCTGGCAAAGACTTCAAATCTCTCCCTCATAAGCAAGAGTTGATTGATAGTCTTGATGAACTGCGACAGATGGGTTATACTGATAAGTTTATTGACGAGATGAAGAATTAAACAATTTTTAAAAGAGCCATTTTTATGGCTCTTTTTCTATTGACAAATAACTTTTGTTGTGATATACTATAATTACAAAGGAGATGAAATCTATGAAGTTTCGTGAACTTAATGTTGGCGATTGGTTTGTTGCGAATGGAATGATGTGGGAAAAAGTAGAATATCCAAAATGGGCTGACGCGAGCATTATGTGTCTTGATAAAAATGATTTTGGACACGTTTACCCTCAGCCTAATCTTGATATAGAAGTAGATTTTCTTCCCAGATTGGATTATTGTCATTCTCATTTTCATACGACTGGTCATAATGTATTTAATGAAACTGTACGCCTTGATGAAGCTCTTTTTGGACTTCCGCTAAAATCAAACTCTGTAAACGAGATTTACGCTAAATCAAAATATAACGATAAAGACGTTTTTATAGTAGTGTATAGCAACTTGGTTTTTCGGCAAGGAATGACTTTTCCTATCAATCCAAGATACGACCACCTTGTTAGAGAGTGTCTTGAACTTCATCTTAATTTTGATGAATGGAGCGGTAAATAATGAAATATTGGGAATTAAATACGGGAGACTGGTTTTATGTAGATAAAAAGCCTTATATTAAAATCAAAGAACAAGATGGAACAGTCTACTGTTTAAGCCTTGTTGACTTTACTTGCCACAACTTTAAATTTGAAACAGAAGTTAATTTTTGTTCATCCATAGATTATGTAGATTGTGGCATTACACCGCAAAATAAAGATGTATATGTTATACAGCCTCCACATTCGCCCAACGCATTTCCAAATATTCCGTTACAAAAAATAGGCGATGATACAATTATTGTCAAATATAAATATGACGTATTTTGGATGTATGCTATTATCTATGGAAAAGAACAAGGAAAAAGTTATCTGTTATCTCGACTGGACACAAAGAAAAATATGTGGTATTCTTATACCGAATTTCATAGGGCTTTTCCAGAAAATGCTTGACAAATAAGATTTTATGTGATATACTATAACCATAAAAGGAAAGCGAGGGTAATAATATGGGACAGCGACTTGTAATTACAGGAATTAAAAATCATACTCCGATTTTTAACATTTATTATCATTGGAGTGCTTATACCGAAAGTGCGCTTAACGAAGCCGACCAGCTTTTAAAATATCTTCTTCGCCCAGAAAATTATAATGATCTTGTGCTATCTGCCATTAAATATTGCGAACTCAATGGCGGTGGTATTGGTCTTAATGAAGAACTTAAAGAAGCTAAACGACTTTACCCAGACCACGACTTTAAAATGGATGGCATTAGCAGAAATAATGGACTTATCGCTATTACCGCAGACGGTATGGATGATAATACGTCATGGGCAGAGGGAACTCTTGATATTGATTTTGATAATGATATTATCAAAAATAATGTCTTTTATGGTTATGACGATATTGACCAAATCAATGAAGAATATGGCTATGAAGATGACGAAAAACTCAAAGACAGCGATATTCTTGTTCCCCATATTTCGGTAGAAGAATTTTATTTTGACCAAATTGATGAAGTTTATAAAATTCTTTCCAACAATAATTGGTTTCAAGGAGATTGTTGTATCCTCGCAAAGATAGAGTAAAGATTTTTTCTTTACTCTATTGACATTTTAATAAGTATATGTTATAATATAATCAAGGAGTGAGAAGTATGAATGATTTTAGAAAAAATCTCATTGACAGAATGATTAAAATCTATGGTTATGAACATAGATATGTAATTCAGTTTGCTAAAATGTGCGAAAAATACCCCTTTAATAAAAAGTTTGACGAAACGTTGGAATTGCTTGTAAAAAGCCACGAAAAAAGTCCAATGTTTTAAGGAGTGAAAACATGACAGCTTTACCCGAAGCGTGGACTATTTCTATTATAAAAGATGGAGATTGTCAAGCGTGTTTTTATTATAACGAACGTGTTAATACTCGTCGCGCTTGGAAAGAAACAGAAAAAATTATTGATTTTTTCCAGAAAGATGAAAACCTTAACGAACCACCCGAACTTGTTGCGTTTAAATATATTGCAGAGAACGACGGGTTAATGGAACACGAAAATTGGAAAGAGCTTTTTCATAAATACCCTTGTATCTATCCCCTTCGTGGCAGTTTTGCTGGTGGTGTGTTATATACAGGACGTAGCCGTATAGCAAACGCAATAGAAACTTATGGAATAACTATCAATTTTGATAATGATAATATTGAAACTGATATGTTTAGTTTGTTTTTTGACTTTAAAGCTATTTTAGAAGATACAGGTTTAAAAATGCCTTTATTTAAAGTATATAACATCCCCGTTAAAAACCTTATAGATTGTAATTTCCTTGATTTTGATAAATATCAAAATTATTGGTATAATTCCGCGATTTGTAGAAGCGCCGATGGTGGCTTTTATGCTCTACTAAATTAAACCAATAGGAGGAAAAGACAAGGGGTGAATGAGATGAAAATGAAGTGGACGCTCGCCATTATGCGAAATGGTTTTGCTCACGCGCTTATTTGTTATTACACAGAGCCAAGCACTTATGAATGTATAAAAGAGACGGAGCGCGTTCTGGAATATTTTGAGCGGGACGAAAATATCAATCAAGATATTCGACTTGTCGCTTATAATTATATGAAAATCAATGGCGGTCGTTGGGGCAGTAATAAAGAATATGAAGCCTTAAAAAAAGATTATAATTTTGTCGGCGCGCTTGTCTCCACCGATGCCCCCAAAAGCACTCTTTATGTCATACCTGAAAATGTGGGCGCAATCTTTTGTGATAACGAATTTAATGTCTGTATTGATTTCGATAACGATAAAATTGTGCTGAATGTCCTTAATATTGCCCATAGTTTTAATAATATTTGTAAAATGTCTGGTTGGGACTCACACTCTATCACCCCTTATCATACAGATAAGAATTATATGGACTTTTCATTTTGGCATAGTGAAGATATGGTTGGGCTATATAAAAAATACGATATTATTTATAATGGGACTTTCTTTTATTCACTAAAAACTTAAATTAACGGGAGGAAAAACATATGGTGTTTTGCGCGAAAGGTGCGGAAGCGCGTTGTGAAACCTGCCCGATTACCAATGATAGCGCGAGTGCGTGTGAATTTGCGGTTGAGTTTCAACCGATTATTCATGCCCATTGGATTGTCAATGGCGTTCACCCACACAATGGGGTAGTTGGGAATTGGAAATGTTCTCATTGTAAGCGGATTTCGCTTGAAAATAGTGAATATTGCCACAGATGCGGTGCGCGAATGGACGAAGAGGAAAAATAATTTTTTCTTCCTCTATTGGTTTATCTCTTGACAAAGCATTTTTAATCTGATATAATATAATTATAAAAGGAGTTGAGAAATATGGCTGGGCATCTTTACCTTAATTGTAAACGGAATGGAGAAACATTCGCGCTTATAGGCTATTATGGGCGAAGCGAAACCGCATTCGCGCTTAATCAGACAAAAAGTCTAATTGATTATATATATGACCATATTGAAAATGATTATAGATATAATGTTATTCGTTTTGTTGAAAAGAACGGTGGAGCGCTCGCAAGTGGAGATAATAATAGAGAATACGCGCAAAAACTTTTCCCCGATAGGATTTTTTATAGAGGTGCTCGTGATTATGGCTTAGTCATTCTTAAACCTACACTTATTCATTCTATTCTTTTTCAAGTGATTGATGAAACTGCATCACAAGTTGTTATTGATTTTGACAATGATAAAATTGAGTGGAATGTGTTTCGTTATTGGAGTAATATGAACGCTTTTATGAATGACGATACTACCGCCCCGCTTTATACCAATAATCCTACTTATAGTGCAGGTTATTATAATAAAGAACTTAACGTAATTCCTTTTGAAAATATTAGTATTGTAGAAGATTTAATTTTTAACAATACTATTGCCCTTGATAGTAGCAAAGCCGTATTTGCAAAAATAGAATAAGCCCTTGACAAAAGGGCTTTTTTGTGTTATACTGAAAGTATCAAGTGGGAGGATAAGGAATATGGTTTTTTCGGATTTACGTATTGGAGATTATTTTTCGTTAGATGGTAAACCTTACATGCGCCTTCAAGAATATATTATGTCCCTTGATAAAGACTTTTTTGGTATTGTGTATACGACGCCAGCTGGAAGTTATCAAGTAGAGTTTCTTTCTTCTTTTAAATATAAATCAAGTCCTTGCGTTGCGGTTGATTTAAATATAGACCCAAATAATGTGCCTATCGATAAAGCCCCGTGCAATACTCTTTTACAAAACGTTGACACTAATGCCCTTTATGTAAAAATTAAATACTTATATGGAGCTGGTTTTAGCGTTGTTTGTGTTAAAGCGTTGGAAAATCAAGGAAAATTTTGCAATATAGAAAAAAATCATATGAACGTCCGTGTTGTAGACACAATGACAGTTGTATATGATGATGAAAATATTTAATATTTCCCCTCTTTTGGCATTGACAAAAGAGGGGAATTGTGATATACTACATTATAGGGGTGATAAATATGAGTGAGATGTTCAAAAAAATTATCAATATTCTTTTGATGGAAAATATTGATTTTGAGATTACGCAAAAAAGTGACCATTATATTATATGTAGCACCATTTTAAAAAACACAATGAATGTTTGGCATATTATAGATAATCCTTTAACTGACGCCCCTCGTTTTTATAGCTATAAAAATAATTATAGGCTCGGTTTTGTTTTTTCTCGTTATCAAGATTATATTACAGTTGTCAACAATGTTGTTGCAAGTTTGTAGGTGAAATTATGAAATATAAAGATTTGAATATTGGCGATTGGTTTGAGGTTGATGGACATAAATACATTAAATGTGATTACGACGGCAAGCATACTGTGGGTGTGATTTTAGACAATGAGACAATAGGAACAGGTCGTGTCTTTTTCGATGACGAGACAGTTATAAATTTTTTAACAGAACTCCATTATGTCAATCCCAAGCAAAATATAGACACTGAAACTATTATTAAAAAAGCCCCTTGCGGTTGCCTTCTTAAAAATCCCAACGCTGATGCTTATTTTGTTAAACTCGCCCATCGCACAGGAAATGGAGCTGATTTAGTTCTTATTTCAACTAATCGTATGCAAGGCACGGACGCTGATAGTTGTATAATTGCTAACAAGCCAGTAAAAGTTATAGCAAAAGCAGATTTATATTATAAAGAAAAAACTTGACAGATAATTCTTTTTATGCTATACTATAATCAAGGGGTGAAATTATGAAATATAAAGATCTTTTAATAGGTGATTGGTTTAAATATAATGGTTGTTATTATATTAAATCGCAGAAATATACAGACTTCGATTTTGTCAATGTGTCGCTTTATGATGGGAATATAATAAACATTAACGATAATGCAGAAGTAGAATTCGTTTCTTGTTTTTTTGCCATTAAAACAATAGATTATGCGGGGGCGTTAACTTCTGCTCCACTTGGAAGAATGGTTCAAAACGATAAATGTATTTATATGCGCGTTACGCTTCCTGACGTAAATGAAATTGACACAGTAATTATTTATTCATTTTATAATAATAACGGGCGCTGGTTCAGCTCGCGTGCTTACCATTATGAAGTAGAAACTTTTACAAGAAAAGTTGAATATTGGGAGAGTTAAAATGATAAATTCAGAAAAGAAAATTATTTATGATTGTGTAAAAAATGCGCTCAACAACGCTGAAAATAACGAAGAAGTTTTTACAACACTTAAACTAACACAGAGCGACCTTTATTACATATCATCCTTGATTGAAAATGATATGAAATGGAAGGAATCAAAAGAAGCCACTCCTTTTGATGAACCAAAAGGCAAGTGGATTAATCAACAAGGTGGTTTTTTGGGCGTTGCGGAATGCTCTTTGTGCCACGAAAAATATCCTCTTGGTTGTGTTAAGCCTAATTATTGCCCTAATTGCGGGAAGCCTATGGAATAAAGAAGCGTTTTTACGCTTCTTTATTTTTGTATACGGAAGTATTGGATTCGAACCATTATACCACACCGCCACCCAATTTGTCAAGAGAAAAACGTAATTTTTTATATTTTTTTATTTTTCCCAAAATCTCTTGACAAGCAGACCCCTTTGTGTTATACTATACTCGTGAGGTGAAGAAGATGAAGTATAAAGACTTAAATGTTGGAGATTGGTTTTCTTATGTAGGAGCAACGTTTATTAAAACCTATTGCCCACTTTTAAAGGCAGATTATGATATTTGCGTATCTGAAACTTGGTTTGGGATGGCGTTTGCTCAATGTAGCGACGAAGAAACAGAAGTTGAGTTTGTTTCTCGTTTAATTGTTAAGAACCCATCCCCAGAAAAAGAAGTAGATAAAACATTAGTTATTGCCCCAACATTTCAATTTTTATCTTCACAATTTGGTAGCCGTGAAATAATTTTTATTAAAGTACCTATTCAAAACGAAATTTATACGCTTGCAATTAACGGAGATAATGCAGGTATTTTAACACAAGCAACCGCTTGCGTTCCTGTTAAGATAGTCCCACGCATTGATTTAAAATATGAAGAAAACTCTTGACAAGTTAACCATAATGCGATATACTATAATCAATCCAAAAGAAAGGGAAAAAATAAAATGATTGTGTCAAAAGAGAATTATCTGAACCTTCAGCACCGTGTAGAGGAACTTGAAAACATTCTTTGTCCTTGCGGGTCGCACGATTGGGTTGAAATCGACGCCTATAACGGCTATGAGGCCTGGACGGGCAAGGCTCGTGGCGGTAGGCGTTATCAATGCAAAAAGTGTCTGAAAAAGAAGTTTGTGCCGTTTGAGGACAATTATGAAACTGACAATTAGAGATAAATATTTTGACGTGGTTTTAGAGAAGGACTACGATTCTTTTGAAGAAGCAGAAGTCCTTCTCGACAACTGCGCTCGCTACGGCTATCAGTATGAATGGCGTGACAGCGTTTTAAATTTACCTATTAAGGAGTTTTAATCATGAAACAGTTGCTTATTGATTTGCTTTTCGTTGCGCTCGGAGTTATGATTTGTGCTCCCGCTCTGCCCGTTTTTACATCTAGCGTCGCACTTGCTAAAATTACCAATTCTGCGCAAATTACAGCCATAGCACCGACCGACGGTTGGTCTATCATAAATCTACTTCTTGCTCTTGGCTGTCTTGGCTTTGGCTATGCCCTTTTTAACGAAGATAATAAACGTTTTGATGGGCTTATTATCGGTGCTCTTGCATTTGTTATCTTCTTTATGAGTGTTGTTTCTTGGTCTGCGCTTATTATAGCTGATAAAACCACAATTATTCTAACTGGTGTCCTTATTCTAAATGCCGTTAATTATTTTCTGCGCGACAAAGAACCACACCTTTAAGGGAGAAGAAAATTTTCTTCTCCCTTGTTCATAAAACGCTTGACAAAAGCAATTTATTATGATATAATATAATTACAATAAAGGAGTGAAAAATATGAAAATTGCGTTGATTTGTATAGTTGCAATTATTGTTATCCCTGCTATCATTTATGGCACGGCTTGTATAGTTGATGCGATTAGATGTGATTATCGAAAATCAGCTATTGCAGAATGTCTATTTAAGTATTTCAAGAAAACTTCGTCTTGTAAAGAGAATGAACCTTGTCTGACATTTAACCAGTTTTGCTCATTTTTTAATGTTGCGCCCGAACGTTGGACAATAGAGGGTCGGTATGACGCAGGAGAATGTAGTCTTTGCTATCGCGCTAATACCTATAAAGATTATTATTTTCATTTTACAACTTATGGCGAACAATATAAGTTTATTCGTTGGAGCGAACAGCGTCAAAAACATAAAAAGGTAATCGCAACAGCGCGACAAATGAATGATTTTATCGACTATGTTCGCCGTGATAGCAAATGCGCCGAGCAAAAAGCAATTGATGAAGCACAGCGCCTTTACGATACTATTGAAAAACAGCTTGAAGTTAAAGAAGGAGAAGAATAATGTCTTTTATTCTAAAAGGTTTTTCAACTTTTATACTTATCACATTAGTGGCCGATGTAGCTTTTATGATTCTCTATCTTATTCTCATTATTTTTGATGTAGCAGATAATTTTTTATATCTTCTTCGTTTTCATCGCCATACAGATGCATTTTTAAATCATGAACCTTGCCTTACATTTGAACAATTTATTGCTTTTTACAATGTCGCCACTGAAAAATGGGATATTGATTTAAGTGAGCAAATTGGCTATCGTCAAGGTATTTCTACTATGTGGATTAACTTTTCTACCTATGGCGATTGTTATAAATATAATCGTTGGCGCAAAAAAGAAAAAGAACGACTTCGTATTTTAAAAACAAATAAACAAATGAGCAATTTTTTAAATATGGTGCGTAAAGACAGCGCTGAATACGAAAAACGTGCCTATGAGCAAGCGAACGCAGTATATGATGAAATCTTAAAAAACCTTAACGGAGAAAAATAATTTCTCCGTTTTTCTATTGACAAAATCCTTTTTATATGATATAATATAATTATAAAAAGGGGATGAAAAAATGAAGTATAAAGATATATTGGTTGGAGAGTGGTTTCAATACGGTAGTAATGTTTTCATTAAAACAAAGCACCCTATTTATGGTTTAAAAAACTATATAATGGAAAGTAGTCTTCACTTCGGCAAAAATTGGGGCAGAATAGACGGCGATACAGAAGTTTCTTATGTCACACATGAAGAAATACATTATCCTTTTATACGGGAACATAATATTACTTTGGCTAATGCTTTGTGCAAAGTGCCACTTTACATTAATGAAACTATTCTTATTAAAGACATTTTTGACGGAGAACCTATGGCTTGCATAATTGCCACAAATGACAAATTTGAAATGAATTGTGGGCAATGGATGACATATTTCAATGACGCAGAAATAAAATATACAAATTCATTTGAATATAATATAATTGAAAATATTTGACAAATTACATCTTTGGCGTTATACTATAATTGAAAGGTAGGTAAGAAATATGAGAGATTTTTGGTTTGCTTTTGTTATATTCTTTTTTATTCCGGGGTCAATTTTTGGAGCGCTTGTATATGCATCAATGGAATATAAATCTTTTACTAAACGTTTTATCTATTGTTGGCTAACTGCCATCCTCACTGGTATAATCATAGGTGGCATTTTTACCGCTTCTTATAACTATGATGTAAAGCAGTTCAATAATGGCTACTGTCCCACTTGTGAAGAGCCTTGGCGTTTTGTTGGTGCAACACGAGATAAATCTACTACTACCTATTATTGGGCTTGCGATAATTGCGGGGCAATCATTGAATTAAATCACCTTCCTGCAAAAAGCAATAATTATGAATAACTTTTAAAAACAAAAAAGGAAATGTTAAAAATGATTTTATGGCTTGATGATGTTAGAAAACCGCCTAATAATATAGATTATGCTTGGTATAAAACCGTTAATGAAGCAAAAGATGCAATTATGCTTCGTGAAAAAATGAATGGTATTGACTGGCTTTATAGCGATGGGACTGCGGAAAAAATTGCGCCTTTTGAATATCTTGATTTAGATCACGACAGCGGGGATTACTATAACGATGGCGGGGATTATATTCAGCTTTTAAACTGGCTTGAAAGCACAGGACGAAATTATCCTATCAAAATCCATAGTATGAATGTGGTTGGACGTGAAAATATGCGTGCAATTATTAAACATAATAATTGGAAAGAAATCTTATGAGCGAAAAATTTAAAAAAATAATTAGTATCTTGCTTGTTTATAAGTTTGAGTTTATAGTTGCAAATGATAATGAATCCAATATGTATTTTGCTTATCACAACGACAAAAACGGCAAAACAGTTTGGAAAATAAATGATGAAGTTCATAAAGGGCCTTCTGCCATTTATAACGGCGCTTATCATGCATGGATAAACACAAAAGGTTATAGCGTAGAAGATTGTATAAATATGATTGATGCAATATGTTGTGATTATATATCTTGACAAATTGCATCTTTTGTGTTATACTATAATTGAAAGATAGGTGAACATTATGAAAATGTCAAATGATTTTAAACAGATTATTGCACTTCTATTAGCAAACAATGTTCGTTTTAATCTTGACTATGGGATTGAAAGTTATTTTTTAACTAAAAATAACGAAAACGGTCTTCATATTTGGGAAATTGATGATAAAAATAAAGATAATGGATATAAGATAATTTTTTGGGATAAAGAATATAACCATCAGACTTTTCATCTTCCCATTGATTATGTTATTAACGCTTGCGCCGAAGAAAAACAATATGATAAAAGGTGAATAAAATGTCAAAACTGTTTCAAGAAATTATAGCCCTTATGCTTTACGCCAATATTAAATTTGAACTCAATCATGATATAAATAATACTTATTATCTCGTCCGCTTAAAGGGAGACGACATCGTCTGGGAAATAGATGATCATCCAGATGATGATAAAGTTTATTTCTATGACGAGAAAGACAATCGCTACATATATACAACCGCAATCGAATATGTCTACAAAGCAAAATGCGCCGAATATCGTTTTTACGATTAGCGAAAATGTTCCTTCTCAAAACACTGTTTGGTTATATCGGCACAATTCAGACTATGGCGTTAATTATGTAAACCTTAAAAGTTATATTGAATCAATCACGCAAGCAATTAACACCTATAAAACCTCTTGACAACTTATCATAAGTATGATATAATAATATCAGAAAGTGAGGGAACGAAATGAGTAATAATTTTAAAAAACTCGTAGCAATACTTATGGCAGAAAATATTCAGTTCGAGCTTAAATTATCCATTGGTGGCACTTGGTTTGTAAGAGATAATGCATTTGATTATGAAAACCATAGATGGGAAGTTGATGACACAACCAACCTTGCATTTTGGACAAAACAAAATAACTTTTCACGGGCTATCTATTATAAAGATTTAGACGATTGTGTATACGCTATTAAAAGAACTTTGGGGGTAAATTAAGTGAACTGGCATACTAATATTGACTGGAACGGTGATGGCAAGTGTGATGTGTGGGATGACGCTCTTGAAACCACGTTTGTTATGGGCATGATGGACGATATGGACAGAGAAGAACGTATTAGTAGAATGGTGGACGAGATTAAATACGATGGCTCTCCCACTATTGACAATGCTATTTTTGAACGCCTATGCAATAAGCTCGGCTATAATATGAGCGATTTTAACCAGAGTGATATTGATGAAATTCAACGTAGGCTGTAATTAACCAATAGGAGGATAAAGAAATGCGCAGAACGTATAACGAACGCAGAAAAGCCACTTATAAGAAATGCCGTCAGCGCCATAAGCTATACGACAGTATTTATAATGGCATTAATAACTACGATACCATTCATAAGTATGCAAAAGAAAGTATTCCTGCGCGGGAAAAACCGCCGAACAATAAAAATACACGAGATGAGCGTCTTTTCTCTTCTCTTGGAGATAGTCTTGAAGAATATTTTGAGGAAGATTGAACATCTTCCTCTTTTTTATGCTTGACAAAAACAATCTTTTGTGGTATACTATAATTACAAAAGGAAAGGGGACGAAATTATGACACTCACAGTTAGAGAAGAGCTCAAATCGCGTTTGTCGGAAACGACCTTTATTGGTTGGACGAAAAGAGAGTTTGAAGATTTGTTGTGTAGAACCCGACATGCGAGAATTAAGAAAGATGGAACTTTTTATAAGAATGATAAAAATTTAATTAACAATTTTATTATTACCTCTTATAATGCATTAATAAGTCGATTTGAATTGGATAGGGCTATGATTGAAGATGAGCTAGCCACTGTCATTCGTATGCTAAATTCTCTTCCTGCGGAACAGTTTCGTACTTTTGCGGAAATCACTTTTGAGCCTTATATTAACCTTGAAAGCGATACTACAATTATTTATGAAGGGTGATATAGATGACGTTTGAATTAAAAGAAGATTTTAATACGCTTTATAGAACAACATATATATGCGTAGTTATGAATAACTTTAAAGGCATTTTGTCTTATATCACCGACGATGCGAGAATAAAGAAAAACGGCATTTTCTATTTGCAAGACCAGACAAAAATAGCACGAGCTATTTTTACAGCATATTACCTTTTAGATAAATATTTTGTTATCGATAAAGAAAAAGCCACTGATGAGCGAGATACTTTAATGCGTTCAGTTAAAACGCTACACGCAGATAGTTATAAAGTATTAGCCGAACTTCTTTTAAAACCTTATACTTGTATTGCGGAAGGAACATAAAAAAGTATAAAGAGGAAGATTAAACTTCTTCTTCTTTTTGCGCTTGACAAAAGCAATCTTTTGTGATAGACTATAATTACAAAAGAAAAGGAAACGAAGCTATGATACTTAACATCAAGAAAAAACATAAAACCAATTTAACATCAAAACATTTTATTGATTGGTCACAAAGAGAATTTAAAGAACTCTTGCGTTCAATCCGCACAGCAAAAATTAAGGAAGATGGAACTTTTGATGTGTACAGTAAAGCATTGATTACCGATTTGATTATCTCTTGTTATCGATGTTTATTGGGGCGTTTTGAGCTTGACAAAGCTATGATTGAAGATGAAAAAGCAACCGTTCTTCGTCTACTTGATGCGCTTCCTGCGGAACAGTTTTGCTCGTTTGCGGAAATCACTTTTGAGCCTTATATTAACCTTGAAAGCGATACAAGTTGATGGATATATAGAACACTTGTATTGTAAAAAAGTATAAAAAAGGAGTATAAAAATGTATTACAATTATGATGACGAGGAATACGATAGCGAATACGATTGCGATTGCTATGAGAACGATCGCGATGATTGCGAAGCATATCACGAACAGAGATGGCGTGATTATAAGAAAAAGAAAGCCCATAAAGAACGCGATCAAAAACGTGATAGTTTTTGGGACGAAATTTGGGACTGGTAAAAGAAGCGTTTTTACGCTTCTTTTTCGTATACGAAAGTCTGGTTTCGAACTATTATACCACACTCCATATGGATTTGTCAAGAGGAAAAAGTAAAAAAAAATTAAAAAAATATTTTTTTCCGAAAATACTTGACAATCAATAGTTTATATGATATACTATACCCAAGAGGTGAGAAAAATGGAAATCAAGACTACGCGAGTTCTCACGCAAGAAGAACGTGCATTTATTACAGGACGTTTTCAAAACCTTGGTATATATGTAAATCAAATGGCGCATAGTTTGCAAGGCAGTAAATATTCTGCGAGCGCATACAATACAATACAGTATAAAATTACTCTTCTTTACGAATACTTATCTTGTTATATTCAAGATGTAAATTATGTTCAAGACGAAAAAGAAACTTTACTGCGTGCGCTTGATACTCTTAACCCTGCTCAATTTCAAAATCTTATTATTATTATCCAAAAATTTTGGACTACGGTTAATTTTATCCCTTGACAAATTAGAAAACGTGTGCTATACTAATATTGTAAACAGGAAAGGGGTTTGATACTATGGAAATTAACTTTATGGAAACGAAAGCTATTGCGGATGCACTTCCTATTGGCATTTATGCAAAACGCCGTATTCGTTGTTCTCTGCGTGAGGATGAAAATACTTCTTTTTACTCGCCTATGACTGACGAGATTATTATTTCTTATCCGCAGATTACTTGCGCCCTTAAAATGACGCCAGAAGATGAAGATAAGGAAGTGGCTATCCGCTCCATGCTCTATCATGAAGTGAGCCACGCTATATTGACTGGTTGGAACGGACGAGTGACTGACCAGTTTAATATCTTTGAAGATGAGCGGATTGAAACCGTGTTGAACGATTTTTACCTTGATGTTGATTTTGCTAAACAGGTTTATCGTATCAATGGTATTCAGTCTAACGATGACCTTGAAGCACCGAAAGATGCTATGGGTGCGTTTTATCGGCTTGTGCGTTTTCACAAGGGTGATGCTGACCTGCTTGACCGAGTAAAGAAACTGCTTGTTAAGTATGCTCCTCTCTCTAAAACAATACAGTCTCTTCCGTCTGGTGAGGGTTGGTGGGATTATAACCGTGAAATCAATGACCTTTTTAACGAAGTTAAAAAGCGTTTTGGTGAACCGCCTGTAAACGAAGATGATGGTTGCGAAAGCAAAGATAAGGACGGCGAGGGCAAGAAAGACAAAAGTGGCATGACTGACGGAGATGGCAAGAAAGTTGCTATTGACGTTAAAGATGCCATTAAAAAGGCTCTTGAAGCTGGCGCAGATGGCGATATGATTGAAATCCTCAAAGAAATGAATTCTCTTGAAAAGGTTTTTAGCGATGGCGTTGCTCCCGCATACGATGATGACCTTTATAAGAAGTTTGACGTTATTATCTCTAATTTTAACAAGAAGAATAATAGCGGGGCTTCTCTCACTGGCTATTCTGGCGTTTTTAATCCTCGCTCTGCTGGGCGTGAAGATTACCGTTATTTTGACCGTAAGGCTACGGTTAATGGCACTAACAAATTTGGCACGTTCCACTTGAACCTGTTTCTTGATAATTCTGGCTCGTTCTGCGATAATGCACCGATTGTCAATGCTGTTCTTGGTGCTCTTGTTCGTCTTGAAAAAGTAAATCGTAATTTCTCTTTTGATGTTGTTCATTGTGGTGTGGGCGAAGAACTGATTACCGACAAAGCAAAAATTGGTCTGACTTGTGATGACGGCACAAAACTTGACTATGACGCTATTGACCTTTATCGGAAACTGCAAAAGCCCTCTACCTATAATTACAATATCGTTCTGTATGATGGTTCTTGCTACGACCGCCGTTATAATGATGCGTTCAAAGCGTTTAATCATTCTAACACTACGATTATTAGCGATATAAGCAATAGGGAAGAAATTGAGCGTTATGCCCCGAACGCGAAGCAGATTATCACAAAGCGTTATACTGAAAATCTTCTCAATAACATTGTTGATACTCTGACGAAAGCGTTCCGCTAATAGAGAGCTTAAAAGCGGAAGAATTTTCTTCCGCTTTTACTTCTTGACAGATTATATAGTATATGATATAATAAAATTAAGAAAGGTGGTAAAACCATGGAACTCATTCTTAAAAAAGACAGCGAGACAATATGGGTTTTACGGGCGGGTTATAAAGCAAAAAGAGCAAAAGATTTCATCGATATTGCTCGAATTAAGAAAAATGGTTATTTTTATAAACGAGATATTGAAATAATCGGCGAAATGATAAACGCTCTTTATAGTATTTTATGCACATATTTTGAGAGTGAAAATATTTCCCGTGAAGAACGAGATATGCTAAAAAATAATCTTTATACAATGAATGCACAGCAATTTACTACACTTGCATATATAATGCTTGATCCTTATATTGATATATTAGCGAGGACTTGACAAATTAAACAAAATATGATATACTAATAATAGAAAAAAGTAAAGGAGACGAACGAATGTGAAATACTACAAAGTAGTCGTAACACGTGGACATATGGGGTCTAATTATGACCATGCTACAATTACGTTTTATGAAAAAGCAAAAGATATGATTAGTGCTATGGATAACGCTCGGAAGCATGGTGGAGTAAAACACAATCGGCTTCCTGCTAATGCCGTAGAAATTACCGCAGAAGAATATTATGCTAATCGTGGGTCTAATGCCTATGACCGTGCTTGTTGCCGTAAAGATAAAGGCGTTGTCTTTTCCTTTTTGCGTCTTTTTAAGTAATTAAGACTTGACAGATTGGGCTGGTTATGATATAATATAATCAGCCCAAGAGAAGGAGAAAACAATATGAAGTTTGCGGAATTAAGGACTGGTGATTGGTTTCAGACTGCGCGTGCCGATGACGGAATAATCTGGATTAAAACTGGCGAAGCTCGTTGTCGCCCTATTAACTTTAATGGAAATAAAGCCATTGACCTTGCCGATGGGTGTGTGAGCAACATTGATTTTGAAGTCGTTTTTTGTCCACGCTATGTATGGGCTGATAAAACGTGCGCAGGAGATTGTGAGTTTGGAACTTATTCAAATATCCTTGAACCCGTAAAAAGTATTGACGCTATTCCGATTGGGGCAGTTTATAAAGGGCTTGGGAACGCATATTATCGCAAAATTAGCGAAACTAAATCTTTTACTATATGGACAGAGAATCCAGACGCTATCGGACGAATTTGCGTTTTTAAACCTAATCAAGTAGGGACGTTTTCAATTTGTCATTTTTTTAATTTTTCTTTTCCAGAAATGACTTGACAAATACAAAAAAATATATTATAATAAAATTACAAAAATAAGGAATGGAGAAAAAAGCTATGTATTTTACCGTTGAAGAGATTCTGAACGCCCTTGGTATGTCCGCCGAAGATGCACGGGTAGATGAAGAGGGAGAGGTTTATATTCCTCTTGAAAAGGCTCTTGCGCTGTGTCTGGAAGATGACGCAGTTGAGGACGATTGCACTTGTGATTGCGAGGACACTTGTGATTGCGAGAATACTTGTGATTGCGAGGACACTTGTGATTGCGAGGACACTTGTGATTGCGATTGCGAAGATGAGGAGTGCGAGGACGATTGTTGCGTTCCGAATCTTGTTGAACTTGCGCAGACCTATGGAGTTGAAATCCTTGTGAATGAGCGCAATCGTGCCAAGGAACTTGGACAGCAGGAAGCGTTTGACGCTCTCAATTTTGCAGTCGATGTTCTGCTTCATCAGAACGCCATTGATACGGAGTGGCTTGCTGATACCTATGATAATGTTATGGGTTAAAGCAAGAATAAGCGGAGAGATTTTTCTCTCCGCTTTTTATTTTACTCTTGACAAATCGCAACATTTATGTTATACTATAATTACAAAAGAAAAGGAGCGTGCATTATGTTGTGGATTAACCTAATTTTGTTTTGCGTATATTTTTGTTGTTTTTATCCTGCTTTTGGTATTAAAAGCATTGTAAGAGCTTCTAACAAGTTGCTTATCTGGGAATACAAGAAAGTATCTCTTTTTGTAGCACTTTATAAAGTAGCAACAGAAAATAATACAAAATTTGCGCGTGAAATTCGTTATTAAATCAAAAGAGAGGAAACCGATATGACTAAAAAGGAAATTATTGAAGCACTTGCAAAGTATGACGATGGCGACACTATTTATAATGCAAGCGGAGCATATGATAGCGTAAATCTGGCTAATGGCTATGATTATGCGTCCATTTTGCGCGACCGTGATATTGCGTGGGTAGAAGCGCGTCGTGATAGAATATTTGGCGACATGGAAGATGCGCAGGCTCGTATTGCTATTGCCAATACAAAACTTGCTAAAAAAGAAACTAAAAAGTGGCGTACTGAACTTAACCGCGCTACTAAAAGCTATATTTTTAATAAAGGAATGTATGACAGTGCGGTAAATAGTGTAGATTATTATAACAAGACTACTGTCGAAGATTATATGAAAAGGTATAAGTTGGTGTAAGATATGGGAATTTATATAACGCGAACACTTCAAAATTGGGTTAATCAAAACGGATTTGAAGATATAAGTATTATCTGTGACAATGAATGGTATTATGACCATGCTAAAACGGCAATCGCTTATACAATAAGTAAAGACCCTATTGTAGAAGAAACCTTTAAAGCGTATTGCCGTAATTGTGGACTATTAGACGATTTTGATCCTTTTATTCTCTCTTTTTTTCATGAGCTTGGGCATTATGAAACCTTTGATATTGTAGAAGATGATGAATATGAAAACGATTACTTCTGTAAAGTCGCTCTCAATATGAAAGAAAATCACACCCGTGAAGATTATTTTGCATATTATGATTTGGAAATGGAATGGATGGCTACGGCTTGGGCTATCAAGTATATTCAGCTTCATAGTGACGAAGTGAGAGAACTTGAATTAGAAATAGATATTATAAGACATTTGGAAAAATCTTTAATTGGGTCTTGACAAATGCTAATCGTTGTGCTATACTATAATTACAAAATAAGAAAAGAGGTAAAAACAATGGAATTTAAAGACTTGATGGTTGGCGACTGGTTTATTGATATGACAAATTGGTTTGTAGACACTTGTGTGTTAATGAAAATTAACGACACAGAAGTTGTTCCGTTGAATTGTGGCAATATAACAATCGAAGCAGTTGACCCCGAAATGATAGTAAAGTTTTGCCCGAAATTTACTACAACGCTTAAAGAATGTATCTCTGATGAAGATTGTGAGCCTTGGGCGTTTGAAGATTTTAATGAGCCGGATTTTCGTCTGGAAAAGGAATTTAACGCAATTCCTATGTATGCCATTTTTAAAGGGCAGGGGCAGACCTATTATAAACGCATTGACAAAAGTCATACTCTTGTAGTTTGGTCGCCCAAGCAGGAAACGATGGGGAAAATTTTTGAGCGCCCAGATTGGAAAACGCACAGGGGTACATATTATATTTGTCATAAAGGATTGTTCCAATATCCCGAAGATATGTTGGTTTTTCCTTATAACGGTTGTAGTATTCCATTTTAAAAAAATAGCACATTACCCCTTGACAAATACAGGGGTCGTGTGCTATAATAATGATACTGAAAGGAGAGATAAATATGAACGCTTTTTCCGATTATGCAGATTTCATTAAAACCCTACCAGACGCAAATCCTTGGCAAGGCACACCGTTTGAAAGTTTTTATAATTTCCCCCCAAAGAAAAAGGGTGTTGCCGGAGAAGAGATTGTAAAGCAAATGCTCTCACGAAATGGGCATAAAGTTGAAAAACGTGTGAATACAGGACACGATGCTATTATTGACGGGGTTAAAACTGAAATTAAGTTTAGCCTTGCGACAGAACGCAATTATGACGGCAAGTTTACTTTTAATCATATTGGGCTGAAAAAGGATTGGGAGCAGATTATTTTTGTCGGCGTAAACGGTGATGGAGAAATGAAAGTCGCAAAGTTTTGGAAGAACGATTTACCTCTTTATTTGTTTACTCGGCAGTCTGGCGGTAATCACTTGTCTAATGACGATTGGATGATAACCAAAGAGCAAAGCACAATTCTTTTTTCACTTGGCCCTTGACAAATAAGACCTAATGTGATATACTATAATTGTTCCAAAGGACAACAATAAAAAATAAAAGGAGATTGTAAAAATGGTTAAGATTGTAAATGGTTATGCCGAAAAGGTGCTCCCCGAATACACGCTGTCCTCTATGTTCGGCGGTTTTGAAATTAAGCCGAAAGATGGCAAAAACTATCTCACAGTTGAGGATTTTGCACTGACCGAGGAAGCTCTTGATACACTTTATATCGAAAGCGCAAAAGCGGGTTATAACGGCGATAGCTTTGGACTTAATATGACCAATGGCGTTAACCAGACCGTCATTGAGCTTGGCGATGAAGATATTGAGGGCATGACGCTTGAAGAAATTGGGGACGAGCTTTTTGAGCTTGCTATGGAAGAATATCTTCTTCTTATGGCAGTTAACCGCGAGGACGCCTAACGGCGTCCCGCCCCAATAGGAGAAAGAAATATGAACCATATTCGTAATGTCGCGCTCCGACTGCTTGGTGATGGAGTGGAAGAAGATTTCGGCGTTCTGCTTGATTACGATGAAGATAAAAACGTTATCAGCGTAATGCGTGAGGGGACTATCTGGCTTGAAGTTTGCGAGCCGTTTAGTTGCGAAGATACAGATAGCGCACTGGAAATTATCAATTACGAGATGGACGAATATTATTGCGGGTTGAGCGAAGAAACCGCATTTAGTATGACTGAAAATTTTATTGGCGCGTTTTATCTTGCAGATGATTTTTAAGGAGAGGATAAAATGAGTAGAACAGAGTTTATTAAACTTGCGGAAGCGTATATGAAAGAGATTAAGGCTGACCGCGAAATTACGGAAGCGCTTGGGCGCTATGGCATTATTTGGGAGCGCGAAGTTTCTCCTCTACTTCTTTATGCCGAACATGAGCTTTCTGACGCTCTTGGGGATGACGAAGTAGACGTTCCTAATCTGCTTGGAGAAATTGCCGATTATGGCTCGGTATTTATCGGCGAACAGGAAATTTTTTCTGCGGAAGCCCTGTGGGATTTTTTTAAGGGCTAAATAAAAAGTGATTTAGATTTTTTCTAAATCACTTTTTTATCTATTGACAAATTACATTTAATGTGATATACTATACTTGTAAGAAAGAGGGGTTAAAATTATGAAACTTACTATTACTGATACACTACACAATCCCGCCTTTGCTGTTCATTATTGTGAGTGGACGCAACAGTATTTCACAGAAATATTTGAGATATTAAGTCGTAATGACATTATTCAAAATGGGCATTTTAGCGATAATATAACAAAAACTCTGCTATGGGATATTCGTGAGGGATATGCTCGCTTAAAATCACGCTTTGACGTTGACAAAACTCAAATGAATGACGAAGAAGATACGCTTGTTAGATTGATAAACATCCTCTCGGCAGAGCAGTATGTTGAACTTGCAGAAAGCATTTTAACTCCATATTGTCATATAGAATTTGACGAAGCAAGCCTTGAAAAACTTAACAAGTTAGGTTATTTGTGATATACTATATGTAAGAAAGCGAGGAATAAGCAATGGATCTGGAAGTAAGAAAAGATAGAGCTTTTAGTGATATTTATGCACATTGGGTAAAAGAAGATATAAACGCTTTTGAGCGTGAAATGGCAAAGGCAAGAATTAAAAAAGATGGCTATTTTTATAAAAATGACCGCGCTCGTCTTTTTGTTCGGACAAGCCTTGCTTTTCATTCACTTGTAAATTATTTTATATTTACAGATGAAATGTTCGATGAACGCAATACGCTTATTCGCGCTCTTGAAACTCTTAATGCGGAACAATTTAAAACGTTAGCGTCACTTGTCATTGAGCCTTATAAAGACATAAATCCTATTGAAGCTACTTGATAAAGGAATTAAAAATATGAGTGAAAAGTTTAAGAAATTGCTTGCCGTTCTAATGGCTTATAATATACCTTTTCGATTTCGAAATAGAACAGTTTTTACTGATGGGGCTTGGGTTTTTGGTTATACTATGAAGAATGGCAAAGAAACAAGAGTTTGGGAAATAGATGATATTCCAAGCTGTGAAGATGTTCTTTTGTGGCACAATCCAGAAGATATGCTTGATGATGCACTTGCAAGGTTATCGGTTAATTCGATTATGCTTCATATACTTGCTCGTGAAAAAGAAGAAAATGGGGTTGATTATAAATGATGACAGACGAGTTTAAAAAACTCCTTGCTATGCTTATCTCGTATAACATACCTTTTTATTTTTCACCACCTACTATATATGGCGGTGGGTATGTTTTCGGCTATGTAATTAAAGATGGCGAACAAATAAGAATATGGGAATGGGACGATGAAACAATCTATGATAAAACGTCAACATTCTATTCCGATCCACAATATAATGATAAAGGACTGGATAACGTGCGCGCAGAGGTTGCCATTCATTTTATTCTTGATAGAGAATATACAGAAAATGGAGTTGATTATAGTGAGTGATAATTTTAAAAAACTTATTGGCTTGCTTATCAGCGCGAATATCAAATTTAATATAAACAAATTTCACGAAAATTATCATATTGTTGGTTATCGTGAGCGTACAAGCGGAATCCAGAGATTGTGGGAAGTGGACGATAGACCATAGAAAATATACTTTTATGATTTGGTTAATGGTTTTGGATTTTCTAATGTGCCTTTTGAAGAAATTATAAAATATATCTTTATCATTGAAGAAGAGTCTTGACAAATTGAGTATAAAGTACTATACTATACTTGAAAGGTGGGAAAAGATATGACTGATGGTTTTAAAAAAGCAATTGGGTTGTTGATGTTTCACAATATTCCTTTTGAATATCATAATTGTGAATATGGAGAATTCCTTCTTGGTGGGTATTTTGTCAATCATGATTGGAAATGGGAAATTGACGATGCACTTTTTAATAAGCATGGAATAGCTTTTCAACCAACTTACTTTACACACGATATGGATCATTCTATCAGTGTTCACGAAGCAATTAAAAAAATTATAGAAATTGAGAATACGGCCTTGACAGATAAGACTTAATATGGTATACTATAATTACAAAAAGAAAAGGAGTTGTAAGATATGAAAAATGAACTTATGACGAAAGAAATCTGCTTCGATATGGACGGAACGCTAAATAATTTTTTTGAAGTGGACGGTTGGCTTGATGACCTTATCGCTCACAATCCTCGTCCTTATAAAGTTGCTTCGCCGTCTGTGAATATGAACGCACTTGCTCGTAATCTCAATCGCTTGAAAAAGAATGGATATACGATTAAGATTATTTCTTGGTCGTCCAAGGCGCGAGATGCGGAGTTTGATAAAGTTGTTCGTGAAGCAAAAATCTGGTGGCTGAATAAACATATGCCGTCTTTTAAGTTTGATGAAATCAACGTCCTGCCTTATGGTACTCCAAAAGAAGAATATGGTCATGGTATTCTGTTTGATGATGAACCGCAGAACCGTGAAAACTGGCGCGGAGTAGCCTACGATGAAACTGATATTCTTGGCGTTCTCCGCTCCCTGCGTTAGTCAAGAGGGAATTTACCCTCTTGACTTTTCTTCTTTTTTGTGATATAATAAAGTATCAAAACAAAAGGAGAATAATTAATGAACGTTCCTGTCGCAATGATTAAATCCATTGCCGAGGGACTACCGATTGGCTTATATGCCAAAAGGCGTATTCCCATTGCAATAGATGAAGAAGAACCAACCTCTTATTATAATCCAGTAAGCGATGAAATTGTAATTTCCAGTAAAATTATTCAAGAGGGATTAAAACACGTCCATAAAAAGAAAGATATTGAACCCGCTGTCCGCTCTATGGTTTACCACGAGGTAAGCCACGCCATTTTAACGCCCAATAGGATGAAAATGACGGATTGGATGAATATTTTTGAGGATGAGCGGATTGAAACCATTCTCGGCGATTATTTTCTTGACGTAGATTTTAAAAAACAAGTTCTTCACATAAATGGATTTAAATCTCTTGATGAAGTCCCTATTCCTGCTCCTACCGCAATGGCTAAGTTTTATTCTGTTGTGCGCTTTGGTATTGGGGAAAAGAAATTTGTTGACGAGGTAGATAGAATTATTAATGATTATGCTAAATTTAATTCGTCAACTGATCTTTGGCAAGCATACCGTTATATTGATGAAGTTAAAGCTCTGTATCGCGCTATTACTGGTGAAGAACCACCCACTGAGATTATTATAACTGCGCCCGTTCCCTTTGATGCAAAGGGAGAAGAAGATGCAGAGGGAGAAAATACTGTCGCTCCTTCTGATGCCGACGAAGAAACCGAAGAAGGAAAAAGTGGAGATGACCTCGAAGGGAAGCCTTGTCACGGCAGAACAAATCCTTTAAAAGAAAAAGAGATTGAAAAATTGATCAAAAGCACTTTTATTACTAACAAATACGTAGACACAAAATTAACCGATGAATTAAGTATGATTTTGGAAAACTTCTCCAAAAAGAATAATAGTGGATCTGCATTAGCAGGTTATAGTGGCACATTTAACACTCGTGCTGTTGTTAGAGAAGATTATAAATATTTTGAGCGCAAAGCGTCTATAAACGGGTCTAATAAATTTGGTACTTTTCATTTAAATCTGTTTATCGACGAAAGCGGTAGTTTTTACCGTAGCGAAACCGCGATGAATACTCTTTTACGTTCATTGACTGATATTGAGCGCAAAAACCCCAATTTCACACTTGACGTTGTATTCTGCGGAATTAGTGAACGCCTTGTGCAAGATAAAAGACATCGCATTTTTAAAGCAGATGGTGGAAACCGTCTTGATAAAAAAACCTATGAACTTTATAGGAAATTACAGAAACCTAACACATACAATTATACAATTGCTTGTTTTGATGGGGACGCTTGTGGTGATGGTGGGCGTGGCGACCACGGTTTTGGAGCGTTTGACCATAATAATTGTGTAATTATCAGCGATTATGATAATGAACGCTATATCCGCAACGATGTTCATTCAGCACGAGTTATTTATACACGCGATTATACTAACGAATTGATTAAAAATGTAGTTGATGCTCTTGAAAAAGCGTTTAGATAAAAGAGGGTAATTTTACCCTCTTTTGGTTATCGTATACGGCAGTCTGGTTTCGAACAATTATATCATACCTCATATGGATTTGTCAAGAGGAAAATGCAAAAAAATCTAAAAAAATATTTTTTCCCGAAAATCCACTAAAACACTTGACAGATATAAATAACTGTGATATAATTCATAATGTAGCCAAAAGAGATAGGAAATGCGGTCAAAGATTTTTCAAAAAAAGTTGAAAATAATTCTTGACAGAACGAACCTTTTGTGCTATAATATAATTACAAAAGGCGAGAGAAACTCGCTAAACAAAAAAGGAGAATGAAAAAATGAAGATTACTGCGAATGTTGAGATTATTGCGCGTAAGGATGGCTCTCTGATTACCATTATCAATGGTGCTTCGACCGCCGAAACCGACCCCGAACGCATTGTGGAGTGTACGCAAATTTATCAAGCTTGCCGTGATATTGAAGAAGATAAGCGTGAAGCGTGGCTGAATGAAAATATCGCTGACGGCAAGTTTCCTCATCTTTTCGGCGATGCGTCCTCTGTTGCAGGAACTGAAACGGTTGAGCCTACTCCCACGGAATACCTTCAGTCTGCCCTTCAGCGTCTGATGGACTTCTTCAAGGAGTTTGAGTTTGAGCCTAACTTCCGTTTTGTGAATACCCTTGCTTGGATGCTCACTAAGAAGAAGAAGTCTTGTGCTACTGACTATATCACTTCTTATTTTGAGCTTATTGACAGCCCCTATAAGAACGAAGTGAGTGCAAAGATTAAGTCCAAGGAATTTAAGGCTATTCTTGCGGATATGTCCAAGGTTGCCCCTACCAAGACTGTGAATGAGCGTTTCAAGCTCTATTACGGCTCGCAGGGAACTGGCAAGACCACCATTGGTCAGACTGAAAGTGATGGACGTTGCATTGTCTGTAATGCTTCTATGCTTCCTGCCGACCTTATGGAAGATTTTGTATTCGATGCTGGTAAGCCCTCGTTCACTCCCTCTATGCTCTGGAATTGTATGGAAGAGGGCAAGGCAATTGTTCTGGACGAAATCAATCTTCTTCCGTTCGACAGTCTGCGCTTCTTGCAGGGTATTCTGGATGGTAAGAAAGAGTTTAACTATAAGGGCAAGACCGTGCATATCAATTCTGGTTTTATGGTCATTGGCACGATGAACCTGTCGGTTAATGGCATGGTTTACGGTCTGCCCGAACCCCTTGTTGACCGTTGCATGGAAATGAAAAAGTTTTCGCTTGACGCAAAGGCTCTTATGGGTGCGATTGCGTAAATCGCACCTACCATGTAAAAAACGAAAAAGCGGATAGCACTTATGTGCTGTCCGCTTTTTATTTTCGCATACGGCAGTCTTGTTTCGAACTATTATATCACACCTCGTATAGATTTGTCAAGAGGAAAATGCAAAAAAATCTAAAAAAATATTTTTTCCCGAAAATGCTTGACAGATTAGATCTTTTGTGTTATACTATAATTGTTCCGATGAGAGGAACAGGAAGCTCAACAAAATATTTTTTTGCAAAAACAGCAAAAAATACTTGACAAAATATACCGCCTGTGATATACTTATTATAGTAAATGAAAGAGAGGTAAAAATTATGGACATTAACTTTGCGGAAACCAAGACTATCGCCGATACTCTGCCTATCGGTCTGTATGCGAAGCGTCGTATTCCTGTTTCTATGAGCGATAAGGAAAGCACTTCTTATTACAATCCTATCAGTGATGAGATTGTTATTTCCTATCCGATTATCAAGCAGGGACTTGAAAAGGCGGTTGAAGATACGTCATTTAAGGAAACTGCGGTTCGCTCCATGGAATATCATGAAGTGAGCCACGCAATTCTCACTCCTAACAATCTGCCGATGCCCGACCATATTAACGTTTTTGAGGACGAACGCATTGAAACTATTCTTGGCGATTACTATATGGACGTTGACTTTAAGAAGCAGGTTCTTCTTGTCAATGGCTATACGTCTAAAAGCGAGATTAAAGCACCGTCCAGTCCTTCTGAATACTTCTATCAGATTGTGCGGTTTGGTATTGGAGATAAGGCTCTTGTTGACGAAGCCACTCGCATTATTAAGAAGTATTCTCATATCACACGAAACAATAATTCCTATGTGTGGGATTATAAGTGCGATGTTGACGAATTTTATAAAAAGGTTTGCGGAGAATACCCGAAGTATAAGTCTGAAAGCGGTTCTTCTGGTGATAGTAGTAGTGGAAAAGATGGAAGTGGTTCTTCCTCTGCTATCTATGACCGTATGGGCAACGGCGAAGCCAAGGACGGTAAAACGTCTGGTAAGCAGTCCAAGGAAAGCGGTATGAGTGGTGCTTCTGGCAAGTCTGGTGAAAAGGGCGAAAACGAAGCCAACTCTGCATCGAAAGATGCAAGTCTTGACAAGCGTGATTGCCCTCTGACCAAGGAAGAAATTGACAATATTTTTGAAGATTTTTTCCATCATAATCCGTATATCGACAACGCTCTTACACAGCGCATGGAAATGATTATCAATAACTTTTCCAAGCGCAATAACAGCGGTTCGTCTATGAACGCTTATAGCGGACAGTTTAACGCTCGGCACGTTGGACGCAGGGACGATTATAAGTTTTGGGACAAGCCGACCACTGTAAATGGTGCGAATAAGTTTGGCTCGCTTCATCTTAACCTTTTCATTGATGAAAGTGGTTCGTTCTGTTGGTCGCAAGAGCCGATGAATAAACTGCTTCACGCTCTGACCGAAGTGGAAGCCAAAAATCCGAATTTTACCCTTGACGTAGTATTTTGCGGTATGGGTGAACGGATTGTAAAAGACAAGCGTGGTCGCGTTTTCAGAGCGTCTGGTGGCAATAAACTGGACAAGCATATTTATGAGATTTATCGTAAATTGCAAAAGCCGAACACCTTTAACTACAATATCGCTTGTTTTGATGGTGACGCTTGTAGTGATGGCGGTCGTGGTGACCACGGTTTTGGAGCGTTTGACCATAACAACTGCGTTATCATTAGTAATGATGATAATGAGCGTTATATCTCGCAGGACGTAAAGAGCGCAAAGGTCATTTATACGACTGATTATGCAGAAGAATTGATTGATAACGTAGTTACGGCTCTCTCCAAGGCGTTCCGCTAAAAGAATAGGGGAAAATTTTTCCCCTATTTCTTCTTAAAACACTTGACAAATAGACCCCATTGTGTTATACTATAATTGTTCCAAGGGGAACGATAAAAAATCAAAAAAACAAAAGGAGAATGAAAAATGAAGATTGCAACGAATGTGGAAATTATTAAGCGTAAGGGTGGCTCTCTTATCTCTATCATTAACGGCGAAAGCAAGGCTGAAATTGACCCTGCTCGTATTACCGCTCTTAATGAGATTTATGACAATGCTCGTGGCATTGACGAAGATAAGCGTGAAGCATGGCTGAATGAGCAGATTGCCGATGGCAAGTGGAGTGAGATTTTTGGTGAGGGTGCTACTTCCACTGGCAACTTTACTTCCCCTGCTCCGTCCCCGATGGAAAAGGTTCAGACTGCGGTTCAGCGTCTGATGGACTTCTTCAAGGAGTTTGAATTTGAGCCTAACTTCCGCTTTACCAATACTCTGGCTCGTATGCTGACGATTAGCAAGACCAAAGCGCAGGATTATATCACGTCCTATTTTGAGCTTATCGATAGCCCCTATAAGAACGAGGTTCGCGCTAAGATTACGTCCAAAGAGTTTAAGATGATTTTGGACGATATGAGCCTTGTTCCCCCTACCAAGACTGTGAATGAGCGTTTCAAGCTCTATTACGGCTCGCAGGGAACTGGCAAGACCACTATTGGTCAGAGCGAGAGCGAGGGCAGATGTGTGGTATGCAACGCTTCTATGCTCCCTGCTGACCTCATGGAAGATTTTATCTTTGACGAGGGTAAGCCGTCCTTTAAGCCGTCCTCTCTGTGGGAGTGCATGGAGAATGGCAAAGCGATTGTTCTGGACGAAATCAATCTTCTTCCGTTCGACAGTCTGCGCTTTTTGCAGGGTATTCTGGACGGTAAGAAAGAGTTTAACTACAAGGGACACGTTGTTCACATTAACGAGGGCTTTATGGTTATCGGCACTATGAACCTCTCCGTGAATGGCATGATTTATGGTCTGCCCGAACCCCTTGTTGACCGTTGCGCAGAGATGAAGAAGTTTTCTCTGCCTGCCGAACAGCTTATGAACGCTATTATTTAATAGCGTTCAAGCCGATAAGGATATAATAAACGAAAAAAGGGGTATAAACACTAAAAAGTGTTTATACCCCTTGACATATCACAACTCTTGTGATATACTATGGATATAAGAAAAGGAGAGATAAAAATGAAAATTTTAATTGTATTTACTATTCTATCAATCATTAACGTTATTTTTTCAACGTATAAATCTTTGGCTACTATAAAAGGTGGCGTTCTTAATGCGAGTATTGTGTCAGCCCTCTATTATGGCTTCTACAATGTCGTGCTTATTTACACGGTCGCAGATTTTCCGCTCTGGCAGAAAGTGGCAATTACTGCTGTTTGTAATTTCATTGGCGTATATACTGTAAAATATATTGAAAAGCGTATGAGAAAAACAAAAACGTGGAAATTTGAACTCACCGTTCCTGCTGACTTAACAGACACAATTCATATTGCTCTTAATAGCCTTGGCATTTCTCATAACTACATTCCCAATATTGGAAAATACACTATTTATAATTGCTACTGTCCGACACAGCGGGAAAGCGCTCTCGTTAAAACTATTGCTAATAATTACGATATAAAATATTTTATTAGCGAAAGTACTTGACAAAATATATCTCTTGTGATATACTATAATTGAAAGGAGAGATAAATATGTTTAACCTCTATGATAAAGATAACATCTGCGTTGGCTCTTTTGCTAAACCCAACGAAGCAAAAGTCGCTATGATTTATGCTTATTGTAAAAGCGAAATTCCTCGCCTAACTACAATAATTGAAATTAACGACCTTGTGGCAATGATTAAACACGACAAAATGACTGCCTTTAACGACGGTTATATCGAAGATTTTATGACGATTAAAGAAGAGGGTTAAAATGGCTACAACAATTTATGGACTTGATTGGATAAACGGTGACGGTCTTAATTATGCTTATACTGAACTCGCTGATGCTAAACTTGATGTGCTTGAATATTTGCTTGATACTTATATCAGCCATATTCCATTTCATATTAAAAACAATAGTATAGAAGATTTCTCCGCTGACCTTGCACTTGACAGTGAAAGCATTGTGGAAGATGACTATGTTGACGATTTAGTGTATATTACTTATATTGATGTACACGATGGCTTTAAGCCTTGACAAATCACAACTTATGTGTTATACTATATATATAAATAAAGGAAAGAGGAATAAATAATGATTGACCGCAGAAAAACTTATGTAATGGTGCTTGATACAGAAACCTGCAACGGCATCACCGAAGATGACGGAAGCGTTGACCTCGATTATTCCATTGTGTATGATGGTGGCTTTTCCATTGTCGATACCAAAGGCAACGTTTACGAAGAACATTCTTATGTTATGGGCGATGTATTTTGTGGAATGAAAGATTTGATGAAGTCTGCGTATTATGCCGAAAAAATTCCAGACTATTGGAACGATATTAAAGCAAAAACGCGGACAATGATTTCATTCAATCATTTCCGCAATATCGTATGGGACAAAATCCGTGAATATAATATCACGGCGATTGTCGCCCACAACGCACGTTTTGATATTCGCGCTCTTAACAACACTTGTCGGTATCTGACCAAGTCAAAGATTCGTTGGTTTTTCCCCAGAGGAACAGAGGTTTGGGACAGTCTGATGATGGCTCGTTCAGTTATCGGAGTTATGCCGACTTATCAGCGGTTTTGTGAAGATAACGGTTATATGACCGCTCACGCCGTCCCGCAATGCCGTTTTACTGCCGAAGTGCTTTATCGGTTTATTACCAAAGATACCACTTTTGAAGAAAGCCATACCGCTCTTGAAGATGTAAAAATCGAACGAGAGATTATGTGGTATTGCTACCGTCAGAAACAACCGATGAAGAAAATTCTTTATGCAAGGCGGTAATTCCCTCTTGACAAACCACAAGGTTTGTGATATACTATAATTGTTCCAGAGGGGGACGCCCCTCTCCAACGACGGAGATAATAGAAGTGTATCGATAAATCTCTTCTTGACGTTAAGACTTTTCAAAGAGTAAAAGTTAGTGCCTACAACTTTAAGAGAGGGCTTGTGAGAAGATGGTAAACTCTCCGTTGTCTGGTCATTATCCAACGTTAAAAAATGACTGGGGGTGGCTACCCGCACTTAACAGTGCAAACAGCCAATTTATTAAAATCCAAAAAGGAAGAAAGAAAAATGATTTACACGCATATTGATGCGCTTGATGAATGTCTTGCTTCGTCAGCGATTAGCAACGAAAGTAAAAAGCATTTAACCGCAATTCGTGAACAGATGGCAACCGCACGATCTACTCGGAAGCCGACTAAACACCAAACAGATAATAAAGCAATGAAGGCGGTTCTTGAAAAGGAAATTGCATTTGGCATTGATTATACTGCCAATGACTTTAACCAGATGCTCACGAACAATGGATTTACAACCACAACTCACCGGACTCTCGGACTTGTTGGAGAATTGGGAGTAAAGAAGCAGACCGCAACCTTTATTGATACCAACGGCAAAAAGCACTCGCTTTATCGTCGAAGTTAAAAGGAGTAAATCACAATGGGTCTTGATAACGGGATTATTCTTCGTTCCAAACGAGAATTAAAAATCCCAGACTTTGTAGAATCCGCTCGGTATGCTACAACCGACGAAGCCGGAAACCCATACTTTGACGACTATGTTTTGTACTGGCGAAAGTGGTGGAGTTTCCGAAACGATGTAATGAACGAACTCGGCTTTGCCGACGGCGATTATTCTTTTCCGTTGACTGTTGAGCAACTTGAAAAAATACAAGAGATTTATAATTACTACAACAGCGAGGAAACGTGGCAGGAAGCCAAGAGTATTTGGAATTGGGAAGAAGTAAAAAACCAGTTCCCAGAACAAAATAAAATTTTTGAGTGGTTGAAAGGCTATAAAAAAATCCACCCAAGCGTAGAAGTGCTTTTCTACGATTCGTATTAAAGAACGAACTAAAATGTTCGTTCTTTTTTTATGCCCAACAAAGTGGCAACGTATGCCCAATAAATGGCAAAGCAAGGAGCGGTTTTAACCTATGTCCAATACAATGACTATGAACTTGACAGTCCGCACTTTAACGATTTAAAGCGTTAGCGGGTGAAAGTGAAACGTTTTCCAATTATACCACACTTTTGGTAATTTGTCAAGCGATTTTTATAAAAAAATCGAAAAAATATTTTTTCCCGAAATGAAGCCCTTTACACATCTCGGTATATATAAAGAAAAAGAGCCTTGACTCTTTAAACACTTTTGTCCGAGATCGCACTTTAACGATTTAAAGCGTTAGCGGGTGAAAGTGAAACGTTTTCCAATTAT
>ERZ827043.585-NODE-585-length-45488-cov-16.951137_pt1 | contig 45488 bp, 36 predicted proteins | sample MGYA00519923_ERZ827043 | MGnify/ENA primary metagenome ERZ827043 (study PRJEB31778, sample SAMEA3449251) | human gut metagenome | biome: human gut; feature: human-associated habitat; material: faeces | place: United Kingdom | collected 2010/2012 ... | reverse complement strand
AGGTCACGGGGACGTCTCCTGGCTGCATCGGGACGAGCTCCTTATGGGCCTCAAAGTCGTAGTCCTTAGGCAATACTCCTGCACGTACAAGCTCTTCTTGGAGAATGGTGACGAAGTCGAGAAGATTCTCGGGGGAGTTGTTGCCGATGTTATACACCTTGTAAGGCGGAATGGGAAGACCGTCCTTGCCATTTTGCTTCTCGGGGGCATGCTGCATAATGCGGACCACTCCTTCCACAATGTCATCGACATAAGTAAAATCGCGCTTGCAGTTGCCGTAGTTGAAGATCTTGATGGTCTCGCCCTTGACCAGTTTGTTGGTGAAACCAAAATAGGCCATGTCAGGGCGACCTGCTGGGCCATAGACGGTAAAGAAGCGGAGACCCGTTGACGGAATATTATAGAGTTTGCTATAGGCGTGCGCCATCAGTTCGTTGCTCTTCTTCGTAGCGGAATAGAGGGATACGGGGTTGTCCACCTTGTCGTCCGTAGAGTACGGCACCTTCTTGTTGCTGCCATAGACCGAGGAGGAAGAGGCATAGACCAAATGCTCGACTTCGTGGTGACGGCAAGCCTCCAAGATATTGTAGAAACCGATAAGGTTGCTCTGTATGTAAGCGTCAGGATTGGTGATGCTGTAACGGACTCCTGCCTGGGCGGCAAGGTTCACGACAACGGCAATCTTGTTTTCCGTGAAGATTTTCTCCACTGCGTCTTTATCAGCGATGGAGGCGTGGACAAAAGTCCAGTTGCCATGCAAAGCCTCTATTTCTTTCAGACGCTCATACTTGATGTTAACATCATAGTAGTCTGTAATTGAATCGATTCCAATTACCTTGATATTCTTGACATCGTGGAAGAGTCGCTTGACGAGATTGCTACCGATAAAGCCGGCAGCTCCCGTCACAAGGACGTTCTTTCCTTCGAGATTTATATTATACTTTACCATGTTTTCTGTTTATGTTTATAGAGGTTATACGTTTAATATGGAGTCTCGGCACCAGGCTGAGAGACGTTGAGGGTATGGTTGGCAGTCAAGCTGCCTAGGGTGTTCACATTAATCGCCGTTAATCGGACATTAATCGGTCGTTAATACTTTGCAGAAGCAATCCATTTCTGTAAAGACCCAGAAGGCTGGAATACTACATACATTTTCTCATCATGACAAAGATCTAGCAAGCTTACAATGCCCATAATTAATCGAAAATGTTCCAAATCTTCACTGCTGTGCATTAATCAATGTTTAAAACTTGGCAGCAAAGTTACTCCTTTCAAAATTGAGCCCTAATATAAGTACTTACATCTTATTCAGCTCAACCTACGTTGTATTGGCGATTTACCATTGGAAATATTTCTTGTACGCTGGATTATTTGGCAAATTGATAAACTCATTCATTATAACACCTTCTTTGTCATTTGGGAAAACTATTTGATTACAAAATTCCATCCAGAATCCTTTCTTAATCTTTTTACGAAACATATCTTTTTCAATATCATTGAACGTTATATGCTCTTTGAAAAAATCTATATCTATACCAGAGGCCTTACAATCATTGTAATTCGCATTCTTATCATCCTTTGGGTTAGACTCAAGATTTTTGCTGAATGCCTTTCCCGACAGTATTTTTGAACATCTGATACGTTGTGCTAATGATGAAAGTTCGTCTTCTGGGAAATAAAGTTTTCCACGTCTTGCCATTTTGTATATTTGTTTCGATATGGCTGCATCATGGCGGAACAACTTATATCTAACAAACGGAATATCATTGAAATTCTGTTCACGATACATAGAAAAAAGAAAACCTTTCTGCCTTCCGCTTCTTGGAAATACTTGCAATCCAATACTACTTAGGTTTCCTCCAAAAATTGGTTGAAAAGCTAACGGATGTCGCACATTATCCCAATAATAGAATACTCCATAACGCGACTCATCTATAACAGGACTATAAGTATCTGTTTTTTCATTATAATCTGTTACAGCAAAGAACTTAGCTACGTCTAAATCAGAAGTTAAATCCATCACACGCGTTTTAAAACCATAATGTTGTGCTAACCCATAATAGGTCACCTCAAAGAAATAGCGATGTCCACATAATTCTATACCGTCCCAAAACAAACGAATAAGAGGATGATCTTTTAAAGCCAAAACAAACTCTTCGTAAAAGATATTTTCAACCACAAACCTTCCCTTTTTCTTTCGTAAAAGTGAAGGAGTGGATGGATCATAAAAACCACTTTGTCCCCTAAAAAGAAAGGCTCTGTTTTTCAGATTGGGTTTAAATGCAAATTTTTCTGGCCGTTGAGGATCACGGGATGAAAGACGAACGGCAATAAACTTTTTATCATCGTAGTCATTGAAATACTCTGCAAACGGCTTGTGTATAGCAGAAGGGCTTGGCTCAATTATTGCAATAGGGGGACTATCAAGTTTCACTATTTGAGCCTCTTCCGTTAATATCTGATCAACGACCTCTTGTAATGTTGGGAGCCTCTTAACTTCTTCCTTTGTCATACTTTAAACGTCCAATTTATTTATACTTTATCCACGCATAGCATATATATACTAAGGACAATAGCAAATTATTGCTTCCTCATCAGTTAGCCTTTCAAACGATTTAGCTCGTCCTGACAGACAGCTAAACGGGCACTGAAGTCAGAAGTAAGTTTCTCTCGTTCGTGGGCGTATGACTCCTTCAACTTTTGTTCACGTTGTTCAAATTCTGCGCGAATCTCAGCAACTACTGATTGGCAGAGAGAATCCAAAAGGGTTGCGTCTCCATTGGTTGTCATGTAGGAGATTATCTTCTGCATCATGTCGTTTATCTGGTCTATCTTTTCGGATAGCTGGTTGTTCAGGGTTGAAGCCATAGCCTCCAGCTCCTCTATTCGCTTTTCGCGAGATAGAAGTTCTTTGCGAAGCTGCTGGTTTTCGGCTGTCCAGTCATGTGATTGCACATGAATCGCTTGTGTGAGTTTGTTTTCAGGTTTCATAATGGCGAGACACAAATAGCGTCGTTTACGTCTAATGGTTTGAGATCTTACGGGGTAAGGATGGGTTGGCGGGCAAGCCGCCAAAGGGTTTTTCACATTAATCGCCGTTAATCGGACATTAATCTGTCGTTAATATTTTTGGGTACCGTCATTCGGACGGTAATACGACTTTGTTCCCCACCGCAGTATCGCTCTGCGCTATGCCGCCACTCGGATGGGGATAGTTTGTTATTGCAATTGTCTAACCTTGGCTACTATTACGCTTCTGAATGTCAGACCAAGAGGTCGATTGTTTCATTCGATAACATCTGTATTCCTCCTTTTTAGTATTTGATATAGCACAAATGTACGAAAGGCATATCGTGTCGAGCGAACGCAACCGTTTACAGATTTCCACGATCTGGTCCTTGCCATAGTAGCTCAGCAGGAGTTTCCAATCATTCCAATTGCCATACTCCAGAACCCGCTGAACAAAGAAGGACGGATACTTGTCCATGTCAGCCTGTGATTTGTCTATGTCCCAAAATAGAACAGGAGACAACTTTTTAATACATTCAGCACCGTTCATCATTATTGCCATTTCTATTGCCCAGCAAAGGTAAGGCTAATATTTAACATCACAAAGGATTTTAGCGATTTTTGTGATTAGTGTTCATGCGGTGCGTTACTCTTTATAAAAGGGAACGTCCTACATGGATTGGATTTTGGTAGCGGGCAAGCCGCCGGGGCTTTTCACATTAATCGCCGTTAATCGGACGTTAATCTGTCGTTAATACTTTTCCGTCATTCGGACGGTAATACGACATTGTTCCCCATCGCAGTATCGCTCTGCGCTATGCCGCCACTCGGATAGGGATATTACTTACTGATAAGGGAAAACAACTAGAACAACAAGTACAATATATAACAACGCCTTTGGCAAGGCACTTGGGTGGACAGAATTCCTGCTGCAAGGGAAACAACATGAACAAGGCTTCGCAAGGACGATGTCCTTAGCACTTCCCTTAAGTCCATGACAACGCTTTTTGAACGGATTGACGCTCACGAATAACGGCCAACATTGCTTTGCTGGCACCTGCAGCATCTGCCATTTCATACATCGTGATCTTTGTATCCTCGCCAGTTTTATCTGCTTGTCGCTTTGCGCGCTTCCATGCTTTGTCCTCATGTGACTTGTCTGACAAATCAAAGGAATCTACGCCTTTGCATTTGTCTATCCACTTATCAAGCATCTTGACGTCAGCAACTGAGAGTTCATCCATATCGCAAACAGCTTGCTTTGAAGCAAGAATAAGTTGATGGCCGTCCTGTGATAATTCGACTTTCAATGAGTCGGCGAAGTCTTTCAACTCCGGTGAAGATATCTCAGCCTTTCCTTCTACTCCACGCAACACCTTGTAAGTCAATGTCGGAACAGGGCCATGCTTCCTTGCTACAAAAGTATCATAGATGATGGGCAAGCCGTACTCTTTCAGCTGGTTTTGCTGGGCAAAGTACATGACCTTAAAGAGGTGGATGTAGTCCACTCCCTCTGGGAATGCTTTCAGGATGTAAAGCACAACTGCTTTTATCTTTAGTATCTGATCTATTGTCTTCATGACGATTATTTCTTTCTTTAATTTGGCAAAAGTACGACTTAATTTCTAAACGACCAAGGGTTTCTCGGTTTTTAACGCGCGCTTATAGCATAAGGGGTGTTGGTGGCGGGCAAGCCGCCAGGGTTTTTCACATTAATCGCCGTTAATCGGACATTAATCTGTCGTTAATATTTTTGGGTACCGTCGTTCGGACGGTAATAGGACATAGTTCCCCACCGCAGTATCGCTCTGCGCTATGCCGCCACTCGGATGGGGATAAAAATCATACTATAAACTCTACTTCATTTGAAAGTTTACGTTCTCCTTCAGATTTAAGATTGGGCGTATTAATGCGAATGTCACAATCAATAACGAATATATTGCCTTGGGGCGACTTGATAAGATTCTCATCATGCATGTCACTAAGGTAAATACTCGGTGTGGCATAAGTCCAATTGCGAGGATTTATAAGTTTAAAACCAAGTGACTCTACATAATCACGTATCTCGTCATCAGAAAGTGCCGTACCATGTATAAACGGCTGTTGCACTATAATTTGAAAATCACCATCAATAGTTCTACCAAAACCTAATACAGTTAGTCGCGTTTCTGGAAACAACGTATTATGAAGGGTTATCCGATCAAGTGCCAACACTGGAAGAATGTAATAATCAAGACCTATTCGTTTGATAATTGTATTCCCATTGTCATACACATGCGCTTCTCCACCTTCGGCAAGTTGTTCACCGAATGTTTGTTCAAAATCTTTATCAACACCATCAACCCAACAGCCTGTAGTTTTAGCCCATTGTTCTATAACTGCTGCTTGCGCCTCTGCTCGTTGACAATCTCTTTTGAAGCTGCCTTCTGGCGCAGTGAGTTGATTTGTTGGAGTTTCTGCTCCCGCGAGTATGGATGCAACAACATGGAAGCTACCTCCCGTTGCGCAGCCATGCTGTTCGCTTGGTGAGTAGCGTTTAAATAATAATTGCTTGTTGAAAAACTGTTCTGCATAATCTTCGAGTTTTATTATTCCATCTTTATCAAATCCATTGTTGATAATGGTTGATATTGATTGCCAAAAATCCTTATTGGTCATATCACTGCATTATATTGGTGACATAATATCATTTGGTGACAAAATTACTCATTTTATTTTGTATATGCAAATTTTCCGCCTAACTATTATCGTTTACAGTTGCTCATATAGGATGCAATGTGGTATGTATCATTTTACCCATGGGTGATTCTTGACATCGTGGAAGAGTCGCTTGACAAGGTTGCTGCCAATAAAGCCTGCAGCACCTATCACAAGGACTGTAATACGACATTGTTCCCCACCGCAGTATCGCTCTGCGCTATGCCGCCACTCGGATGGGGATATTACTTACTGATAAGGGAAAACAACTAGAACAACAAATACAATAAATAACAACGCCTTCGGCAAGGCTGCTGGATGGACAGAAATCCTGCTGCAAAGGAAACAACATGAACAAGGCTTCGGAAGGACAGTGGCTGGCAAGCCGCCACGGAGTTCACATGAATCGCCGTTAATCGGACATGAATCGGTCGTTACTACTTTTTGTCATGGGCGGGACCTGTGACGGGCCTCCAAGGCATCGTTGATGCGGGCGCGAATGTTGTTCACACTTCTTCCCGTGGTGATGTTGATGGCGAAAGGAAGCAGGCATTGGATGAAGCTCTCCTTGACAATGGTTTCTTCGGTGAGCTTGGGTTCTTGATCCAACAGGGAGACGACGACCTGGGCCAGATCGGTGGCGTTGTTGCACGCGCGAATCTTGTTGAGATGCGCCGGGATGTGGTCCTTGTCGATGTAGCGAGAGAGCTTTTCTGCCTCGGAAGAAAGAGCGTCGCTGGTAGTCTGAACGACCTGCAGTTTGTTGGCATGATCATAGACATAGAGGTTTTGTACAGCCTCGGTGGCATTGGGCAGAATCTGGTTGTTTCCGCCGTAAATATTGATGGTCATATCACACATAAAAGGTTGAATATTTGTTTTGGATGATGAATACTCGATAGAGGGTCTTTAGTACGCTGCTTGATGAAGTTAACTTCGAAGCCCGATGAAGTTAACTTCGTAGGCCGATGAATATAACTTCGTAGGCCGATGAATATAACTTCGTAGGCCGATGAATATAACTTCATTTTTGGGGGTGGTTGGGGAGGTTTTTCTCCTTATCTATATATAGGCACCGAGAAATCCGTCTTTCACGTCCATCGGGGGTGATTTCTGAGCAAAATCAGACCGATTATGAACGGATTGTGAATGGATTGTAAACGGATTGTAAACGGTTATGAATAGATTTGATTTCGGCTTCTCAACTTAGTACCTTTGCATCGCAGTCAGGGAACAACAACCAATTCTGTCGGGCGCAATGACTGCTTGCGTAAACATCAAGTCCCATACCGACGATGGGCAAGCGTATGATCAATTACAGTGTGTACATGATGCGTAATTCGTTGAAGCCGAATCTCCCCGAGAAGGCGTATGCCAAGGCGCAGGTGAAGGAGGTGATGTCGTTTCGCGACTTCGTGGCCCACATCGCCGAGCATGGTGGCTACAAGCGTGGACAGGTGAAGGGCGTGCTGAGCGACATGTGCTCGTGTCTCGTGGAACAACTGCTGGAGGGCAAGAAGGTGATGCTCGATGAGCTCGGCAACTTCTGGTTGTCCATCAGCAGCGAAGGGGCGGAGAGCTGTGAGACGTTCACGTCGAAGAACATCACGGCAGTGAATATCATCTTTACGCCGGGCACGGACTTCGAGAACCTCATCGGACGCGCGGCCTTCAACCCGGTAGCGAGCCGATCGCTGCAAACTGCTGCCTTGAAGGCGGAGAAGAAGGGTGAGAACGTGATCGACATCGAGGCCGTGAAGAAGGGTCCTGGCAACGGTGGTGGCAACACGGGAAAGCCTTCTAACCCTTCTGATGGTACGGGCGAGAACACCGGTGAGCCTTCCAACCCGTCGGGTGGCGCAGGAAGCAACACGGGTGAGGATGGCAAGACGGACACGGGAATCACCAATCCGCCGAGCAGTGGTGAGAACGGTGGCACCTTGGGTGACTAATCAAGCAGTTTATGAAGTTTATTCTATTCATCTATCTTAAAACGTCGCGTATGAAAGTGAACTGGAAACGTGTGGCACTGTATGTGCTGCGAATCATTGAAATGGTGATCACCGGCGCAGCGGGTGGAGCCATCACGCAACTCTAAACTCTAACTCGTGGTCACGGCCTCAGCGCATCGGCCCTCAACTCGTTGACGGAAGATGGAGGGGTCGTGACCTCTCACTTGAATTTCTATGAGAACTATCACTTTGATCATTATTCATTGCTCGGCGGTACGGCCCAGCCAGACGTCGAGCGCGCAACAGATTGACTCATGGCACCGCAAGCGGGGCTGGAGTGGCATCGGCTACCACTATGTGGTGCGGCGGGACGGAACCGTCGAGCGGGGACGGCCCGAGGCGAAGGTGGGGGCGCACTGTCTGAACCACAACAGGCATAGCATCGGGGTCTGCTACGAGGGTGGCTTGGACGCCCAGGGTAGGCCGGCGGACACGCGGACGGAGGCGCAGAAGCGTGCGCTACTCACGTTGGTGCGGGAGCTCAAGGGGCGGTATCCACGGGCGATCGTCGTGTCGCATCATACGTTCGATCCACGCAAGGCGTGTCCTTGCTTTCATGCGGAGCGGGAGTATAGGGACGTTTCTTGCTGAGGTAGGGAAAACAACTAAAACAACAAGTACAACATGTAACAATCTGTGATTCAGACAATCCTGCTGAAAGGGAAACAACAAAGAACAACAAAGAGGACTGTAAGACAGTCCTTTTTTTTGCTAAGGTTACTTGGTTGTAAAACTACAGCGTGGCTTTGCAGCGGTGGGCATAGACGGCGTAGGCGGTCACGACCACGAAGCAGAAGGCGGGGACGGCGTAGGAGGTATAGATGTTGGTGTGGTCGGAGACCATGCCCTGGAGCGGGGTGAGGAGGGCGCCTCCGAGGATGGACATAATCAGGCCGCTGGCTCCGATCTTCGAGTCGCCGGGGTGGTCGCCTCGCATGATACCGCCGAGGGCGATGCCGTAGATGGTGGGGAACATCAGGCTCATGAAGGAGCTGATGAGGACCAGCGAGGTGATGCAGATCCAGCCCGTGCCCGCGCTCAGGACGACCGTGAGGCTCAGCAGCGCGGACATCACACCGCCGAAGGTGAGGAGACGCGCGGGGGAGAACCAGCGCATCAGTCCCGTGTAGATGAAGCGGGAGAGGCAGTGGCCGATGATGGAGATCAGGTAGATGCTGCTGGCGGCGGCCTCCAGGCAGCCCGTCTCCTGCATCACCAGGCGGATGGTAAAGCTCCACACGCCAATCTGCGCGCCGACGTAGAAGAACTGGGCGACCACGCCACGGCGGAAGAGGCGGTTGGAGAGGAGGCGGCGGAAGCTCGCACCGACACTGTCGCTGCGGTCGTCGTCCTTGCCCGAGGGCATGCGGGCGAAGAGCATCACCACAAGGATGCCGAGCAGGACGAGGCCGAGGGCGGCGTAGGTGCCGCTGATGGAGTAGAGGCTGATGTCGTCGAGGATGAAGTACTTGCTCATCAGGATGCCGAGGATGGAGCCGACGGGATTGAAGCTCTGCGCGATGTTGAGGCGGCGCGTGGCCGTGCGCGGGTCGCCCATGCTCATGACGTAGGGGTTGGCCGTCGTCTCCAGGACGCTGCAGCCGCCGGCCATCACGTAGATGGCGACGAGGTAGAAGCCATAGCTCGCGACGCGGGCGGCGGGCAGGAAGAGCATCGCACCGGCGGCGTAGAGGAGCAGGCCGAGGATGATGCCCGACTTGAAGCTCCTGCGACGGATGAAGAGGGCCGCGGGCAGGGCGAAGCAGAAGTAGCTGCCGTAGAACGCAAACTGGATGAGGGAGGTCTGCGTGTCGCTCATGGACATGATGCGCTTGAAGGCGGCAAGCAGCGTGTCGGTCATGTTGTTGGCAAGGCCCCAGAGAAGGAACATGCTCGTGACCAGCGCGAAGGGGACGGCGTGGCGTCTGTCGATCGTTTTCATCATTTCACAATTCCTTTCTCCAGGTATTCGGCGAGGTTCATGCGCACCTTGGCGGCGGCACCCTCGGAGGCAACCTTTGCCATGTCGTGATCGACCATGATCTTCACCAGTTCCTCGAAGGTAGTGGTGTTGGGGTTCCAGCCGAGTTTGGCACGGGCCTTCGTTGGGTCGCCCCAGAGGTTGACGACGTCGGTGGGGCGGTAGAAGTCGGGGGAGACCTCGACGAGGGTCTTGCCGACAAGGTGGTCGGGGCCGCTGACGCAGATGCCCTTCTCGTGCTCGGCTTCGCCCTCCCATTGGAGTTCGATGCCGACATAGTGGAAGGCGAGCTGGGCAAACTCGCGGACGCTGTGCTGAACGCCCGTGGCGATGACGTAGTCCTCGGGCTGGCGGGCCTGGAGGATGAGCCACATACACTCGACGTAGTCCTTGGCGTAGCCCCAGTCGCGGAGGGAGTCGAGGTTGCCGAGGTAGAGTTTGTCCTGCAGGCCCTGGGCGATGCGGGCGGCGGCGAGGGTGATCTTGCGCGTGACGAAGGTCTCGCCACGGCGCTCGCTCTCGTGGTTGAAGAGGATGCCGTTGCAGCAGAACATGCCGTAGGCGTCGCGGTACTCCTTGATGATCCAGAAGCCGTACTGCTTGGCGACGGCGTAGGGGCTGAAGGGGTGGAAGGGGGTGTTCTCGTTCTGAGGCACTTCCTCGACCTTGCCGTAGAGCTCGGAGGTGGAGGCCTGGTAGATCTTGCAGCTATTGGCGAGGCCTACCTTGCGGACGGCCTCGATGATGCGGAGGACGCCGACGGCATCGACATCGGCGGTGAACTCGGGGGAGTCGAAGCTGACCTGCACGTGGCTCTGGGCGGCGAGGTTGTAAATCTCCGTGGGGCGCACGTCGGCGACGACGCCGACGATGGACATGGAGTCGCCGAGGTCGGCGTAGTGGAGGTGGAAGTGGGGGCGGCCCTCGAGGTGGGCGATGCGCTCGCGGTAATCGACGGAGGAGCGGCGGATGACGCCGTGGACGTCGTAGCCTTTGTCGAGGAGGAGTTCTGCGAGGTAGGAGCCGTCCTGGCCAGTCACGCCCGTGATGAGGGCAATGTTTTGTTTGCTCATAAAATTCGTTTTTGGGAATAGTGGTTGGCAGGCGGGCTGCCGTTTTACATGAATCGCCGTTAATCGGGCGTTAATTGCTTCGTTAATATTTTATGCTGCGGCTTCTTGCTGGGTCTTCTTGCTGATATAGGGAAAACAACTTGAACAACAAGTACAACGTATAACTATGCCGGGACAACACGCTACGCGTGACACAAACCTGCTGCAAGGGAAACAACAAAGGACAACAAAGAGGACAGTAAAGCTGTCCTTTTTTCTTGCTGAGAGCTAGGGTTGGGTCTAAGAATGAGTTGCAAACCAGTTGATGGACTCGTCAACGATGGGGTTCTTGGGCATCTCCTGCTGAAGGTCGCCCACTTGGCAGGATCCATCCTCGAAGGACAAGACGGGGATGCTCATGGCTTGTTTGTGGGCCATGATGTAGAGACGCTTGATGACGAAATAGGAATGGGACGCTATAAAGAACTGGACGCCAGCATTGGCAAGGCTCAATATGGTGTCGAGCAAGCGACTGATGAGCGAAGGGTGGAGGTTTGCTTCCACCTCGTCGATGAGGATGATTGACTGGTTGTCAAGATAGTGATTGCCAAGGAGAAGGTCGAGGATAGAGAGTTTCTTCACACCCTCTGATGTCGCGGCGATGTCATACACACGACGGCTCTTATCGCGAAACTGCCATTCTTTCTTGTCCTCATTATACTCAAGGCGACCACCGACCATATCACTCACATTCTGGCGCGCTTCGGCAAAACTCTTATAGTTCTTACCTTTCTGTGTGCGGCTCAGGGCCTTGGCCAAATCGCTGTATGGCTCTTCAAAACCGAATCGGTTCTCGTCCTTGGCCTCTAAAATAATGTCCTTGATGGAGATGATTTCTTTGGCTGGGATGAAAACGCTATTTGACGACCGCGGATTGAACGTGTTTTGGTCTATATTTGCCTGCTTGGTGGTGGACGGACCAAACGAATAGGTAAACACCTCTCCCGCGTCGGACTCCATCGTGAAGGACAGATTGCTCTCTCCTTTCTTCACAATGTTTCCCAATGCGGATGTTTGGAAAGTCCAGTACAACTTATCCGAGAGTATTTCTCTGTCAGTACGGTTCTCCTTGCCTCGCTGGTAGGTCTCCACTGCCTTGATGGCAGAGAAGAGTGCTTTCAGAAGGAACGTCTTACCCGACTGGTTGGGGCCTATAATGAGATTGATTTTCCCAAGAACGCCCGTGTCCAGCTGAGAAATGGCACCAAGATTATCGACAGTAATACGCTTGATCATCGTTTAAATCTTTAATTCGTGTATTGACAATTGAAATCGGATGGTGCAAAGGTAAGTATTTTCTGTGAGACGAAGACATCTTTGACAGAAATTATCGGTCTATGCAGGCAGGATTTAGTCGCGGCGGAAGATGTCGCGGGTATAGACCTTGGAGGCGACGTCGCGGAGGGAGTCGTCGAAGCGGTTGGCGATGATGGCTTTGCTGCGGGACTTGAAGGTGGCGAGGTCGTTGACGACAAGGCTGCCGAAGAAGGTGGTGCCGTCGGGGAGCGTGGGCTCGTAGATGATGATCTCGGCGCCCTTGGCCTTGACGCGCTTCATGATGCCCTGGATGGCGGACTGGCGGAAGTTGTCGGAGTGGGACTTCATCGTCAGGCGATAGACGCCGATGACGGGGGCCTCTCCCCTACCCTCGCTGCCATACTGGTTGTTGGCGCTGTAGGCGTACCAGCCGGCCTTGGTCAGGACGGCGTCGGCGATGTAGTCCTTGCGGGTGCGGTTGGACTCGACGATGGCTGTCATCATGTTCTGGGGCACGTCCTGGTAGTTGGCGAGCAACTGCTTCGTGTCTTTCGGGAGGCAGTAGCCGCCATAGCCGAAGGAGGGGTTGTTGTAGTGGGTGCCGATGCGGGGGTCGAGGCCCACGCCCTCGATGATGGCACGGCTGTCGAGGCCCTTGACCTCGGCGTAGGTGTCGAGCTCGTTGAAGTAGCTGACGCGGAGGGCGAGGTAGGTGTTGGCGAAGAGTTTCACGGCCTCGGCTTCCTTCATGCCCATGCCCAGGACGGGGATGCCCTTGGTCTTTTCGCGCGGGCAGACGCCGTCGGCGATGGGGAGCGGGCCGTCGAAGGTGAAGGTGTCGCCATTGCCGATGGCGCCCTCTACGAGCAGGGCGGCGAAGGTGCCAGCAGCCTGGCGGAGGCGATCGACGTCGGCGATGGAGGCGATGGCCTGGTCTTCATCGGCGAAGTCGGGGTGGTTCATCTGCTTCGGGTAGCCGACGATGATGCGGCTCGGGTAGAGGTTGTCGTAGAGGGCCTTGCTCTCGCGGAGGAACTCGGGAGAGAAGAGGAGGTTGAACTGCTTCACGCCCTGGCGCGCGTAGCGGAGATAGAGGCTGCGGGTGTAGCCCACGGGGATGGTCGATTTGATGATCATCACGGCGTTGGGGTTGACGGCCAGCACGAGGTCGATGACTTCCTCGACGTGGGTGGTGTCGAAGTAGTTCTTCACGGGGTCGTAGTTGGTGGGGGCGGTGATCACCACGAAGTCTGCGTCGGCATAGGCTGATTTGCCGTCGAGGGTGGCGACGAGGGTGCCATGGCCTGGCTGCTCGGCCTCATCGGGGCCCACGCAGGGCAGAAGGCTGCGGTCGCCGAGGTATTTCTCGATGTAGTCGTCCTGGATGGGCGAGACGCGGCGGTTGAGTTTCTCGACTTTCTCGGGGATGACATCGACTGCCGTCACATGATGGTGCTGGGCCAGCAGGGTGGCAATGCTCAGGCCGACGTAGCCTGTGCCGGCCACAGCGACCTTAATATTTTTGAAATCACGCATATTTTTGATTATTTCTTTTTACAAAACAACTTTGAGACAGATAAATCTGTCTGTGGGGAATATAAGAAAAACAACTTGAACAACGGGGACAACTTGAACACAACTTTGTCAGACAGATGAATCTGTCTTGGGGAAAAGTTGAAAAACAACTTGGACAAAGGGAAACAACTTGAACAACTTTGTCAGACAGATGAATCTGTCTTTTTGGGGGGAGGGGGATTTAGTCCTCGATGATCTGGAGGAGTTCGCGGTCGATCTCGATGGTGGCGCCAGCGATGTACTTGATTTCGCAACCGATGACGGCTCTTTTGCCTTTTACGCGCTGTACGTAGGCTTCGATGCCTTGCATGTTGCCGCCGAAGATACGCACCTTTTGGCCTTTTTTCAAGGGGGCCGTATAGGCGGAGACTTCCTCGCAAGCACACTCTACGAACTGGCGGTAGTTTTCCAACTCGGCGTCGGGGATTCGGTAGATGTCTTTGCTACCGGGCATGGTGAGCATCTTATAGACATCGGACCGAAACCGGATTTCGTTGAGATCTTTTCGGCTGACGTGGCAGAAAATGAAGGTCGAGAGGAAGACACGGTCTTTCTCCTTTCGCTTGTTGGTGCGCCTATCCACGACGAAGGTCCGTTTCGTCGGAACCCAGTACTCAAACCAGATCGCTTTGTTGTCTAAAACATCTTGAATATCAATGGCTATTCGTTTTTCGCAGTTGACTCGTACCACTGCGACATACCATCCTGCATCTTGGGGTTTTTGAGCTTTTTTAGGGCCGTCGGAAATTAGGTTATCTTCAGTTTTCTCCATGGCTTCGCCGCCGTCCCCTGCATGAGTGGGCGGTAACTGCTGACCTGTTTTCTTATTCTCCATACTATCAATATCAAGTCGGTTTTTGATATTGATTTCTGCAACTCTTAATAAGAGACACAGATATCTTTGGGCAAAGTTAGTGATTTTTATTGTAATAGAGAGGCTTATGCGGAATTGTTTTTCGTCAGCAGGAAGATATTTTTTCCGAATCTGCTGAACATTCGTTTAACAGATTACACCCCTCGAAGTCTTTAAAGTCTTAAAATTCAAACATATACCATCGTTTCTGTGTCTCTTATTAAGAGATTCATAACCTCCTATCTTTTTCTCAACCCACTACGGCGACCCCTCGCCTACCCTAGAAACTGCTCAGAATGGTAGCATTGGCCTTGTCCACCTCGGGCGAGGAGATGCTCTGCAGATAGATGCGCGTGGTCTGCTCAGAGTCGTGGCCCAGGGCCTCGCTGATGACGGAGAGGGGAATCTGTCGGTCGCGGGCGATGGTGGCCCAGGAGTGGCGGGCGACATAGAGGGTCAGCGGACAGGGAAGGCCGATGGCGCGGGCGATCTTTCGCAGGTGGTAGCTGATGCGTGCCTGGGCGTTGTGGTACTCCTTATTATATAGTCGGTCGCCGGAGAGAATGGGGAGGAGGAAGGGGGAGGAGGCGGTCTGGGCCTGATACTTTTCGACGATCTCCTGCATGAGGGGTTCCCACTTGACCTTCATCTTCTGTCCCGTCTTGCTTCGGGTGTAGCAGAGGAAGCCTTCACGGAGGTCGCTCTTGCGGAGGTGGGCGAGATCGATGAAGGAGGCGCCACGGAGGTAGAAGGACATGAGGAAGAGGTCGCGGGCCAGTTCCAGGGAGGGATGGGCGGAGAGGTCGGCCTCTTTGATGGTCTTGATGACGGAGAAATCGACGGCGCGCTTGCGGGTCTTGTCGATGCCGGTATAGGTGGGGCGGAAGGGGTACTGCTGGGCAACGACGCCGTTGGCGACGGCACGGTTATAGACGGCGCGGAGGATGCGCATATAGAAGGAGATGGTGTTGCGGCAGATGCCTCGGTGCTTGAGCCACGCCTCGTAGGACTGGATAAGGGCGACGTCGAGGCGGTCGATGGGGAGGTCGAACTGATGGCGGAAGCGCATGAGGCTGTTGAGGGTGGACTGGTAGTTGTGGGCGGTGCACCACTGCTGGTTGATACGCATCTGGGCAATGAGGCGCTGCATGGTGGCGCACAGCGTGAGGTCTTTGGAGAGGCGGTGGTACTCGTTGACGATGCTGTCGGCGGAATAGTTGACGGAGGTCTGGTCGAACGAGGTGACAATGCGGCACAACAGGCGGTACTCGCTCTGGATCATCGTGTCGATGCGGGCGAGGTGGATCCAGCGGGGGTCTTGGGTGGAGGGGACTTCGAGGAGGACCTGCTGGGAGAAGGCGTCCCACTCGTGGGCGTGGAGCCGATAGGGGGTCACAATTTGGCGCACCACGCGGCGGTGAATAATCTGAAGGAACAATACGCCCTCCTTGCCTCGGACGGACGAGGGACGAAACTTAATCTTGATACTTGCCATTGCTTTACTCTTTTTTTTGTTATCTCTTTATAACCATTGGGATGGATAACTCAAAAACGGGTGCAGGGCCGTAAATATGCGAAAAGATTTTCAAAAACGAAAAAATTGTTGTAAATTTGCAATCATGATAAAAGCATTGTTTTTCGACGTGGATGGTACGCTCGTGAGTTTCAAGACCCACAAGATACCGGAGCGGACGATCCAGGCGCTACAAATGGCGCATGACAAGGGGGTGAAGATATTTACTGCTACGGGACGACCAAGGCAGTTGCTCAACAACATCCCGGAGGTGGAGCACCTGATGGATGGGTATATTCTCGCCACGGGGGCGCTGTGTATCTATGGTGAGACGGTGGTGAGGGAGGACCTGATCTCACACGAGGAGGTGCTGGCCTTGGTGGACCATTGCCGCAGGCACAACATTTCTTCTGTCGTGGTGGGCAAAAAGGATATTCAGTTTTTGAACCGCAACGAGATGGTGGACCATGCTTTCTTCGACATGTTGAAAGTGACGTACAACAAGTATGACGTGCCCTTGGAGGAGGTCATCAATCAGGGGGTGCTACAGATCACCTCGTTCATCACCGAGGAGGAGGAGAAGGAGATCATGCCACAGTTGCCGGGGTGTGCGTCAGCGCGTTGGTATCCTACGTTCTGCGACATCACGTCGGCGACGGCGGACAAGGCGAGGGGTATCCGTGCCATGGCAGACTACCTTGGTTTTGACATCAGCGAGACCATGGCGTTTGGCGACGGGGGCAACGACCGCCCCATGCTTTGTGCTGCTGGCATTGGTGTGGCGATGGGCAATGCCGTCGATGAGGTGAAAGCGCATGCGGACTATGTGACTTCCACCGTCGATGAGGACGGAGTGTGGAATGCGCTGCGCCATTTTGACATCATCTGACAATACTAGAAGAAATTGACGAAAGCTGTTCGCGCTGCTTGCGAATCAACTCTATTGTTTCCTGCATCTTTCGTTGCAAGACCTGCTTGGCATTAGCCGAACTCTGCCGCGCAGAGGTAGCCACCTGGCTCATCAGCTCATGAAGCATGGCGTCCGTGGGCTCCTCCATAGAAGTCAAACGATAGTCTTTGATACTCATAACATCTAATCCTTTCGATTCTATTTTCGTGTATTTGCAATTAAAATAGGATGGTGCAAAGATAAGTATTTTCTATGAGAAGAAAAAATCTTTGAGAGAAAAAGTCTATCCATGCTAAAGTGGCAAGCAAGCTTTCATGGATTCCACACGACTCGTAGTCAACCAAAGGCGAAGGTAGGAAAAGGGCAATGGGACGGAAGAACATGCTGCTGCAAGGGAAACAACTATGAACAACGCTTCGCAAGGACAAAATCCAAAAAACACGACCAAGGCAAAGCGGGCAGGGACTGCCAGAATGGCATATCGTTAGGGAATGTAAAATGGGCAGGAGGTAAAACTAAGAGCCGTTAAGTGTAAAAAGAAAACTGTTAAAATCGGATAAAGATTCATGACAGATAGTCAGTTTTACATTTTTTGCGCCTATATTTGCACCACGTTTCGGCAGAAAGCCTGTCGGTAGGAAAGTAAACGACGGCTGACGCGAACGCAATGGAAGTATAAATATAAGAAACAAAAAAGATATTGTAGTATGAAGAAATTTTCGAAGTATCTGATGAGTGCCGCCACAGTGACGGCGTTGGCTCTCTCTACGGGAGCATTCCTGAAGGTATATGCGGCTGAGGCCCCGGCATCCGTCGTTGCTGGACAGCCGGTCGATCTGACCTATGCCGCCGAGAAAGCATTGCCCTCCGTGGTCCACATCAAGTATGTGCAAAACTCCAAGACGAAGACCGTCGAAGTGCAGGACGACCCCTGGGGCGGATTCTTTGACCCGTTTGGCTTCTTCGGCAACCCCGGTGGCGGTTCGCGCCAGCAGCGGGTGCAGACCCCGAAGCGCGAGGCAACAGGATCGGGCGTGATCATCTCGCAGGACGGATACATCGTGACCAACAACCATGTCGTGGAGGGTGCGGACGAACTGACCGTCACGCTCAACGACAACCGCGAGTTTAGCGCCAAGATCATCGGTACGGACAAGCAGACAGACCTCGCCCTCATCAAGGTGAACGCCAAGGACCTGCCCGCCATCACCATCGCCAACAGCGACGACCTGAAGGTCGGAGAGTGGGTGTTGGCTGTCGGCAACCCGTATAACCTCAACAACACGGTGACGGCAGGTATCGTCAGTGCGAAGTCGCGCGGACTGGGTGCGAGCGCCAACGGCATCGAGAGTTTCATTCAGACCGATGCGGCCATCAATCCGGGCAACTCGGGTGGCGCACTGGTGAACACGCGTGGTGAGCTGGTCGGCATCAACGCCATGCTCTACTCGCAGACGGGTTCCTTCACGGGCTATGGTTTCGCCATCCCGACGACGATCATGAACAAGGTGGTGGCTGACATCAAGAAGTATGGTAGCGTGCAGCGTGTGCAACTGGGCATCACGGGTACGGACGTGCTCAACCACATCAACCGCCAGAAGGACCAGGGCAAGGAGATAGACCTCGGCACCAACGACGGTGTCTATGTCAACTCCGTCTCTGAGGACGGCAACGGCGCTGAGGCCGGACTGGAGGAAGGCGACGTGATCACGAAGGTGGACGGCAAGCCCATCGTGAAGATGTCGGAGCTCCAGGAAATGATCAACGCCAAGCGTCCGGGCGACAAGATCACGCTGACGTATCTGCGCAACAAGAAGAAGATCGAGAAGACCATCACGCTGAAGAACGCCCAGGGCAACACGAAACCGATCGAGCAGGCTGACATCGACGTGCTCGGCGCACAGTTCCGCCCCGTGACGAAGGCGATGATGGAGCAGCTCAACATCAGCTATGGCCTGGAGGTGATCAAGGTGAACAGCGGAGCACTGAAAGATGCGGGTATCAACCGTGGCTTCATCATCCAGCGCGTGAACGAGGGTATGGTCAAGACCATCGACGACCTGCAAAAGGAGGTGAAGAAGGCCAGCGTGAGCAAGGATCCCGTGCTCTACATCCAGGGTATGTATCCGACGGGAAAGAAGGCTTACTTCGCCGTGCCTATCGGAGAGTAATCAGCAGAAAAAAATCCACATGACATAGGAAGAAGGCCAGGCGCAATCGGACGGGAAGACCGTTGGGTTGCGCCTGGTTTGGCTTCGGGATGGTCTCGGGATGGCTTCGGGACGGACCGCGTCCTGGGACGCAGAAAGCAGGATGTGGAAAGAAAATTGGCGTTAAATTTGCATAATCATAGGATTGTCCGTACCTTTGTTGGCCTATAATAAAAAGTGTAATTCGTGAACGCGATGATGCAATATCAAGAAAAAACTGTGATGAAGCAATGGAAGCAGGTTGTCCTGTCGGTGATCATGATCCTCTGTGCGGGTGCTGCCTATGGCGGAGACTTCCTGCCGACGAAGGTCTATATGTTTGGCTTTGCAGCCTCCTTCAACGACTCGACGGTCTATTTCACCGACGTGCAGCAGCTGGAAGGGGCCTGGGTGTATGAGAAGGAGCGCTCCTTTCTCGTGAACCGGGACGAATACTCCTACCAGCTACGCAACTTCCTGAAGCAGATGGGACTGGAGGCGCCCACCTGCGTGACGGTCTATGCCTTTGATGAAAAGGAGATCTATAAGAAATACCTGAAACTGCGCCAGCGCTATGAGGGCAAGAAACGCAAGTTTGACCTCCTGGTGAGAAACGTGCCCGCGGAGGTCTTCGCCTACAAGGTCGTGGAACCCGGCGTGGGCAGGGTCATCATCGACCCGAAACTGGCGGAGGCGGCGGCCGACAAGACGGACCGTGCCACGGCCAAGGCGCAGCGCAAGGCGGAGAAGAAGGCACGCAAGGCGGAGAAGAAGGCACAGAAGAAATAAAGACACCGGCGCGATATGGAAGCAAACTGGCACCGACACTACTTCAGCATTGCCGACCACCGCGTGGGGGTCTTCTTTCGTGAAGGACAGACCAACGACCTGGCGCTGATACCCTCCTACGAACCGTTTCGCACGACGGAGGAGGACTGCGTGATGGTGATGGAGGTGGACGACACCTTGCACCCCGTGCCCAAGGAGCAGCGCAGTCGCATCCGCGTCTTTGACACGGGCAACGGCGACACGGCGGTGGATCGGCTGGAGGATGGTGGCTACCAGTTTATCATCAAGGACATACGGGGCCGCGCGTGCTGTCTGCTAATCGCTGACAAGGCGTTTGCCCACTGCCGCTGTGCGCTCAACGGTGACGGGATGATGCGGTCCTTTGGACTGAACAGTGCGCTGATGCTCGCCTACGCCTTTGCCACAGGAGGGCGGCAGACGCTACTCATCCACGCCTCGCTGGTGCGCCACCAAGGGCGCGGCTATGCTTTTGTCGCCAAGAGCGGCACGGGCAAGAGCACGCAGGTGGCGATGTGGCTGCGGTGCATACCGGGGTGTGACCTGATGAACGATGACAACCCCGTGGTGCGCGTGATAGACGGCGAGGTCATGATCTATGGTTCACCGTGGAGCGGAAAGACGCCGTGCTACCGACAGGTGAAGGCACCCCTGGGGGCGATCACCCAGATAGACCGGGCGCCGGCCAACTCGGTGGACAGGCTCTCGCCGCTGCAGGCTCTGGCGATACTGCTGCCGTCGTGCTCGTCGATGAAATGGGACGAGAGGCTGCACGGACAGGTCTGTGACACGATGTCGGAGGTGATCGGCCTGACACCCATCTACATGCTCCACTGTCTGCCCAACGAGGAGGCAGCGAGGGTGTGCTGTCGGGCCATAGCAAAGGAATAGGAAGATGCAGATACCCAACGCCATCCTCATACCCGAGATCATTCGGCTGCTGGACGAAGGCCACACGGTGACCCTTCGGCTTAGGGGCTACTCGATGCGTCCGTTTCTGGAGGACGACCGCGACGTGGCGCTGCTGGTGAAAGCGGAAACGGTGAAGGTGGGGGACCCCGTACTGGCGGAGGTATCGCCACGCCACTATGTGTTTCATCGTATCGTAGCCATCGAGGGCGAGGCCGTGACCTTGCGCGGCGACGGCAACCTGGCGGAGGAGCACTGCCGACTGAAGGACGTGAAGGCGGGGGCCATCGGATTCTACCGCAAAGGACAGAAGACGATGGACCGCACGGACGGCTGGAAATGGAAGGCATATAGCTACTGCTGGACAAGGCTCTACCCGATCAGACGGTATCTGCTGGCGATACACCGCCGGCTGGTGCTGAACGAATGGGGAAGAGGAAGAAAAAACACGAATAATAACGAATCATGAGAGTAAAAAAAGGATTTATCAATCGCAACGTCTGTGGCGAGTCGGTTTTGCTGGCCACGGGACAGGAGAATATCGACTTCACCAATATCATTTCACTCAACGAAACGGCGAACTTCCTGTGGAACGAACTGGCCCAGCGGGAGAAATTCACCATCGACGACATGGTGGAACTGCTGACGGGCGAATATGAGGTGGAGGCGGATGAGGCGAAGGCGGACTGCCAGGCACTGGTGCAGCAATGGACGGACGCGGGCATCTTGGAGGGCGAGGACTTGCCCCCGGTCTCGCCCCACGTCGTCGAGGAAAAGGCGCAGGCTGAGGCGGAAGCGCTGCAGGAAGCAGCACCGAAGAAGAAGGAGAAGAAGGGGTTCTTCAGCAAACTGTTCAAAAACTGACGGTAGGAGGAAGAAGTTTTTCTTGACACGCCTCATTTTTAGTGTGGGTGAGACAGAAAAAACATGCGTAAAATTTGGAGAAAACGCATAAAATGCGTAAATTTGCATCCAAAATAAGCAAAGATTAGTTCTGGATATTTTTAAGGTAAAAAAGATAACACAATATTCATTATACAACAACCATAGAAGCAATGAGCGAAAAAAGAGTTTACACCTTCGGCAATGGTAAGGCTGAAGGTCGTGCGGAAATGCGCAATCTGCTGGGTGGCAAGGGTGCAAACCTTGCTGAAATGAACCTCATCGGCGTGCCCGTACCCCCGGGATTCACTATCACCACCGACGTTTGCAACGAATATTTTGAGAAAGGAAAGGACGACGTGGTCGCTTTGCTGAAGAGCGAAGTGGAGAAGAGCGTGAAGCACATCGAGAAATTGATGGGCGCGAAGTTTGGCGATCCTATCAACCCGCTGCTTGTCAGCGTCCGCTCTGGTGCGCGCGCTTCCATGCCGGGTATGATGGACACGATCCTCAACCTGGGTCTCAACGACACCGTGGTGATCGGACTGGCACAGAAGACGGGCAACGAGCGTTTTGCCTATGACAGCTACCGCCGATTCGTCCAGATGTATGGAGACGTTGTGATGGGCATGAAGCCCGAGAACAAGGAGGACATCGATCCCTTCGAGGCTATCATACAGCAGGTGAAGGCACAGCGCGGCATCAAACTCGACAACGAGATGAATGTCGATGAGCTGAAGCAGCTGGTGGTGCTCTTCAAGCAGGCGATCCAGGAGCGCACGGGCATGAAATTCCCGACGGATCCGATGGAGCAGCTCTGGGGTGCCATCTGCGCCGTCTTCGACAGCTGGATGAACGACCGCGCTATCCTCTACCGCAAGATGGAGGGTATCCCTCAGGAGTGGGGTACGGCCGTGACGGTGATGGCAATGGTCTTCGGCAACATGGGCGACACGTCGGCAACGGGTGTGTGCTTCAGCCGTGACGCCGCTACGGGTGAGAACATCTTCAACGGTGAGTATCTGATCAACGCCCAGGGCGAGGATGTGGTGGCCGGTATCCGCACACCGCAGCAGATCACCAAGGAGGGTTCGCTCCGCTGGGCGAAGCTCCAGGGCATCAGCGAGGAGGTGCGTGCCAAGAAGTATCCGTCAATGGAGGAGAACATGCCGGAGATCTTCCAGGAGCTCAACGCGCTGCAGGACAAGCTGGAGAAGCACTACCACGACATGCAGGACATGGAGTTTACCGTACAGGAGGGAAAACTCTGGTTCTTGCAGACGCGCAACGGTAAGCGCACGGGTACGGCCATGGTGAAGATCGCCATGGACTTGCTCCACGAGGGCGAGATCGACGAGAAGACGGCGCTGAAGCGTTGCGAGCCGGGCAAGCTGGACGAACTGCTCCACCCGGTCTTCGACAAGGAGGCTTTGGCAGGTGCCAAGGTGCTGACGCGTGGTCTGCCGGCATCGCCGGGTGCTGCCTGCGGTCAGATTGTCTTCTTCGCTGACGATGCCACGAAATGGCACGAGGAGGGCAACCGTGTGGTGATGGTCCGTATCGAGACGAGTCCGGAGGACTTGGCTGGTATGAGCGCGGCAGAGGGTATCCTCACGGCGCGTGGCGGTATGACGTCGCACGCTGCTGTCGTGGCACGTGGTATGGGTAAGTGCTGCGTGAGTGGCGCCGGTGCCATCCAGGTGGACTACAAGGCGCGCACGGTGCAGATCGAGGGCACGCTGCTCCACGAGGGTGACTATATCTCCATCAATGGTTCGACGGGTGAGGTGTATTTCGGTGAGGTGAAGACGCGTCCGGCAGAAGTGACGGGTGATTTCGCCGAACTGATGAATCTCTGCGATAAGTATTCGAAGCTCGTGGTGCGCACGAATGCGGACACGCCGCACGACGCGGAGGTGGCACGCAACTTCGGCGCAGTGGGTATCGGTCTCTGCCGTACGGAGCACATGTTCTTCGAGAACGAGAAGATCAAGGCGATGCGCGAGATGATTCTTGCCGACTCCGGCGAGGGTCGTGAGGCTGCGCTCAACAAACTGCTGCCCTATCAGCGTCAGGACTTCTACGGCATCTTGAAGTGTATGGACGGCAAGCCTGTGAATATCCGCTTGCTCGACCCGCCTCTCCACGAGTTTGTGCCGCACGATCTGCGTGGTCAGGAGATCATGGCTTCGGACATGGGTGTGAGCGTCCGCTTCATCCAGAACCGTGTCAACTCGCTGTCGGAGCACAACCCAATGCTGGGTCTGCGTGGATGCCGTCTCGGCAATACGTTCCCTGAGATCACGGCCATGCAGACGCGTGCCATCCTCGGTGCTGCCTGCCAGCTGAAGAAGGAGGGCTTTGACCCGCGTCCCGAGATCATGGTGCCGCTGGTAGGTATCGAGTCGGAGCTGGAGCAGCAGAAGGAGGTGATCTACAAGACGGCGAATGAGCTCTTCGCACACGAGGGTGTGGAGGTGCCGTTCAAGGTGGGTACGATGATTGAGATCCCGCGTGCCGCACTGACCGCAGACCTCATCGCCCGTCATGCCGAGTACTTCAGCTTCGGTACGAACGACCTCACGCAGATGACCTTCGGCTATAGCCGTGACGATATCGCCAGCTTCCTCCCCTCTTATCTGGAGAAGAAGATCCTGAACGTCGATCCGTTCCAGGTGCTCGACCAGGAGGGTGTCGGCCAGTTGGTGAAGATGGCTGTCGAGAAGGGCCGTGCCACACGTCCGGACCTCAAGTGCGGTATCTGTGGAGAGCATGGTGGTGAGCCTTCATCCGTGAAGTACTGCCACCGCGTGGGCCTCAACTACGTCAGCTGCTCGCCGTTCCGCGTGCCTATCGCACGCCTCGCTGCGGCGCAGGCTGCTGTGGAGGAGTAACAAGATAAGCCCGCGTAACTAACGAGTTAGGCGGTAAGTCTCTGATAATAAAGAGGCTTAAACTCTTCAAACAAGATAAATTAGGGCTGATACTTCGTAAGAAGTGTTAGCCCTAATTTTTATGCTGAAAAGGTTCTGGATCGATGTCAATAATTCCGCCAGAAACATCTTTTAAAGATAAATATTGAAGAATATGAAAAATAAGTAGTATCTTTGCATCCGAATTGATGAACTCAATGATTTGAGCATTCGGAAATTTACATCAAGAACGCAGCAATGCGTGCCAACCGAGCTTCAGGAATAGAGCATTCCAAAGAGCCACGGTGGCGAGCGAAAGCAGATGTGGGCATACGCCAAAAACTCATTATAGCTCAGAGACTGTAGATTTCCTTATATGTCCTTTCGTAGGCATATAGGGATTTTTCTTTTCTTCTCCAGCAAGTGTTGTTACTTGTCGTTAGACCCACAACAGTGATCGGCTCTTTAGTGTCTAACAATTAAATAACAACGAAAATGGAAGAATTAGGTAAATCAAGATGGGAAGGAAACGAACAATGGTTCAAATTCGGACATCAAGCAGGATTGAAGAGGTTTGACGAAATCTCTACTCTTGGCAGCACCGCAACAGCTGTTGCGCTCAGGTCTGTGAAATATCAGCTTGAAAATGAGCTTGGCTTTGAGGTCTCAGATGACTTGTTTTGTGAGATTTTTAGGAAGGTTTGTAATTTCCGGCCAGTGCCGGCACTTGACTGCTATGCTCCACTGGAGTTCATTCAAACTTTACAGAGAATCCTCGAAAAACATGGTGTTTCAGGGGAACATGTTGGAGCAATCTGGAGAACATTTAGAGTTCGTGTGGACAATCTAAGATGTTATAAGAACATTCTGCTCCATGTTCCCCACTCATCTTCTTCTTTTCCTGAAAATTCAAATCACTCTTATAATGATTTGGACTATGAAGAAAGACTCCTTGTCGATTACTACACAGACGAATTGTTCGTGTCTCATGCCGAAACAGAACACATAAGCTCTGTCGTATTCCCATATTGCCGTCTATATTGCGATGTGGAAAGGCTGATAAATGATCCATTAGAAAAAGAGGGTCTCGGCATTAGATATCTCAGAGAGGTTAAAACAGGTAGTGGATATCCTTATCGTTCTTTCAGCTCGAAAAATGAAGCATTCATTCAGTATATTGACTTTCATTCATCCGTATCAAAGAAAATCATTGCCATGGGTGAAGGTACGTTGTTGATAGACTGTCATAGTTTCTCCAGCAAACCTAATCTACTGAATTCGAATCCACCTGATATCGATATTTGTATCGGCTACAACGACGATGACACCTGTCCGAACAAAGTCGTCATTGGAAATATCGTTCATTATTTCGAATCTCTTGGCTATAAGGTTGGCATGAATGAGCCTTTCTCTAATAGCAAGACTTTCTCTGTACCTATCAAGTATCATTCAGCCATGATAGAAGTCAACAAACGTCTCTACATGGACGAGCTGACCCTGGAGAAGACAGAAGGATTCAACAAACTTCAACAAGAAATAAGATTACTCTATGGTATCTTATTAAAGCCATAGAGGAAATATACGTAACAAATAAAAAGAAATGCAAAGGACGCAAAAGATGGGATTTTTGTAGCGATCCCATAGCGTCAAAGTAACTTTTTTGATGAAAATCACTTTTTTCTTGGAGGTGTGCCTACCGTTGGCATACCTCCTTTTAACGGAAAACTCACAGAGGAAAAAGTGGAGTTTATAAAGTATCATAATCAAGAAGCATCTATTACGCTTCTTCATTTTGACAAAACAACAACGGAATTTGGTAAATAGATGTGAATTGTTAAATAATTGCCATGCACAACAATGTTTGCCGTAAATTATTTACGGCAAACACTTTTTTTTGTACCTTTGTAGGCAACTTAGAAACTTCTCTAAATTAATATTGTCATGTTAACGAAATTCGCAGTTAAGAACTACAGAGGGTTTAAGAATCGCATCGAGTGGGACTTGTCCCATCCGAGCAATTATACGTTCAATAACAACGCCGTGCATAATGGCATTGTGAAGAATGGCATTATCTATGGACCGAACGGAGCAGGAAAATCGAACTTCGGATTGGCAATATTCGACATCGCCAACCATCTTTCTCACAAGTGGAAGAAGCCTGATTACTATCTGAACTATGCTTGTGCATTATGCCACAACGATCCGGTTGAATTCGATTACACATTTTCTTTCGACGGTCATGTGGTAAAATACAGTTATAGCAAAGTGGCATCAGAACTTAAAGGCAGTATCATCAGTGAAAAACTAACAGTTGACAACAAAGAGATTCTTGCTAAAGACAAAGACGAGCTGGCTATTTCCGAAGAATTTGGCCTGACCGCCGTTGCCATTCAGAATCTGAAAGATAGTGCCAACAACATTTCTATCGTCAACTTCTTGTTGGGTTCTGTGCCACTCCCCAAAGATCATGTCCTGCTGCAACTTCGTGACTTCGTAGAGAATATGCTGTTCTTTAGAAGTCTCGATTATCGTGAATTCATTGGCTTGAAGGAAGGTGGCAGCAACGTGGAAGAGTATATCATAAAGAATCACCTCGCTGACGACTTTGCAGCTTATTTGAAAGAAGTGAGTGGTCAGGAGTATGAGTTTGCGCCGAATACGCAGGGCGACAACACGCTCTTCTGCATAATGAACGGTGTGAGAATTCCGTTCCAATGGGTTGCATCCACAGGCACAAGAAATCTGGAGTTGCAGTATTATTGGCTGAAAGAGATGGACAACGCTTCGTTCATCTTCATCGACGAATTTGATGCTTTCTACCACCACGAACTTTCCTATAAGATTTGCAAGCGATTGTTTGAAGGCAACAACCAGGTGTTCGTAACCACCCACGACACATTCCTTCTTTCCAATGACTTGCTTCGTCCAGACTGCTTCTTTATTCTTAGAAACAACGAGATAAAGGCTATTTGCGATCTGACGAACAAGGAACTTCGTTTTGCTCATAACTTGGAAAAACTGTATAGAGGCGGAACTTTTGGCTTATGATTCTATTTGTATTCGAAGGCGACGAGCGTGAGCCTCGCCTGTATAGAACACTGGAAAGACTCTATTTCCCGAAAGTGAATGACAACATCATTTGTTCTTTCGGGAATAACATATATGACCTTTACAATGAGCTGAAGGAATATGAAGACGGTGGAGACATTGTTTCTGTCATGCGAGAACGTTTGGCAGCAAGAGGTGACTCCACCTTGAACGGCATGAGAAGTTCAGACATTTCGGAAATATTCTTATTCTTCGACTATGACTTCCAAAACTCTCACCTTTCGCTTGAAGAGATCAATCGAAGAGTAGAAGAGATGTTGGCATTGTTTGCAGACGAAACCGAGAACGGAAAACTCTACATCAACTACCCGATGATTGAATCCATCCGCTATACCAAGGAACTTCCCGACAACGATTATGCCAACTATGTAGTTAGCAGAGAAGAGTGCAAAGACTTCAAACGCCTGGCTCGTGATTTTTCGGCTTACAACAGTCTCGACCACATCTTATTCAAGGATGGCGAAACGCCGACCAAGGAAAAGTATATGAAGGTGAAAGACAACTGGCAATATCTGAAGCAAATGAATGTCAGTAAAGTTAACTTGCTTATAGCAGGATTATATACGATGCCAAAGGACAAGTCTGTTGTCAATCAGCTATCAATATTCGAAAGGCAAATCTTGCTCCATGTCATACCTAATAGAAGTGTTGCTGTATTAAATTCTTTTCCTATTTTCATCTACGAGTATATGAAATAGTCAATGTGTACAGAATATGCGACGTTTATCGTCGTAGATTGTCGCACATAGAACGAAGGCTATATGTATATACACAAATGACCCCTTCCTTCATCCGGACAACCTATAAGTAAGTAGCCATTTGCTTTTGACTAATAAGAAATCACATATTTTGAGTATTGCTAGTTCTGCTGTCCATTTATAATTTTGCACCCGCAATAGCAAAATGCAACTCAAGTGGGTGAAAAAAGAATAATACTAACAGGGGCGATGCTCGCAGCATGTCTTGCTGCAAAAGCTGACGATATCCGCGGACATATAGTGGATGCCGGAAGCAATGATGCCGTGGCGTACGCTACAGTGACAATCACTGATTCGCACAATAGGAAACTCACCACCGTGAGTGATATTTCTGGCTATTTCATGTTTCAGGACCTCAGTTCGGACAGGTACACCATCACCGTGTCATACCTGGGCTACCACACCCTGACCCAGACCTACACCAGCAGGAACGGAGAGACCGTAACGCTGACACTGAAGCTGAAACAGGACAACCGCGTACTGAACGAGGTGGTAGTGACGGCGCACGAGTCGCAAGGTATCACTACGTCGTCCGTGATCGACCGCAAAGCCATAGAGCATCTGCAGCCGTCGAGTTTCACCGACCTGTTATCACTATTGCCTGGTGGGACAACCCAACTGCCCGACCTCACCAATGCCAACACCATCAGACTGCGCCAGGCTGGAAGTGGAGGGAGCAACTACGATGTCAGTGCGATGGGAACACTGTTTGTAGCCGATGGCATCCCGATGAATACCAATGCCAACATGCAGATCGTGAAGCAGGCATCAAACGGCACCGTCGGTGATCCCGATGCTGGGAGGAGCCATGTGACAAGCGGCGTGGATATGCGCAGTATACCGACGGATAACATAGAGAGCGTGGAGGTGATAAGAGGTATCGCACCCGTGGAATACGGCGATATGTCGAGTGGCGTGGTACTGATAAAGCGGAAGTTGAAAGCCACACCCTTCGAGGCACGGTTCAAGGCCGACTCCTATAGTAAACTACTGTATGCTGGCAAGGGAATAGAACTGGGTAGCCTGATCGTCAACCTGGGGCTGGACTACCTCGACGCAAAGGCAGACCCACGAGACCCGATGAACAACTACAAGCGGCTGACAGCATCGGCACGCATGCAAGACGAATGGCAGGTGGGCAACGCGCGGCTGAGATGGCGCAGCAACATCGACTACACAGGATCTTTCGATGACGAGAAGCACGACCCAGAAATATTGAAACAGAAAGACGACACATACAAGTCGTCATACAACAGACTGAGCATGAGCCACTCCATGCTACTGAACCCCAGCAGTCCCTCTTTCTTCAAATCCATGAACCTTGACGTGGCTGCGACCTACGAGTGGAGCAGGATCGAACAACAGAAGAGCATCAGCCTGAGCCGCGATATGGCAGCATCGACATCGCTGGAGGAAGGCGAACACGACGGGACTTTCCTACCCTATCACTATATCTCGAACGTGACCGTAGATGGGAGACCACTCAACCTATACGCCAAACTGAAGGCTCTGTTTGCATACAACAGCGGTCAACTGGCGCAGCGCATTCATGTCGGAGCAGAGTGGAAGATGGATAAAAACTATGGCAGGGGACAGGAGTACGACCCTGCATTGCCCGTAAGCCCAGGGACACCCTACCGGCCGCGCAACTACAGCGCCATACCAGCGATGCACCAGGTGAGTTTTTTCCTACAAGACAACCTGACGTTGCCTGTTGGCAACAACCTGCTGACAGCACAAGTGGGTCTGCGCGGAAGCAGTCTGGCCCATATTGCGAAAGAATACGCCATGAGCGGAAAAATATATCTTAACCCGAGGTTGAACTTGCAATGGAGATTTCCCGAGATCAGCATGGCAGGAAAACCGCTAACGATCGACATCAATGGGGGGTGGGGACAACAAAGCAAGTTTCCTACCCTACTCCAGATTTATCCCGACCTCATATACACCGACCTCATCGAGCTCAACTATTACAACATGAACGCCGACTATAGGCGGATCTATCTGCACACGTATATCGATAATCCCACAAACTACGGGCTCGAACCAGCAAGGAACGACAAATGGGAAATCAGAATCGGGGCACAGTGGGACGGCAACTCGATCAGCGTGACGTATTTTCGCGAACAGATGAACGACGGATTCCGGACCTCTGCAAAGGTAAGGCCGTATGACTACAGGGATTACGACGAGAGCGCAATAGACGGCAATAGCCTCAGCGCGCCACCGGCACTCAAGAATCTGCCGTATGTAGAAAAACGTGTGCTCGGCGCATACGGCATGACCACAAACGGCAGCAAAATGATCAAAGAGGGCGTAGAATGGCAGATGGCCACCAAGCGCTTCGAGATGCTGAAGACACGGCTGACCGTAAACGGGGCATGGTTCAAGACCACCTACACCAACAGCGACCCGATGTTTCGCAGCAATACTACTGCCGTCGTGGACGGCATACCGGTGAACGACCTCTATATCGGCTACTATGAAAATAAGGCGGGAAGCGTGCGGGAGCAACTCAACACCAACATCATGGCGGACACCTATATCCCTAAGCTCGCGCTGTCGTTCTCGCTCACGGCCGAATGTATGTGGTTCACATCATCAAAATCGATCCGGACCAGCGGTGTACCACTGAAATATATCGACAACAACGGAGAGATACACGATTTCACAGAAGAAAGCAAACAGGATGTCTATCTGCAATGGCTCATCAACAGATACAACGATGCGGCATGGCTCAAGCAGAAAGTGCCATTCTATATGTTTCTGAACTTGAAAGTGACTAAAGAGTTTGGCAAGTGGATGAAACTGGCTCTCTTTGTGAACCGTATGATCGACTACATGCCAGACTATACCACCAACAGTGGTATGACGGTGAGAAGGACGTCGAAGCCATTTTTCGGTATGGAAATCAATTTCAATATTTGATACAATAAAAAAAAGAACAATATGAAAACATCACATTTTTTGATGCTCATTGCTTTATGCATGTTGGCACTGACTGGGTGTAGCAACGACGACATTCAGTCGGTAGATACGACGCCGGCAGATATCCGCGTCTCGTTCACTACTCCTGCAGGGTATAGTGAGGAACTGACTATGACGGACGTCCATTTGACACTGACAGAAATCAACACCGGCAAAGAGACAGCCTTCAGTTTTTCGACGGCAGAAAACATGACGGTAACACTGAACAGCGTAGATGGCGGTTACTACAGAATCAGCGCTACGGGAAAACTGAACTACAGAAACAGCGACCTAGTGGCGAAGACGGTAGAGGTGACGGCATATAGCGACGGAACAACGCTATCAAAGGAAAACGCCGTCGTGAACCTCGCGCTGCAAGTGGTATCGCAACCTGACCAGGATCCGGCAGACATCGCTTACAAGGGATTCGTACTGGCAGAAATTTTCTGTGCAGGAACAGTAAACGCACAGGGGAGCTACTATTATGCTGACAAGTATTTTGTAATTTACAACAATACTGACCACGTGCTCTACGCTGACTCGCTCGTGATAGCAGAAAGCGATTTCTTGACCACCATGAAGCAGGAATACAAACCGAACATCATGGATACCGACATGGCCGTGGCGGCAATGTATATGATTCCAGGAACTGGGCGCGACGTGCCCGTGCAGCCGGGTGGCAAACTGCTGATAGTGGACAACGCCGTGGACCACACGGTGGCTAACCCCAACTCCTGGAATATGACCACAGCCGACTACGAATGGTATGACGAATCGACCAATCCACAGTTTACGGACATAGACAACCCGAAGGTGCCTAATCTTGAGAAGATCTACTGCAGCACGCTGACTCTGTGGAGTCCGCACACACAAGGGTTCAAGTCGTACGCCCTGGCAAGGATGCACACCGACAAGAATACGTTTCTCTTGGACTACCTATACAACTACAACTACCATCTGACGGGACAGACCGGCGAGGCTGACATGACAGGCACAAGCTACCGTCTGCCAAACAGTTGGATTCTGGACGCCGTAAACATGAGTAGCAAGGCTGGATTTCAATGGATCGTAACATCGCCAGCCCTCGACCGCGGGTTCACCTATAACTCGGAGTTTAACTTTGATGATAGCCGCTTCGGAAAGAGTGTGCGACGCAAAGTAGCTTCGATGGACGGCAAAAGAGCCATACTGATGGACACTAACAACTCCGCGGAGGATTTTGAGCCAAGGGCAAAGGCGGACCCGTTCCATACATTCGGTATATAGACACCTACTGCTCATAGTGACTACAAGGAAGAAGCATCCATATATGAACATAAGTATCAAGGCAGGAATACTGCCCGTCGCACTCCTCAACACGGTGGCAATGACAGCAGCCAACGATAGCATCGTTTGGAAGAGGCAGGTATATAGCACGGGGCACGTGCGCTTCAGACAAGAAGTACTGGCAAGTCCCGCAATGAGAAACTATCTGCACACACCGTCGATATCGGAATTCTCTGTCTATGCAACGACGGAACCAGCAGCGGCAGCAAGGATACCGCAACTGGGACGCGGCGGAAAACAGTTTGGTATGGAAGCTTCCTCCTTCCAGCAGCTCGGTGCGAACAGTGTGGTGTGGGGAAAGGCTTCCTATCAGAACGGAAAGAAATATGACGTGACGTGGAACGAAACGAGTGATTTCCTGCTCTTATACCCGTATGTCATGGGCGACGCCAAAGGGGGCGACCAAAACTACGAGAGCTATCGGCTCGACGGGGGATACTCCACACGACACGGAAAGACATGCTATGGTGTGGACTTGGGATACCGGACTTTGTCGGAATACCGCAACCGTGACCCTCGACCCAACAATACGGTGGCCGACTTGTATGCCCAAGGCGGAATCGGACTCAACATCTGGGGAAGCTATAGCGTGGCACTGACGGCAACAGCAGGAAAGTATAAGCAGACCAACGAGCTGGCTTTCTACAACGAACTCGGAACGCAGATGGTATATCACCTGACAGGAATCGGCAACGACTTCACTCGCTTTTCTGGACAAGGAAAGAACTGCTTCTACAAGGGCTACAGTATAGGGGCGGAGATCAGTATGGCAAGCAAAGAGACTACCGGCTGGTCGGCCTCGGCTGGGTATCTGTTTACACGGAAAGAGAAAGTACTCACCGACCTCAACCGACTACCGCTGAACAGACTGGAGGTCAACTCTCTGGATGGGGCCGTCGGCTACAACAACGAGGACTACGGGGTGAGGCTGACCGGAAACGTTGCGCAACGCAAAGGCATAGACAACCTATTCGGAGACGCAACGGGAAACATATACCCACAGATTGGCAGTCGCAAGCAATACGACGGAAAAATCAAAAAAATCAAGGCAGAAGGATTCTGGAACGTCAACTGGACGGAAAAGACTGATGTAAACATAGAGCCAGAGATCGCCTGCGCCTCGTTCAAAAACAGCCATCATACATCGGGGAACCTATTGAAGAGCAGCGACCTTACGATGGGGGTAACGGCAAGCATCGTTCATGCCAACGCAAAGAACATGGTGTGTGCAAAGGCAAAGATAAGGCGCAGAGAGAACTTGGCGGCAAGACTGGACATATACAACTGTCAGAACGAATTGCTCGCTGCCACCCTGCAGAACATAAAAGAATATATGGGTGGAGGTGAGACGGAGATGAGCTTGGGAGTGGAATATACTTTCAAGATATGGAAAGACAAGGCGCTAACGGCGGCAACCCACTGGAGGCATACTGCTTATCACAGCGGCAATAGCAACTTCTACATGGCGAAGCTGACCATCAGCCTATAGGAAACGTCTATGAGCAATGGCATCATTTAACAACAACAAGCATAATGAAAAAGCATTTACTATTTGGGGCCTTACTACTCTGCAACGTAGCTGTGGCACAGACCTTCTCTGGCGGTACGGGAACGAAAAACGACCCGTACCTGATAAGTAATGTAAACGACCTGGAGGAATTGGGCAATATGACCGACAAGCCAGGTGCAAACGGCGAACAGCAGACGTACGGAAAATACTTCAGGCTGACACAGGATATCACCGGGCCTTTCACTGGCATGATCGGCTATGAGGGACTATTCAAGGGAGACTTTGACGGCGGCGGACACTGCATAACGCTGGATATAAACATGCCGAACGAAAACTATGTGGGACTGTTTGGCACCGTGAAGAGTGGCGCCGTGCACGACCTCGCTGTGAGCGGATCGGTCGTAGGCAGTAACTACGTGGGTGGTATCGTCGCCAATCCAACCAATGAAGCCGTGTTGTATAATCTATGCAACTATGCGGACGTGACTTCAACATCGACGGCCGTGCTCTCCTGTGTGGGCGGCGTGATCGGAGGAATCATATCCAAAGCTGAAGGAAGCATGGAGGGGGCAACCGTAAGCAACTGTGCCAACTTTGGGCATGTGGCGAGCGACGGCTGCGCCTTGGGTGGAGTCATCGGTTATTCAGGGCAGCAGACGGGAAACACGATCTGTGACGTGGCAAACTACGGATATGTGGAAAGCACCAACACGATGAGGATCGCTGGCACCATCGGCAACCCGATGTGGAACGACAAGGTACACCGCATAGCGAACTTCGGTATGCTCAGCAACGAGAACTTTTCTGGTTGCATTGGCAATGCCAACCCGACAGATATCGGAGAGGTGGTGTACGACAAACAGACTGCTTGTTCTTCGATTTCCATACCAGCACAGGAAAGAAACACTGCCGACCTGCTGGGGGAAAGACAGAAGGAAACACTTGGCAGCAACTGGATATATGCCGAAGATATGTTGCCCCGACCGAAGATGAACGGACTGGAGAACAGTGACATGGCCGTGCTGTACGCCACACCCGTAATACTTGCAGACGGTGACAACCTCAACAGTGTGACTAAAGACTTCAGGGTCTCACTGGGCAACGATCAAAACACAAAAGTCGCCTGGAAGGCAAGTCGCGGTTTGGTGGAAATCCTGACTGACGGCACAGCAAGGATAAAAGGAGGTGGAACGGAAATCCTCACGGCAAGCTACAAAAATGTCTCGAGGGATATTCAAATCGTAATCAAAGGCACTGACAGTATCGACGACATCAACGTAGGCAGCGAAGAAGGGGACAATCTATGGCGCAACCTCAACGGACAGGTGGTCGCCACGCCGACACACGGCATCTATATCAGAAACGGGAAGAAAATCATCGTGAGATAAACCTTCCACAAAAAACAGAAAGCAAAACAACTCAAAAAAAAACAGGAAAAATGAAAAAGGTTTACACAACCATCTGTTTGCTGACGATCGCCATTGCGGCATCGGCACAACTGACTTTGCATAAGCCAGAAACAAAAGTGGCAACCGACATCACATCAAGTAGTTTTACGGCAAACTGGGGAGCGGTGCCCAATGCCGACGGCTACTGTGTATTTGTTTACGACCGCAAGGAGGTGAGGGCCGACGGCGATGTGACGATAATGGACGAAGGGTTCAACGGTATTGATTTCGGAAGCATCATCGAACCAGGTGGAGGCGAAGAGGAATACGTGGATCTCTCTGCGTACGACTACGCTGACACCTACGGATGGAGCGCATACGGCTTTCCAAACTTTATCTCTGGTATGGTGGCAGGACTGATCTACTCGCCCTATATGGACTTGCGCGGTAACAATGGTAAATACAAAATCATCATTAGCGCCTACTGCAGCGATGGGGACGAAATAAGGGTGGAGAGCCATGGTGCCAACGGCAAAGAAGTGAAAACTGCAAAGGCTGTGGTGGACGGTGGTGCAACGGGCATCGCCGACGTGGAACTTGATTTCGACAACGGATGCAAAGATCTCTTCTTTTCCGTGATCAACAATACGGCACAGGCTGGACGTCCCGATTATTTCGACCGGATCCAGGTGAAGCAGACGCTGAAGAAAGGTGACGTGGTGAACTACATGGTAGGCGGAAACGAAACGGTGGATGCCGTGGACGCTGAAACGAAAGACTCCATCACCTCATGCACCATCCAGGCTCCCACACGCTACACGACAGCCAGGGTGCTCTACTACGACTGCTATGCTTCGGCCGCTGACTGGAGCACGCCAAACGGTTCGGTACCATACACCTTCGTGGTGAGTCCGTTCACAGACCTCGTGAAGGTGGATCTCAACAGTCGCACATCGGAAATATACCATCCGGAAACTGACGGCGTACAGGACATCCTCGCTACCAGTAAGCATTCCGATGACAACAACTGGTATAACCTTGCCGGACAAAGGGTGATCAACCCGTCGAAGGGAATCTTCATCCACAACGGCAAGAAAGTGGTGGTGAAATAGTGAACATGAACCAAACGAATAGTTCAAAGACAAAACAAAAAGCGTTATAATAAACAGAGAATGATGAAAAAGCTAAATTGTATTCTAACCCTCTTGCTTCTTGCAATGGGATTGACAAGGGCAATGGCTGATGACCAGACGCTATCGCTGGGCAATTACGAGGAAGTAGTGGCTGGCGACTGGAACGAAGACCAATGCTATCAAGGAAGTTGGTGGATGATAGCGCCAACACAGTTTTATGTTAAGCATACGGGATCACAGTTTATCTATACCAAAGAGCAGTTGGCACAGATGGCTGGAAAAGAGGTCAAGGGAATGAGCTTCGTGTTCTATAACCAAAGTTCTTTCTCTGCGATACCAAGGACGATCAATGTCTGGGTGAAGGAGATCGACGATGATGCCTTCGCCTACAACGACGAAAAGAAGGCATACGCCTATTTCGACTTTGACGATGCAGAGAAGGTGCTGACCGACTATGCGTTTGACACGGACTTTGTGGATTATTACTGTCAGAACGGAGAACTGAATCTGGCATTCGACAAGGCATTCGCATACAGCGGCGACAAGAACCTGCTTGTCACCATCACCTTCGATGGCGACGAGACGGCAGAAACGAGTAGCGACATCGAGTTCTACTACAATACTGATGCCGAAAACATGGCCATGAGTACCAATAGCGACAACGTGACGTTTGCCGACTATCACGAGTCGGAAGACTGGCCTTATGCCAAAGGAGCGGGCTACACGGTGTCGCATGCCACCCAGTTGGCGCAGCCTCTCACCCAGTTCACCTATCAAGAGGCGGCAAAGCCAGAGGTGAAGCCGGCTGAACTGTCAGGAATCGTGAGCTGCGACGGAGAGCCGATCATGGGTGCTACCGTGACGCTGACAAGCGGTGAGACGAAGTACGAGGTGACTAGCGATGCAGAAGGAAAATACACCCTGAACATCGAGGCTGAGAATGTAGATAAGGAATACTCCCTCACAGCCAAGGCAGCGGGCTACGAGGACTATACCATCGACCACTATACGTTCGCTTCGGGAGAGACAAAGACGCAAGATATCACGATGAGAAAAATAGAGTATCCATCGGTGGTGACAGGAACCGTGAGCTGCGACGGAGAACCCCAAGAGGGCGCTGTGGTAAAACTGACCGCAACTGACGACAATAAGTTGGTGTATAAGGCAACGACGGGTACTGATGGAACTTACAGGATCAAAGTCGTGAAAAGCGACAAGACCTACACGCTGGAGGTGACCTGCGGTGGATGCGAGGACTACAGCGAGGAGAACGTGACCTTCACACCCGGAGAGGACACGACAAAGAACATCATCATGACAAAGACTCCGGAACCCGAAAACAGCATCACCTTGGGAAAATACGACAAGATGCTCGCTGACGGCACAGGAGACGATGTGTATGTGGGGCACGGATACTCATGGGCCGCAGCGCCTACCAACTTCTCGCACAGCATGACAGGTTCGCAGATTATCTACACCAAGGAGCAACTTGCCAAGATGGGTGGCAAGGCGATAACCCAGGTGAACTTCATTTTCCGTAACGAGTGTGCCTATGGCACGTACCCTCGCACCGTGAAAGTTTGGGCACAGGAGATCGATGATGCAAACTTCGACTACGACGACAAGGCGGGCTTGTATATGTTTTACGACTACAAGGATGCGACGGTCGCCGTGGCAGGAATGGAGTATGCGGGCGAACTCTACGACCTTATCGGCAACGGCGAACTGGAGATCGCATTTGACAAGCCGATCAACTACAGTGGCAACAAGAACCTGCTCCTTACGTTCACTTTCGAGGGAACAGAATGCTGCAATACCCTCGACTTCAATTTCTTCTATAATGCCGACATGTCGAAGAAAGCCATGTCGTACTTCAGCGACAGACGTTCTTTCGACGAATATGCCGAGAGCGTGGATTGGCCCTACGTAAACGACGATTGCACGCCGAAACTGGAACAGCCTATCACCCGCTTCTTCTACACGGATGCGGTGACAGACAACATTGTCAGCACGAACAGTGGCAACCAGACTGCGAAGGACAGCGATGCCATGTACAATCTGGCAGGACAACGCGTGAGCAAGACCTACAAGGGCATCGTGGTGAAGAACGGGAAGAAATACGTCAATTAATAAAGAATAAAGTATAAACGCCCAATAGAAGGCCTTCGTCGTCGCATGATGCAGACGATGGAGGCCTTTTGTTTTTTGCCTTAAAAAATATAACCATTGAGAAGCCGACTGATGCTGATCACGGAAAGAACACTATTGCGAAAAGGGACAAAACCTTGTTTGAGATTTATTGATGTCCGGTAATACTTTATCACCCTAATCCCGCAACACTATTATAAATTAAATATTTTATGTACAGGTTACTGTATTGCTATCAAAATATGGAATTGTTAAACTCATTATTATTCATGCCCAACGAGATGTCACCATACTCTTGCTGGGATTCTTCATCGCCGGGCTGATGCACGCCTTTGTACCCCAAAAAACATTTGCCCGCCATTTGGCAGGGACAGGCTGGCGGTCTGTGATAAAATCAGCAGCGGTCGGCATTCCCTTGCCGTTATGCTCCTGCGGTGTGCTGCCAGCAGCCATCTCCATGCGCCACAATGGTGCGTCACGGGCGGCATTCACCTCTTTTTTCAATGATGTGACATTTTCATTTTAATTTGACTCATAAATATAATTGAACTGGTGAACTGCTGCGTTGGTGCTTATGCGAATCGTTTGAAGCTTTCATCGGCAGATTCTTATGCCTATTAGCTATATACGTTTTCCTCAATATCCTGTATTCAATGGGGCTGCAAAATGGTGATATCTTATTGTTATTTTAGCTTGCCATATTCCTCATCGCTCACTGGCTCCTGCCACTCGTTGGAGGTGTTCTCGCCAGGTATTTCAAAAGCGAGGTGGGCAAACCAGCTGTCTTTTGCAGCACCATGCCAATGCTTCACGTTGGCTGGAATATGGATGACTGTGCCGGGGAGGATTTCCTGCGCAGGCTTGCCTTCTTCCTGATACCAGCCGCGTCCGGCTACACCTACCAGCATTTGCCCGCCGCCCTTTGTGGCGTGGTGTATGTGCCAGTTGTTACGGCAACCTGGCTCGAAGGTAACATTGGAGAAATGTATCTGACAGTCAGAGATTTTTGCAAGATAACTATTGCCTTTGAAGTATTTGGCGTAAGCGGTGTTCGGTTCGCCAATAGGGAAGATCATCTCGCGCTGGAATGCAGCCTTGGCATCTTCGCCTTTCACGTCCTCGCTCCATACCTCCTTTGCCAAATTGAAGGCAGCCCAGGCCTTTGGCCAACCGGCGTAGAAGGCGATGTGGGTGATGATTTCTGCCGCTTCCGTACGGGTAATGCCATTATTCTTTGCCGACTGCAAGTGATATTTCAGCGAATTGTCGGTGATTCCCTGGCTGATGAGCGAAGTGATTGTTACCAAACTGCGGTCGCGCAATGAAAGTAAGTCATTGCGGCTCCATACTTCTCCGAAGAGGATGTCGTCGTTGAGGTGGGCGAACTCTGGGGCAAACTCACCCAATTGGGTGCGCCCTGCTGTCTGTACTATTTTCTGTTGTGCCATTATGTTGAGTGAAATAGTCGTAAATATGATGAATGTTGCAATTTTTTTCATAAGAATCGACAGAAGAGTATCTTCTTAGTTTATTTCTTTGTTTATTTCTTCGTTCATATTATTTTAAATTCTTCTTCAGGAAATCTTCGATGTTGTCCCAAGGAATCATTCCTTTTCCGCCACCATCGTATAGGTCGCAATGAGAGGCTCCTGGGACTATGAGCAGTTGTTTGTTGGCTGGCACGGGGTTTGGCTTTCGCACGAAATCGTAGCCTTCCGCTTTTCCATCCATCATATATCTGAAGGCACTTTCTCCGAAGTAGCGGGAATGTGCTTTCTCTCCATGCACAATGAGTACTGCCGAACGGATTTCGTTGATGTAATAGAGGAAACGGGTGTTGGCGTAAGCCTGGCAGCCCGTGGTGCGCCAACCGTCGTTCGAATTGCCCGAACGCTTATGATAGCCCCGTGGCGTTTTGTAATAGGCATGATAGTCTTTTACAAACTGCGGTGCATCCTCCGGCAATGGGTCAACCACGCCGCCAGCCATAGTGAACGTTTTGTTCTTGAGGTCGGCTGTGCGAGCCTCAGCCCATGCTTTTCGTGCCGAGTATCGGCTTTCTTCGCTGTCATCCGCATCAAAGTAACCATTCCCGCTTCCACGACTCAAGTCATACATGGTTATTGCTGCAGTAGCCTTGATGCGAGGATCTTGTGCTGCTGCATTCAGAGCGATTCCACCCCAACCGCAAATGCCAATGATGGCGATACGCCCTGCATCCACATCATCTCGCATATTGAGGTAATCTACAGCAGCCAGAAAGTCTTCCGTATTGATTTCGGGAGAAGCCGTACGGCGAGGTTCTCCTGAAGATTCGCCTGTAAACGAAGGGTCGAAAGCGATGGTGATGAATCCACGCTCAGCCATGGTCTGTGCATAGAGCCCTGAACATTGCTCCTTCACTGCTCCGAAAGGACCGCTCACGGCAATGGCAGGCAACTTTCCTTCAGCGTTCTTCGGAATATAAAGGTCGGCTGCAAGAGTAAAGCCGTATTGGGTCTCGAATGTTACTTTCTCATGATTTACCTTCTCGCTTTTAGGAAAAGTCTTGTCCCAATCCTGTACTAATTTAACCTCATTGCTTGGGCAGGCCATAGCCGTTAGTGCCATGAACATGATGTAAATGTGCAAGACCAATCTTTTCATATTAAACCTTTTTGTTTGATAATTAATAACTGGTGCAAAGATAATGCAAACGAGCGCAATGAAAGCTTGCTTTCAAATTGCCGAGTGCAGCTTATCTTATGCAAAGATACGCACATTCTTCTCAAGAGCTTATACCTGGTTTTCGGAAGACATTACCGATATTCTGTTTCTATCAATAAAAATAATAGTTATTCTATACATACTTCATTGTATCTACGCAGTTTTGCGATACTCGCTTGGTGTCTTGCCTGTCTGTGCCTTGAAAAAGCGGACGAAATGCTGCGGATATTCAAAGCCGAGGCGCTGGCTGACTTGCGTTATGCTGAGGGTTTCGTCAGCAAGCAGTTGGCGGGAAGCCGAAAGCAGTCGGTCGTTGATCATACTCTTGGCGGTTCTGCCTGTCTCGGTCTTGACCAGTTCTCCGAAATATTTACTTGAATAGCAGCATTTGTCGGCAAAGTAGGCCACGGTAGGCAGCCCCTCACGCTCCGCCTTCTGGGCAATGTATTCATCGAGCAGAGAGATGAATTTCTTTACTACCGAATGATTGATTTCCTCGCGTGTGATAAACTGGCGGTCGTAGAAGCGCAGGCAGTAGTTCAGCAGCAACTCGATGTTAGAAACGATGAGTTCACGCGAATGCCTATCTATAGGATGCTCGAGTTCCTGACTAATCATTGAGAGCACGTCACGGAAGATGTTTACCTCGGCAGCGGATAGATGTAGTGCTTCGTTGCTTGTATAGTCGAAGAACTCATAGCGGGAGATGTTCTTGCCAAGCTGGGTGCGGTTGAGCAACTCGGGATGGAAAGCCAATACCGTATATTTGGCAAGCGGTACTCGTGGATTAGGTTCCACTTTAACCGACTGGCCTGGAGCAAACGAAGTGACGGTCATTTCATCAAAGTCATATTCTGTTCTGCCGTATGACAATTTACATCCCTTGTTTTCCTTCAGGAAGAGGGCATAAAGTCCGTAGTGATGCACAGCCTCCTGAATAGGAGAGATGTTCTCTACACGCGCAATGCTCACCAGAGGATGAAGTGTTTTCACCCCTATGTAGTCATTGAACTCCTGTATGGTATTAAAGAAAAAATCCTTCATAATTCTAAGCTTTAAATTTCTAAAACGTTTGTAACATGCAATTTTATTTTTCGGAGGCAAAGATACGCACATTATCTATTTTTCTTTATACCTGAAAATCGGAAAGTATTACCAGTAATGTGGATAAGCCATGCTCAACCTCCATGTTGGCGCAATCTTACTCTTTATTCTGTAGGTTTCACTACAGCTTTCGGGATGATGATCAGAGAAGAAGTTGCTCACTCCGATAGTACGAATCTTTCATAAACACCATAACCCAGTTGTGGCATTTCCACGCCATTGCTTAACTTTATCTTCTTTATAACCAATATGTTTTAATGTTCGTTTATCCCATTTATTCCATCTATTCCACAACTACTCTTCGTCTATACGCTCAATTTTGAATATGACTGGTCTTGTTCCGTCAGAGCAACAGCATATCATTTCGTTTTCACGCTTCATCCACCCCCTCATGATTGAACCACCTTGCAATCCGGTGTATATATATCGTGAAATGGCATCCCATGCCTCAGAGCAATGTGGCATTTTCGGACCCCCAGCTACTGTGTTCGGGTCAGCGGATGTTTTGACGAGTGTATTCAAACCTCCATGCCAGAAATGGTCGTTCTTTTCGTCACGCTCAAAGATAAACTCATCGCCAATAATGTAGCATGGACACATTCCTGCTTTAGGGTCGGCGCAATACTTCTCCTGTAGTTCCGGATAGATTTTCTTGTCTATAACGGTCACTCTTACTTTATGCTTCATATTCTTTTTATTTATTTTTATCTTTTGTACTTAAACACTTTCACCATATCCTTATCGCCACCCACAAGCTGGCTGCATCTGTTCAGCATTCCGGTGTCAGAGAAACCGCATTTCACCATGACCTTTCCTGATGCTGGATTTCCGGTGAAATGATCTGCCCAGATATTTTCCAAATGCTTTACTTGGATGCAGTAGTCGAGCATCAGTTTCAAGGCTTCGGTGCAGATACCCTTGTTCCAGTAAGGTTTTCCTACCCAGTAGCCCACCTCACAGTCGTTTTTTCCGATAGGAATGTTGCTGGTTTCATGGGTGTAGTAGCCGATGCAGCCGATAGCCTCGCCAGTCTCTTTCAGCACAATCGCCCATGTCGTTTCATTATGGAAGAATGTCCGGATTATCTCCCGACTTTCCTCTACTGACTTATGTGCTGGCCATCCTGCACGAGGTCCCACGTCAGGGTCTGAGGCATACTTGAAAAGTACCTCTGCATCAGATTCTTGCCAACGGCGAAGCAATATCCTTTCTGTTTCCATATTATTTTTCAGAGCCTTGCCGTCAGAGAATGCGTTACCTACTTTGTCACCTAACTGGATATAGCCATGGTGGATTGGGTCGAGAACTATCAGTTTCATCTTCTGCATATCAGGATTACCGTCTTCTGCCAAATACTTCTCGTCCACAAGGATATTGACAATTTCTGCCACAAGATAGTAGCCGGTCTCGCTTTCGTCGTATTTCTCCTTGATGCGGCACTCCAAAGTCATAGGGAAATCTGTGAATACAGGAGCATCAACCATAGTTGCCTTCTCGATGTTCCATCCTGTCTTATCCATCTTCTTGGGTCGTTTTTGGCAGATACGATGCCTACAAAATCGGAAGCCACCATTGTATTCTTGGTGGCAAAGGCTACAGTAAACTCGCCATTGCGATCCAGATTCTTTGTTGTGACATGCGAGCCCATGGAAATCATTATTTCCTTCATGTCCCATTGTCCACTCCACGCAGCATTCATTGCGTTTGGGGTGCCATCCTCATTATATGTGCCTATAATCAGCACGGGCATAGGTACTACCCATGGTTTTGGTGCAAAACTTTTCATATTCGTAATTTACTTAATTATCAATTCTTTTATGATATTTACTATTTATCTTTCCCGTGAAATAATTGACTCGCAGAATCAAGTATTTCCATGGGAAGACAGTACCTCTCCTCGTGCCATCCAGGTGGTACTGGAGTTTCTGTCTACTGGTACTGCAGTTCCAGTCAACTGACATCAGAGTAACACTTATGTGGCACTACTTAGGCATTCCAATTGATATGTTCCTCATATTTGTCGAAGTCCATATTGGAGTCTGCTCCAACCTTTTCGAGCATCAGCCTTATCACTTCCTGCTCCTCAGGTGGAAGAAGAATATCGCCACGCCTACGCTTGAAATATTGGTTGCGTCCGAAGTGGAGGATAAGGGAAGTCATGAACTTGTCATACTGTTGAGGGTACATCCGCTTTTGGAAGTTGGTGAAACCGCGAGCGAAGATCACAGGCTTTTTATTGCGATAGTATGTGCACGCTTCGTCCTTGCTGCATCGGGTGGGGTTGATAAGATGCAGATACTCTTCATTCTTCTCCATCATCATGGAGTAAGCCACCTGGTGCAGACAAGTAGCTGCCATAGGGCAACTGCTATGCTCACATACTGGATAGCACTCGGGGAGGGTTGTATTATCTTTCTTTGGCATAATCATCTTTGTTTTGGACAACGTCACCTAAATCGGTTTAGGGGTTGTTTCTCCATCTTGCTCGTTATCTTTTTTTTCAATATGCAAATATAAGGTTTTTTATGGATTAATTTGGCGGTTCGAGATAATTTTATTATTTTTACCGCAAAATATGCGGCGTTTAGCGCCATACATTGTTGCAAACAAAATAAATACCTTATATATAAGAAAAGAGATGATGGGACTAACTTAAGGAGTAGCTGTGTAACTATTCAGCAATAGTGTAGGCATGCAGCATCCTACCATCCTATAACGACAG
>ERZ827043.581-NODE-581-length-45849-cov-5.237760_pt1 | contig 45849 bp, 37 predicted proteins | sample MGYA00519923_ERZ827043 | MGnify/ENA primary metagenome ERZ827043 (study PRJEB31778, sample SAMEA3449251) | human gut metagenome | biome: human gut; feature: human-associated habitat; material: faeces | place: United Kingdom | collected 2010/2012 ... | reverse complement strand
TGCTTCGTCATGGGACTCCTTAAATAGCTCGCTATTCGCGTCGTCCCATTCCTTGTATTGCATAAAAATTCAAGAATAAAAGCAGACAGTGATTGAATCAGCGCTTCTCTGGCAGCCCATTCCCAATGGCCGCGCACCAGGATTCTTTACTACGCTTAGAATGACAGTTGAGGGCAGGAAGTATAGCGCGTAACGCCCTTGCGTCCCCTTGAGGGGAAGAGAGCCACGAAGTGGCGAAGGGGTGTACAATAGTACATGACGAAATGATACTCTACGCTGATGGAGCCCACCGCCGCGAAGCGGCATATATAATCATCGCCCGATGGGCAATCCACAACCCTCAGCGGCCAAAGGCCGCTGTCAACCTTCAGAACCTTTAGAACCCTCTGAGCCATTGCCGCCGACTGATATTTATTGGCAGATGAGTCACTATCGTCCATGTACCGAGATTCTTCACTTCCTTCAGAATGACCGGTTGGGGGGCGGGAAGGGAAGTACGTAACGTCCCTTGCCCACCCCTGTCTAAGGGGTGGGTGGCGAGCGCAGCGAGCCGGAAGGGGTCAGCCGCAAATCGGCATTTCATTTTTATTGCCCGTAAGGGCAATCCACAACCCTCAGCCACGCAGTGGCTGTCAACCTTGAGAACCTTTTCCCGTCAGCCCCCTGAGCGCAGCGAACACAACCCGCCGCCGAAAGGCGGCCACAACCCTTTGCCCGCAGGGCAAAGCCCCGGCGGCAAAGCCGCCTATGAATCCTATGAACTCTCACGCCTGCGGCGTGTCAATATAATAATAAAGGAGGGGATTTCTGTGGAAGATGTAAAAGATTTAATCGGCCGTCTCATGAACCATGTAGACGGCAGCAGCTTTTCCGATGAAGAACTGAAAAGGCAGATCAATGCCATATACAGCATTTACGCCGGCATTATGGGCTCCGAGCAGATTATCGTGCAGGCCAGCCGGTACAATGCGCTGAAATACATACATGATGAAAATCCCCGCATCCGCCTTCTGGGCATGGAGCGGCTCATTCTGGAAAGCAGGGATTACACCCGGGTGCCTACGGACGAAGACATTCCCGCCATTCTGGACAAACTGGAAGATAAACTGGCGGAAATGCTGGCCCGCCAGGCGGTGGAACGGCAGCTGGAAGAAAAGATAGCCGACCGTCTCGAAGAAAGGCACCAGGAGTATGTAGATGAAATCCGCCAGGAAATCATAGACGAAGAGACGGGGGACACGGAAACGCCCCAGAGCCGCCGCAAAATGGAAAAACTGGAAGCCCTGGACAAAGTGAAGCTCACCTCTACCATTATGAACGTGGTGCGCCCCCGGAGCCTTTCGGAAATCGTAGGCCAGAACCGGGCGGTGAAAGCCCTCTTCTCCCGCATCGCCTCCCCCTATCCCCAGCACCTTATCCTCTACGGGCCGCCGGGAGTGGGCAAAACCACCGCCGCCCGGCTGGTGCTTGACGAAGCGAAGAAACTGTCCTACACCGCCTTCGGTGAAAACGCTCCCTTCGTGGAATGCGACGGCACCACCCTCCGCTGGGACGAACGGGACATTACCAACCCCCTCATCGGCTCCGTCCACGACCCCATCTACCAGGGCGCCAGCCGCCAGCTGGCGGACGACGGCATACCGGAACCGAAGCCCGGCCTGGTCACCGAAGCCCACGGTGGCGTCCTCTTCATCGATGAAATCGGCGAACTGGACCCCATGATGCTAAACAAACTCCTGAAAGTACTGGAAGACAAAAGGGTGTACTTTGAATCCGCCTACTACGACGAAGACAATCCTGCCGTACCGGACTACATCAGGAAACTCTTCAAGGACGGCGCACCTGCCGATTTCATCCTTATCGGCGCCACCACAAGACAGCCCGAAGAAATCAACCCCGCCATCCGCTCCCGCTGCGCCGAAGTCTTCTTCGACCCCCTCCAGCCCAGGGATGTAGTGGAAATCGTGCGCCATGCGGCGGACAAACTCCACGTCCATCTGGAAGAAGGGGTGGCTGACCTCATCAGCACCTACACCATGGAAGGCAGAAAGGCGGTGAGCCTCCTGGCCGACGCCTATGGCCTTTCCGTCTACGAAAGCGGAAACGCCTATGAAGTCACCATTACCCTGGACCTCATGAAACGCACCGCCCAGGCCAGCCGCCTCTCCCCCTGGGTAGGCCGCGTGAAGAAAGGAAACCCCAGAGTAGGCCACATTTACGGCCTTGGCGTATCCGGCTACTGGGGAAGCACCATAGAAATCGAAACCGCCGTCTTCCCTGCCAGAGAAAAAGGCAAAGGCACCATTCGCTTCAACGACACCGCCGGCTCCATGGCCAAAGATTCTGTGGCCACCGCTGCCGCCGTAGTGCGCCTCGTCACCGGCAAAGATCTCTCGGACTACGACCTTCATGTCAACATCGTAGGCGGAGGCAACATCGACGGCCCCTCCGCCGGCGCCGCCATCACCTGCGCCATCGTCTCCGCCCTGGAAAACATCCCCCTCCGCCAGGACTGGGCCGTTACCGGCGAAATCTCCCTCTCCGGCGACGTGAAACCCGTAGGCGGCGTCATGGAAAAAGCCTTCGGCGCCCGCCAGGCCGGCATGAAAGGCATCCTCATCCCCGAAGAAAACAAGACAGACATCGACGGAACCTCCCTGAACATGGAAGTAGTGCCGGTTACACATATCAGAGAAGTACTGGATAAAATGCTGGTGAAATAGTGGGATAGTGGGACAGCTATCGGCTGCCGGCTATCAGCTGACCGCTGCCCCTCCCCGCCGGTCACAGTCATTCTGGCTCGGACAGCCTGCCCTTCCTGCTGATGGCATAAAGCGTATTTAAGTGGTATTCCAAGATGTTTTTTACAAGGATTCAGTATAAGGAGAAACATATGACCTATGTAGACAGCATTCGAGAGCTTTTAGAAGCGAAGGAAGGCGAACACACCCAGTTTAAGGAAGCAAAAAATCGGTTTGACTTTGGCGAGGCGGCCAAATGCTGTTGTGCCTTGGCAAACAATGGCGGAGGTAAACTTGTTTTTGGCATTTCAGATAAAAGACCTCGCCGTGTGGTAGGAAGTAATGCGTTTGAACAGCCGGAACGTACGCGCATGGGACTCATAGAAAAACTGAAAATCAGTATAGATTTTCGCCTTTTTAGCCATGAGGGAAAACGAATTCTGGTTTTTGATGTAAAGAGTCGTCCGATTGGCTTGCCGGTACAATACGATGGGGTAGCTTGGATTTATGAGGGTGATGTACTAAAGCCTATGCCGGAAGATATGCGTCGTAAAATCTATGACGAAGTTGGTGTTGATTTTTCCGGAATGATATGTGCCGGGGCAACAGTAGAAGACCTGGATGAAACGGCCATTGAAAATTTTCGCACAAAATGGATCGAGAAAAAAGGGAAGAAACAGCTTGCTGCACTTTCAAAAGAACAGCTGCTCCACGATTGCGGTGCAATAACTGATGAAGGGATAACCTATGCAGCGCTCATTCTGTTTGGAAAGAATTCATCCATTATCAGGTATTTACCGCAGGCAGAAATTATTTTTGAGTACCGCTCTTCCGAGGCTTCGGGGCCTGCTAATCAGAGAGAAGAGTTTAAGACCGGATTTTTTGCATGCTATGATCAAATCTGGGAACTCATCAATCTACGCAATGACAAACAACATTACCAGGAAGGATTTTTTGTATTTGATATTGCAACATTCAATGAACGAGTCGTAAGAGAAGCCATTCTGAATGCAGTCAGCCACAGAAGTTATCAGTTTGGAGGAAGTATTTTTATTCGTCAGTATCGGGATAGACTGATTGTAGAAAGCCCTGGAGGACTGCCGTTTGGTATTACACTTGATAATATATTGGATCGACAGCTTCCCCGCAATCGCCGCATCGCTGAGATCCTTTCCTTATGTGGGATGGTAGAACGATCAGGACAGGGCATGAACCTGATGTTTGAGTTAAGCGTGCAGGAGGCAAAACCGCTTCCGGATTTCACAGGAACTGATGATTTCTTTGTCAGTGTTACGCTGAATGGCCTGATCCTGGATAAAGAAATGCTGTCAGTTATCAGACGAATCAGCGAAAAAGACCCTGAAATGCTGTCAACGGAAGATTTTCTTGCGATTAATGCACTGTATCACAGTCAGCCTTTGGATAGGAAAATGCAGGAACGGCTGCCACGGTTGACAGATATGGGTATTGTCGAACACATCGGGCGCAAGAGGTATGTTCTCGCCAGAAGCTTATATGCTGCAACCGGAAAATCGGGCGTATATACAAGACGTGTTGGATTGGATCGTGACACAAATAAAGAATTGCTTATGAAACATATTCGTAAGAATAACGCAATCGGTACCCCTTTTAAAGAATTACAGCAGGTTCTGCCTGGCCTTAGCCGTGGTCAGATTCAGGTGCTGATGAGGGAACTGAGAGCAGATGGGAAGATTATCTGCATAGGAAAAACTAGTGCTGCCAGGTGGTTTATGAATAAGTGACACTCTTTGAGTGGGTTTTGCTTTGAACTTGCAACCGGCATGCAACTGAAGGAGAGCCCATTTACCGGGGATTCATGGCTGATTTAGCTTAAAACTTGCAAGTTGGTTGCAACCAACTTGCAACCAACTTGAACGGAATTCAACCTAGCTGCCATATGATTTTTCAGGGAATAAAGCAAGGAAAACGGTATGTTTGGCTCTGTCTGATTCAAATCAAATTAAATAGGAATATGCGGTTGAGGAAGCATTGATTAAAACATTGTCTGCTTCTATTCTTGAATCCTTATGCAATGCAAGGAATGGGAAAGGGAACAGCGAGCTATTTCAGAAGTCCCATGATAAAGCAGCGCATACAAATTCTTATATAAGCAGACCTTATGAATGAATCAGTGCTTCCCCGGAGACACAAAAAGCCAATCTCTCAGCGCCCTTGCCCACCCCTGTTTAAGGGGTGGGCAAGGGCGCTGAGAGCCGGAAGGGGTCAGCCGAAGGCGGTTTATAAAACCTGCGGCGAAGCCGCCCCACAACCCTCGGGCCTGGAAGGCCCGTCAACCCTCAGCGGCGAAGCCGCTGTCGCCCCTTGAGCGAAAGCGACGCAACCCTTCTACACAACCCGCGGCGCCAGCCGCGCCCCCCTGCCCCCTGTCCCCTTTTCTTTATAAAATAAATAGGTTATAATTGTTTTTATAATACACGCATAAAAAGCAGGTATTGGATACAGCGGGAGATGATGGGTATGAAAAAGCTGAAGGAGCTGATTTGCCTTGTATCCATGCCTGCTTTTTCTATCATCTTCATAGCAGTCCTTCTGCTTGACGCCGCCCTGTACCATTCCATGTACACCGATATGCAGGCCAGTTTCCACGAGGTAGGTGAGGCCCGCCTGGCCTGGATAGAACAGTCTCTCCAGCGGTATGTGGATATTACGGAAATCATGGAAGGCCGGGTGGTGGAAAAAGAGGGGAAGGCCGTGCCGGATCAGGCCAAACTGGCGGACTTTGTGAAAATGGATGCCGCCCTCCGCAGTATCCAGCTCGTCCAGGCGGATGGAACCTTTCACGGATACAATCAGGACAGCAATATACGGTATTTCCTGCATGTAGAGGACAGCACGCTCGGGAAGGTGGCGGAGAATACACGAAAAACGGAGAAGGTGAGCATTACCCCTTCCGTGGAAGTGGGGGAGAATCTTTATGACATTGTGGTGCTCCGCCCTGTCTACCTGACTGGGGAAGACGGGAGCCGCCAATTCTGGGGCTATATCATGGCCATCATTGATACGGACATCTTCCTCCACGATGCCAATATTACAAACCTGAAGGATCAGTACGTGCTCTGCGGCCTCTTCCATCGGGAAGGAGACGGCACTATCCGGTCTCTCTATGAAAACGGCAATTACAGCCATGATGCCCTGACACTTGAGCGCGTCCTTTTCGACGACATCTGGATCATTGACCTTCGGCCCGACGGCCCCTGGGTAAACCCCTGGCTCATGATTCTCACCACCTGGGCCGGCGTAATGACCGCGCTGGCGGTGGGCGTGCTGCTGCGCCGCAATGCCCGCCTGCGCCGCATAGGCACCACCGACGCATTAACCGGCGTGTACAACAGAAACGGCGGCGACTGGGCGGTGAAGCGCTGCCTGGAAATGCATGAAGGAAGGCCGGCACTGGTGCTGGCAGTGTATATTGATAATTTCAAAATCATTAACGACGTCTACGGTCACGAAGCGGGGGACAGAGCCCTCTGCCAGTTTACAAAGGACATGAAGGAAACCTTCGGCCACCGGGCGGTCATTACCAGAAACGGGGGCGATGAATTTATTATCTTCTGCGGATATGGGTTCACTGCCCAGGCCGCACAGGCCATTGACACCTTCACCAGCCGGCCCCATGAAATTATTTACAGAGGGAAAGCCGTCCGCTTCTTCTCTTCCCTGGGATTTGCCCGCTATCCCGATCACGACACAGACTACCGCAGCCTCTGCATCAAGGCGGACTATGCGCTCTACGGCGCCAAACTGAACGGCAAAGCAAGGTGGAAGGAATTCGATTCCCGCGTGGCGCTGGAAGACGCCCGCACCCAGCTGGGGTTCAACCTTACGGACATAGGAAACCAGATGCCCGGCGCCATGATTATATACCGGGCAGAAGACAAGCGAATCCTCTTTGCCAGCAGCCGTCTCGTGGAATTGATGGAAGCGGATAGTTTGGACGATTTCATGAAATACACAGCCATGGAGGCAGACCGCATATTCCCTGAAAACAGGCGGGCAGCCATGGGCAAAGAAATGGCAAGGCAGATTCATAATCCGGAAAACCGCCGAAATAGCTATTTCCTCCATGAATCCATCCTGACTCTGAAGGGAAATCTCCGGCCCGTGGAAATGATAGGCCACCTGGCCCGGAATGATAACTACGGCTGGGTATACTACGTATTTCTTTATGAAGAAAACCTGGAGAAAAAGCTGCAGAAAAAGTAATGATACCCTTTTCTGCAGCTCCTTCTTTTATGCAAAGGAGCACTAAATGGACATACGATACTACGACATAGGACTGAACCTTTTCACCCCCTCCTTTCCCGACCCGGAAAAGATTATAGAAGACGCCGAAGCGGCGGGAATCAAATGCATATTAACCGGCTCCGACCGGAAAGACAACGAACTGGTGAATGACTTCACCAAAACCCATGACCTCTATGGCACCGCCGGCATCCATCCCCACAGCACCGACCATGCCCGGGAAGAAGACGTGGAACGCATCCGGGAAATCATCCTCACCAACCCCGCCGTCAAAATGGTAGGGGAAACGGGCCTGGACTACGACCACATGTATGCCAAAAAAGAAAACCAGCTCCACTATTTCAAAGAACTCATCCGCCTGGCAGAAGAACTCCATAAACCCATGTTCCTCCATCTCAGGGACGCGGAAGACGACTTCATGGCCTGCTTCAAAGGACATGAAGACATCTGCCCCCTGTCTGTGGTACACTGCTATACAGGAAACAAAGAAACCCTCCGGAAACTCCTGGACATGGGCTTCTACATCGGCATCACCGGCTGGATCTGCGATGAAAGAAGAGGAGACGCCCTGAGGGACGCCGTCTCCATCCTCCCCCTGGACAGGGTCATGGTCGAAACCGACGCCCCCTACCTCACCCCCAGAGGCTTCCACCTCAAAAGAACCAACGTCCCCCAGAACATCACCTTCGTAGTAGAAACCCTGGCCTCCTACATGCACGTCACAGCAGAAGAGCTCCGCCTTCACGCTTTGGAAAATACGGAAAAAGTCTTCGGCATTCGATAGAAGAAGTTTCATGGACAAGCCCCTTTGGAGCTTGAGGGTTCAGGCGCCTTTCGGCGCCCGGGTTCAAAGGATTCAGAGGGTTCAAAGGGTGGAGGTGGGCGCCTCTAATTTATAGAAGGCGCCAGTTTGTATAAAACCATACAACCGCCCTGCGGGCGTTGGAAATGCATCCCCCTTTGGTGGCTGCGCCACCACCTTCCCCCGCAAGCGGGGGCACTATGGGTGCTTAGCCATGGAGCCATGTCTCTGCAGGAAAGCATAGAAACCTATTCTTCCCCCTGAACAGGGGGAAGTCCGGCGCAGCCCGGATAGGGGGTGGCGAACGCAGTGAGCCAATGACCAGAATGCTTATCATGCCATATGATACAGAAAGCCAATCCCGTAACGCTGACTTTAATAATCTGCGGCGAAGCCGCCACCACCACCCTCAGCCCGTCAGGGCTGTCGCCCCCTGAGCGAAGCGAACATAACCCGCCGCCGACAGGTGGCCATAACCCTCGGGACGAAGTCCCGTCAACCCTCACACCGCAGGCGTGTCCCCATATGATATAATATCCATAAGACTGAATACATAAAGCGTTAATTCGTGAGGTGAATATGATGAAAAAAGTACTTCTTATGCTGGCCCTGGCGGCCTCCATTTCCGGTGCGGCCTATGCCTCTCCCCAGACTTCCTTCCAGAAGGGAGAAACGGAAGTGAATGTGGGCATGTGGGACTCCTCCGCCCATTCCAATGGTTATAAATCAGACGGAGAATGGAATTTCCTGGGCGGACTGACCTATGGCATTAACGACCGCTGGGCTGCCCAGTACCAGTACACCGGCCTTCATACGGACCATACCAATGGCAATATGAATGAAATCAATGCTCTTTACTCCCTGCATCCCCAGGTAGCTGCCTTTGCGGGGTGGAACCGCATTGCCATGAAGGACTTCCCCAGCGGCGTTTTCGGTTCCTCCGATACCACCAATAACATTGCCCAGCTTGGCATCGTGGCCCGCCAGCCGGTGAACGATGTGGTGGATGTATATGCCAAAGGCGCCGTAGGCACCGAATCCACCTCCCTGTGGGAAGCAGGGGTGAACCTGGCAGTGGACAAGAACGTGGACCTCAATGCCGGCTACCATTACCTCAACACCCGCGGTGACGATGACCATAACGTGTCCTACAAAGGCTTCATGGCCGGCCTGTCCTACCGCTTCGGCGGCAGCGATGCAGCAGCCTTTACGGAAACGGAAGATAAGAACTACGATTTTGAAGAAGATACAGCTCCCTCCACCGTTACCATCCAGCCCTCCGCCGGCAAGGCGGATCCGGTGGACGTACCGGCAGACACACCGGTAAAGGCACCGGAAAATGACTACTACTTCAACAGCATCCATTTCAAGAGCGACTCCGCCGCCATTGATGATGCCCAGAAGGTGAACCTGGAAGCCTTCATTAAAAAGGCCAAGGAAACAGGCCACACCTTCAAACTCGTAGGCCGGGCTGACGCTACCGGCAGTGCGGACTATAACAAAGACCTCTCTGCCCGCCGCATTGAAAGCGTGAAACAGTACGCTGTAGATCACGGCGTGGACGCCTCCAAACTGGTGGCCATGGTGAAAGGCGCAGAAGATGGAAGCGGAGCCGAAGGACGGCGCGTGGATATTTTCGAACATAAATAATGAATGAGAAATAAAAAATTCCTGTGAAATCGATGGTTTCACAGGAATTTTTACGTGTCAAAAGAGGCGGGGGGAAAAGTATTCCAAAAGCAAAAGGGTTCAAAAGGTGCAGAGGGTTTTGTCTGCCTTTGGCAGACAGGTTCAAAGGGTTGTGGTATCGCCCTTACGGGCGATGAGTTTATATGCCGCCGAAGGCAGCACTTATACTGGCGCCGCCAGGCGCCCACCACCACCTTTTGAACCCTTTAATAACCCCTTTATTTATCCCATCAAGAGAGGAATCAGTTCTCTGGGGGACGAGACGATCACCCTGGCTTCGTGGGAAAGGAGGAAGGGACGGGTGCGGAAGCCCCAGTCCACGGAAATACAGGGAAGGCCTGCGTTTTTTGCCGTTTCTATATCCACCTCCGAATCGCCGATGTAAACAGCCTCTGCCGGCGGGACATGGAAATCCTCCAGAATTTCCAGTACCATATCCGGCGCCGGCTTGCGCCGGATTTCTTTGTGATTTCCCATGGCTTTATCAAAAAGGCGGGGAAAGAGGCTCTCCGCCAGAACCTGCACGTCCCGGTCATCCTTATTGGACGCCACGGCCGTTAAAACGCCATGGCTCCGAAGGGCGGAAAGCACCTCCGGTATGCCTTTATAGGGCGCTGTCTTTTCGCGGCAGTGGGCGGCGTAGCGGGGGACGAAGAAACTTTTTAAAGTCTCTACGTCCTTTTCCGAAAAATGGTAACGGGAAAAGGGGATGGAACTTCCGATATACTCCAGCTCCTCCTCCGGGCATCCGCCCTCCAGAGCCAGTACCTTCTCCATATCCGCGTCAATGCCGCAGCCGAAGCAGAGCTTGATTTTTTCTTCCGTGAAATCGTGGCGCCGCCCCATTTGCTCCAGGGCATAATTGGAAGCGGCGGTGAGGTCGCTGATGGTATTTAAAATAGTACCGTCCATATCAAAAATGACTGCTTTGTACATGGGATGCTCCTTTGTGATTTAGTGATTTAGTGATCTAGTGAGATAGTGAGATAGTGGGACAGGGGGGCAGCTGTCGGCTGTCCGATTCCCGCCTGCCACTGTCATCCTGAGCCGCAGGCGAAGGATCTCGGTAAGAATCGTAAGTAAGGGAATGATGCTGCATACCAGTCGGCGGGAAGCAGTGCAGGGATGTATTCCCGAAAACATGAAGGGCGACAGCCCAAGGGACAAAGAAAAGGCTAACCGCTGTCCGCTGACAGGCGGCATTTATACTCAGTGCCCGAAGGGCAATCCACAACCCTCATCCGCCAAAGGCAGCTGTCAAACCTGAGAACCTTAAGAACCCTCGCCCGCGGAGCGGGCGTCCCCTGTATTTCCATTATACCTTCTTCTCCTGCAAAAGAAAAAATGGTTATGAAAAGTCATTTTTTCCTGTTCATAGCTAACCTGTTCTGCTATAATGCTTTTAAAAAGTTTTTTGAAGATTCATGGAAAGAAGGATAGGATTATGAATCTTACAACCATGCATGCTGTGATTATCCTCTTCACGGTGGCCCTGGTCATCGGCATCGGAATTTACCATTCCCGGTCCATTTCATCGGCTGCAGGCTACAGTGTAGGCGGCAGGAGCGCAGGGGTTCCCCTGGTGGCAGGGAGTATTGCCGGTACGGTGGTAGGCGGCGGCGCCACCATCGGTACGGCGCAGCTGGCTTTCAGTTTCGGCCTGTCGGCCTGGTGGTTCACCCTGGGAAGCGGCATTGCCTTTATCATTATGGGCCTTTTTTATGCCCGCCGCATGCGGGGCACGGGGCTGGAGACCATTCCCCAGTTTCTGTCCCTGAATTACGGGAAAAAGGCGGAGGAGCTGTCTTCCGTGATTTCTTCCATAGGCATTCTTTTCTCCGCCGTGGCCAGCTGTCTGCCGGGGATTGAAATCATTTCCAGCCTGTCGGGGCTGGATCCCATGGTTTCTTCGGTGCTCCTCATTGTCATGGTTATCGGCTATACCTTCTTCGGCGGCATGAAAAGTGCGGCAGTAGGGGGCATTATGAAAATGGCCATTATCTGGGTGTCCCTTTTCGTGGCAGGCTTTGAGGCTTTCCAGATGCTTCACGGTACGCCGGCCTGGGATGCCCTGCCGGCGAGGGAGCTTGATCTTTTCGGACGGGGCTTTGAGCCTTCCATGGCCAATCTCTTTTCCGTCATTGTAGGTGTTCTCTGCACCCAGACCTATATCCAGTGCATTTTCTCCGCCAGCACGCCGGTAACAGCGGCCTTCGGCTGTTTCACGGCGGCCCTCATCGTCATTCCGGTAGGCCTTCCCAGCGTGGCCATTGGCATGTACATGCACGCCTTTGATCCCAATGTATCGCCGATTCTGGTGCTGCCGGCCTATCTCATCAACCACACGTCCACCCTCATCGGCGGCCTGGCTATGGGCGGCATTCTTCTCTCCCTTATCGGAAGTATCGGCGGCCTGTCCCTGGGAATCGGCACCATGATTTCCCATGACATCATCATGCCCATAACCAAAATCACGGACGACCTGAAGCTCCTGAAAGTGACGAAAATGACGGTGCTGGCCGTTATGGCGCTGGCCTGCGTCATTTCCATCGCCAACCGGGGGTCTGAGGTGCTTTTCTGGAACTACCTCTCCATGGCCCTTCGTGGCGGCGGTATCTTCATCCCCTTCACCATAGCCGTCTTCCTTCCGGGACACCTGACCAAAACCTGGGCGGTGATCTCCATGGCCGGAAGCACCCTGGCCGCTCTTCTGTCTGTCTTCATGGGTCTTCCTGTGGAGCCTCTCTTTGTGGGTCTCATAGCCAGTGTAATTTTCATCCTTCCGGGGATTCGGATAAAGAAGATACCGGGCACAAAGGATTACGGGCTGTAGTGTCATTGGCTGTGGGCAGCTGTATTCCCGAAAGAAGAAGGGCGCGCGGCTGGCGCCGCAGGTTGTGTAGAAAGGTTGTGTCCCCCAAAGGGGAAACGACTCACTATGATTTGCGCGTCGCTGACTCTCCTTCATCCTCTGCTGTCACTGACTCACTGGATTTTCAGGTCGCTGATGCTCCCTTACAAATCCAGTTCGCATAGTGCAAATCATGTTCGCTGTGCATCGCTGCGCTCAGGGGGAAGGTATCGCCTTCGGCGATGAATATGTATACCGCTTCGCGTTCCCTTTCCCGCCGGACTCGTCATTCTGACCCCGGGCGAAGAATCTCGGTGCATGACGTTAGTGGTACAGCAGCCGTTAAATGCCAGTCGGCGGACAGCAGATAGCGGAAAGCTGTCTCACCGGATCACCAGCTCACCAGCCCACCAGCCCACACTAGCTCACTAGCCCGCTGGCCCACTCATCTCCCATACACGTCTAAAGCCTCCCTTGCGGGAGGCTTTTTTGGAGACGTTGGATTGTTGAGAAAGATTGGTAACAATGAGTGGAACCACCACGGCCAATGGTGATTTCCTTTTTGTTTACGACTATATAATACAACGGTTTACGATTATTGTCAAGCACATTTATGAAATAAAATAACAATAATTGACAATACTCTTTTCCCGATTTTGCCAATTTCTTCTTTCATAGGGTATAATAGACTTAAAAATGACTGGTATTCAAAAGGAGGATATGCAATGAAGAAACAATTAGCAGCTCTGGCACTGGCCTGTGCCCTGATTCCCGGTGCGGCCATGGCGGCCAAAGTGCCCACATCGGACAAGATGATGAATGATTACAATAAATATGTGGTAGTTTATACCTCCGACGAGGAAAGGATTTATGCAGACGCAGACACCATTGAAAGGGATCCGGTCTCTGCCGGCGAACTTCCTGTTATCCGCGCCACCCTCTATGCGGAAGTGTACAAGCATCCCCTTACCTGGCCGGACTACGGCAATTACCGCATGGTGGACTACATCCTCCAGTACGACACCGCCGTAGGGGCAGACCAGCTGGGGCAGAAAATCAAGTACCGCATCCTGAACAAGCTGGAAGGAGCCTATACCCCCGACGGCAAAGCAGCCCCGCTTCCGGGAAATTTTGAAGATCCGGCAGATGAGGCGGAAGACATTTACGTCGCTCTCTATCGTGTATCCAAAACATCCTACTGATAGATATTTCCTTTACAAAGAAGAGTAAAAATTATATAATAATCCTAATAACATAGGAAGCAAAGGAGCCTCGCTTTTTCGGCGGGGCTCCTTTTATCTGTTTTTATGATACGAAAGTGCGGATTTGTAGGAAACAGCCGGCGGTACACCGGCTGCAGCGCACTTCAATCAAATAAACGGGCCGTAAGCAGGCCCTGATGGAGATGGAGATATGCAGCTTTTTATAGCAGGTGGATGCGGCGATGAAGGAAGAAACTGTTTCTACGTAGAGGGAGACCGCCACGCTTTTATTGTAGACGCGGGAACCTCCACCGACGGGCTGGACCGCATTCCGGACATTATGCCGGAGCAGATTCACAAGGCGGAGTACCTTTTCATTACCCACTCCCACAGGGACCACACTGGCGCCATCGAATATCTGGTAAAGCAGGGCTTTGACGGCCCGGTGCTCATGTCCAACCAGACCTACCGGCAGCTTCACTACAAGCCCTGGAACACCATGATCCTGGACTCCACGGCGCCGGAGCTGGAGCTGGAACCGGGCTTTACAGTGAAATGGGGACGCACGGGCCACTGTGCCGGCGCCGTATGGTTCCTTATTTCCATGGAAGGGCGCAGCCTCTTCTTCTCCGGCGACTACCGGGAAAATGATACCTTCTACCGCTGCGATTCGGTGCGGGGCATTCACGCCGACATGGCGGTGATTGATGCCGCCTACAGCCGGAGAGACCGGGGAGACGACCTGAGGAAACAGGTGGTGGAAAAGGCCGCCGCCCTTATGAAGGACGACGCACCCCTCCTCATGCCGGTTCCCCATTACGGCAGAGGCCTTTCCATGGGCATCCTCTTTCACCGCACCTTCGGCAGAGGCCATGGCATCTGCATGGCTCCCAAACTTTATGACGAATGGCTCCGCCTGGGGCACCGGAAATATTTCGTTCATGATGAAATCACGGAGCTTCCCTTTTCCATTTTCCAGCGCTGGGATAATGAAACCATAGAAAAAGGAAATATCTATTTCCTCACCGACGCCCAGCTCTCCCGGGCCTCCAGCAGGGAACTTATCATGGCTCATCCGGACATGGGAGTGCTCCTCACCGGAAGCATCCACGGCTATGGCAAAGCCCGCTCCTTCTTCGAAAACGGACGGGCCAAGTTTGCCCTCTGGCCCAACCATCTTACATGGCAGGAAATGGAAGACCTGAAGGCGGAGAACGACATGGGCCTGGTGGTGCCCTTCCACAATAAAAAAGTAAAACCGGAAAACGACACCTTCATCTTTTAGAAAATTCTTCAGCGGGAATGAAACCGTTCCGCTTTCCTGTCCTTTCCTGCGTATGATATAATAAGGAAAAGAAAAGATTCCCCGTTTCACAGGAAAAGAAAGGTGGGGGTTTTATGTTAAAGTATAAAAAAATTCTGGTTCCCTATGATGGTTCCGACCATGCGAAAAAAGCACTTCTCCATGCCATAGACCTGGCAAAGGCAGGAGACGGCACCACTCTCTATATTGCCTCTGTGTGCAATATGGTGTCTGCCATGAGCAACTTCGACCAGGTATCCATTGCCGAAGGCTGTCTCACCACGAAGCTTTCGGAAGATCTGGAAGAACAGTGCAAAGATGATCTGAAAGAAGCGGCCGCCATGATTCCGGAAGGCGTTGCCCACGAAGAACTGTACGAAGTGGGATCTCCGGGACCGGTGCTTCTCAATATGGCAGAAGAAAAGGGCTGCGACCTGGTAGTCATGGGCAGCCGCGGCCTTGGACCGCTGAAAGGCATTTTCATGGGCTCCGTATCCAGCTACATGGTGAGCCGCTCCAAATGCCCCGTTCTTATTGTGAAATAAAAAAGAACTGTGAGGAAATATGAATCATTTCCTTACAGTTTTTTTATTGCTCCCGTATTCTCCTAAAAATTCTTCAAATGATGGCATGCTGCCTGTCCCTGCGTCATCCCGACGTGCAGCTTCATGGTAAATCGGCACCACAAAAAGGCCTCACATACATCTGTGAAGCCTTTTTGTATGGAAAAGAACATACCACAGGGCAGGCATTCCGCCATGCCCCTCATTTTGCTCCTGGCCGTTATGCTCTTTGTTTTCCATTTTTCAGTGCACTGAAGCGAAGCAGCCTCCTTTCCATCCCCTCCCTCCTGCTCCATGGATGGGCGCCTGCAGGATTTCCGAGGGGACTTCGCCAGTGCTGTTTCTATATGGATAGTCATGAAGTAATAGCTTTTTTCCCTGCGGTTGTATAGAATAAAGGAGGAAGTAAATGAATGGATAGGCAGTTCCGGCTGCCGTGGAATAAAATGAATCGGGATGTGATAGGTATGTCGAATCGAAGCTGGCTGAAGCAGGAGATTCCTCACTGGGTGAAGGAAGAGGTTATTACAGAGGATGCGGGGAAGAAGATTCTTTCCCGGTATAAAAGACAGGACAGTGCGGCTTACAGGGAAGCCCTGTTTATCCTGGCTGCAGTGTGTATTATAGGTGGGATTTTCTTTCTCTGTGCCAGCCTGTGGAGCGGACTGGACCAGGATCAGCGGTTCCTGCTGGCTCTGGCGCCGCTGGCGGTGTCTTTTCTGCTGATGGCGGTGGTAGTGCTGGTGGACCGGGGGGCCTTCGGCGGTTTTGAGAAAAAGAAGGAACCGCTGCCGGAAGAAAAGGAGGATGGGGAGGAGGCTCTGCCTCTTCGGAAGAAAACTTCAGGGCCGGTTCACAGGTTCCCTGTCTTTCTGCGGGAGGCGGCGGCTTCTCTCCACGGGATATGTTTGATAGGCGCTTTCTGGATGGTAGGGGACTCGTTCAAGCTGTCTTCTGATTTGTACAGCGCGCTGGCCTTTACCGCCTTTCTCCTTCTCATCATGACGGTGGTGACGGAATCAGCGGGCATGGGCATTATTTATATGATTGTGTCGGTGGGCATTTTCTACAGTGCGCCGGTGAGGGGATGGCCGGAGGCGGCGTCCTGGATTTACATGTTCCTGGCTTTGGGGCTTCTGGGTCATCTGCTCAGAAGCCATCGGGACAGGGCGGTGGTGTGCTTTTCCTGGGTGTGGGCGGTAGGTATCCTGCTCCTCATTTTCTGGTCTGCAGGAAATATGCTGTGGCAGACCATTTTCTTCTCCCTGGCGGCGGCGCTGACCTGGATGGCGGGCGGACTTTTCCGTTCCTACGGCCTGGGGGCCGATGCGCTCCGCTTCTTCGGCGGCATTGCGGTTTTTGCGGTGCTGCTGGAAGGTTCCTACGGGGCGGTATGGGCGGATATTTCCGGAAGCTACGCTCTGTGGTTCATTTTCCTTCTGTTTCTGGCGGCGGACGGGGTGCTCCTTTTCCGCATCGCACTGAAAAAGGAATGGCTTTCGGTGCTGGCGGGGCTTACGCCCTTTGTGATGGGCCTTTCTGCTGTGGTGTCTATTTTTGAAACTTCCGGTGCCCTGCCTGCCATCATTGTTTCTGTGTATGCCGGCATTCTGGCGGGAGGCGTTATTCTCCGGGGGCTTTTCACAGACCGGACGGTGCAGAGCTGGGCGGGGGTGTTCCTTTTGGCCGGTGACGGCGCCATACGGGTCATCGATTCGGCCCTCACCTTTACCCAGAGGGGGCTTTTCTTCCTGGGTATCGGTCTTGCGGCGGCGGTAATCTGCTATTTCATGTATCTTCCGTCCAAAAAAAAGACGCCTGTCCATAGGGATAAGGAAGAGCAGGGAGAGGAGGGGTCCCGATGATATCCAAAAAATTATCTCTGATCCTGCTGGCTCTGGTTTTTGTGATTGAGGCGGGCGCCCTGTTCTGGATCCGGGGGGATTACCGGTCCACCATGCTGGATGGGGCGGAGTACGAAGTTCCGGCGGCCATTGATTTCAAAGGGGATTTTTATGGAAGAAATTATCTCCCCATTTACATTCCCCTCACCGAAGCACCCTGGAAGGGGTCTGTGACGCCGGAGAAGGGGCAGGAAATCTACCTGTCCTTTGATAAGAACAGCGAGGGTATGATGGAGCTTACCGGCGCGTCGGACAGGAAGCCCGGCGGTATGTATATCATTACCCGGGTGATTTCCACATCCGACGGTCTGGTGCATTTCAATTTCCCTGCTGACCGTATGTACATGCTGCCGGAGCAGCTGAAGAAGCTGTCGGTGGTGGAGCTGTCGGAACGGGTACAGCTGAAGGACAAGGCGGGCAAGAAGACGGAGACCCGCATGAAAAATGACCTTACCGCCCTGGTGCATATCAAGGACGGCCGGGTGGTGATTTCCAAGGTGCTGGCCAACGGTTCTCCTGTGGAGCAGACTTATACCACTGTAGGCAAGAATCTGTCTGTGAAGTACGCAAGAAGCGGCAAGGAAAAAGATGCCTACTCCGTAGGCAGGGATTCAGAAAGTAAGGAATAAGGAATGAAGGGAGACTTATGTATATTATTTTGATGCGTCACGGGGAAGCGGTTCCCCAGACGGAGAATATGGAAAACAGGGAAAGGAGCCTTACGCCTAAGGGCATGCGGCAGGCCCGTCGTTCGTCCCGCATTCTGGCCAGATTTCTTAAGGAAAATCCCATCCGCATTTTTACCTCTCCCTATGTGAGAACAAGGCAGACGGCGGGCATTCTGGCGGAGGAATGTTTTGCCGAGGAAATCCATACGGCAGAGGAGCTTCTCCAGCCGAACTGGCAGATGGTGAGGAATCATCTGCTGCAGGACGGTTCTCCCATTGCACTGGTAAGCCATCATCCTTTCCTCCAGTCCTACCTGCTCACCACCTGCAGCGCGGCAGTGAAGTTTGACCTGGCAGGCATTGCGGTGATTGACTATGACCTGAAGTGGAACCAGGGTAAGCTCATCGGCTATTTCACCTCCGGCCTTCGCCAGCTGAAGAAGGAGGGATAAGCCATGATTCCCGTATTGACAGTGGCCGGTTCCGACTCTTCCGGCGGCGCCGGCATCCAGGCGGATCTCAAGACCTTTGCGGCCCTTGGCACCTACGGCATGAGCTGTATCTGCGCTTTGACTGCCCAGAACACGAAGGGCGTCTCCATGGTGGTGAATACACCGGTGGATATGGTGAAGTCCCAGCTGGAGGCGGTTTTTGATGACATTTCGCCAAAGGCGGTGAAAACAGGCATGCTTTCTTCTGCTCCCATCGTGGAGACGGTGGCCGATTTCCTTAAAGGGAAAAAGGTGCCTCTGGTGGTGGATCCCGTCATGGTGGCCACCAGCGGCGCCGTGCTGCTGGAAGAAGAGGCCATAGCCGTTTATAAGGAAAAGCTCATTCCCATAAGCACAGTCATCACTCCCAACATACCGGAGGCGGAGGTGCTGTCAGGCCTTTCCATCCAAAATGAAGAGGACATGAAGGAAGCGGCCCTGGCCCTGATGAAACTGGGGCCTTCAGCGGTGCTGGTGAAAGGGGGGCACAGCGTGGAGGACGCCAGGGATATTCTCTATGATGGAAAGGAATTCCATGTATTTTCAGGGAAGAGGATTTCCACGGAAAATACCCATGGCACCGGCTGCACCCTGTCCAGCGCCATAGCGGCAGGGCTGGCAAAAGGATTCACGCTTACGGAGGCTGTGGGAGAAGCAAAGAAATACATGGAAGGGGCCATTGCCAAGGCGGCAGAGGATTCTGTAGGCCACGGACACGGCCCGGTGCACCATTTCTGGTTCTACGGAGAAAAGTGGGGGCGCATGGAATGAACTATCCTTTCTTTGCCTTCATGGCCCGGCTGAAATATATTTCCCGCTGGGGCCTTATGCGGAATTCCATTTCCGAAAACGATGCGGAGCACACTCTCCAGACCGTCATGATTGCCCATGCTTTGGCGGTGATCGGCAGGGACATCTTCCATAAGAATCTTAATCCCGAAAGGGCGGCGCTGCTGGCCCTTTACCACGACGCCAGCGAAGTCTTCACCGGGGACATGCCTACGCCGGTGAAATATTTCACCAGCGACCTTCGGGAGCAGTACCAGAAAATCGAAGATCAGGCCCGGGAAAAGCTCCTCCGTACCCTGCCGGAAAGTCTGCGGCCTTCCTACAAGCCCTACGTGGTGGACATGGAAGAGGATCCCCTCTGGCCCCTGGCCAAGGCGGCGGATACCATGAGCGCCTACCTGAAATGCATGGAAGAAATCCGCGATGGCAACAGCGAATTCAAGGAAGCCTTCAAGGCTACGGAAGAAAAGCTGAAGGCCCTCCACATGGAGGAAGTGGACTGGTTCATGGACCATTTCTCCGGCAGCTTTGCGGAAACACTGGACGAACTGAACAGAAACATACAGTAAGAAATCAGGCAGAGGAATATGTCTCCTGCCTGATTTTCTTGTGGACAGAAAGGGTATGAAAGTGTATAATTATTTACATAATTCGTATAAATTGCATAAAAATGAGGTGCTCTTATGAAACTGTGGAAAAAAGGCGTATTGGTTACATCGGCTCTGGTGCTGGCTGCGGGCATGATGGCAGGCTGCGGCGGAGAGAAAAAGGCTGCTTCTGCTCCCGCCGGGAAGAACGTACTGAAAGTGGCTACCAATGCCACCTACGTACCCTTTGAATTCAAGACAAAGGACGGCAAGGACTATACCGGTTATGAAATTGATGTGGTGAGGGCTGTAGCCAAGGAAATGGGGAAGGACGTGGAATTTCGGAATATTGCTTTTGACGGACTCATCCCCTCCCTCCAGTCCAAGGAAGTGGACATGTCTGCCTCCGGCATGACCGCCACCAAAGAAAGGGCGGAAAAGATACTTTTCGCCGCTCCCTTCTATGAAACCAAGCTGGCAGTGGTCACCAAGGCAGACAGTGACATCCACTCTGTTGATGACATGAACAAGGGCCAGGAAATTGCCGTGCAGGTGGGCACCACAGCTGCCTACTACGCCCAGGACAAGGGCATGAAAACAAGAAACTTTGACCACTCTTCCGATATTATTATGGAACTGAAAGCCGGCGGCGCCGTGGCAGGCATCCTGGACAAACCGGCAGCAGACTACTTCGTAGCCACCGACGGCAAAGGCGCCTTCCGGGTGGTGGACGTACCGGACTCCAAAGTGCAGTACTTCGCCTTCGGCTTCAACAAGGACAACAAACAGCTGCAGCAGGAAGTGAATAAAGCCATTGCAGACCTGAAACAGAAGGGCACATTAAACGAACTCCATGAAAAATGGTTCAAAACCCCACTGCCGGAAATGCCGGCTACAGCGGAAGAAGCGCTGGGTATCTGATATGAAAAAAGAGCTCCCGAAAGGGGCTCTTTTTTAGTGAGCTGGTGGACTAGTGAACTGGTGAATCCGGGGTCGCCAAGGGGCCCATTACATCTTCTCCACTTCTATGGCCTTCCCGTAGGTAAAGGACCAGAGGTAGAGGTGGGACACCGGTTTGCCTAGCAGTTTTTCTGCCGCTTCGCCATAGACCTGGAGCTGGATTTTGTAGTGTTCTTTCAGTTCTTCTTCCGTCATGGTACGGTCGGTTTTGTAGTCGATGATGATGAAGTCTTTTTCATACTCCAGAAGGCAGTCCATGACGCCCTGAAGGAAGATGTTTTCTCCTTCTTCACAGTCAGGATAGAAGGAGCGGGCAGGAAGGAGAATGGAGAAGGGCATTTCCTTGCGGATGAGGGAGGCGGTTTTCATTTTTTCTGCCAGGGGGCCTCTGGCGAAGGCAAGGAGGGCGGAAAGGGGCGCAGGTTTCCTCCTACTGGAGAGAAGGATTTTCCCTTCCTCTTCTGTGAATACGCCTTTTTCCACCAGCCGGCGGAGGGCATTTTCAATAGCTTCGGGCTCTGCAGGAACAGCAGTGAAATCGATCATTTCCATGGCCTTATGCATGAGGGTGCCGAAGGAGGTGCCCTCATATTTTGTCTCTTCGCCGGCCATGAAAAGGGGCGGGGCGGCGTAGTCGGCGTCCAGGGCATCCTCGCCGTCGTCAGCCAGGATGGCAGAAGGCAGGGGCTCTTCCTCGCCGGCCCTGTATTCTGCCAGTTCTCGGAGGTGCACGGCGGCGGTGGCGGTAAGCTTGGCCGGGGTATCCAGGGCGCCGGGGTGATCGTAGCTCCAGGAGAGCTGGGCGTCCATCCATGGGGGCGCTTCTTCCGGCAGATGGGCAAGGAAATAGGAAAGGTCTCTTACCTCTTCCCGGTTTTCTTCTTTGGGAGAAGGAAGAAGGGCTTTTGTATTTCCTTCATCCAGGGCTGCTTTTTCTTCTTCTGTAAGAAGATCCTGCTGGCCGGTGACGGTGAAGGTGAAGATGGATGAGTCCGAAGGGGCGTCATTTTCGTAGGCCGGTATTTTTCCTGCCATATCCCAGGCGTTTTTCATGCTGCGGTGCCGCAGGGCGGCCGGCATGATCCAGTCCAGGAAGGATTTGGCATTGGAAACCAGGTGGGCAGGAAGGGGCGCAGGCACTGCCTTCCCGGAGGAGGCAAGGGAGGTGGTCCAGCGGGCTAAATCTCGAGACAGATCTTTTTCGGAAGCGATGATGAAGAGCTTGTCCCGGGCCCTTGTCATGGCCACATAGAGAAGGCGGGCTTCTTCTGCCATATTTTCTCTCCGGGAGGCTTCCCGGAGGGCGTACCAGTAAAGGCTGGGCCAGCGGACTTTATGTTTCTTGTCGTAGTACTGGATGCCCAGGCCCAGATCTTTGTGGCAGATGGCGGTCTGCCAGGTGTCCCGGAGGTTGAAGCCCTTCTGGGCATCGGCCAGAAAGACGATGGGGAATTCAAGGCCCTTGCTCTTATGGATGGTCATAATGTGGACAGAGTCGGGGATGGCGGCGACCGCCATGGATTTGAAGGGGCGGTCTTCCTTTTTCAGTTCTGACAGGTAGTTCAGGAAGGAATAGAGACCGCTTTTGGGGGTCTTGTCCCGTTCCAGGGCCAGGTGGTAGAAGGAAAGCACATGGCCTGCCCGCCAGCTGCCGCCGGGGAGGCCGGATACATAGGTGAGGTAGTCCGTGTCTCCCAGAATGCGCCGGAGGAGGGGGGCTGTGCCGTCGCCCATGCCGTTTTCCCGCCAGTCCTTATAATGGGTAAGGAAACGGGAGAGTTTTTCTTCTTTGTCTTCTGAAAGGATATGGGAGGACAGAAGGGGCCACAGATGGGGTTCTCCCTGCCTTTCCTTTTCCAGGGAAAGGAGGGCCAGGTCTTTTTCGTCCAGTCCTGCGAAGAAGGAACGGAGCACCGCCGCCAGGGCTAGGTCCTGGAGAGGATTGTCCAGGATTTTCAGAAGGGCCCAGAGGATTTCCACTTCGCTGTTTTCCATGAAATCTTCTTCCTTATCGGAAATGGCGGGGATGTTCTCTTCTTCCAGCACCTTCATGAGCTGGGGGCCTTTTCCTGCGATGGAGCGGAGGAGAATGACTATGTCGCCGTATCGGAGGGGGCGGAAGGTGCCGTCTTTATTCATGACCGTCTTTCCGCTTTCCATCATTTCATGAATGCGGCGGGCTATGAGCCTTCCTTCCAGGGTCATATTTTCCATATCCTTCAGGTCATCGGGGGTATCCATGTCATCCATATCCCCTTGATCGATGAGGTCCATGGACACGCTGCCGCCGGCATAGCTGTCCGGCCGCGCTTCCTCGTGCCGCCCGGCATAGAGGGCCTCCGTGTCCCCATAGTCCATTTCCAGCGTTTTCTTCGTCATGAGCTGGCGGAAGAGGAAATTGATGGAGGAAAGAATGGCTTTGTCGCTTCTGAAATTCCGGTTCAGGTCGATGCGTCGGGAGGGGGCGTCTTCGTCTTTGGAAAATTCTCTGTACTTTTCGAGGAAAATGGTGGGATCTGCCTGACGGAAGCGGTAAATGCTCTGCTTAATATCTCCCACCATGAAACGGTTATGGCCGTCGGACACCAGGGCGGTGATCAGTTCCTGCACGCCGTTGGTGTCCTGGTATTCGTCAATCATTACTTCCTTGTAGCGGCTTCGGATGGAAAGGGCGGCAGGCGAGGGGAAGAGGACTGCCTTTTCCGGCGTGAAATCGGGATTGTCCCTGTCCAGGAGAATGTCCAGAGCATAATGTTCCATGTCGTTGAAGTCCATGAGCCCTTCCTGCTTTTTCCTTTCCTTCAGGGCCCGGGAAAAATCCAGGGCGAGGCGGGAAAGGACGGTGACCGTAGGCAGCATGGCGCCGGTCTCTTTAAGCCACTGCTTTTCAGAAATCTGCACAAAGGGGGATATATGCTTCTGCCAGGTTTTCTTCGCTTCATCCCGAAGGGATTTGATGGTTTCCGCCTCCGGCGACTTGGTGAAATCGGCGGATTTGGCAAAATGGTAGGCCTCTGCCTGGGATTTCGACATACCCTTCAGCCGGTCAAAGGCAAAGTCCGGCAGGGAGAACCAGTCCCTCCAGCTCTTCATGGAAGCCAGGGTGGAAAAGTAGGCGTACTCATTGCCCAGCTGGGTGCCGTACACCGCCTGGGCGGCGGGGCTCGTCTCCATGACTGCAAACATCTGGCGGTAGGAATCCATGATTTTTTCGGAAAGGGAAATGAGCTTGTCCAGCACCGGCCTATCCCAGGGGAGGTCATCCATGGAAGCCCCTTCGGGAATCCGGTAATGGGAGGGGAGGCGGGCCATCCAGTCATCGGGGAAGGGGAGGGAGCAGGCAAAATGGAAAATGCGGAGGACCATTTCCTTCAGCCCGTGATCCTGGTACCGGTCGGCAAAAAGATCCACCGTGTCCAGAAAACGGGGGTCTCCCTTTTCATACCAGTCCTCCAGCACGGCGGAAAGCACTTCATCCTCCAGAAGGAACTCCTCATTTTCATCGGATAGAATCCTCATCTTCGGGTCTAAATCCAGGAGGTAGAAATACTGGTGGATGAGGGACTGGAAATAGGAGTCCAGCGTGGAAATCTGGGCGCTTCCCAGAAGGGCAATCTGCTTTTCCAGATGGCCCATGAGCTCTTCATCATCCGCCTTATCCGCCTCCTTCAGGGCGTCCGCCAGGGCAGCGGAAATACGGGCCTTCATCTCGCTGGCGGCGGCTTTGGTAAAGGTGAGAACCAGAAGCTCATTCATATTGATATGGTTTTCCGGATCCTTCACCAGCCGGGCAATCCGCTCCGTCAAAACCGCCGTTTTCCCGCTGCCGGCTGCAGCGGAAAGAAGAAGATTTCTCCCCTTCACCGAAAGGGCCTCTTCCTGTTCTTTTGTCCAATGATTACTCATAGTATTTCTCCTTTCAGTGAGGTGGGTAGTGGACTGGTGTATTCGTGTGCTGGTGTGCTGGTGGGCTAGTGGGCTAGTGGGACAGTGGAGCTGCTTTCCGATTGTCGCTTCCCTTTCCCGCCGACTTGTATTTATCGGTCTATGTGTCACTATCGATTCTTACTGAGATTCTTCGCTGGCGCTCAGAATGACGATTCCGGCGGGAAGGTTAGTATGTAACACAGTCTGACGTCTGATTTCTAGTGTCTAATTCATGCTCCTATCCTCCGTCGCCTACGGCGCCACCCCCCTTCCTGAGGAAGGGGGCTTTAGCACTTCGCCATGCAGCACTGGAGACATAAAGTTGAACCCCGTAACGCTGAATTTATACTCATCGCCCGTTAGGGCGATACCTTCCCCTCTGAACCCTTTGAACCTTTTGAACCCTGTGAACCCTCACGCCCATCAGGGCGTGTCCAATGGCGATACCACCACCCTCGGAGGCGAAGGCCAATGATGCCCCTTGAGCGAAGCGAACACAACCTGCTGCGGAGCAGCCATAACCTTCGGGGACGCCGGCCCCGTCAACCTTCCCCTTTTGAACCCTCTGAACTCTCTGGTCCTTGGGGTTTCTCCATTGCCCTTTCCGCCAGCTGTTTTTTCAGTTCTCTGTCCGATGGCAGGTTCACATAGTCATAGCTCTCTCCTTCGCCCTTGGGGTCGAAGCGGCAGATGGCGTGGTAGGGGCAGTAGGTGCAGGGCACCTGGTTTTTGTAGCGCACCGGGCGGATGGGGATATTTCCTTTTTCCATGCTGTGGTAGATTTCCAGCAGTTTCCTTTTCACCATGGTAAGGAGATTTTGGAAATCTTCGGCAGAAAGTGTGGCGGCGGTCTGGGTGATGGTTCCTTTTCCTGAAATCCTTACAGGAAGGAAGGAGTCATCTCCTCCGGCGGCGCTGTCAAGGCGGCGCAGTATATCCGGGTCGGAAAGAATCCAGCCTGACGTGTTATCCTTGTCTTTGACCGGCACTTCCTCACCGGGCGGCACAGCGGGGAGGCTCTTTACGTCGCCGGAGAGGTAGATGTACATGAGGGCGGCAGGCAGGAGGCCTCCGCCCCCTTCTTCTTCCACGTCCAGAAGGTAGGTAAGGAGCTGGAGCTTGAGTCCTGCCGCCGCTTCCTGCAGGGTGGCGGTGGTGCGGCCTGTTTTATAGTCGAAAATGGCCACTGCGTCTCCGCAGCTGTCGATGCGGTCGATTTTGCCGCTCAGGGTGAAGGTGTCCCTTTCACCGGCTATATGAAGGTAAAATTCCTTTTCCAGTGCTTTGGTGTCAAAGGAGCTGTTTTGGCTCCATTTGCGAAGGAAGGAAAGGGAGCGGCGGAAGGTTTCATTCAGTGCCCTTTCGGTGTAGCGGGAGGCGCCGTCAGCGTGGAGGGCGCCGTAATGAACCTTGGGGGCCAGGCGGGAGGCGATGGAGGAGGAAATGGTCTTGATGTCCTCGTCTGTGGCGTCCCGCCACTGCTTTTCTTCTTTTTTGAGGGCCTGGCCGAACTGGTGAAGGCCGGCATGGAGGTAATTGCCGAAGTCCAGAGCTTCCATTTCCCCTTCATCCCTTTTGTCGATTTTAAGGCCGTAGCGGATGAAGTACATGTAGGGGCAGCGGCGGTAGTTTTCAAAGCGGGTGACGGAGCCGAAGAAACGGCCTCCCGGCTTGAAGAGCTTGTCCGCCAGATCTCTGGGAAGGGGCGGCACTTCATTTTTATACCGGAAGCCGGAAAGGGCTTTGTCTGCGTCCTTTCCATAGCCCTTGTCCCTGGCCCATTTCACAAGGGCTGCCCAGGGGGAGCTGCTGTCTGGGATTTTTTCACGGAGAAGGGATGGCAGAAGGGAGAGGGCCTGGGCGGGATTGGAGAAATAGGAGCGGTCTTTTTCCCAGTCTTCCGGTGACAGGGTGCGGGATTCGGAGGCGTAGCCCAGACGGCGGAGCTGGGAAATGAGGAAGGAGGGTTCTGTGTCATTGTGGTCATCGTTTACGGAGGGCAGGGTGATATAGAGGGCCTTCCTTGCTCTGGTGAGGGCCAGGTAGGTGAAGAACTGTTCCTTGTGTACCTCCTGGAGAAGGCTTTCTCCGAAGATGAGACGGCTGTCCCTATAGATTTTCTGCCGCTCCAGCTCCGTGAAGAAGCCCCCTTCCTCCACCCGTCTGGGAAATTCTCCTTCTCCTGCGCCGGGGATGAAGACCACCGGCGCTTCCATGGCATAGCCCCGGTCCATGCCCGTGACGGTGACATGGTCCAGGGTAGGGGGAATGGTGGAGTAGGTGAGGGCAGCGAGGCCGTCTTCGAAGATGGAGAGGAAGCTCTTTTCGGAAATCCTGTCATTTCCTGCGGTATGGACGATTTCATCAAGAAGGGAGAGAATCTTCTTCCATACCTGCAGGTGGGGCCGAAGGTTTGTATGGAGGGCTTTCTTTTCATCCATGCGGAAAAGGGTGTCAGGAATTTTTTCCTCCATCATCCACTGGTAAAGGAGGCGGCACCGGTCCTTGGGAAGGGGCTCTTCCTGCCATTTTCTCACCAGACCATCCAGCAGGATGGTAAGGCCAAGGCGCCATTCATTCACCTTTGCGAGCTCTGCCTGCTCTTTTTCTGACAGGGCAGGAGCCGGGGCATCCAGATCCCGGTAGGTGCGGAATTCCCATTTCTCATGGTACTGCCAGGGACGGATGCCGTGGGAAAGGACGTAATTTTCCAGCTGGTCCACCTTTTCCTCCGGCCAGTCCGGGAGAAGCCCCGTTTTCAGCAGGCGGAAAAGGGTTTCCCGCTGCCAGCCGCTGTTTTTCCTGCTGCATTCGGCGGTAAGGAAGCGAACCAGGCTGTCAAGGAGCACCACCAGAGGGTGGCTGTTCATGGGATGCTTGCGGTCGATGAATCCGGGAATGTTGTACCGCTTGAAGGATCGCTCCAGCAGGTCGTCGTAGCTTTCAGGATTCCGAAGAAGCACCAGAATATCTCGGAAGCGTAAGTGCTGATCCCTCACCAGGGAAAGGATAGTACGGGAAATGAAATCCACTTCCTCCGCCTTGTGGGCAGCGGTAACTATGTGGAGACCTTCGTCAGGGAGGGGCTGCCTTTCTCCCGGCAGAGGGGAATGCTCCGCCCGGCGGTTGAAGAAAAAGCGGGCCATAGCCCTGAGGTCGGGGGAAGAGAAGCGTGGGTCTTCGGAAAGGGTGAGGGAGGAGAAATGGCCCTCTTCCCTGGAAAGGAGGTTGAAAAGATGGAAGGGACGGGCGAAATTGGGATTTACAGCCGCATCTGCCGGTTTATCCATCTGCAGGGTCATGGTCACTTCTTCGGCGGTATGCAGGAGGGCGGAAACGATGCGGATTTTCTGGGGCGCCATGCCGTTGAACCCGTCGATCCAGACACGGGAGGAGCGAAGGGTGGGGGACTTGGGGATTTCCCTGGCCAGAAGGTCAAAAAGACTGCCCTGGTAATCAAAGTGGTCTTTCAGGTAAGCATGGTAGGAGCGGTATAAAAGGGCCAGGTCCGCCATCTTCCTGCCAAGGGGCGTATCTCCCTGGGCTTCGGCTGCACTTTCCAGATCCCGCTCCGATACCAGGAACATATCCAGCTGGTGGAAGAAATTGGCAAGCTCCTCGGAAAAATGGGGATGGGAAGCGGCCTTATAAATCATCTTCAGCTCTTTTTTATGTTCCTCCATAAGGCGGCGCAGGATGATCTGCTGCCCTAAAGGGGGCAGGGCGTCGCTGACGGGGGAGTGAAGCTCATGGAAAACCCGGTAGGCCAGACGGGAAAAGCCGCACACCGTTACATTGGTAAATCCTCCGCCGGGAAAAGACTCTGCCAGCCGGTACTCCGCCGTGTAGGTGCCCTGGTCAGGCACCAGAAGAAAAGCCTTCCGGTCAGGGCCGGAGAGTACATAGTCCCGGATTTCCCGGCAGCACCGTTCCGTTTTCCCCGTGCCTGCCCGGCCGAATATAAAGTGTAGTCCCATGGTAACCATCCTTTCTTCATTATATGACAGCTTTATTATACTATATATGATGGACGACAGCGGGGATAGTAGGACAGTGGGACGGTGGGCCAGTGGGACAGCTGGCCGCTGCCCGCTGGCTGCGGGGGACAGTATTCCCGAAGGAGGCCATCGGCGGCAGATAATCAGACAATCAGACAATCAGACGTCAGACGTCAGACGTCAGACGTCAGACGTCAGACTTCCCGCTGATTGGCATTTATTGACCTATGTGCCACTAACGGAGGAAACTGAGATTTTTCGCTGCACCCGGAAGACGCCCGGCAGGAAGTGTATAACGTCCTGCGCGAAGCGGCCTATAAACTTCATTGCCCCGTCAGCGGCAATCCACAACCTTCGGGCCAAAGGCCCGTCAATCTTAAGAAACTTTCCCTCTGAACCCTTACTGGGAACCTATATTTTTATTTACTTTCCGCACATTTGTGATACAATAGAAATACTTCGCTGTCGTAATTATGAAAGGAATGTTATGTCTGAAAACAAAATCTGGACACGGGAATTCGTGGGAATGGGGCTTACGAATTTCTTTTATTTTATGTCCCAATACATTTTAATCGCCGCCCTTCCTGTGTTTATTATGGATGACCTGGGGAAAGGGCAGTGGGAAGCGGGCATGGCCATGACCTGTTTCCAGATCGGCACGGTACTCTGCCGGCCTCTGGCCGGACGGATAATTGACGGTGTGAACAAGCAGAAGCTCCTTTTGGGTTCGTCCCTGGTCTTTTTCCTGCTCATGGCAGGCTTCTACTTTGCTTCTTCCCTTCAGGCGGTATGGCTGCTCCGTCTTGTGCACGGGGCGGTGTTTGCCCTGGGCACCACGGCGTCGGCGGCTATGGCGGCGCTGGTGCTGCCAAGAAGGCGCAAGGGAGAGGGAATCGGTTATTTTGCGGTGTGCGGCAATATGGCCATGGTCATCGGGCCGCTGGTGGGCCTTCTCATTATGGATTATCTGGGTGCCCCTCCCCTCTTTATCTTCCTGGCCCTGCTGGCGCTGGGAGCCATGGTGGCAGGAAACGGAAAGAAGCTGCCCGATGAAACCATCCTGCCTGGCGGAAAAAGGCAGAAGGGCTTCCATATCAGTAATTTCATAGAAAAGAGGGCCCTTCCTTCTGTCATACTGGGAGGTCTTGTGTTTTTTGCCTACGGCGGCGTGCTGACCTTTATCCCCATGTATACCAGAAGTCTGGGCATGGGCGGGAGCACCAGCCTTTTCTTCCTGGTCTTTGCCCTGGTGATCGTGGTGACAAGGCCTTTTGTGGGTTATCTCTTTGACCATCATGGCCCCAATGCCACCGTGTATCCGGGATTTGCCTTTTTCTCCCTGGGCTTCATCCTTTTCAGCCTGGCAGGAAATCTGCCGGTCCTTCTCCTTTCAGCAGCGGTGCTGGGAATCGGGTTTGGCGCTCTGGCTCCCGCTTTCCAGACTCTGGCAGTGCAGAGCGCACCGCCTTCCCGGGCAGGGGTTGCCACTTCCACCTATTTCTGGTCCCTGGATATTTCCGTAGGCCTGGCGGCAGCCCTTCTGGGGATGGCGGCCAATGCCTTCGGCTATCCCTTCATGTACGGCGTAATCTGCCTTTCCTCTTCCTTTCTGGGCCTTGTTTATTATTTCTTCTGGAGGAGAAGCCTTTCCTGACAGCAATGAAAAAAAGAGCAGGGAAGAAATGTCAATCATTTCTTCCCTGCTCTTTTCTATTGCGGTCAGTCTTTAATGATGATTTTCCTGACCAGCGCTTCGATCTGCTCTTCTCCGTGGGGAAAGGAGGAGAGGTGGTTGATGTACATGAAGGATACCTGGGATCCTACGTAGTTGCGGAAGCGGTTGAAGGCTTCCGGATTTTTATCTGCATGGATTCCATAGAGGGAAGAGGCTGTATTTTTCAGGATGGCAATGGATTTCTGGGAGGCAGGGGAGGTGAGAACCCAGTCATGGTCACCCAGGTGGACGATATATCCTTCCTGCTTATGGGGAGCAGGGAGGCCTTCTCCGTCTTTCCTGAGGTATCCTGCCCGGACAGGGTCTTTCCCTGCAATGAGGGCAGCCGCTTTAATCCAGCCTACTACGTCCTTTTCATCCTTCGGGTTGGATGGGGCGCCATGGGCGCAGGCCTGGGCCACCACCACTTCGGATGGTATGCCGCGGTACATGGATTCGGCAATACTTAACACATGGTGGGCACCCTGGCCGGCCAGGGTGTATTCCTTACGTGAGCTTCCGTCCTTCTGCCACTGGAAGACATAGGGCTTCTCGATGTCATGGAGGGCCTGCCCCGCCATGGCGGTGTCGTAATCTACGTCATAGCCGAAGACGTCCTTATAGGTACGGCAGATGCCGGCAGTGATATGAAGGTTGCTGCATACATGGGTGGCAAGACCGCCGGGGTAGGGATGGTGGCTCATGTAGCCGCTTCCCGGAGCGGTCATGAAGGGCTGCAGGCTGGCGGAAAGGGGAGGAAAGAGGGTTTCGGCGGAAATTTTCGCAGGGTCTGCCAGTTTCCATTCCACCAGCTTGTTGTAGGTCTGCTGAATGCGGGCGGAGGAGCTGTAGTTTTCCATGAAGGTGGGGCGGGGATTATGAATCATGGAAAGAACGGCCGATTTCAAGCTGCTGTCATGAATGGTATTGACCTGGCTGATAATGTCCTTAAAGGAACCCTTGACCAGAGGAGAGTTTTTGGCAGATTCTTCTGCTGCCGGCAGGGCGGAAAGGGCGCAGGGTCTGATTTCCAGAGCTTTAGCGGTTTCCTCGGCAGCAGAGGCCTGGAAGGGGAAATGGAAAAGAAGGGCACCGGCGGCGCTGCCGGCTGCCAGCTTCAGGAAAGTCCTTCTGGAAATAGGTTCCTTCATCATGGATTCACTCATGGATTTATCCTCCTTACAATAAAAGCCGGATGGAAATTTTCCGGCAGGCAGGAGAAAAATCAGGGAAAGGGGGCTCTCCTGCTTTCCTCTCAGTGTATCTGTGGTTTGCAAAGGAGATAACAGGGGATGGAAAAATAAGGACAAAGACTGTCAGATTTCTGTAAATTTGCAGAAATTTGGCAGAATATGACAAAGTCCATAAAAAGATTTGACGAAATCGGAAAATCTTCCCTTTATGATGAAAGGAAATTCAATTGTTTTTCATAAAGGAGGCTTCCCATGTTTGGTATTGGAATTCCTGAACTGCTTCTCATCCTGGTTATCAGTCTCATTGTTTTCGGCCCCGGCAAGCTGCCGGAAATCGGCAAAGCCCTTGGCAAAAGTATGCATGAATTCAAGGATGCGGTAAATATGGATACGCCGAAAACGGTGGTGGTGAAGGCAGAAGGGACAGAAGTGAAAACGGAAGGCGCTAAAAAATGACAGCCCCCGGTGAAGCAGCCGGTGATATGCCCCTCACCGGCCATCTGGCGGAACTTCGAAAACGGATCCTCTATTCACTGGCGGCCGTGCTGGCCGGTACAGTGATCTGCCTTTTCTTCATTCAAAATCTCATTTCCCTTCTTACGGCACCGGCGGGCCATCTTTACTTTGCACGGCCGGCGGAGGTCTTTGTGATTTACATGAAGACAGCCCTCATTGCCGGTTTCATCCTGGCGTCGCCGGTGGTTTTCTTCCAGTTCTGGCGCTTCATCCTGCCCGCCATGACAGACAGGGAGAAAACCTGGACTCTCTTCTTCGTACCCCTCTCCGTTTCTCTCTTCCTAGGCGGCATTGCCTTCTCCTATTTCCTTGTCATGCCCCAAAGCCTTCATTTCCTCATGGCCTTCGGCGGGGAGAATTTCACGCCTCTTCTTTCCATGGAAAGCTATCTGGAATTTGTGATTCTCATGATTCTTCCCTTCGGCGTCATGTTCAACCTTCCCCTGCTTATGATGGCTCTTGCTCTGGCAGGGCTGGTGAAGGAGAAGACACTCAAAAGAGGAAGAAAGTTTGTCATTCTGGCCGCCTTCATCCTGGCGGCGGTGATTACTCCTACGCCGGATATTCTTACCCAGTCCCTCCTGGCGCTGCCTGCTGTTTTTCTCTATGAAATCTCCCTCCACATCATAGGAATGATGGAAAGGTCTCATAACCGATAGTTTATATTTCCTGGTTTTTACAAGCTGCCTCTGCAGGGCAGCTTTTTTATGAAAGAAAAAAGCATGATAGTGACTTATATATAGGGGAATGGTAAAATAAAGATAGTTGGAAATCGTTTTTAAAATAGGGATACAGTAAAGAGGTGAGAAAAATGTGGAGGCAGAAAGGACAGGACATGATTGAATATGCCCTCATGCTGGCACTGGTGGTAGGAATCGGCGGCTTTATCTACACCCAGGGGTATGGGGACAACATTTCCGCCGTTTTCAACAACGCAGGCAGTCTGCTGGAGCAGGTGAACAAGAGGCAGGAAGAGGCAGAAAAGGAAGCGGAAAAAGCAGCGGCCAGAGAAGCAGACCGGAATTATGCGAATCACCTGGGAGACCTGCTGAAAAATGCAGTTAGTAAAGAAATAATCACAATGGGAAATGGAAGTTCTGTCTCTATTTTTGTCCAGAATCAGCCAAATCCCAAGTATAACAAGTATAAGAACTGGCACATGAATGGAGCCAGCACCGGCAGTGACGTGAAGGTTAATGGAAAAAACTATATAAATGGGGGATTTGTTAATATGCTGGAAGCTGTGGGCGATGCTGTGGGCGATGATTACAGCAGTGCAGAAGTAAAGCAGGATGGCGTTTACTGGTACGGCGTGCAGATTAAAAGAATTCCACCGACAGCTATACCCTCTCCTACATGGACAGCAATATAGACAGTTATAAAAATAATTATTCCGGTTTTGATATAAATCAGGCCAATGAACCTTATAAGACGGAAAATTGGAAACCCTGAGCGGGAAAATTTTTAAAAAGCAGCTTCGGCTGCTTTTTATTTTTTGAGGAACATGGTGCATGAATCAGCGCTTTTTTAACATATGCTTTTAATTTATTCTGTTTTTGTGCTATAGTAAGTATAAGAACGGCATAACTGAGAATTTACAGAAGGCATGCCTTGAAGCAGGATACCATCATTTGATGGATACGTGAGATACACCGGTTTCATCAGGAGGCTTTGCATGAAGCAGTATGTGTATGATTTCTATGGGGAAAATGAACTGGAAGAAGTGATAGACCGGTTCAGGCAGGAACGAAGGGAAAAGGCAGGGCTTTTTATTACCCTTTATCATGAGTCCAACGATTTGGAAAAAGTTAAGGAGAGCATACAGACACTGAGGAAGGCTTTTCCCCAATCGGCCATTGCCGGCATGTCCGCTTCCGGCGGTATTAAGGACGGACGCATGGTACTGGGGAAAAGCGTACTTGCTTTTCTTTCCTTTGAAGATACGGAAGTGTCGGTGCACTGCTATGACATCAGCAGCATGACCCCCGGCGAGGCAGGGGAAAGGGCGCTGGAAAGCTTCTGCGGTATCAGAAATCTGGCAGGGGTGGAAGTATTTACCACCCTTTCTACGGTGGACGTGGATGATTTCCTTACGGAGCTGGATCACCTGCCGCCGGAGACGGCCATTTTCGGCGGCGGCGCCGATGCCTATACCGGCGGCGATGATACCTGCGTCTTTGGCAATGATTTCATTTCCCGAAAGGCCATTGTGGCAGTGTGCTTTGCAGGGAAGGTGAAAATCCGGGTGTCCCAGAACCTGGGCTGGCAGCCCCTGGGACAGGTGATGACCATTACTGCCATTGATGGGGACAAGGTGATTCGTGAACTGGACGGCAGGCCTGCTTTTCAGGTGTATGAGAAATATCTGAAAATGAAGAAATCCGATTTTGGCGGGCAGCAGCTGATTTCTTTCCCTTTGATTCTTATGAGAAAGGGCCGCATGCTGGCCAGGCTTCCGGCGGCCTGCAGGGATGATGGGAGCCTCATCATGTCAGCCAGCTGCTTTGAAGGGGAAAAGGTAAGGCTGGCCTACGGGGATCCCAATGAAATCATCGCCCGCTGCCAGGAGAACACGAAACAGCTCCGGACTTTTGCACCGGAGGGAATCCTTATTTTTTCCTGCATTACCAGGCGTCTTTTCCTGAAGGAAGATACGAACCAGGTGCTGGCCCCCTATGGAGCCCTGGCGCCTGTATGCGGCGGCTATTCCCACGGCGAAATCAGCCGCTCCGGCGGCAGGACATCGGCCCTCAACATGACCCTGGTGGCTGCTGCTTTCAGGGAAAAAGAGGAAAACGGGATGAGGCAGGAAGAAAAGTCTTCGGAAGGCATCGTTTTCCATACGGAAACCATGACCACCATACAGCGTCTGGCCTCCTTCATAGCCAGATCTACGGAAGAACTGGAGCAGGCAAACCGCCGTCTGGAGGAAGTGAATCGGAAACTGGTCTACGTGGCGACCCATGACGGCCTTACGGGCCTTCTGAACCGGGGCCGTGTGGAATCCATCCTTCACGAACTCACCGATGACAGGCAGAATAATCACCATGTATTTACAGCCATTATGGTGGATCTTGACAATTTCAAAGGAATTAATGATGAATTCGGCCATGGGGAAGGAGACAGGGTGCTGCAGGAAGTGGCAGATGTGTTTTCCAAAAAATCACCGCCCAATGCCTACATAGGCCGGTGGGGCGGCGATGAATTCGTTATCCTTCTTCCTAGAATGGAGGAAGAGGAAGCCGCCGCTCTGGCAGAAACCTTGAGAAAAACCATAGAAGAAACGGTGTCCTGCCCCGACAGAAGCCCTGTATCTGCCAGTCTGGGCGTCACACAGGCCAGGGAAGGAGAGACATTCGAGTCCTTCTACCATAAAATGGACAGCGCCCTCTACCAGGCCAAATTCCGGGGGAAGAATACCATTTTTCTCATGTAAAGAAATCCGTCATCTCTGGGGTGACGGATTTTTGAGTGGGAGTCTTTGGGACCTGGGATAGTTTAGTGGGCTGGTTGGAATCACTAACGGCACTTTGACACCTTGGCGTTCCTGTCATTTCGAGCGCAGCGAAGCGGAGTCGAGAAATCTCCCTGCACAATGCTTAATATCGGTTATACCCGGCAGCGGCTCCTTCCCGCAGGCTGGTATTTACTACCGATTGTCTCATACGCTTCGAGTACCGAGATTCTTCGCTGGCGCTCAGAATGACACGCAGGGCGGGAAGGGGGGACGCTAAGCGGCATTTATATTCATCGCCCCCTAAAGGGTGGCAAAGGAACTGGATTCGTAGGGGAGCAAAGCGACCTGAGAATCCAGTGACATGCTTTCCCGTGGAGAAACGACTCACTACATTTTGCGCGTCGCTAGCGCTCCTTCAAAATGTGTTCGCTGTGCACCGCAAGGGCGATACCACAACCCTCGGGCCATAGGCCCGTCAAACCTGAGAACCCTCCGGCCTTTAGGCCGGTCAATCTTAAGAACCCTTTGAACCTTCTGAACCCTTCAGCGCCTGAAGGGCGCTGAACCTCAATTCCCCTCATACAGGGGATTCACCAGCCGGATGATCCATTTTTCTCCGCCGGTGAATTTGCTGTTATATTTCCGGGCGGTGTCTTCATACCGCTTCTTCAGGTCCTTCACTGTTTCTTCCAGGGTGGTAATGGTTTTGACTGCGGTGTCGGAGCGCATGTCCTTTCCGCACACCGGGCAGAGGGGCGGGTGGATGAAGTCCCGGTTCACCCTGGATTTGCAGTGGGGGCAGGAAACGAAGGCAGCGGTAAATTTCTTCTCATTCTGCGCGTTGGTGTAGGTGGCAAGTCTCTCTTCCTTTTCATGGAGACGCTTTTCCAGGGAAACCATTTTAGGGGAAGGGGCGATGCCGATTTTGTATTTAATGGCGTAGGATGTAGGGACGGCTTTCAGGTATTCCATGGCCTGGGTACGGGTATTGCAGATTTTTTCCTTGAAGAAAAGGCCTTTGAAAACCTTATTGGCTTCTCTTTTGCCGAATCCCTCTTTCAGCATGTCCTCCTTCATGGTGTCCTTCATCCACTGGGAGGGCTTTGTAAGGTCAAATTCCCAGATTTTTTCCTTCCACGCATGGGCGGCCGCTTCTTCTGCGGGCCTGAGGGAGGGGGCTGTTTTTGGGATTTTTTTCTTTTTCGCCGGAGCCATATCGGTCTGGGAGAAGAGGCTGTCTTCTTCCATTTCTACTTTTCTTTTCATGGGAGTCTCCTTATGTTCGATTTCGTGAATTTTTGTTCTTATACACTATAACCCATATGGCTCCATTCATCAACCGGAGCCAGGCGCCGGGGAGAAAGAAAAAGCCTCTTTTTCGCAAAAGGGGCTTTTAAAAAGTTATTTCTTTTCCACCTTGACCTGGGCGGAGACAAGCAGGGTGAAGATGCCGGTGCCGCCGATGATGTTGCCAAGGCCGGTGGGAATCAGGAATCGGAAGAAATAGTCGTAAACCGTAGAATCGCCCATGAGCACCGCATAGGCCGCTTCTCCTGAGCCTACCACCACATGGGCGAAGCCGCCGATGGCGATGAAGTAGGTGAATGTGAAGATGGTGAAGAAGGAAAAGCCCCGGGACATGGGAATCATCCATACCACTGCTGCAATGAGCATGCCGGCGGGGATGCCTTTGAAAATGTTTTCCATGGCAGTGGGGGACATGATGTGATGGGCGGTGGAAAGGAGGGAGGATGTGGTTTCCGGCGATGCGAAATAGGGAGAGGTCATGAAGAGGGCGGAAAGCAGGGTGCCTGCCATGTTGGACAGAAGGACGATGGCCCAGAGCCTGCCGATTCGCATGAGTGTCTTCCAGGTAGGGCTTTCAAAGAAGGGAATCACCGTGGTGATGGTATTTTCCGTGAAAAGCTGCAGCCTTCCCAGAATGACGATGAGGAAACCGGTGGTGTATCCGATGCCGCTGATGGCATCGGCCCAGGCGGTATGGCCGGCGTACATGGCAAGGACAGCGCGGAAATAGAAGGAGAAGGAAATCATAAGTCCTGCGGCCAGGGCGGAGAAAATGAGGGGCACCGTGGCCCGGTCCAGTTCCTTTTCTCCATCGTGGCGGATGATTTCAAAAATCAGGGAGGAGGACAGTTTCTCATATTCCTCCACAATTACCTTTGTTTTGGACTGTTTCATTTCTTCCTCGAAGGAAGCAGGGGTTTCTTTCATGGGGACTCCTTTTCAAAATAAAAGGCAGGAAGCGTGAGCTCCCTGTCTGTGCTTATCTTTCCGGCGGAAGGCCGGCGTATTCTCTGGCGAAGTCGGAGAAGTTGTCGATAATATATTTCTTCAGCATTTCTGCCGGCGGAGACAGTTTTTCCCCTTTCTTCCAGGACAGGCTGATATAGCGCTGGCAGTTCGGGGAAGCGATGGGCACCAGGGCCACATGGTCGCCGCCTACGCCGTGCCAGGTGATGCGGGGAGCGAAGGATACGCCCAGGCCTGCCCGGATGAATTCCCGGACTGTCATGGGACTGTCGCTTTCCAGTACCACGTGGGGGATGAAGCCCGCCATGCGGCAGTAGAAATCGGTGATGGTACGAAGGCTGGCGCCGGCTTCCAGGGAAATGAATCCCGCCTTTTCAAATTCATCCAGATTGACGGAGGATTTCCGGGCGTGGGGATCCGTGTCCGGCATGGCCAGCATAATATCTTCCTTCAGCAGGGTGACGGAGTGGTCGTTCTCGATGGGGTTGATGGAAGAGGACAGGAACAGATCCACATGGTTCTGGCTCTGCTGCCCCGGCTTATTGTGCTGCTGGAGGATTTCAAAGCGGATATCCGGATGTTCCTGGCGGAAGCGGGTCAGGAAGGACGGAATGATCATGGAGGCTGCAAAGAGAGAAATGGTGACGGTCAGCTTCTGGGCTTCCTTGGTGTCCGCCAGTTCTTTCTGGGCACCGTGCAGTTCCTGCATAATGCGGTTCGTATGGCGGAGAAGGATTTCGCCGTACTTGGTGAGTACGATATTTCGTCCGCTTCTTGAAAAAAGAGGCACCCCCAGTTCCGTTTCAAGCACCTTGATGGTGTGGGAAAGGGAAGGCTGGGAAATGTGAAGGGCCTCGGCGGCCCGGGTCAGATGCTGCAGCTCGGCTGTTTTCTGGAAATAGCTCAAAGCAAGGAGCGTTAATTTCATAATATCCCCCTCAATTCCAATGGTGGAATAGAAATAAAATAACATAGATTCTTTCATTTAATTATACACTCTACTCTATCAATAATCAATCAATCTAAAATATCATGCATTGGAGCGTAGGGGTATATAGAATTAATTCATTCTGAAAAAATTCGGTAAAAACATAGATAATACGGGCATAACAGCCGCTGCCTCTGAAGAAAGGAATTATCATGGGCTATTTATAGAAATATTTTATAAAAACCAGCCGCCGGGAACGCCATCGGGGGGCGTTTTGATTTCGCCATTGACAGAAGGGGCGGTTAGTGTGAAAATGTATCATATGGATTTTAAATAAAGGAGAAATGCAAATGGAATTTTTTATTGATACCGCTGATGTAGAAGCCATCCGCAAAGCCAATGACATGGGATTTATTTCCGGTGTAACCACCAATCCTTCCCTGATTGCCAAGGAAGGAAAGGATTTCCATGCCACCATTAAGGAAATCGCCTCCATTGTGGACGGCCCTATTTCCGCAGAAGTACTGGCTGATGATGCGGAAGGCATGATTGAAGAAGGAAAGGTGCTGGCCGGCCTGGATCCCCACGTAGTGGTAAAGATCCCCATGACCCCGGAAGGTATGAAGGCTGTGAAGGGCCTGAAGAAACTGGGCATCCGCACCAATGTGACCCTTGTTTTTTCCGCCAACCAGGCACTGCTGGCTGCCCGGGCAGGCGCTTCCTTTGTAAGCCCCTTCGTAGGCCGTATTGATGATATTGGATGGGATGGTATCGAACTCATCCGGACCATTTCTGAAATTTTTGAACTGCACGGCATTGAAACGAAAATCATTGCCGCTTCCATCCGGAAGCCCCAGCACATTATGCAGTGTGCCCTGGCCGGCGCCGACATTGCCACCGTTCCTTTCCAGGTACTCATGGATGCCATGAAACATCCGCTCACTGACAACGGCATTGCCAGATTCAAGGCAGACTGGGCCAAAGCCAACATGAAATAAGCATAGCAAAAGAAATGACCTTCCCTCATGCAGGAAAGGTCATTTTTTATATCTCTGGGCAGGCATCATAGGCAGTAAACATTTCATTTTTCAAAGGGCCCTACTATAATGAATATATAAAAATCCGTAACATGGCGGCCTGCCGCAGAGGGGGCAGGCTGCAGGGGGTAAAATGAGACATATCGATTTCACATCCGGTCCTGTATTTAAGAAAATCCTGCTGTTTTCCCTGCCCCTCATGGTGGGCAATGTATTCCAGCAGCTCTATAACGTGGTGGACACGCTGGTGGTGGGAAAATTTTTAGGGGAAGCGCCTTTGGCTGCGGTGGGGAGCGCCTACACCCTCATGATTTTCCTTACATCCATATTGATCGGTCTTTCCATGGGTGCAAGCGTTTATTTTTCTCTCTGCTTCGGCAGGAAAAATTTTGGCCGCATGAAGCAGGCGGTTTTTATTTCCTTCCTCTCCATCGGCCTTTTGACGCTGGTCATGAACGGGGCGGTGTATCTGCTGCTGGACAGGCTGATTGCATTCATGCAGGTGCCTCCTGAAGTCATTCCTCCTATCCGGGAATATTTATGGTGGATATTTTCAGGGCTTCTGGCGGTGTTCCTCTATAATTTCGGAGCCGCCCTCCTTCGGGCGGTGGGGGACTCCGTAACGCCCCTGCTCTTTCTTGTTATTTCGTCCCTTATGAATGTGGTACTGGATATTCTTTTTGTAGTGTATCTGGAATGGGGCGTGGCCGGTGCGGCAGAGGCTACCGTTATTTCCCAGTATGTTTCAGGCGTTGGCATTTTCCTTTACTGTTTTCTCTTCCGGAAAGATTTCCATATTTCCAGGAAAGACATGGTGTGGGACAGGCAGGTCTTCCGGGATATGTCGGAGCTTTCCCTTCTAACCAGCCTGCAGCAGAGTATCATGAATTTCGGTATCCTGTTGGTACAGGGGCTGGTGAACAGCTTCGGCACCACCGTCATGGCCGCCTTTGCGGCGGGGGTCAAGATCGATACCATCGCCTATTCGCCTCTCCAGGACTTCGGCAATGCCTTCTCCACCTATGTGGCCCAGAACTACGGTGCAGGAAATAAGCCGCGTATCCGGCAGGGAATCATCACCGCAGGAAAGATGATTCTTCTTTTCTCCCTTCTTGCCAGTGCCGTCGTATCTTTCCTGGCGCCCACCCTTATGGGCTTCTTCGTGCCGGAAACGGCGGTGGAGGTAGTTGCCGTGGGGGCCCACTATCTTCGCATCGAAGGCAGCTGCTACCTGGGCATCGGTATCCTTTTCATGCTCTACGGCTTCTACCGCGCCATCAAACGGGCCGGCATGAGCGTCATCCTTACCATCCTCTCCCTGGGCACCCGGGTAGTACTGGCCTACTTTCTTTCCTCCTTCCCGGACATCGGCGTCACCGGTATCTGGCTCTCCATCCCCATTGGCTGGGCCCTGGCAGACGGGTATGGTATCATAAAGGGGTATAGATTAGTGAGCTAGTGAGCTAGTGAGCTAGTGGGACAGTGGAGCGGCTGTCGGCTATCCGCTTTCCGCTGGCCGCTTTGCTTCCTTAGGGAAGCACTGATTAATTCATAGAGTTTTCTTTTATAAGAATTTTTATGCACTGTTTCGTCATGGGCTTCCTTAAATAGCTCGCTATTCGCGTCAGCCCATTCCTCGCATTGCATAAAAATTCAAGAATAAAAGCAAACATTGATTTAATCACCGCTTCCCTAGAATGACGATGAAGGTAAGTACGTAACGCTGACCTCATAATCATTGCCCGCCTTTGGCGGCGATACCACAGCCTTCACAGCCGCAGGCTGTGTCAAACCTGAGAACCTTCCCTTTTAAACCCGGCGGCAAAGCCGCCTTATCTCCAAGGAGGTATCCTATGAAAAAGAAAATCATTTCTGCCATGACGAAGAAGGAACGAATCCAGGCGGCCATTCATGGAGACGCCGTGGACCATGTACCCTATTCCCTGTGGACCCATCTGCCCGGTATTGACCTGGATCCTGCACGCAATGCAGAGCATACCTACGATTTCTACAAAAAATATGATGTGGATATTCTGAAAACCATGAATAACGGCATGTACAGCGTAGAAGATTTCGGCGTTACCACCGATTTCAGCGACATTGCCAAAGGGGGCGTGGCCAAAATCACCGATACGCCGGTGAAGGAGCCTGAGGACTGGCTGAAGGTCAAGCCCGTTTCCGTCAATGCCGGCGCCCTGGCCCGGGAACAGAAGTACCTGAAACTTCTCTTGAACAAAACGAAAGGGGAAGTGCCGATGGTATTTACGGTGTTCAGTCCCCTGACCACCGCCAATAAACTCTGCCCTTCCATGATGGAACACATCCGGGAGGGCCATGGAAATAAGGTCAAAGAAGGGCTGAAGGCCATTACGGAAACCACCTGCGCCCTGGTGCAGCGGGTCATCGAACTGGGGGCTGACGGCATTTTCTTTGCTACCCAGCTTTCCTCCTATGATTTGACGGAAGAATCCTTCTACCGGGAGTACGGCATGCCCTATGACCTGGCAGTGCTCTCCGCCTCCTCCGGCTGGTGCAATGTGCTCCATGCCCATGGAAAAAATATTATGTTCCCCCTCCTCCGAAAATATCCGGTGCAGATTTTTAACTGGCACGCCTGGGAATCCCTGCCGGAAATCGGAGAAGCACAGCTTTTGACCGGCAAGTGCATTATGGCAGGCCTGGAGCGGATGGATATTACGAATCATCGTAAAAATGAAATCGAAAGGGAAATCTATGAAACCCTGAAACAGACCGGCGGCAGAAAAGTCATCCTCTCCCCGGGCTGCGTCATCCGCTACCCCCTGGACGAAGAAATGCTTTCCTTTGTGAGAAAGGCAAAGGAAGAAATAGAAGAAAAGATGAAATAGTGGGCTGGTGGGACAGGTAAGGCGGCATATATTTATCGCCGCCAGTGACACCACAACCCTTTGAACTCTCTGAACTTGATGAACCTTATAAACCCTTTCCATTTTTAATATTCCCCACCACCATGCCGGCTCCGATCATGAGGATACCGATCCACTGGACGGGAGTGACGGATTCGCCCAGTACCATAAGGGCCATGAGGAGGGCGACAGGAAGTTCCGAGGCTGCCAGGATAGTGCCCAGTCCCGGCCCCACATGGGGCATGCCCCAGGCCAGAAGAAAGGGCGGCAGGGCTACGCCGAAAATGCCAAGGATAAGGCCGAAGGGCATGAGCAAAGGTCAGGAAGAGGCGTCCCAAAGGAAGAGGGGCGGAAGGAGGATAAAAGTAAGGACAGTATCACCGGTGGACATGAGGGCGCCCTTCAGGGCAGGAGGAATGCCTTTCCCGAGAAGGGAGCTGGCAGTCATCATGGCCGTATAGGAAAGGGCGGAAAGAATGCCCCATACCATGCCGGAGGAAAGGGAGAAATGAGTTCCTTCTTCTGCAAGACCTGCGGCAAAAAAGGTACCGGAAAGGCAGAAAAGGATGGAAAGCAACTGTTTCTTTCCGGGAAGTTTCCTGAAAATCAGGGATTCCGCTGCCGTCCCCATCCAAATGGACTGAAAGAGAAAGACCACAGCCATGGAGGCGGATAAAGTTTCCAGGGAATGATAGTAGAAAATGGTGGTAAGGGCCATGGGAATGCCGATGGCGGCAAGGGAAAGAATCCGGAAAGGGGAGGGCCTCCTCTTCACGGTGAAAAGGGCGGCCAGCCACAGGAAGAGCATGCCGAAAAGGCACTGCATGCCGCTCACATCGGTGAGGGTGAGACCGGCGGCATAGGCCATTTTCACGAAGGTGGACAGCACCCCGTAGCAGGCGCCGGCAGAAAATACAATAAGTGCATAGAATCCCTTGTGCATGATTTCCTCCAAAAGAAAAGCACAGCACTTCTCTGAAGTACTGTGCGGCTAAAACAGAATCATCTGAAAAAATCCACAACCATAACGGTTTTATTGTCTGCAGTCTATCATATGGCAGAGGAAAAGGCAAGGGGAGTAAGATGGCAGAAGATAGATGGTAGAAGATAGATAGTAGATAGAAAATTATTTTGTTTCCAAGGAGCGGAAGAAGGTACTCATGGCTTTAAGGCCCTTTTCTAATGTGTCCCTGTCGGCGGCGTAGCCGATACGCATGGAACAGGGTTCATCGAAGCAGTCGCCAGGGGTTACGAAGGCGCCGCAGGCATCATACATCTGCCGGCAGAGGGTATAGGAATCTACCGGGAAATCATAGTAGACAAGGGCGGTAGTGCCGGCCTCCGGCTTTACATAGGAAAGGCGGGGCTCCTTTTCAATCCATTCATCCAGGACAGCCAGATTTTCCCGGATGATTTTTTTATTTCTCTTAAGGATTGCTTCCTTTGATTTCAGTGCCAGGGCAGCAATGGCATCATCAATCATGCCGCAGCTGATGAGGTTGTAATCCCTGTGGGACCACATCTGCTTCAGTGCGTCTTTGTCATGGGTGGCAATCCATCCCAGCCGGACGCCGGCCAGGGAAAAGACTTTGGACATGGAGGAAGTGGAAATCCCTTTTTCATACATATCCACAATGGAAGGCTGCCAGTCATCGGACTGGATGAGATGGCGGTAAACTTCATCCACCAGAAGGTAGGCATCGAAGTCTCTGGCAATCCGGATGACTTTCTGAAGGATTTCCTCGGGAATCAAAGCGCCGGTGGGATTATTGGGGTTGTTGAGGCAGATCATTTTCACGCCGCCTTCCGCCAGTTTTTTCAGTTCATCCACATCCGGAAGGTATCCATTTTCTTTTTTCAGATGCATGATTTTCACATCAGCCCCCAGGGAAGCAGGAATGGAGTAAAGCTGCTGGTAGGAAGGCATAATGGAAATCACCTTGTCTCCCGGATTGATGAGAGAATAGAAAACATGATGGTTTCCGCCGGAAGCGCCATGGGTGGGGACGATTTCCTGGGGCGCCATGGTGCGGTAGAGAGAGGCAATGCCTTCCTTCAAATCAGAGGAGCCTTCAATGGCACCATAGGTGAGCCGGCGGGCGCAGAGCTTATTAAGGAATGCGTCCTTATCGGTTCCGGACAGTTCAAAAAGCTCGTCCAGGGAAATAGAATCTACGCAGGTTTCTGCAATGTTGTACTTGGCGCCTGTTTCATAGGCATTCATCCATTCTTCTACGGCAAAGGGTTTAATGTTCATGGTTATAGGAAATTATCTGCCAAAGGTAAAACAGAACAATACGATAGGAATCAGGGTCGTATGGACATTGCAGGATGAAGAAAATTGGAGTGCAACGCATAGATTCAGTGGGAAAATATGGGTGGCATCAGGTATTCTGTGCATGCTTTGCGGTCTTTTTGCAGAAAGCATAGCTGCACTTGTTTTGTATGTTGTAAGCATTATGGCAGCAGTAATCATCAGTGTTCTTTATTCCTATTTCTTTTATAAGAAAAAGATAGAAACCGGAGAAAAATTAAAAATTCAATATAAAAAAAAGGCAATTGTGAGATACGGAATCGTAACAATTTTAACTATTATATTCATTATAGGAAGTTTGTTTTGGGGAAGTATTGATATTCAGTTCCAAGATAACAGTTTTACTATCAAGGCTCAGGGATGGAGTGATTATACCGTAGACTATACGAAGATTGACAGTATCTCGTATGAAGAAAATTTATTTCAGAACTCGAATGATTATAGGACCAATGGATTAGGGAATTTTAAATATGCTATGGGAAATTTTAGAAATGATGTTTATGGAAATTATATCCGTTATACGCATTCATCCTGTCATTCATATGTAGTCATGAGTATAGATGGAAAAATATTGGTCGTAAATGGTGAAAATGATTCAGCGACAAAGGAAATCTATCATACTATTAGCGAAAAGATGTCAAATGAATTAGAATAACATCAGTTACAAAAAAGCTTGACCACAACAATTCTGCAAATAAAAAAGAAACTGTCGGATAATTCCAGGCAGTTTCCTTTTTTACATATATCAGATACTATATTTATTTACAATTAT
>ERZ827043.572-NODE-572-length-46122-cov-4.471162_pt1 | contig 46122 bp, 45 predicted proteins | sample MGYA00519923_ERZ827043 | MGnify/ENA primary metagenome ERZ827043 (study PRJEB31778, sample SAMEA3449251) | human gut metagenome | biome: human gut; feature: human-associated habitat; material: faeces | place: United Kingdom | collected 2010/2012 ... | reverse complement strand
TATTGGAAGTTACATCCGAACCGTGTATCACATGGTAAGCCATACTCCTAAGCGGCAGGCCACTGGTTCGAATCCAGCCGGGGGTGCCAAATTTTCTGTCAAAAGCCCTTGCTGCAAGGGCTTTTGTTTTTTACCCTTTTGGGTGTTTCCTTGCAGCATACTCCATGCCTTCTCGCGGTTGCCGCCCTCTTTTTGCGCGCGGATGGGCCGCCGCTGCAAGCAACGCATGTTCTCCTCGGCGGTTTTCCGCCATAGAACGCAGGGCACTTGACAGGTCTCGCGCCGCCGGGTATCATGATGGTATCGCATACCATTTCAACTACGGCGGCGGGAATGGCTGCGCGCAGAGAATACCGCAGGCGCCGATCTTTTTTTCTGCGAATGGTATAGGAACGCTTTTGGGAAATATCGGCCAGCATGGTCACGGCGATGAGGGGCGATAGATATGAAAGTCAATATCAGCTTTAAATTCTTTTCCCAAAGTGTAAGTGTTGGTTATTGCCTGATCTTATTGGGCATGACCATTGCAGGTGCGTATGCCGCAGTGATTCGCCCGGACATGCGTTGGATTTTGATATTGATGGTGTTCTTTACTGACTTTTTTTGCGTGTTCGGTATCGGAAGAATATGCAGGTCTTATGATATCCGCACAGATGGTGTGGTGGCGATCTGGTTTGGCATCTTTCGGCGGTTTTACCCGTGGTCGTCTTTCTGCAGCGTCAGTCGGGAGAACGTCAATCTTGGCTGCCGGGTGGTGACAGATGTGCTGTGCACGCAGATTCCCCTCAAGCGCCAGCGCAACGGCATGGTTGACAAGGATTTTTTGGGGTGGCATCCCTTTCGTGTGCTGGATATCGACATGACAGAGGAACAGCTTTCAGAATTCAGCAAATACTATCCCATTCAGCTATAATTGACAACGCGGGCAGTGCATCAGCACCGTCCGCATTTTATCTACGTCATCCTGCATGCCCCAGCGCCGCAGCACGCAAAAAAGCACCCTTTCGGGTGCTTTTTTGCATGTTCGTTCCAGCTCACGCGCCGAGCTTTGCGAGCATGGCCTCGCAGACCTCGTCCATGTCGCCGACGATGCCGTAGGTGCAGTAGTTGAAGATCGCCGCCTCGGGGTCGGTGTTCACGGCGACGACCACGTCTGCATCCGAGAAGCCCGTGACGTGGTTGACCGCGCCCGACACACCGAACGACAGCAGCAGCTTCGGCTTGACCACGGCGCCGGACTGCCCGATGACGAGCTTGAACGGCAGCACGCCGCGGTCGAACACCGGGCGCGTGCAGGCAAGCTTGCCGCCGAGGCGCTCGGCCAGGCGGCGGTAGCGCGGCAGGGCATCCGCCCCCTTGATCGCGTTGCCGACGCAGACGATCACGTCCGCGTCCGCGATGTTCAGGCTCTCGTCGAGATCGTCAGCGCGGAAGTCAAGGATCTCGGTGCGGATGTCCGCGACCGGGAAGTCGATGTGCTCCTCGATGACCTCGTGCGCACGTGCGCCGCAGGGCACGCACTTGAACGTGCCCGGGCGGATGGTGCCAACCTGCGGGCGCGCGACCGGCACGGTGATGACGGCCATCATCTTGCCGCCGACGGCGGGCTCAACGAACTCGATGTCCGTCGTCCCGGGATCCCAGACGAGCTCGGTCGCGTCCGAGGTGCAGCCGGTGCCGAGACGCGCGGCGAAGCGCGGCGCAAAATCGCGCCCGTTGATCGTGCCGCCGACCATGACCGCCGTGGGCCGGTATTTCCGGCACAGGACGGTGAAGAGGTTGGTGTACGCATCGTTATTGAAGTAGTCATAGCCCGTGCCGGTCACGTGGATGATTTTGTCCACGCCGCAGTCGAGCACGCGCTGCAGCTCGCCGTCCGAGATGCTGCCGACGATGACCGCGACGAGTTTCTCGCCGCTCGCGTCGCAGAGCCTGCGCGTTTCCGAGCACAGCTCGAGCGAGACCGGCAGCACGCTGTCGCCGTCGCGCTCGATGAAGACCCACATATCTTTATAATCTGTTTTATTCACTGCCTGCACCTCCTCAAAGCACGTCCGCGATCAGCCCGAAGAGCCGGTCCACGTTCTTTTCCGTGCTGCCCTCATCGATCATGCTGCCCTTCGCACCGACCTCCGGCGGATAGGTGCGCGGCACCTTCGTCGGGGAGCCGGGGTCGCCGATCTGCGCGGGGTCGAGCCCCGGGATGGTGGCCGCGCTGTAGACCGCGATATCCGCGGTGCGCGAGGCTTTCCAGCGCTGCAGGTTCGGGATGCGGGGGCGGAAGTTTGCCTTCTCGACCGTGAGCAGGCAAGGATACTTGGCGCGCAGCACCTCCGTGCCGCGCTCGAGGTCGCGCTCGGCCGTGATGGTGTGCGCGGCCGTATCCACCTCGACGATCTTCGCCGTCGAGGAGATCTGGCTGGCACCGAAGCGCTCGGCCAGCTGCGAGCCCATCTGCCCGGTCGCGCCGTCGAGCGACTCCTTGCCGCAGAAGATGAGGTCAAAATCGCCGAGCTGCTTTGCCGCGCTCGCGATGACGTAGCTCGTGGCGAGGGTGTCGGCGTTGGCAAACGCGCGGTCAGACAGCAGCACGGCGCGGTCCGCGCCCGCGGCGAGACACTCGCGCAGCGCCTCCTTGGCCATGTCCGGCCCCATCGTGATGACGGTGACCGTGCCGCCGTGCGCCTCCTTGACGCGCACGGCCGCTTCGAGTGCATTGGCGTCCAGCGGATTGAGGATCGCCGGCACGCCCGCGCGGATCAGACTGCCCGTGACGGGGTCCATCTTCACGAGGTTGATGTCGGGCACCTGCTTGACGCAAACAAGAATATTCAGCATGCTTCAGCCCTCCTCGACGTTGGTGCAGACCTTGCCGGGGTTGAGGATGCCCTTGGGGTCAAACACCTGCTTGATCGCCTGCATGAGCCCGAACGCCGTCTCGCCGGCGGACTCCACCAGGTACTGCTTCTTTGCGTGGCCGATGGCGTGTTCGCCGGAGACCTGCCCGCCGAACTCGATGCACTTGGCATAGCATTTGTCCATGACGGCCTTGCTGCGGCGCTTGAACTCGTCGAGCGCCATGTCGTTGGCGCAGCAGTAGATGTGCAGGTTGCCGTCGCCCGCGTGGCCGAAGCTGCGGATGGTGATGCCCTCCGCCTTGCCGGTGGCGCGGGTGTAGACGAGAAACTCCGCGATGCGGTCGACCGGCACGACGACATCCATCTCGTCGAGCAGCTTCGTGTCCGCCTCGATGACGGTCAGGAACGCGCTGCGCGCGGCCCAGACGTCCTTTTTCAGGCCGTCGGTCCAGACGACGAGCGTGTCGTACGCACCGCGCTGCTCGGCAAGCGCGCCGAGGCGGTCCATCTTCGCGGTCAGTTCGGCCTCGCTGTCACCGACGAGGGTGACGAGGATGTATGCACCGGCCTCTTTGCCGTCTACGACCGTGGGGAAGATGGTGTTGCCGGTGAACGCCGCCGAGGAATCGACGATGTCGCGCTCCATGAACTCGATCGACTGCGGGTCGAGGTTGGCCAGCTTGATCTGCGGTACGGAGGCGATGGCGGTCTCCACATCGGCAAACGGGAGAATGAGGCTCACGTTCATTTCCGGCTTGGGGATGAGCTTGAGCGTCAGCTCCGTGATGACGCCGAGCGTGCCCTCAGAGCCGATCATCAGATGCAGCAGGCTGTAGCCGGAGCTGGTCTTGCACACGGTCTTGCCGAGCTCCATGACTCTGCCGTCGGGCAGCACCACGGTCATGGCCAGCACATAGTCGCGCGTCACGCCGTACTTCACGGCGCGCATGCCGCCCGCGTTCGTGGACACGTTGCCGCCCACGGTCGCGGTCTTCTCGCCCGGATCGGGCGGGTACATCAGGCCGCGCGTGAGCGCGTCTGCCGCAAGATCGCACAGCAGCACGCCGGGCTGGATGTGCACGACGAGGTTGTTCATATCGTAGGAGAGGATCTTGTTCATGCGCGTCGTGCACAGCACCACGCCGCCGCACAGCGGCACGCACCCGCCGACGAGGCCCGTGCCCGCACCGCGCGGCGTGACGGGGATGTCATTTTCGTAGCACACACGCAAAATCGCGGACACTTCCTCAGTGCTCTCGGCCTCACAGACCACCTCGGGATAATACTTGCCGTAGATGGGCATTTCGTCGTGGCTGAAGTCGTCTTTCACCGCATCGCCTGCGAAAAAGCGCTTCGCGCCCACGATGGCCTGAAGCTGCGCGGCAATTTCAGGTGTGACTTTCTTGTATTTCGTCATTTCTGACCTCCTAACTTGTTCTGAACTTATAAAGTAACACAATACAGGGGATAGTTGTCAAGTATCCCCTGTGTGAAAAAATCATATTTTTGCGCAAAAAAAGCTTCCGGCCCGAGATACGGGCCGGAAGCCCGGAATTATTGTTCTGCCTTCCCGAGTTTGGGAAGCGCAAGTGTGACGAGGATGCCGACAATGGCAATTACGCCGGCCAGGATGAAGGCCATGGAGGTGTTGACGGCCTTGGCGAGGAAGCTTGTTCCGACTGAGGCAACGCCGAAGCCGATCATAACAAGTGAGCAGACAAGACCAGCGTTCTCGGAGCCGAGATAGTCGGTCGTGAGCGAGGGCATGGTCGCCGCCGTGGCGCTTTCCGGGTCGGGGTGCGCGACAGCGCAGTCATCCAGCTCGTCGAGCGAGAGCGCGAAGGCGCTGCCCTGCCGCTTCTGGGCGTTGGCTGCCTTGCAGCGATTGAGCGCCAGATTGCGCGTGATCCTGCCGAGGAAGGCGGAGAGGATCGCCAGGCGCTGCGGCGGCATAGCCTCCCACGCGTGCAGATAGGCGTCGTTGACGTTTTCCTCGCTGTCGGCGCGGTCGGATAAGATGTTTTGCGAAATTTTCATGCAATAAGACCCGTACTTTGCGTCGGTCTCGACGATGGCCCGCTCGTCCCGCTGCCAGTAGAGCGCGACGATCTGCGAATCGTCCATGCGTGTACTCCTTTCCGTCCAAAGTGCCATCATGACATAAAGACAACTTTTTTATCCCCCGCGTTACAGGGGCGTGAAAATTTTTTGAAAGTATACCACATCTCTGCAATTTTTAACAGAGGGCGCGCGGTTTTGGCGTGCCGGAGCGGCCGGAATTGCTCGGTTTTTCCATTTGTCTTGACAATCGTCCGGGCAAATGCTAATATAGTCCGTGCAAATACTATTTGGAGGAACCGTATGCAGCATAGTCCAAGAAAGTTCTGGGAGGTCTGGGGACGCTCGGATGCGCTCTACAACCGCTGGGCTGCCGCGCACGGCGTGAACAACTACCGGCTGTTCGTGCTCTACGTGCTCGATAACCACCCCGGCGCCACGCAAAAGGCCATCTCGGATCACGCCGGTCTGCCCAAGCAGACCGTCAACACCGTCATCCGCGCGCTGCGCACTGAGGGCTATGTCACGCTCAGCCCCGCCAGCGGCGACCGCCGCGAGAAGAACGCCGTCCTCACGCCCGCCGGGCAGGCCTATGCCCGTGAGCTGCTCGAGCCGCTCTATGCACTCGAGGACGCTGTTTTTGCCCGCATGGGCGATGCGCGCGTGCAGGAGATGATGGACGCGATCGCGCTGTTTAATATGATCTTTGAAAAGGAAACGGAAACTATAAAATGAAGACAACTCGGCATGACTCTTTTGCGGCCTATGTGCTCCCGTCCGTGCTTGCGTTCGCGCTCTCGGGCCTGTACACGATCGTGGACGGGTTTTTCATCGGTCAATCCCTCGGCGACCTCGGTCTCGCCGCCATCACGCTCGCCTATCCGGCGGCGGCGCTGCTGCAGGCCGTCGGCACGGGCATCGGCCTCGCCGGTGCGATCCGCTGCACCATCTTGCAGGCGCGCGGGGAAGAACAGACGCCGCGCACGTGCTTTTCCGGCACGGTGCTGCTGCTGCTCGTGACGAGCGCGGTGTTCACGGCGGTGCTGCTCGGGCTGCTCGGCCCGGTGCTGACGGTGCTCGGCGCGCAGGATGAGACGCGCCCGCTGGCCGCGGAATACATCCGCGCGATCGCCTATGGCACGGCTTTTCAGATCCTCGCCACCGGTCTTGTGCCCTTCATCCGCAACCTCGGCGGCTCGGCGTTCGCCATGGCCGCGATGGGCACGGGCTTTGTGACCAACATTGCGCTCGACTACCTGTTCGTGTGGGAGTTTCACTGGGGTATGGCCGGCGGCGCGTGGGCGACCGTCATCGGGCAGGCGGCGACGATGCTGCTTGCCATCGGCTATCTGGTGTGGCGGCGCGTGGGCTTCGTGCCGCCGAAGGCGGGCGAGGTGCTGCCGCTGTGGGGCGCGCTGCTGAAGGTCGCGGCCGCGCCGATCGGGCTGACGTTCTCGCCCAACATCACGCTCATGGTCATGAACCACTTCCTGCTGCGCTACGGCGGCGCGCTGGCGATCGCGGTCTACGGCTGCATCGATTATGTGCTCTCGACGATCTATATGCTGCTGCAGGGTGTTGGCGACGGCAGCCAGCCGCTCATCAGCCGTGCCTACGGTGCGGGCGACTTTGGCGAGCTGCGCCGCACGAGCACGCGCTCTTACCGCGCGGCCTTCGTCATCACGGCGGCGTGCATCGTCGCGCTCTACCTCGCGCGCAGCGTCATCGGCGTGCTCTTCGGCGCGTCTGCGGAGGCGAACGCCGGCGTCACCGCGCGGCTGCCGCTGTTTCTGGCGACGCTGCCGCTGCTGGCGTATGTGCGCGTGACGATCGCGTACTTTTACGCGACGGAAAAGACCGCGCTGTCGTATGTGCTCGTGTTTTCCGAGCCGGTGCTGACGTTTGTCGTGCTGCTCATTTTGCCGCAGCTGCTCGAGCTCAACGGCGTGTGGCTGGCGATCCCGGCGGCACAGGCACTCACGTTCTGCATCGCCGTGCCCGCGCGGCGGCGCACACAGCGCGCAAGAGAGCTTCCGGCGTGATCCTCAAACGGCAAGTCGTCTGTACAAAAAATCAGCGCCCATTGCGAATGCAATGGGCGCTGCCGCTTTTTGGGGTGATTTTCTGTGTCTTGCTCAGGCCTGCGTGTCGCCGCGGTAGAGCATGCACATGATCTGGCCGCGCGTGCATGCGTCATCCGGGCTGAAGGTGGTGGCGCTCGTGCCGGCGGTCACGCCGTTGGCTGCCGCCCATGCAACAGCATCGGCGTAGTAGGCGTCTGCCGCCACATCCGCGAAGCTCACCGTGTCGCTCACGGCCGGTGCGCCGGCTGCGTTATACAGCAGCGTGACAGCCTGTGCGCGCGTGCATGTGTCGTTCGGGCTGAAGGTGGTGGCGCTCGTGCCGGCGGTCACGCCGTTGGCTGCCGCCCACTTCACCGCGTCGGCATAGTAGGCATCCTCGGCCACATCCGTGAACGGAAGCGCCGTGCCAGACACATCCGGCTCACCGGCCAGACGGTACAGGAAGGTGACGATCTCGGCGCGGGTGCAGGTGTTGGCGGGGGCAAAGGTGGTCTCGGTCACGCCGGCCGTGATCTGCGGGTCGCTGAAGTAGGCCCACTCCACAGCGGCGTAGAGCTCGGTGTCTGCGGGGACGTCCGTGAACGGAAGTGCCGGAACGGCCGGGATCTCATCAACGGGGATCTCCGCACTGACGGAAGCGTTTTCGAGCGTGATCTGGTAGTCCTGGCTGTAGTTGGCCTTGCCCGGCTCATAGGTGTAGATCACGAGCGCAAGCTTGTGGCCTTCCTTGACGGTGTAGACGTTCGGCTGCAGGTAGATGGTGTAGTCGTGGTTCTCGCCGACCTTCAGCGCGACCTTCGTGCCGGCGGAGGCGGAGTCATAGCCGGCGCCGGGGTTGCAGAGGTCCATCCAGCCGCGCGCAATGATCTTGTAGCTGACGTCGGTGGCGTTGAGCTCGGCGTAGTCATAGTTGTTCAGGCCGCCGCCCATCCACGCGCCGCCGGCGGTGATGGTCTTGGGCACATAGCTGCCCTGCGTGTTGTAGGCCGGGAACGTCGTGCCCTCGGGCGCGATGTCGACGAGCATGGCGCTGACCATGAGCGCGTCGCGGTCGATCAGATCGGCGCCGTCCGGCAGAGACACGGTCACAGCGCCGTCAGTGGACGCTGCGCCGACGTAGTTGTCGTGGTCAAGGGCATTCGTCTCTTCGCCGACATAGTTGTCGTGGTCGACGGTGCCGCGCGGGCTGCTCGTCTCCGGCGCGTCATAGTTGTCGGCGCTGGCGGTGAAGCTCACGGCCACGCTGCCCTTGATGACGGTGTCGGCGTCGACATCCATGGTGTACATGGCGCTCACGTCGGTGGAGCCGGCGGTCAGCGCATTCTGCCAGTTTCTGCGGTTGATGCCCTGCGTGGCATAGTCGCTGTTGATGGTGGTCGTGCCGGTGTCACCGGCGTTTGACATGACGATGTGCTCGTCGGTCGTCCAGCTGTCATAGGTGTTCCAGACGGAGGCGTCGACGTTGCTCTGTGCGGTGACGGCGGCCATGTTCTCGGCGCCGTTTTCCACGCCGCACAGGTAGTGGCTGAACCAGCGGTTGAGGACGTTGTTGTAGCTCTCGCCGTCAATGTAGAACTCAAGGTTGCCGGCGGGGTAGCTCGGGGTCAGGTGCGCGTCCTGATGCAGCAGGAGCTTGACGTTCACGCCGGCCTTCTGATAGGCCTGATACATGAGGTCAAATTCCTTCGTGCGCACGTTGTCGTCGTTGAGGCCGTGCACGATCAGCGCCGGGCACTTGATGTTTTCCGCGTCGAGCGTGTAGTCGCGGGTCGCCCAGTGCTCGGAGTAGTCGCCGTTGCTCTTGAGCTGATCCTGCTGGATCTGGTACATATAGTTGCCGTACTTTTCGGCGATGGTCGCGTAGTCGTCCGGATCGAGGTAGCGGCCGTTGCAGTACCAGCCGAGCCGCTCGGAGTAGTTAACGAGGCTGTTGGTGGAGATGCCCTGAGAGTTGGTGTACTCATACCAGCTCGCGATGCCGGCGACGGGGACGATGGTCTCAAGGCCGGCGACGCCGGTCGTTGCCAGACCGAACTGCGTCGTGCCGGCGTAGGAGCGGCCGGTCATGCCGATCTTGCCGCTCGACCAGTCGGCCGAGATGGCGACGTTGCTGGTCTTGTCGGTGTAGGCCACGCGGTCGCCGTGCAGCCATTCGATCACGCACTTGAACGCATCGATCTCCAGATCGGTGCCGCAGGTCTCAAAGCCGTCGGAGCCCTTCGTGCCCAGACCGCCGCACTCGACCACGGCAAAGCCGCGCACAAGATAGTAGTCATACCAGTTGAGGTCCTCGTAGTCGTACATCTGCTCATACGGGTTCCAGTAGTACCAGTCAGCGCTGTCGGCATTGGCGGCAGCCTCAGCGGTCGTGGCGGTGCCGGCGGGCACGCGCTTGTCTGGCTGGCTGTAGAGCTTGGAGATGTCATAGCTCTCGCTGCCGAGGTTCTCGCCGGGGTTCATGCTGGAGTTGCAGCCGGTGATGTACGGGCGCGCCTCGTAGATGGTGGCCGCCTTGTAGTTGCCCTCCATCGCTGCGCGCGGGATCTGCACGAGCGCCTTGACGAGGTCGAGCTTGCCGTCGTCGTCGGTGTCGTAGTTGGTCTCGACATAGACGCAGTAGCGGATGATGTCACTCTCGTCGTTGCTGTAGCCCTCCGTGACCTCGCCGGTCGTGTAGGGGAAGATGGGCTGTGCCATACCGTTCATGTACAGCGGCTGCAGCTTGTCGGCGTGCAGCGCGTCATACATCTGGTCGGCGACCGCCTTCATCTGGCGGTAAGCCGCGAGCGTGCAGGGCGCGTCGGCGTCGGTGTCCGCGTCGATCATGCCCATGCTGCGGGCCTGAGCCAGATAGTCATTCGGGAACGAGCCGAGCTGCTGCTCGGTCATGCCCGTCCACAGCAGCAGTGCACGCACTGCGTCCGCTACGGTCAGCTCCGTGTTTTCGCCTGCGCCGTTGGGGACGAGCGCAGTGCCGTTGATGTCTGCCAGATCGGCATACGTCACGGCGGGTGCGCTGCTGCTGTCGTTCACGGCGAGCGCCGTGCCGGGCAGAAGCGACAGCACCATGACCAGCGTCAGCAGCAGAGTCAAGATTCTCCTCTTCATGATAAGCCTTCTTTCTGTATGAGATTGGATTCTTCACCGCCGGAGCAGCGGGAGTGCACCGCAGACGGAAAAAATCTTATGTGCAGTTTACATCTGAAATGTAAATTTTTCAATTGACAAAGCACACAAGGTTTTTAGTGAATTTAATTTCATTATTCGTCGTATTATTAGCATATTCATACATGAATTGTTTTTGATACGGTTATATACGATTATTATAGGTCAGAAAGCCTACATATTCCAGTGCCTTTCCAACTTGCGGGCAATTGAGGAGAAACGGCGTGTATTAGTATTTATTCATTCAATTTTTTGTTTTATTCGCACGCGGGCACTTGACAAATACCCTCCGGGGGTATATATTCAAAAATACCCCCAAGGGGTATACGGGAAACAATGAGGTATTTACCATGGACGATGAGAAAAAAACCTGCTGCTGCGGCTGTTCGCAGCGCAAGAAGGAACGCACGCCGGAGGAATACAAGCGGCTCATCCACCGGCTCAACCGCATTGAGGGCCAGATCCGCGGCATCCGCGGCATGGTCGAGAACGACGCCTACTGCCCGGACATTCTCGTGCAGTCGGCGGCGGCGGGCGCGGCGCTCAACGCATTTAACAAGGAGCTGCTGGCCAGCCACATCCGCACCTGCGTCGTCGAGGACATCCGCGACGGCAAGGACGAGGTGATCGATGAGCTGGTGGCGACGCTGCAGAAACTCATGAAATGAGCCGCACTGCAAAGGAGGAACCACTTTGAAGCAATACCATGTCACCGGCATGAGCTGCGCGGCCTGCTCGGCGCGCGTGGAAAAGGCGGTGTCGAACGTGCCGGGCGTGACGGCGTGCTCGGTCAGCCTGCTGACCAACTCCATGGGGGTGGAGGGCACGGCGGCGGACCAGGCCGTCATCGACGCGGTGCAGGCCGCGGGCTACGGCGCATCGGTCAAGGGCGCGCAGCAGAGCGCAAGCCCCGCCGCCGGCGCTGACGCGCTGGCTGACCACGAGACGCCGAAGCTGCGGCGCAGACTCTTCTGGTCGCTGGGCTTTCTGCTCGTGCTGATGTACTTTTCCATGGGCCACATGATGTGGGGCTGGCCGCTGCCGAAGTTTTATGACGGCAACCACGTCGCCATGGGCCTGACGCAGCTGCTGCTGACGGTGATCATCATGGTCATCAACCAGAAGTTTTTCATCAGCGGCTTCCGGGCGCTCTGGCACCGCGCGCCGAACATGGATACGCTCGTGGCCCTCGGGGCGACGGCGGCGTTCGTGTACAGTACCTATGCGCTCTTTGCCATGACGGGCGCGCAGGTGCGCGGCGACGATCAGGCCGTCATGGGCTATATGCATGACTTTTACTTCGAGTCCGCCGCCATGATCCTCACGCTCATCACGGTGGGCAAGACGCTCGAGGCCCGCTCGAAGGGCAAGACGACCGACGCGCTGCGCAGCCTCATGGAGCTCGCGCCCAAGACCGCCACCGTCGAGCGCGACGGCGCGGAGGTGACCGTTCCGGTCGAGCAGGTGCAGAAGGGCGATGTCTTCGTCGTCCGCCCGGGCGAGCGCATCCCGGTCGACGGCGTGGTGCTCGCCGGCACGAGCGCGGTCAACGAGGCGGCGCTCACGGGCGAGAGCATCCCGGCCGACAAGGCGCCGGGCGCGTCCGTCTCGGCCGCGACGGTGAACCAGTCGGGCTTTCTCAAGTGCCGCGCCACGCGCGTCGGCGAGGACACGACCCTCTCGCAGATCATCCAGATGGTCAGCGACGCGGCGGCCACGAAGGCGCCGATCGCGACGATCGCGGACAAGGTGTCCGGCGTGTTCGTGCCGTCGGTCATGGGCATCGCGCTCGTGACGTTCGTCGTCTGGATGCTGCTCGGCCGCAGCGTGGGCTACGCGCTCGCGCGCGGCATCTCCGTGCTCGTCATCAGCTGCCCGTGCGCGCTCGGCCTCGCCACACCGGTGGCGATCATGGTCGGCAGCGGCATGGGCGCGAAAAACGGAATTCTCTTCAAGACGGCGGCCTCCCTCGAGGAGACCGGCCGCATCCAGATCGTCGCGCTCGACAAGACCGGCACCATCACCTCCGGCGACCCGACCGTGACGGACATCTGTCCGGCCCCCGGCGTGACGGAGGGCGAGCTGCTGCGCCTGGCCTGCGCGCTCGAGCGCCGGAGCGAGCACCCGCTGGCCAAGGCGGTGCTGCGCCGCGCGGAGGCGGACGGGCTGACCGCCGCCGAGGTCGCGGACTTTCAGGCCCTGCCGGGCAACGGGCTCAAGGCCACGCTCGACGGGCAGCCGCTCTGCGGCGGCAACGCGGACTTCATCCGCACCGCAGCCGACATCCCCGCGCCCATGCAGGCGCAGGCGCAGGCACTGGCCGAGGCCGGCAAGACGCCGCTGTTTTTTGCCTGCGGCGGGCAGCTGCTTGGCATCATCGCCGTGGCGGACGTGCTCAAGTCCGACAGTCCGCAGGCCATCCGCGAGCTGCGCAACATGGGCATCCGCGTCGTCATGATCACGGGCGACAACGCGCGCACGGCCAAGGCCATCGGCGCGCAGGCCGGTGTGGACGAGGTGATCGCGGGCGTGCTGCCAGACGGCAAGGAGCGCGAGATCCGCCGTCTGAGCGCGCGCGGCAAGGTCGCCATGGTCGGCGACGGCATCAACGACGCGCCGGCGCTCACGCGCGCGGACATCGGCATCGCCATCGGCGCGGGCACGGATGTGGCCATTGACGCGGCCGACGTCGTGCTCGTCAACAGCCATCTGAGCGACGTGCCGGCGGCCATCCGGCTCAGCCGCGCGACGCTGCGCAACATCCACGAGAACCTGTTCTGGGCGTTTTTCTACAACACCATCGGCATCCCCATCGCGGCGGGCGTGTTCGTCCCGCTCGGCCTGACACTCAATCCCATGCTCGGCGCGGCGGCCATGAGCCTGTCGAGCTTCTGCGTGGTCACGAACGCCCTGCGCCTGAATCTGTTCAAGCTGCGCGATACGCGCCATGATCATAAACGTGCAAACCATCTCAAAGAAGCACCAGAAATCAAGGAGGAAACTGCAATGAAAAAGACCATTTCGATCGAAGGCATGATGTGCACTCACTGCGAGGCGACTGTGAAGAAGGCGCTCGAGGCGCTGCCGGAAGTCACCGAGGCCGAGGTCAGCCACACGGCGGGCACCGCCGTTGTGACGCTCAGCGCTCCGGTGGACGACGCCGTGCTCAAGCGCACGGTCGAGGCCAAGGACTACACCGTCACCGGCATCGCGTAATGCATCCAAAACCGCAGCAAAGGCGTCCCCTCTCGGGGGCGCCTTTGCTGTTTTCTGCTCACTTTTTGTGCGCGTCGATCTTCTGCGCGAACAGCCCGTGCCGCGTGCAGTACCACAGCAGCGTGCCGTGCGCGAAGTACGGCAGGCGCGTCTGCGCGCCCCACTCGGGGTAGAGCCGCCGCAGCACGACCGTGTCCTCGTTGACCAGCGCCGCGAACGACAGGTAGTGCTCCCGGTGCATGGGGTGGTCGGACGTGAGGTACCACTCGCCGTTGCTCAGCTCCGCCGTCAGGATCGCGCCGGGGCACGCCACGTGTCAAGACACGTGTAAAAAATATGCCGATTTTGGTTGCCGGGACGGCAAAAATTCGCTATACTGAAAAAAACACCCTGTAAGGAGGTGCCCGGATGAACCACCGCGCGCGTATCCCCGCGCTGCTGCTCGCCCTTGCGCTGCTGCTCGGCTGCGCCGGCTGCGGCGGCGGACGCGAGCCCGTGACCGTGACGATCTGGCACGTCTACGGCGGCGAGACCTATCTCAACCCGCAGGGCAGCGCGACGCGCGAGCAGGTCGCAACGATCCTGATGGAGTTTTGCAAGAACGTAAAGAAGTGACCCGTTAGAAATGCATCCCCCTCTGATTCATCCGGAATCAGAGGGGGATGTTGCTGTTTTAATTTGAGTTGTGCGCAAATTCTACAGAAAAGTATGCCAATGCCAATAATGTAAATTGTATTGCATATTTTATAAATAATGTTATCATCCATGTAGATATCGGGACACCGGGTATATTGGGAGCGCAGCCATGCGCATCGTTTCTTCTGCGTGGCAGGGCTGCTAACAAAATGACAGGAGAAAAATGAATAGGGGGGAAACACATGAAAAAACGACTTTTGAGTTTCGTACTCGCGGCGCTGATGATCGCATCGCTCCTGCCGGCCACGGCGCTGGCGGCGGACATTGTGGACAGCGGCACCTGCGGTGCTGAGGGCGACGGCAGCAATCTGACCTGGACGCTGGACAGTGACGGCGTGCTGACGATCAGCGGTACCGGCGCTATGAAAGAATATGACCCTTATAAAGCGCCGTGGTATGGCAGTAGTAGCCGGGTAAAGTCAGCTGTGATTGCAGAAGGCGTGACGAGCATTGGAGGGAAGGCTTTCTTGGATTGCACATCTCTGACCAGCGTGACGATCCCGGACAGCGTGACAAGCATTGGAAAGCAGGCTTTCATGTATTGCACCTCTTTGACCGGTGTGACGATTCCGGACAGCGTGACGAGCATTGGAAGTAGTGCTTTCTCTTATTGCAAATCTCTTACAAGCGTGACGATCCCGAACAGCGTGACGAGCATTGGAGGGCAGACTTTCATGAGTTGCTCATCTCTGACCAGCGTGACGATTCCGAACAGCGTGACGAGCATTGGCGGTTGTGCTTTCATGGATTGCTCATCTCTGACAAGCGTGACGATTCCGAACAGCGTGACAAGCATTGGTGAGTATGCTTTCTATAATTGCACATCTCTGACCAGCGTGGCGATCCCGGACAGCGTGACAAGCATTGGTGAGTATGCTTTCTATAATTGCAGATCTCTGACCAGCGTGACGATCCCGGACAGCGTGACGAGCATTGGCGATGATGCTTTCTCTAATTGCAAATCTCTGACCAGCGTGACGATCCCGGACAGCGTGACGAGCATTGGCGATTTTGCTTTCTCTTATTGCGAATCTCTGACCAGCGTGACGATCCCGGACAGCGTGACGAGCATTTGTGATAATGCTTTCGATGGCTGTACATCTTTGACGAGCGTGACGATCCCGAACAGCGTGACGAGCATTGGCGTTGGCGCTTTCGCTTCGTGTACATCTTTGACCAGCGTGACGATCCCGGACAGCGTGACGAGCATTAACAATGGCGCTTTCTATGATTGCACATCTCTGACCGATGTGTACTATGCCGGGAGCGAGGCGCAATGGAAAGCGATCTCTATTTCTTCCAATAGAAATGATGACCTTTTGACCGCCAACATCCATTACAATTATGGTTCCCATACCCACAGCTACAAGGATGTTGTCACAGCGCCGACCTGCACCGAAAAGGGCTACACGACCCATACCTGCGCCTGCGGCGACAGCTACATGGACACTTATGTGGACGCTCTGGGTCACGCATGGGACAACGGCAAAGTGACAAAGGAGCCGACGGAAACCGAGACCGGTGTGAAGACCTTCACCTGCACGCGCTGCAATGAGACGAAGACGGAGTCTATCCCGGTCGTCAGCGTTGACGTGACGCAGATGTTCTCCGACGTAACGAAAAACTGGGCCTACCCCGGCATCCAGTACTGCGTGACGCACAAGCTCATGGGCAGCACCGGCGGCGATAAGTTTGCGCCCACCATGACGACGACGCGCGCCCAGATCGTGCAGATCCTCTATAACCTCGAGGGTGAACCGGAGGTTTCCGGCACGACGCCGTTTACCGATCTCACACAGGACTGGTATCAGGACGCAGTTCTCTGGGCCTATCAGACCGGCGTGGTCGCCGGCACGTCCAGCACGACGTTTGAGCCTGACCTGCCGGTGACGCGCGAGCAGATCGCGGTCATCCTCATGGAATACATGACGCGCGTGCTCAAACTTGAGCGCACGTGGACGCCCGCTGACCTGAGCATCTTCCCGGATGCGGCCAGCATGTCCGACTGGGCGAAGGATGCCATGGCGGATGCCGTGGCACTTGGTCTGATCTCCGGCGCGAGCAACGGCGGCCAGACCCTCCTCAACCCGCAGGGCAGCGCGACCCGTGAACAGGTCGCGACGATCCTGATGGAGTTTTGCAAGAACGTGAAGAAGTAATTAGCCAAACGAACAGCCCCTCAGATCCATTTGGACCTGAGGGGCTTTGCATATACATTCATTCCGCAGCCCGGACGGGGATGCGGATCTCGGTCACAAATTTGCCCGGGTCGCTGGTCAGGCCGTAGTCGATCATTGTGATCTCGCGCGAGAAGTCCGCCGGGGCGAGCGCGTGCGCGCGCAGGTAGTCCATCAGGCGCGCATACTGCGCCGGGGCCTCGGGGTGGCTGCCGCGAAAGCACACGGCGGCGCATGTCGTCTCGGGCAGGACGGTCACGTCGCCGTCAAAGGCGTCCTCGTCATCGAGCACGAGAAACGCGCGGTCATACGGCGCGAACTGCCCGGCCAGCAGCCGCTCGCCCGAGAGGCCCACGCCCACCTTGCCGAGGAAGACCACGGCCTCCGCCTGCGAGCGCTCAAGCATGCGGATGGACGGCTCCATGTCGAGAAAGCTGTGCAGCTCGAGCGCGCCGGACATCCACACGACGCGGCACGCGGGGCTGCGCACGAGGCGGATGGTATCGAGCTCGGCCGTCTGCGCGTCGTGCAGCTGACGCAGGCGGTTGTCGATCTTGCGCTCCACGCGCTGCAGCTCCGCCTGCTTGCGCACGACGGCGGCCTTCTGCTCGCGCAGCAGCTGCTCGATGCGCCCGACGTCGCGGTTGCGCAGAAAGGCGCGGATCTGCCCGAGCGGCATGTCCAGCGCGCGCAGATAGCGGATGGTATTGAGCACCTCGAACTGCCGCGGCCCGTAGTAGCGGTAGCCGGTCGCGGGGTCGGTGTATTCCGGCGTGAGCAGGCCGATGGTCTCATAGTGGCGCAGGCTGCTCACGCTCAGGTGAAACAGCTGCGCCACGTCGCCGATGGAAAAGAGCTCCTGTGCGCGCGCCATGTCACCCCTCCTCCGGCACGAGCCGGCCGTGCCGCCGCAGCACCAGAAACGCGATCACGCAGATGATGACCGACAGCAGTGAGCCCGCCGCCGTGGCCAGACCCATGGGCAGCAGCGTCGTGGGGAACCACTTGCTCGTCAGGTAAGCGCCCGGCACGCGCACGAGCACCACTGCCGTGATGTTGTGCAGAAACGACAGCTCCGAGCGGCCGATGGCGCAGAAATATCCGCTGAAGCAAAAGTGCACGCCGGCAAAGCAGCAGTCGAGGATATACCCGCGCAGATACGGCCCGCCCGCCGCGACGACGGCCGCGTCATGCGTGAAGAGCGCGACGACCGGTTCGGCGACGAACTGGATGACGACCGATATGATCACGCCGAAGCCGAACGCGACGGCGATGGCATACCACAGCGTCTGCAGCGCGCGGCGGGGCTTGCCCGCGCCGATGCATTGCGCGCCGAGGGCCGACACCGTCGAGAGCATGGACGACGGCACGAGGAACAGAAAGCTGATGATCTTCTCCACGATGCCGACGGCGGCTGCGTCCGTGAGGCCGCGGCGGTTGGCGATGACCGTGATGAACAAAAACGCGATCTGGATCAGCCCGTCCTGCAGCGCGATCGGCACGCCGATGCGCAGAATGCGCCCCATGATCGCCCGCTGCGGGCGAAAATCGTCCCGCGTGAGGGCAATGCCGCCGCGCGCGCCGCGCATGACCGCGAGCGACACCGCCACGCTGACCGCCTGCGCCAGCGTTGTGCCGAGTGCCGCGCCCGCCGGGCCCATGTGCAGCGCGCCGATGAACAGGTAATCGAGCGCGATGTTCACCGCGCACGCGACGGCGATGAAGTACATCGGGCGTTTGGAATCACCGAGGCCGCGAAAGACGGACGCGATGATGTTGTACGCCGTGATCAGCGGCACGCCGAGAAAACAGATGCGCAGATACGCGACCGTGCCGGACACGGCCTCGGCCGGGGTGGACATGACCGCCGCGATCGGCCGCGCCAGCGCGAGCAGCAGCCCCGTGACCGCAACGCTCAGCACCAGAAACAGCGTCATCGTGTTGCCGGTATAGCGCGCGGCGCTCTTCTGGTCGCGCGCGCCGACGGCCTGGCCAATCGTGACCGTCGCGCCCATGGCGAGGCCGACAATCATGAGCGTGAGCATGTGCATGACCTGACTGCCGACGGACACCGCCGTCGTGCCGGACGCGTCGGCGTATTGGCCGATGATGAACAGGTCGGCCATGCCGTAGAGCGTCTGCAAAAAGTACGAAAACAGGTATGGCAGCGAAAAGCGAACGATGTTGCCGAAGACGCTGCCGGTCGTGAGGTTTTTCTCCATGGTATTTGCCCCTTTGCGTGGAATACCGCCATTCTAAACTCTACAACGGTTATAGAGTCAAGGCCTTGCTTTGCCCCGGCGTGAATTTTTTCACGCCGGGGCGGAAAATGTTCAGAACGTCAGGCGCATCTGATACCAGACGACGCCGCCGTGGGTGGAGGCCGACACGCCCTCACTCACGAAGCCGAACTTCGCATAGTAGTGCACGAGCCGGTCCTTGCACGTGAGCACAAGGCCGCACCGCCCCTGCGCGCGGGCGTCGGCAATGGCACGCTCGAGGAGCTGCCCCGCATAGCCGTGCCGGCGGTAGTCAGGCAGCGTGTTCACGCCGAAGATCATCTGCCACGCGCCGTGCGCGTCGTGCAGGGATGCATCGGCATAGAGATCGTCCGTGAGGTCGGCGCGGTCGGTGACCATGCCGTCGACGAACGCGATGAGCGTGCCGCCGTCAAACATCAGCCAGAAGTGGCCGCCGTAGTGCGCCAACCGGTCTGCGAGCTCCGCGCGCGTCGCGGCCTCCGCTTCGGGAAAGCACGCCGCCTCCACCGCCGCCACGGCGTCGAGATCGGCGAGGGTCGCCGTGCGAATGATTTGATCCATCGTTATGCCTCCGTTTCGTCCAGCAGCAGCGCGGTCAGCTCCGCCACCGTGCGGCAGTAGTGCGGGCAGAGGCGCTGCATCGTTTCGATGATGTGCGGCACGGTGTGCGTCCACCCCGCCGCGATGAAGTCCACGCCCGCGCGGTCGGCCATGTCCTTGCCGGGCTTGAGGTCGTCGATGACCACGAGCTGCTCCGGCCGCAGGCCGAGCTCGCGCTCGATCTGGTAAATGGGCCACGGCGCAGGCTTGCGCCGCTCGGGGTCCGGGTCCCAGCCGTAGATCAGTTCCGGCGTGGGCAGATCGTGCGCGCGGTAGTCGCGCAGGATGTTCTCCGGCACGGAGTGGCTCACGACGCAGATGTGCCCGCCCGCGGCGCGAAACCGGTGCAGCAGGTCATGCATGCCGGGGAACGTATCGGGCACGTGCGTGCGCACATAGTCCAGCCACGTCTGGTACTGGATGTCCATCTCCGCATCGGAAAAGCTCAGAATGTCGCTGCACAGGGCGCCGAAGCCCGGCTCGAACGAATAGGAAAAAAAGTCGTCAAGCGTCATGTGCACGTCCGGCCGCAGCTTCTGCAGCGTCTGCACGAAGGCCGGATAATTGATGGTCGCGGTGCTGTTGACGACCGTGTCGTCGTGGTCGAGCACCAGGCACTGGTAGCGCATGCGCGCCGCCTCCTTTGTCTCACATTGCACAGCATTTTACCATGAACCCCGGCGGAATGCCACCACCGGGCGCAAAAACGCCCGGACGAAGTTTTTTCCCGTCCGGGCGGATGCCGTTGTGCACATTGCCGTCAGAAGCTGCCGGCGGCGGTGGACGCCCCCGCGCCCCAGAGCAGAATGCGCAGCACGCCGATGAGCGCGAGGTGCGCGGGATAATAGACGTAAAAGAGCTTGCCCATAGAGCGCCACTTGCCCCGCGTGCCGTCATAGCACCGCAGCAGCGGGATGGAGAGCGCTGTACCGAGCTGCACGAGCGCATATACTTTATCTATAAAGAAGAAATACACGAGCGCGTACACGGCCGACCACACCATGAGCCAGCACATCTGGCGGCGGAAGTCCCCGCGTGCCTGTCCCATGAACAGGATCGCCATCGCGGCCACGCAGCTCCAGTCCGACGGGAAGGTGATGGCGCAGATCAAAAACGTCAGCACGATCTTGACCCAGTTTTTGATCCGCTCGTCATCGTGGATGACGAGCAGCACGAGGCCCCACGCGAGCGACCACACGACGCCCGTCTGGTTAAACGGCCCGGTAGACAGCGGCAAAAACGGGATGCCGAAGCAGAAATCATACGCAAAGTGCGAGATGAACGCGAGCGCGAACAGGCGCACAGCGTACTTTTTCACATCGTGCGTGTAGTGATAGCCCTCGACGACGAAAAACCACATGATCGGCGCCGTCACGCGGCCGAGCAGGTGGCACACGAGCACCCACCAGTCGGTGCTGTACCCCGGCCAGAGCGTCCACGTGAGGTGGTCGAGCGTCATGGCAAGGATGGCGATGCCCTTGAGCGCGTTGCCGCTCAGGGCCGGTCTGCGGGTCTGGAGCATGGGGGCACCTCCGGAAAACGAGTTTTCTCTTTTTCAGCATAGCAAATCCGCGCCGCCGCGTCAATGCCCGCGGCGCAGAATGAAACCGCCCGCGGCAGCTTTGGCTGCCGCGGGCGGAAATATCCGGCTGCGCGCGTCAGGTTTCGTCGGTCCCGGCCGTCTCGCCGAGGCCCGCATCGTCCTCCCCGAGGATGCCGAGTTTGCCGATGGCGTGGCGGCAGAGCGCGGCATACGTCTGCTCGCTGATGTCGTGCTCCATCTTGCAGGCATCTTCTTCGGCGGTCTTGGCATCGACGCCGAGCTCCATGAGAAACTTGGTCAGCGTGTGGTGCCGGTCGAGCATACGCGAGGCGATGTCCATCCCGCTCGGCGTGAGCGTGATGAGCCCGTCGCGATCCATGGTGATGTAGCCGTTTTCGCGCAGGCGCTTGGTCGTGTAGGTCACGCTCGGCTTCGTGACGCCGAGGTGCTCTGCGATGTCGATCGAGCGAATGTATCCGTGCTTCTGCTGCATCATCAGCATTGCTTCCAGATAGTCTTCCGCAGCTCTCAGGATCTGCATAGCGGTTTTCACCAACCTTTTCGTGAAATCTCTTTTAGGTTAGCACACTTTAACCAAAATTGCAAGAGACGCGGCTTTTTTATATTTTCCTCTTGACAAACGATGTTAGATGCGTTAAACTTTGGCGTGGTTAAGGAAGTTTAACTTATGTTAAACGAATATAACCGCTCTTTTTTCATTCTGGGTTAGCACGCTCTAACCATTTACCAGTGGAGGGATATCTATGATGCCGCTGAATCTCGCCAACGTCGGCGAGGAGACACTGATTCTGAAAGTCGGCGGGAACCCGGAGATCAGAAAGCATTTGGCCGATCTGGGGTTTGTCCCCGGCGGGACGGCTACGGTCGTATCGGCGATCGGCGGGAATCTGATCGTGAAGGTCAAAGAATCCCGCGTTGCCATCAGCGATGAGATGGCACGCAAGATCATGATTTAAGGGAGGAAGTACGATGAAAACGCTGCGAGACGCCAAGATCGGCGAAACGGTCAAGGTCGTGAAGCTGCACGGTGAGGGCGCGATCAAGCGCCGCATCATGGACATGGGCATCACGAAGGGCACGGATGTGTACGTGCGCAAGGTCGCACCGCTCGGTGATCCGGTGGAGGTCACGGTGCGCGGGTACGAACTGAGTCTGCGCAAGGCCGACGCCGAGATGATCGAAGTTCAGGCGTAAACATCTGTAAGCAAAAAATACTGATTACATAAGGTAGGATCCCCCGAAGCAGAGGAGAATATCACAAAGGAGCATCCGAATGGAAAAGCAAATCAAGATTGCCTTAGCCGGTAACCCGAACTGCGGCAAGACGACGCTGTTCAATGCGCTGACCGGCTCCAATCAGTTTGTGGGCAACTGGCCGGGCGTCACGGTCGAGAAAAAGGAAGGCCGCCTGAAAAAGCATGACGACGTCGTCATCATGGACCTTCCCGGCATCTACTCGCTCAGCCCGTACACGCTCGAAGAGGTCGTCGCCCGCAACTACCTGATCGACGAGCGTCCGGACGCCATCCTCAACATCGTGGACGGCACGAACCTCGAGCGCAACCTGTACCTGACCACGCAGCTGACCGAGCTGGGCATCCCGGTGGTCATGGCCGTGAACATGATGGACATCGTGCGCAAGAGCGGTGACCAGATCAACATCAACCAGCTGTCGCAGCAGCTCGGCTGCAAGGTCGTGGAGATCTCCGCCCTGAAGGGCGACGGCGTCATGGCCGCGGCAGAGGCCGCCATCGAGGCCGCCAAGTCCACCAAGACCGTGCCGATGCACACGTTCTCCGGCCCAGTCGAGCACGCGATCGCCCACATCGAAGAGGCGGCCGTGCACGAGATGCCGGAAGAGCAGCAGCGCTGGTACGCCATCAAGATCTTTGAGCGCGACGACAAGGTGCTCGCCAAGCTCCACATCCCCGAGGATGTGCACCAGCACATCGAGGCGGACATCAAGGCTGCCGAGGAAGAGCTCGACGACGATGCCGAGTCCATCATCACTAACGAGCGCTACGTCTACATCGCGGAAGTCATCCGCGCCTGCTACCGCAAGAAATCCAAGGCCACGCAGTCCACGTCCGATAAGATCGACCGCATCGTCACCAACCGCTGGCTGGGCCTGCCGATCTTCGCCGTGGTCATGTTCCTCGTCTACTGGGTCGCCATGGTCGCCGTCGGCGCGCCCGCGACCGACTGGGCCAATGACGGCGTGTTCGGCGACGGCTGGCACCTGCTGGGCATCGGCTCGAGCGCCTATAACGACGCCAACGACGAATACACCGCCGCGACCGAAGCGGTCGACGCGTTCCTGGGTCTTGACACCGAAGCCGAAGACTTCGACGCCGACGCCGCGCTCGCAGACATGAAAGACTTCGTTCCGAGCGCCGACACCGCGACCGTCACGGTCGAGGACGAGGAGACGCTGGCCGAGAATGAACTGACCGCCTACTACGACGCCATCCCCGATGACGCCGACGAGGACAGCACCGTGGGCATGACGTATGTCGACGCGGTCGCCTACCTCGAAGCCAACGGCTTTGACGCGACCGATCCGGCCGACTACGGCGTCTGGGTCCCGGGCATACCGGTCCTGATCGGCGACGGTCTGGAGAAGGCGGGCTGTGCCGACTGGCTCAGCGGCCTGATCCTCGACGGCATTGTCGCCGGTGTCGGTGCGGTGCTCGGCTTCGTGCCGCAGATGCTGGTCCTGTTCTTGATGCTGGCCTTCCTCGAGGCCTGCGGCTACATGGCCCGTATCGCCTTCGTGCTCGACCGTATCTTCCGTAAGTTCGGCCTGAGCGGCAAGTCCTTCATCCCGATGCTCATCGGCGTCGGCTGCGGCGTGCCGGGCGTTATGGCTTCCCGTACCATTGAAAACGAGCGTGATCGCCGCATGACGATCATGACCACCACCTTCATCCCCTGCGGCGCGAAAGTGCCCTTCATCGGCATGATCGCCGGCGCCCTCTTCGGCGGCAGCGCCTGGGTCTCCACCTCCGCTTACTTCATCGGCATGGCCGCGATCATCGTCTCCGGCATCATGCTCAAGAAGACGAAGATGTTCTCCGGCGATCCGGCTCCGTTCGTCATGGAGCTGCCGGCCTACCACTGGCCGACGCTGGGCAACGTGCTCCGCTCCATGTGGGAGCGCGGCTGGTCCTTCATCAAGAAGGCCGGCACGATCATCCTGCTGTCCACGATCCTCGTCTGGTTCACCACGTACTTCGGCACGGTCGACGGCACGTTCCGTATGCTGTCCGAGGACGAGATCGACTACTCCATCCTCGCTGCCATCGGCGGCGTCATCGCCTGGATCTTCAAGCCCCTCGGCTGGGGCAACTGGCAGGCGGCTGTCGCCTCCATCACCGGCCTCGTTGCCAAGGAGAACATTGTCGGCACGCTCGGCATCCTCTACGGCGGCGGCGACGGCACCGTGTACCAGAACATCGCGGCTGCCTTCAACGGCATCAGCGGTTACAGCTTCCTGGTATTTAACCTTCTGTGCGCTCCGTGCTTCGCGGCCATCGGCGCCATCAAGCGCGAGATGAACAGCCAGAAGTGGACGTGGTTCGCCATCGGCTATCAGTGCGGCTTCGCTTACCTGTGCGGCCTGATGATCTACCAGTTCGGCTGCGCCTTCACCGGCAACCTGAACGTGATCGGCCTCATCTGCGCGGTCCTGGCGCTGGCCGGCATCATCTACATGCTGGTGCGCCCCTACAAGGAAGCCACCACGCTCAAGGCCTGAGCCTTTCCAAAATTCGCAAACGCAAAGGAGTGATTTTCCATGTTCAGCTGGATTGGCGCGAACCTCTCTACGATTTTGATTTCGATTGTACTCATCGCCATTGTCACCTTCATTTCCCTTTCCCTGATCCGCCAGAAGCGGCAAGGGAAATCCTCCTGCGGCGGCAACTGTGCCCATTGCGGTGCGCAGTGCCATAGCTGCCACCCCAAAGGGCAGTAGAATTGTTTGGACAGACAGAGTCCCCCAACTCTGTCTGTCCATTTTTATATGCGGCGGCGACCGTCCCGCACCCCTTGGCTCCCTTGTGTAAAGGAAGCTGGCAGCCGCAAGGCTGGCTGAGGGATTGACACGCTCAGATTTGCGCTGCAGATGGTATTTGCCAACCTCCCCTTACACAGGAGCGGCTTTGGCAGCGCCCCCCAATTCTGCGCCGCACAATATCTTAACAAACAATTCAGACGATTCTTCACAGAATCGTCATCCTTTTTTCGGGAACCAATTTACAATGGGAGCGTCTCATCCTGTAAAGCACCGTGGCCGACCGGCCGCGGGGAAAGGAAACCATCACCATGAAATTTCTCAAACGGGCCCTGCCCATTGTGCTCGCCGTGTGCATGCTCGCAAGTCTCTGCGCCGTGTCGGCCATCGACGCCGGCGAGACGCGCACCGTCATCGGCGCCGACCTCACGGACGAGCAGATCAAGACCGTCTACAAAACCTTCGGCATCGAGCGCGGCAGCGTCAAGGAGCTGACCGTCACGAACAAGGACGAGCGGCAGTATCTCAGCGGTGTCATCAGCGACGCGCAGATCGGCACGAAATCCATCTCCTGCATCTCCATCGAGGTGCTCGACGCCGGCAAGGGCATGACCGTCAACACGTCGCACATCACCTACTGCACGAGCCAGATGTACATCAGCGCGCTGGCCACGGCCGGCATCACGGACGCGAAGATCACCGTGACCGCGCCGTTCGACGTCTCGGGCACCGCGGCGCTGACGGGCGTGTACAAGGCGTATGAGGACATCACGGGCACAAAGCTCGACGAGACCGCCAAGGCCGTCTCCTCGCAGGAACTGGCCACGACGGCGGAGCTCGCGCAGGCCATCGGCGACTATGACTCGGTCGAGATCGTCAACGAGCTCAAGCTCATCCTCAACGAGACGAAGGACATGACCGACGCCGAACTGCGCGCCAAGATCAAAGAGATCGCCGCCGAGTACGACGTCACGCTCACGGACGACCAGATGACCCAGCTCGTGAACCTCTGCCGCTCGCTCGAAAAGCTGGACACGAACGCCCTGCTCTCGAAGGTGCAGGCCGTGCAGGACACGCTCAAGCAGCTCGCCGGCGCGAAGGACAAGGTCGCGTCCTTCACCGGCAAGGTCAAGGACGTCATCACCGCCATCGGCGATTTCTTCAACCGTGTCATCGCTCTCTTCCGCAAGTAAATCCGGATATGCTGACCCGCCCGCAGGCAGTGCCTGCGGGCGGGTTTTTGCATACCAAAGCGCGGGCGCTGCTGCACCGCCCGCTGCGATCCATGCTTTTCTTACTTTTCTGCCTGCCGCTTTTTCCGGCGCTTTTCGCGCGCCTTTTTGCGCTTGGCTTTCCACTTCTGCCAGTCGCGCGCCCGCTTCTCCTTCGCACGTGTGTAGGTTTCTGCTCGCGACTGAAACATGGGTTTGTACCGTTCCGGAAGATATTCGCTGAACACCGCCGCATCCCGCATCAGGAACTGATACTTGATCAGCCCATCGCCGCTGCGGATTTTTTCAACCGGTTTCTGTGGCAGTGGTTTTGAGGACAACAAAAGATACATATGTCCGTTTCCATAAAGGTCTGGAACATCATGCTTTTCATCTATGCGCCGTATCTCAACATAGCGGAGCTCCGAATATGGGATCTTGATGCTGCGCATAAAGATCCCATGCCACTTTACATAGTTCTCTGTCAGCGTTACTTTGCCAAAACTCAGTGGCCAGAACAAATAAACACCAATTATGCATGGAACAATCATACTTAAAGCGCAAATGTAGTATAAAGCTGCTAGGTGTTCATGAATCAGTATGTATACGAGATAGCAAGGAAATAACGCGATCACAAGGCCTCCTATCCTGCCACCAGTTAACAAAAATATATGTGGGTACAGAGTTTTCCGCTTCTTTCGCGCGGCGGTTTGGCACTTTCCTTCATGCATGGCGTCATTTTTCCAGCGCGGCGAGCTTCTCGCGGCGGATACGGTCGGCGTCCCGGCGGACGAAGTACGCGGGGATGAGGATGAACACCGCGCTCACGGCCGCGGCCAGAAACAGCTCATACGGGTAGAGATAGCTGCCGGCATAGCTCGGGTACTTGGCGAGGATGGCCGCCGTCGGCTCGAGCGCGACGGCTTTGATAATCAGCGGGTCGATGATGCTCGCGAGCACCATGGGCAGCATGATGTAGATGACCATCTTCACGCTCTGCGACGCGCCGGCGCGCCCGGCGGGCGTATAGTCGCGCGACGAGGCGGTGAACAGCCCCGCCATGGCGAGGTTGCCGGCCATGATGCACGTACCGCCGACGCACAGCAGCGGCATGGCGTGGCCGACGAACTTGATCGAATAAGCGATCAGCCCGCCGAGCACCTGCAAAATTGCCACGGGGTAATAAAACTTCTCCTTGCCGAAGCGGTCCATGACCTTGCCCGCGAGGACGGACAGCACGGCCGAGGCGAGCACGACGATGCCGATGGGCAGGATATAGTTCTCGATGCCGAGCGTGACCTCGACGAGCGAGATCATGTACGGCTGCCACAGCTGCATGGCAAGGCCGGAGAACATCATGCCAAGAAAGCAGATGTAGATCATCTTATTGGCGCGGATGTTCGCCGGGCGGAAGGCGTAGAGCACGTCGCGCAGATACGTGTCGCCCTGCACGGGGCGCAGGGCCGGACTGTCGCGGAAGATGCACAGGCCGAGCACACCGGCCGCACTCGTCAGGCCGCCGAGCACGAGGAAAAAGCCCGTCCAGTTGCCGTGCACGGTCATGCCGTCAAAACCCGCGAAGATGACGATGAGCGCGAGGATGGGCATGATGCTCAGTACGATGTCCACGACGCCGCGGTTCGTGACGTCGGTCACGTCCGTGACCCAGGCGGAAAAGGCCGAGTCGTTGGCCGTGCTGCCGATGGCGGACATGACGCAGTCCATGACGACGAAGAGCGTCACCGCGAGGCCGACGTCGCCGCCGACCTGCCCGTTGCCGAAGAGCGCGAACGCCGCCGTCGTGATGCCCCAGAGGATATACCCCCAGCAGACGAAGGCGCGGCGCTTGCCCACGCGGTCCGACCACGCGGCGCTGAAGATCGTCGCGAGCGCGGCGGCGATAGCGCTGGCCGCGACGGTCGCGGACGTGGCCCAGCCGGCGGCCGTGATATTTTTCTGAATGTAGGTGGAAAAGTAGACGTTCTCGACCATCCAGGCAATCTGCCCGATGAAGCCGAACACCAGCAGACTCGCCCAGACGCGCGCGCCGAGCGGCGTCGCCTTTTTGACGACCAGATTCTCCTGCATGAAAGTTCTCCCCTTTGCAAGGCGTTATCGCCTGATTATACCATGTTCTCCCCCGCCCGGCAACCGGGAACCTGCTTCCTGCCGCGCGGCGCGGCGGGATCGGTCAGCTCCGGGATGGCCCCGCCCGCGATCGCCCAGAGATACAGGCGCGCGACGGTGCCGTAGGGCGCATAGCGGCGGCAGCGGTCGAAGGCCGCGTGGTCGATCTCGCACCGGTGGTAGAGCATGCGCATCCCGCACCGGATGGCGAGGTCGCCGTAGCTGACCACGTCCGGCCGCTGCATGCAGAACGTGAGGATCATCTCCGCCGTCCACGCGCCCACGCCGTGGAGATCGGCTGGCCGATGATGTGGTGCACGACCGAGGCGAACACGTCCGGGTCGGCGGCGCGCTCGACGTGACCGATCTGCGCGATGGCCGCGCCCAGCCGCTTGTCCCGCGCGGCCAGATAGGCCGTCTCTTTTTCTCCGTAAACGATGTTCATGGGCACCTCCCCGCTGCACATGCGGCCATGTAAAATAAATTTAAAAATTTTTTGCGCCCCTGCATTAAAAAAAGAAGTTGGCGCATTATTATGGCAGAACGGAAATGAAACATGTTTTCGTGAGACAGAGCTTGCTTTCCTCATAAGGTTGTTTACCGGTTATTTACAACTTTACCCCACACACACAAAACTTTTGCTTGCTCTGCAGCGCCTGCGCGACACCGCGCGGGCGCATTCTCTTTTAAAAGACGTGTTCTCTTTTTCAATCATAACACAGCGCCCGGGGCTCTTTTCGGCCCCGGGCGTTTTCGCGCCATCTCCTCAAGGGGCTGGCGAATGCCGCGGCACGGTCACCCCTGCTGCGCCAGCCGCGGGATATCCCCCACGCCGTCGAGCACGACGCTCGGCCGGTAGGCAAACTCGTCCAGCGTTGCGCGCGTGGACACGCCGCTGAGCACGAGCACGGTGGACATGCCGCTCTCCATGCCGGAGATAACGTCGGTGTCCATGCGGTCGCCGATCATGACGGCCTCGCCCGAGTGGCAGCCGAGCATGCGCAGGCCGGTGCGCATCATGAGTGGGTTCGGCTTGCCGCAGAAATACGCCTGCTTGCCGGTGGCGATCTCCACCGGGGCGATGAGCGCGCGACACGCGGGGGCGATGCCCTCGTCCGTCGGGCCGCAGGTGTCGGAGTTCGCGCCGATGAGCTTCGCGCCCGCGAGCACGAGATTCGTCGCCTTCGTGAGCGTGTCGAGCGAGTAGGCCCGTGCCTCGCCGATGACGACGTAGTCGGGGTTGACGTCGTTCATGGTGATGCCGCGGTCATACAGCGCATTGAGCAGCCCCGCCTCGCCGAGGGCGTACACCGAGCACCCGGGCGTCTGGTCGGCCAGGAAGGCCGCCGTGGCCAGCGCGCTGGTATAAAAGTGCTCCTCCGGCACGTCGAGCCCCATGCGCCCGAGCTTCTGGTGCAGCTCGCGCGGGGTCATGCCGCTGTTGTTGGTCAAAAACAGATACTCCTTGTGCGTGTCCTGCAGCCAGTGGATGAACTCCGCCGCGCCGGGCAGGATGTGGTTGCCGTGATAGATCACGCCGTCCATATCGCACAGGAAGCCCTTTTTCGCGTTAAAATCGATCATTTCCATGTCCGTTCTCCTCTCGTTGCTTCTGCTCTCAGCTTACCACGCATCCCGCCGCCAGGCAAGCGGCGGGCGCGTCAAATTTGCGTAAAGTCACAGGTCCAGCCGCAGGAAGATCGTCGTGTCCAGCGGGCTGTCGTTGTAGGGCGGGATGTCGTAAAATCCGAGCGCGCGGTACATTTTGATCGCGCTCATGAGAAACGGCAGCGTGTCGAGCAGCATGACCGTGTAGCCGATGGCGCGCGCGTCATCGAGAATGCGCTGCATCATCACCCCGGCGATGCCCCTGCCGCGAAACGCGGGGCGCACGTACAGCCGCTTGAGCTCGCACGTCGTGCCGTCCAGCCGGCGCAGCGCGATGCACCCGGCCGGTTGCCCATCGCACCACGCGACGTAGAGCCGTCCGCCCGACAGGCCGTACTTTTTCGTCAGGTCGGCGACCTCAGCGTCGTAATGCTGCAGGTCGAGATAGACCTGAAAATGCGGGTCGTTCTCGACGAGCATGTGCGTGTACTCCGCAAACAGCTCCCGCACCGCCTCCGGTGTGTCATAGCCCAATTTCAGCTCCATGGGAAGCACCTCCCTGTCCTGATCTCGAAAGGCGCAAGGGACGTCAATGCCCCCTGTGCTTTTCTTTCCGCTTCGTCTGCCGCAGCTGAAACTGCCGCGCCTGCTCACGCTCCCGCTCGGCACGGGTCTGCACCCGGCGCGCAGCCTTGCCCTGCTCGCGCGGCTCGGCGCCAAACACGATCCTGCGCACCGCGTACTGTCCGTCCTCCTCGCGCTCGCAGAGCCCGATCCAGAACGGCGGCTCAAATAAAACCGTGAGCCGAACCATACGTGTCCCCATCGAAACGCCTCCTTTTCGTGAAATCCCGCAAGGAACGGACAACCAAGGAGGCTGGTTACTGACAGCGTCGCCGCTGCTCCCGGACTACCTACCGGGACGTGTTTTTATCCTTGCGCTTCCATTTTACCGCATTTGTGCCCCGCGTCAAGCCCCCGCGAAAAAGCGCAGTGCGGGGCATTGACGCGCGCGGGCAAAGCGGCTAAACTAGACCTCAGTTTCTTTTCTCGGAGGCGCCTATGAAAACGACAACCACTCCTACCGGCACCGGCCGCGCGCGGCTGGGCCTGATCGTGTCCATGACCGTGTTCGGCACGATCGGCCTGTTCGTGCGCCGGATCGAGATCACCTCGGCCGAGCTCGCGCTCTGCCGTGCGGGGCTCGCGGCCGTGTTTCTGCTGCTGTCTTTTCTCGTCACGCGCAGACGGCTGTGCCTGAGCGAAATCAAAAAGTCGCTCTGGCTGCTGCTGGCCTCGGGCGCGGCCATGGGCATCAACTGGATGCTGCTGTTCGAGGCATACAAGTACACGACCATATCCTTGGCCACGCTCAGCTACTATCTCGCACCCGTGCTCGTCACGGCGCTGTGCCCGCTGCTGTTTCATGAGAAGATGACGCGCGCGCAGTTCGTCTGCTTTCTCATGTCCACGCTCGGCGTCGCACTCATCATCGGCTCCGGCGGCGTACAGGGCAGCGGGTCGGATGTGCGCGGCATTCTCTTCGGCGTGAGCGCCGCGGTGTTTTATGCCGCCGTCATCCTGCTCAACAAATACATCACCGGCGTCCCGGCGCTCGAGCGCACGTTCGTGCAGTTTCTCGCGGCCATTCTGGTGCTCACGCCGTATGTCGCGCTCACGTCGGGCTTTCACCCGGGCGTGATGTCCACGACCGGGTGGGTGAATCTGCTCATCGTCGGTCTCGTGCACACGGGCCTGACATACTGCATGTATTTCTCCGCCATCCGGGCGCTGCCGGGGCAGGAGTCGTCGCTGCTGAGCTATATCGACCCCATCGTGTCCGTGCTCGTGTCGGTGCTGCTGCTCGGCGAGCCGCTCGCCCCGGTGCAGATCGTCGGCATCGTGCTGTTTCTCGGCTTTGCCATCGTAAACGAGCTCACGCACAAGAGCGCACGGGCATAAAAACAGAAAAAAGCCCCACCGACCCGCGATTTCCGCAGGCCGGTGGGATTTTCGTGCGGTCACATCCGGCTCACGCCGGGTCATTGCCTTCGTTCGCACCCAGATAGGCCGTAATGTTCATAACCAGTTTCCTCCCCATGTGTGCACAGCACTTTGTCACAGGCTATGCTGCGGACAGCACGCTTTTTTCTTCATCTTTCCCCATGCGCTTCCGTCCGCTCCCAAAGCGAGATTTGGCTTCCCGCTCATGTTTTTATCATACTACGACCGCCCGCGGCCGGAAAGGCCGCAGACGCAAAAAACACCCCGCTCACGGCGGGGTGTTTTTGCTGTCAGGCGATCAGATCTTCGTGACGATCTTGATGCCGGGGCCCATGGTGGACGCCGTGACGCAGGACTTGATGTACTGGCCCTTCGCGGCGGCCGGCTTGGCCTTGATGATCGCGCCGATGAGCGCGTTGTAGTTCTCGGTGAGCTTCTCAGCGCCAAAGCTGACCTTGCCGATCGGGCAGTGGATGATGTTGGTCTTGTCGAGACGGTACTCAATCTTACCGGCTTTGGCTTCCTTGATGGCGTTGGCAATGTTCGGCGTGACCGTGCCGGCCTTCGGGGACGGCATCAGGCCCTTGGGGCCGAGCACTTTGCCGAGACGACCGACGACGCCCATCATGTTGGGAGAGGCGATGACGGTGTCGAACTCGAACCAGTTCTCACCCTGGATCTTCGCAACGAGATCCTGGCCGCCGGCGTAATCGGCACCGGCGTCGAGCGCTTCCTGGACCTGCTCTTCCTTGCAGAAGACGAGCACGCGGTTGACTTTGCCGGTGCCGTGGGGCAGGACGATGGCGCCGCGGACCTGCTGGTCGGCGTGACGGGAGTCAACGCCCAGCTTCACGTGCAGCTCGACGGTCTCGTCGAACTTGGCCTTGGCGGTCTTGGTGATGAGCTCGAAGGCTTCCTGCGGCTCGTACTGAGCCTGCTTATCAATGAGCTTTGCGCTCTCTTTATAATTTTTACCTCTGAACAATTCAGTTTCCTCCTAATAAAGTGGTTCGTCGGATGGATGATCCTCCCACGATCAGGGAGCGGAATCTGACGGCTTATTCGCCGACCAGAACGCCCATGCTGCGGCAAGTGCCGGCGATCATGCTCATAGCAGACTCGATGCTGGAGCAGTTGAGATCGGGCATCTTCTGCTCTGCGATCTTGCGCAGGTCTTCCTTGCTGATGGTCGCGACCTTATCTCTCTGGGGCACGCCGGAAGCATGCTCGATGCCGCAGGCCTTCTTGATGAGCAGGGCTGCCGGGGGCGTCTTGGTAATGAACGAGAAGCTGCGGTCGGCGTACACGGTGATGACGACCGGGATCATCATGCCCATGTCGCCCTTGGTGCGCTCGTTGAAGTCCTTGGTGAACTGGCCGATGTTGATGCCATACTGGCCGAGCGCGGGGCCGACCGGGGGAGCCGGCGTTGCCTTGCCGGCGGGAACCTGGAATCTGACGTATCCAACTATTTTCTGTGCCACTTGAAAGCACCTCTTTCTTGTAAGATTTTAATCCTTGATCGCTTCGACCTGATCGAGTTCGAGGTCGACGGGCGTCTCTCTGCCGAACATGGAAACGACGACGCGGACACGGTCCTTCTCGGGCTCGAGCTCGTCCACCGTGCCGATGAAGCCCTCGAGCGGGCCGTCGGTGATCTTGACGGAGTCGCCGAGCTCATAGCCGACCACCACTTCGTGGTGCTCGACGCCGAGGTCGTAGATTTCCTGTTCTGTCAGGGGAATCGCCTTCCCGTCGGAGCCGACGAAGCCCGCGGCGCCGCGCACGTTGTGCACGAGATGCCAGCTCTCATCGGTCAGCACCATCTTCACGAGCACGTAGCCCGGGAAGACCTTGCGCTCGACAGTCTTTTCACCGGAATCGGTGATCTCCTTGACCGTCTCCATGGGGATGTTGACTTCCTGGATCAGATCCTGCATTTTGCGGTTTTCTGCCGCCTTGAGGATGTTCGCGGCCACGCTGTTTTCGTAGCCGGAGTAGGTATGGACAACATACCATTTTGCAAGTTCAGACATATTATCCACCACCCAGCTTCAGCAGAAGCTGCACGCCCTGATCGGCCAGCGAATCGAAGCCCCACAGAACCAGTGCGGAGACGACCATGACCACCAGGCAGACTGCGGTGTTGTTTGCCGTCTGCTTCGGCGTCGGCCACACGACTTTCTTGAGCTCGCTCTTCATGTCGCGGAACCATTTGCCGATGCGTTTGAAAAACGGGAGTTTTTTATCGACTTTCTTGACGGCTTCTGTGGAAATTTCTTTCTTTTCCGGTTTCTTATCAGCCATGAATCATTCCGTCCTTTCGAAAGTCTTATTTGGTTTCAACGTGCTTGGTGTGCTTGCGGCAGAAGGGGCAATACTTACTCAGTTCCAGCTTTTCGGTAGTGTTCTTCTTGTTCTTCATGGTGTTGTAGTTCCGCTGCTTGCACTCTGCGCATCTGAGCGTCACCTTGACACGGGATCCAGCTTTAGCCATATTTTTCGGCACCTCCTTATTGATTTCGTCCCTGTCGGGACGTGATTGCCTCCCTGTATGGGTCGAAAGGGCATAAAAAGGGAACCTCTCGACTGACAGGTAGATTCACTATACCACACTCCCTGTCAAAGGTCAAGCCTTTTTGCACTGGTGGTGAAGCGGCACGAAACGGCACCGTCGACAGCAGAAAACGCCGCCTCCGAAGTCCGGAGGCGGCGCGCAAAATGCGGTTTTTATGCCCTTCAGGCCACGTCCTCGAAGCCGGGCACCGGCTTCTTGGCCGTGACGGCGCGGATGACAAACAGCGTTGCGATCACGAGCACGACACCGATGGCGAGGCAGATGTAAACGTTCTGGATGAAGCCCGCCAGGATGTAGTTGACAAAGCAGATGATGCCGACGGTGCCGGCATACGGCAGCTGCGTGGACACGTGGTTGACGTGGTTGCACATCGCACCGGCAGAGGCCATGATGGTCGTGTCGGAGATGGGCGAGCAGTGGTCGCCGAGCACGGCGCCGGCCAGGCACGCGGACACGCCGATGATGAACAGCTCACTCGTCGGGTCGAACACGTAGGTGACGATCGGCAGCAGGATGCCGAACGTGCCCCAGCTCGTACCGGTAGAGAAGCTCAGCACACCGGCAACCAGGAAGATGATCGCCGGCAGGAAGCTGAACAGCGACCCGGCCGCGGAATTCATGACGGAAGCGACGAAGTACTTGCCGCCGAGCAGGCCGGTCATGTTCTTGAGCGAGGTGGCGAAGGTCAGGATCGTGATGGCGGGGACCATGTTGATGAAGCCCTTCGGCAGGCAGTCCATGGCGGCCTTGAAGCTGATGAGGCGGCGGCACAGGAAGTAGATGATCGTGAACACGAGCGCGATCAGCGAGCCCCAGGGCAGCGCGGCGAAGGCGTCGGTGTTGCCGAAAGCGCCGACAAAATCGTGGTAGTAATCACCGGCAGCGTCCCAGTAACCGCCGACATAGACCAGACCGGCAAAGCAGGTCACGATCAGCACGGCGACGGGCAGGATCAGGTCGATGACGCGGCCGTTCTGGTTGCATTCAATGGCATCGCTGTTGGCATCGGCGCGGTCGCCGGTGGTGTAGAGATCGTCCTTGAAGCGGGCGTTCATCTCGTGCAGGCGCATCGGGCCGTAATCGAACTTCATGAGGATGAGCGCGACAATGAACACGAACGTGAGCAGCGAGTAGAAATTGTACGGGATGGCGCGCACGAACAGGTCGAAGCCGTTGTAGTCCTCGACGACGCCGGACACGGCGGCGGCCCAGGAGGAGATCGGCGCGATCATGCACACGGGCGCGGCCGTGGCGTCGATGAGGAAGGCGAGCTTGGCGCGGGAGACCTTGTGCCGGTCGGTGACGGGCAGCATGACCGAGCCGACGGTCAGGCAGTTGAAGTAGTCGTCGACGAAGATGAGCACGCCGAGCAGAAAGGTGGCGAACATGGCGCCGACGCGGGTCTTGATGTGGGTCTCGGCCCAGCGGCCGAAGGCGGCGGAGCCGCCGGCGCGGTTGATAAGCGCGACCATGGCGCCGAGGATGACAAGGAAGAGCATGATACCGGCGTTGTCGGCAACGGCGGGCACCATGCCGTCGTTGATGATGGCGTCAAGGCCGGTGATCGGGTTGAAGTTGGAGTAAAACAGTGCGCCGAGCAGGATGCCCACGAACAGCGACGAGTAAACTTCCTTCGTGATGAGCGCGAGGATGATGGCGACGATCGGCGGCACGAGGGCCCAGAACGAAAACGCCATGCGGCTGGTGGATGTGATCACGCCGGTGCCCTCGCAGACACCGCATTCCTCACCCTGTGAGATGCCGGTGCCGTTGCACGTGGTGCAGGTGATGGACTTGGCCACGTCGTCCCCGTCGTCGGCGGCGAGCGCGCACACGCTCAGCAGCGACACGGCCAGCACGACGAGCAGCAGCACGGCTAGGATCTTGCGTCTGGAATTCATAGTGAAATTCCTCCCATAAAAAAATGTCATGAACAGAGCATACTGTTCATGACACTTGAAACACTCGTACCGGTCAATGACAGCGCTCCGCGTATTGCGGCAGTCCGGCGGATATTCTCCGGCGGCCCAGGCAATCCCGCGGCAGGCACCTGCGGGACCCTTCGGCGGCCGCCCCTTTCCCCTCCCGGTGACCTGCCGGTGAGCGAGGGTACTGATGACGTCCGCGCCTCTATCATGCTTTGTTCAGCGATACTCAGTATACGGTCGTGTACACAGAATGTCAACCAATTCTGCAAATTTTGTGTATTTTCGCGTTTCCGACAAAATCTTGGCCCTGTCTTTATGCACCCCGTACAAAAAAACGCCCGCCGGTGTTTCCGGCGGGCGTTTGGCTGGATGGATTTTTCTCAGCGGCTGCCCTTATCGTAGGGGATGCCCTCGGCCTTGGGGGCGCGGGAGCTCTTGGACGTAAAGGCGAGCACGATGATCGTGATGAGGTAAGGCAGCATCTGGTAGAAATGCGCACTGATGCCGATCTGCGCGAGCAGATACACGCCGTCGCCGTTGATGTCCAGGCTGGTATAGGCCGCGGCGATGCATTTGAACAGGCCGAACAGCAGCGACGCACCCGCGATATTCAGCGGCTTCCAGTTGCCGAAGATCATGACGGCGAGCGCCAGGAAGCCGAAGCCTGCCACGTCGCCGTTGGACGAGCAGTTGGCGGTGGTCAGCGCATAGACGAAGCCGCCCATACCGGCCAGCGCGCCGGAGATGGTCGTGCCGGCGTAGCGCATCTTGTAGACGTTGATACCGAGCGAGTCGGCCGCCTGCGGATTTTCGCCGCACGCGCGCAGACGCAGGCCAAAGCGTGTCTTGTACAGCAGGATCGACAGAATGATGAACAGCAGGATGCACACATAGGTGGCCAGATACACCTTATTGACAAATGTCTCGCCGAAGAAGCCGAGGTCGGTGGACTTGTCGATGCCGAGCGTGCTCTTTTTGATCATGAACCAGCTGGCCGAATCGCCGCTGGCCATGTTGAGGGTGTTCTGGTTGGCGATGATGCGGATGAAGAACAGCACCAGCGCGGGCGCCAGCAGGTTGAGCGCCGTGCCGCCGATGGTCTGGTCGGCGCGCAGGTTGATCGACGCGAACGACAGCAGCAGCGAGAACAGCGCGCCCATGGCCGCCGACACGAGCATGGCCAGCAGCACGAGACCCTGTAGCGTGCCCCAATCACCGGCCGCTTTGGCGGCGATGAAGGTATCCACGCCCTGCATCTGGCGCACGAAGAGCACGCCGATGAACGCGCCGAAGATCATGATGCCCTCAAGTGCGAGGTTGATGATGCCGCTGCGCTCGGCAAACACGCCGGCGAGCGCCACGATCATGAGCGGAACGGCATAGATCAGCGTCTGTTGAATAAGAAAGGTCATGCCTGCTCGCCTCCTTCCGCGACGGGTGCATCCGCGTCCGGGTCTGTGATGGCCGGGTCCGGATGCAGGTCCGGGTCACCAAGCGACTGCGCGGGCTCGGCGGGCTGATCGTCTGCCGGCGTGCCGCCGGACTTGCGCTTTTTCTTCCGGCCGTCGAGCAGCATGCGGATCACGAGCGAGAACGCGCTCAGATACACGATGGCCGCAATGATGACGTCCGTGATGTATTCATTGTAAGCCGTGAGGTTGGTCAGCTGCAGGCCCGCAATGTCCAGCACGGACATGAAGATAGCCGTAAAGATGACGGCGATGGGGTTGTTGACCGCGAGCAGGGCGACCGGGATGCCGTTGAAGCCCTCGGCCGGGAGCGTCTGATACGTGCTCCAGAAAAACTCCGTGTTGCCGGACAGGTAGTACAGCGCAGCGCCGCCGCCGGCGAGCCCGCCCGCGATGGCCATGGACAGGACAATGTCGCGCTTGTCGCGGATGCCGGCGTAGCGGGCGCTGTGGCGGTTCATGCCGCAGGCCTTGAGCTCGTAGCCGAGCGCCGTCTTGTTCATGAGGATGTACATGCCGATGGCGAAGAGGATCGCCAAGAGGATACCGGCGTTGACCTGCGAGTTCGGGAAGAGCTTGTCGAGGCCGAGCTTCGCCGTGGCCACGTCGTTATAGGTCGTCTTGTAGATATAGCCGGACTTGGTGTTCTCGACCATGTTCTTGAAATTGCTGATGTCGAACATCCATGTCACGAGGTTTGCCGCCAGCCAGTTGGTCATAATGCTCGCGAGCACCTCGTTGATGTTCAAAAACGCCTTGAGCGCGCCGGGGATCGCGCCCCAGAGCGCACCGGCGGCGATGCCGCCGAGAAACGCGAGGATCCAGATCAGCCACGGGGCAACGCTGCTCGACGGGATACCGAGCGCAATGCACAGCGACACGAGCGTGCCCATGAGGTACTGGCCGGGCGCGCCGATGTTGAACAGGCCGGTCTTGAACGCCACGGCGACGGACAGGCCCGTCATGATGAGCGGCGTGGCGCGGAAGAGCATGTTGCCGAAGTTCGTGGAGTTGAAGCCCCAGGTGAGCACGCCGGAGGCAGTGCGGCCGGTGCTGAACAGGCCGGCGAACACGAGGCGGAAGCCGTCCCAGACGCTCGACGCGCCGAGCTCCGGATTCGAGAAACCGACGGCGGCGATGATGACGCTGCCGACGACGAGACCGATGAGGATCGACAGCAGGGACGCAAGGATCTTCTTGGTCATGTCCTTTTCATAAAGGGTGCGGAGTTTGTTCTGCTTCATGCCGATTCACCGTCCTTCCCGCTGCGCTTGGCGCCGGACATATACAGACCGAGCTCCTGCACGGTCGTCTGCTTCGGGTCGAGCTCGCCGACGATCTGCCCCTCGTACATGACGAGGATGCGGTCGGACAGGCTCATGACCTCATCAAGCTCGAGCGACACGAGCAGCACGGCCTTACCCGCGTCGCGCTGGGCGACGAGCTGCTTGTGGATGTATTCGATCGCGCCGACGTCAAGGCCGCGCGTGGGCTGCACGGCGATGATGAGCGGTTTGTCCCGGTCGACCTCGCGGGCGATGATGGCCTTCTGCTGGTTGCCGCCGGACATGCTGCGCGCGATCGTGACGGCGCCCTGACCGCTGCGGACGTCGAACTGCTCAATGAGCCGGTCGGCGTATGCACGCACGGCGTCGCGGCGGATGAAGCCGCCGTGCTGGAACTGCGGCTCCTTGTAACGCTGGAGCACCAGGTTCTGCTCGAGCGTGAAGTCGAGCACGAGGCCGTGCTTGTGCCGGTCCTCGGGGATGTGACTCATATTTTTGCTGCGGCGGCGGATGGAGGCATGCGTGATCGTCTCGCCGCAGAGTGTGACGGAGCCGCCGGTGATCTTATCAAGGCCGGTCAGGCCGTGGATGAGCTCCGTCTGGCCGTTGCCGTCGATGCCGGCGATGCAGACGATCTCGCCCGCGCGCACGGAAAACGACACATGGTCCACGGCGTTGCGCTTGTGCAGGTGCGACAGGACGCACAGGTCCTCCACGTGCAGGATTTCCTCGCCGGGGCGGGCCGGCGTCTTGTCGATGACGAGCTGCACGGGGCGGCCGACCATCATGTTCGACAGCTCCTGCTTGTTCGTGTCGCAGGTGTTGACGGTGCCGATGCACTTGCCCTTGCGCAGGACGGTGACGCGGTCGGCCACGGCCATGATCTCATTGAGCTTGTGCGAGATGAAGAGGATGGACTTGCCCTCGCGCGCAAACTCCTTCATCGTGGCCATGAGCTCGTCAATCTCCTGCGGGGTGAGCACGGCGGTCGGCTCGTCGAAAATGAGGATCTCATTGTCGCGGTAGAGCATCTTGAGGATCTCGACACGCTGCTGCATGCCGACGGTGATGTCCTCGACCTTGGCGTCGAGGTCGACCTTCAGGCCGTATTTTTCCGAGAGCTCCTCGACCTTTTTGCGCGCTTCCTTGCGCTGGATGAAGCCGAGCTTCGTCGTCTCGGCGCCGAGGATGATGTTGTCGAGCACGGTGAACACGTCGATGAGCTTGAAGTGCTGGTGCACCATGCCGATGCCGAGCGCGGTGGCATCATTGGGGTTGTCGATCTTGACGGGCTTGCCGTTTTTGCGGATCTCGCCCGCCTCCGGCTGATACAGGCCGAAGAGCACGCTCATGAGCGTGGATTTGCCGGCGCCGTTTTCACCGAGCAGGGCGTGGATCTCGCCCTTTTTGAGCTGCAGGGTGATGTCGTCGTTGGCCTTGATGCCAGGGAACTCCTTGGTGATGTGAAGCATTTCGATCACATACGGAGGAGCGTTGTCCATACCGCCACCTACTTTCCTATTTCTGTTTCTGTGCTTGCATATCGGCAGCCGCCGGACGGGAAACCGCGCTGCCCGGCGCGCGAAATGGCTCTGCTGGTATTTCGATTATACCTGTTTGATCGCCTGATTTCAAGGCATTCCGCCCCAAATGTGTACAGAACACGAACGAAAAAACGAGAGAAAGCATGCCTCTCACACAGCAAGGCCATTCTGAGGCAAGCAAAAAGGAGAGAAAGCGTGCGCTTTCTCTCCTTAAAAGGGTTCCGGTCAAATTACTTGACGAGATTGAGGGTGACGTGATCGGTGCTGGCGAGCTTGCTGAAGTCGTTGTCAATGGTGATCTCGCCCTTGACGATCTTCTCAAACATGGCGTTGTACTGGTCAACGGTCCAGTTCTTGAGGCTCCAGGTGTCGGTCGGCAGACCAACAGCGCCCTCGGCCGCGCCCAGGGTGGTGAGCTTGCCGCTGTAGTTGGCCCAATCGCTGCCGTAAGCGGCGGTCAGAGCCTGCTGAGCAGCCGCGCCGATGCCCTTGAGGGCAGAGGTGATGACGGTGTCGGAGGTGAAGGACTGGTCGACGTCAACGCCGATGACAGCCGCATCGTTCGCGGAAGCAGCAGCGGTGATGGAGTCAAAGATGGCGCCGCCGCAGGAGAAGATGACCTCGGTGCCGTTCTTGTACCAGCCGGAGGCCAGGGTCTGCAGCTCAGCGGAGGGCTGGAAGCTCTCGCCGTATTTCCAGGTGTAGTTCATCTCGACCTTGACGTTCTTTTCGGCTGCAGCAGCCTCAGCGCCCTGAACGTAGCCGTAGCCGTAACGGCAGCAGGCATCGTTCGTGCCGCCGCCGCCGCCCGCGAAGCCGAGCTTGGTGTAGCCTTCCATGACGGCAGCATAGCCGGCCAGGTAGCCGCACTGCTCTTCACGGAAGCTGATGGCAGCGAGGTTGGTCACGCCGTCGATGGGCGAACCGTCAATGAACACGAACTTGGTGTCCGTGAATTCCTTCGCGGCCTTCTCGAGGGCAGCGCCCTGCAGGAAGCCGGCGGCCACAACGACCTCTGCGCCGTTGTCGACAGCGGCCTTCATGGCGTCGTAACGATCGTCATCGGTGGCCTTGTCGCCGTTGGCGGGCTGATAGTACTTGTAGGACTTGCTGTTGGCATTGGCGTACAGCTTCACGCCATCGTAAGTGCCCTGGTTGAAGGACTTGTCCTTCAGAGAGCCCACGTCGGTGACGAACGCGACCTGATACTTGCCATCGCTGGACGTCATTTCGTCCGGGATGTCGTCTGCCTTCATAGCCGTTTTTTTACCGTCGTCTTTCTTGTCCGTGTCCTGGGCGTCCTTGGAGCCGCAGGCGCACAGCGCAAAGACCATGACGAGCGCGAGGAGCAGAGCAACGAGCTTCTTCATGTTCATGCTATTTTTTCCTCCATTAAAATTTTACCCGACATTCGGGCGTTTTCGGTTGCGTTTCCACAACCGCTTTCAGTATACCACGCGCAGGAATTGCAAGCAATCCCATTTGTTTCGAAAATATAAAAATTTTATAAACAAAGTTGGCACCTGTCCGCTCACGGCAGACAGGTGCCCTTGCATTAAAGATTTGCCATGTTGGCGGCGGTGTCGAGCGCGATCGTGATCATCTGCACGAAGGAATTCTGCCGCTGTTCGCTCGTGAGCTCCTCGGCGCGATAGATGTGGTCCGAGATCGTGAACAGGCCGAGCGCGCGCTTGCCGGCGCGGGCGGCGTTCATATACAGGCCGGCAGCCTCCATCTCGACGGCGAGCACGCCCATCTTCTTCCACTGGTCGGGGCCGTCGCTGCCGTCGTCGTAGAAGTTGTCGGCCGAGAGCACGTTGCCCACGTGCAGCGTGACGCCATTGGCGGCCGCCGCAGCGACGGCCTGGCTGAGCAGCGTGTAGTCCGCGATGGGCGCGAACGTGCCGTTGAGGCCGAACTGGTGCGCAAAGTTGGAGTCCGTGCACGCGCCCGCACCGGCGACGACGTCCATGAGGTTCAGGTCGTCCGCGAGCGCACCGGCCGAGCCGACGCGGATGATGTTGTCGACATCGTAGAAGTTGTACAGCTCCCAGCTGTAGATGCCGATCGACGGGATGCCCATGCCGGAGGCCATCACGGTCACGGGCACGCCCTTCCACGTGCCGGTGTAGCCCTGCACGCCGCGGACGTTGTTGACGAGCACAGGGTTTTCCAGAAAGGTCTCGGCGATGAATTTCGAGCGCAGCGGGTCACCGGGCATGAGCACGGTCTTGGCGATCTGGCCGGCTTTGGCTGCGATATGCGGCGTGGGAACAGGCATGATACTACCTCCGTTTTTCTATTTTTTAGGATTGGCCGCATGTGCGCGGCCAGTTTTATTTTAACCGCAAAAAATGCAAAAGTCAAATTGCAACGGCTCTGCGCCTGTGGTAGAATGTTGGGGAAAAACAGCGACACACGGGAGGCGGCACCATGAGCGACGTCATCACCATCGGCATTGCCGGCGGCACCGGCAGCGGCAAGACCACCATCACGCGGCGCATTCTCGACGAATTTGGCGGCGATGTGAGCGTGCTGTACCACGACAACTATTATAAGCGGCATGACGACATTCCCTTCGCCGAGCGCAAAAAGCTCAACTACGACCACCCGAACGCGTTCGACACGCCGCTGCTCGTGCAGCACCTCGACGCGCTGCGCGCCGGGCAGGCCATCGAGTGCCCGACATATGACTACACGGTGCACAACCGCGCAGCCGAGACGATCACGGTCATGCCGGCCAAGGTCATCGTCGTCGAGGGCATCCTCATCTTTGCCGAGCCCGAGCTGCGCGACCGGCTGGACATCAAGCTCTTTGTGGACACGGACGCCGATGTGCGCATCCTGCGGCGCATCGTGCGCGACGTGCGCGACCGCGGCCGCGATCTGGAGTCGATCGTCACGCAGTATCTGACCACGGTCAAGCCCATGCACGAGATGTTCGTCGAGCCGTCGAAGCGCTACGCCGATATTATTATCCCCGAAGGCGGGCATAATCAGGTTGCACTCGATTTTGTCATGGAGCGTATCCGGGCCTATGTAAAGGAGCGGGATTAAATGGCCAAACTCTACTTTAAATACGGCGCCATGGGCTCGTCGAAGTCCGCGCAGGCGCTCATCACGCAGTTCAACTATGAGGAGCTGGGCATGACAGTCTGGCTCATCAAGCCGTCGGTCGACGACCGCGACGGGGCGAATATCATCCGCTCGCGCATCGGCCTGCAGCGCGAGGCGCAGGTCATCCATCCTGACGAAGATATCATCGCAACGTTTGCCCGCGCGGGCCACGCCGATGTCATCATCGCGGACGAGGCGCAGTTTTTCTCCCCGGAGCAGATCGACCAGCTGCGCCGCATCGTCGACGAGCAGAACATCCCCGTGCTGTGCTTCGGCCTGCGGACGGATTTTCTGACGCACTTTTTCCCCGGCGCGCGGCGGCTCATGGAGCTGGCCGATTCCATCACGGAGATCAAGACCGTGTGCGCCTGCGGCCGCAAGGCGACGGTCAACGCCCGCATCGACGGCAGCGGCCGCGTCATCACCGAAGGCGGGCAGATCCTCCTCGGCGGCAACGACAGCTACGTCGCCATGTGCCACAAGTGCTGGGTGGACAAGATCCGCGCGCAGAAGGAAGCGGAGGAAAAATGAACCACCGCGCCAGCCGCATCCTGACGGTCTGCGCTGCCGTGTGGCTGTTGGTCATCTGGGGCCACTCGTGCATGCCCGCCACGCAGAGCGGCGCCGAGAGCGGCACGCTGCTGACCGTGGTGCAGCGGCTCCTGCCGTGGATGACCGACCATGTGCTGCGCAAATGCGCGCACTTTGCCGAGTACGCCGTGCTCGGCGCGCTGACGGCGGCCGCGCTGCGCACGGGCGCGCATTTTTCGTGGCCGGCGGCGCTGCTGCCCGGCACGCTTGCCGCCCTGTGCGACGAGACGATCCAGCTCTTCGTCCCCGGCCGCAGCGGCCAGATCGCGGACGTCTGGCTCGACACGGCGGGCTACCTCACCGGCGCGCTGCTGACGCTGCTGATCTTCCGCCTGTGCCGGAAACGGCCCGAAGCCTGAGAAAACAAAAACCCCATGAGCCTGTGCAGTGTGCACAGACCCATGGGGTCATTTTTATGCCTTATGCCTTCACGCGGCAGACAAGCGCGCCGTTCTCGGCGTCCACGACGAGCGTGTCGCCGGCGTGCAGGTCGCCGGACAGGATGGTGCGGGCAATGAGCGTCTCGGCGTGGCTCTGCAGGTAGCGCTTGAGCGGACGCGCACCGTAGACCGGGTCATACCCGTTTTCGATGATGAGCGCCTTGGCGGCGTCGGTCATCTCGAGGTTCAGCGTGCGGTCGGCCAGGCGGCTGCGCAGGGCGGCGACGAGGTTGTCGATGATGTGCGACAGGTTGTCGCGCGTGAGCGGACGGAACATGAGGATCTCATCCAGACGGTTGAGGAACTCAGGCCGGAAGGCGCGGCGCAGCTCGCCCTGCACGCGCTCGCGCGCGTCCGCGGTGATCTCGCCGTCCGGGCCGATGCCGTCGAGCAGGTACTGGCTGCCGAGGTTCGACGTGAGGATGATGATCGTGTTCTTGAAGTCCACCGTGCGGCCCTGACTGTCCGTGATGCGGCCGTCGTCGAGGATCTGCAGCAGGATGTTGAACACATCCGGGTGCGCCTTTTCGACCTCATCGAACAGCACGACGGAGTACGGCTTGCGGCGCACGGCCTCGGTGAGCTGACCGCCCTCGTCGTAGCCGACGTATCCGGGAGGCGCACCGATGAGACGCGAGACGGAGAATTTCTCCATGTACTCGGTCATGTCGATGCGCACCATGCTGCGCTCATCGTCAAACAGGCTCTCGGCCAGCGCCTTGGCCAGCTCCGTCTTGCCGACGCCCGTGGGGCCGAGGAACAGGAACGAGCCGATCGGGCGGTTCGGGTCGCTGATGCCGGCGCGCGAGCGCTGGATGGCCTCGCAGACCTTCTCCACGGCCTCGTCCTGACCGATCAGGCGGCGGTGCAGCACTTCGTCAAGGTGCAGCAGCTTCTCGCGCTCGCCCTCCATGAGCTTTGCCACCGGGATGCCGGTCCACTTGGCGACGATGCCGGCAATCTCCTCCTCGGTCACGGTGTCGTGCACGAGGGAGTTGTCGCTCTTGCGGCGCTCGGCCGCGGCCTCGGCTTCCTTGAGCTTCTTCTCGAGGTTCGGCAGGTCGGAGTACTGCAGGCGCGCGGCCTTTTCGTACTCATAATTGCGCTGGGCCTCTTCGATCTCGGCGTGCAGGTGATCAATGTCCGCCTTGAGGGACTTGACCTCTTCGACGCTGTTCTTCTCAGCTTCCCAGCGGGCCTTCTGCTCGTTGAAGCGGTCCTTGAGCTCGGCAAGCTCCTGCGTGAGCTTTTCGAGCCGGTCGCGCGAGAGCTGGTCGTCCTCTTTCTTGAGGGCCATCTCCTCGATCTCCATCTGCATGATGCGGCGGCGCAGGTCGTCGAGTTCCGACGGCATGGAGTCGATCTCCGTGCGGATCATGGCGCAGGCCTCGTCGACGAGGTCAATGGCCTTGTCGGGCAGGAAGCGGTCGGTGATATAGCGGTTGGAGAGCGTGGCCGCGGCGACGAGCGCGTTGTCGTGGATGCGCACGCCGTGGTAGATCTCGTAGCGCTCTTTCAGGCCGCG
>ERZ827043.568-NODE-568-length-46192-cov-8.935843_pt1 | contig 46192 bp, 57 predicted proteins | sample MGYA00519923_ERZ827043 | MGnify/ENA primary metagenome ERZ827043 (study PRJEB31778, sample SAMEA3449251) | human gut metagenome | biome: human gut; feature: human-associated habitat; material: faeces | place: United Kingdom | collected 2010/2012 ... | reverse complement strand
AAGTCTACGAAACGCAGCGCTGCCGCGATGGCAGCAGCCATGTCACTTTCACTTGCCCTTTCCGCTTGCGGCGGCAGCTCTTCTGCTGTAGCATCCAGCACCGCAACCGCAGCATCTGATTCCACCGCTGTTTCCTCCGCCACTACCGCAGCAAAACCCGTTGCTGACCTGCCCGAAGGCCTGGAATGGATGACGCCGTTCGATGAGACTGTTACCCTGAATGTTTGCGTTGGCTGGGACGCCGACAGCAGCGTGAAAGACGGCACCACCCCCGAAACCAACGCTCTGGTCCAGTTGGCAAAAGACTACCTGAACATTGAACTGAACTTCCTGTGGATGGTTCCCAACGATCAGCTTTCCGAGCGTCTAGCTCTCCAGTTCAGCTCTGGCGAGCTTCCTGATATCGTCATGCTGGACAGCGAAAACTTCTATGAATTCCTGGATAGCGATTACCTGCGTGATCTGACCGACGCTTACAATAACGATGCAAGCGACGATGTGAAAAACATTCTGAACATGCTGGGCGAAGCCCCCATGCAGTATGCTTCCCGCGATGGCAAGCTGTATGGCATTCCCGCTGCACTGGACCCGACCGAAGGCGTTGCCGGTTTGTACTACCGTTCTGACTGGCTGGATGCCCTGGGGCTGAGCGAACCCACCAATGTGCAGGAAATGAACGATATGTTGGTCAAGTTTGCTGAGTACGGCCCCACCGTCAACGGTGGCAAGGATACCGCAGGCCTCGGCTCCACTTCCGGCGTGCTGAACACCAACTTTGCTCTGGCCGCTTACTTCCAGGCTTACGGTGCATACCCCAACAAGTGGATCATGCGCGATGGCGAACTCGTCAACGGTATCGTTCAGGACGAGATGGTCGATGCTCTGAACGGCCTGAAAGACCTGTATGACCGCGGTGCTCTGGCACCCGACTTTGCAACCTGGAACTCTGACCAGTTCACCGAGCGCGTTACCTCTGACCAGGTTGGCGCTACCTTTGGTACCTACTACATCCCCGCATGGCCGCTGAACCAGAACAAGGATGCCAACCCCGACGCCGACTGGAAAGAAATCAACCTGCCAAACCTGGGCGGCAATGCAAAGCCCGCTATGAACCAGGCTTCCATCCAATTCTTTAACGTTGTTACCAAGAACGCCCCCGAACACGCAGAAGAAGCTCTTGTCAAGCTGATCAACCTGGGCATGGCTGTCAACGAAAACTGCGCGACCGATAAGACCATCTTCAATGGTCTGGATAAAGCCGAGAACGGCGCATCCGTTTTCTATCTGCCGGTTTACATCTACTTCCCGGTACCTTGGGCAACCTACCGCCCCGAAATCTGGGCAGCTTATGAGGCAAAGGATCGCGATTCTCTGAAGGTTGAGTACGAGAAAGTCATGTACGACTATATGGATGACTGGCTGACCAACGGCAACAATTCTGAAAACCGCGGCACCTCCTGGGGCCAGTACAAGAGCCGCCTGGAAAAGGGCATGGGTATTGACATTGGCCTGACCGCACGCGAGACAGGTTTCTATGAGACCAACTACTTCTACGGCGGTGCAACCGCTACTGAGCAGCGCGCTTCCTCCACGCTGTCCGATACCGCAACTTCCTTCATCATTGAGTACATCATGGGCCAGAAGACCGAAGCTGATTGGGAAAGCTTTAAGCAGAGCTGGAACGACATGGGCGGCGCTGACTGGACCAAGGAAGTCAATGAGCAGTACAAGAGCATTGCTGGCTGATATATAAAGCAAAAGCTTTTGCGCTGAATTTCATGTAACGTTTCCTCTCTACACCATATCTTCCCCTTCACCCCGGCCGTTTCTCCTCCAAGGAACGGCCGGGAATTTTTTAGTTAGGAGTTAGGAGTTAGGAGGGAGGAGTTGGGGGAGCGCTTAATGAATTTTAATGAATTTTTAATGAATAGAGAATAAATAATAATTGTGGTGGACCGCGGCGCGCTGCGCCGCTCAGGAAATATTAGGTTTTGAAAATGTGTGGTAAACAACAAAATATCCTGTAGGGCGCGATGCCCTCATCGCGCCGGGGAGAAACGTTGAAATACACGGCGGACGCTGCAAACAAATGGAATTCGAACATAAAAAGGCAGCGCCCGGTGCAAATCTCGCACCGGACACTGCCTTACATTCAATTTCTAAGGCAATACCGCATAATTCTAAGTGCCGAAGCGGTGCTTAAGCCGTAAGGCGGGAATTGTGCGGTGTTGCCCTAATTACTCATTGCTAATTATCAATGCTTTTCCGCTCTTTTTTCCATTCCGCGCAAAAAATCTTTATAAATTCCGGGGTCGGAATCTGGAATAACGGTGGCATTGCAGGTTTTCTGATAGAATTCCACCGGGCCAACGCTGCCAATGATGGCATAGCCGTACCCGTATTCCCGCATGGCGGTCAGACAGCGCAGCAGCAGGGCAGTGCCCACACCGTGGCCCTGCTCACTGTCCAGCACACGGGTGGGACCGAAAAAGTCCGGCGCGGTGGCATCGTAACAGGCGTAACCCACGATCTCGCTGCCGCGGGTGGCGATCCAGCAGCCAATGGGCGTATGGGCAAAACTGACAGCGCATTCACCGGCAGCGCAGTCGCCAGAGTGGGTGCGCACCCAATCCAGCACGCGCTGGCGGTCCGGCGCCATGGCACGGCGGATCTCGACCCCAAACGCGTGGCTCCGCGCCAGGGCCGGGGCTTCATCAGGCAGGTCATACAGTTTAACAAGCATATCAGGCATGGGAAAACCTCCAATTTGGGTGTGTGGATATTAGTAGCAAGAAGTAAGTTAGGAGTTAGGAAGGAGGAGGTAGGAGTTGTCTCGGTTTGGATTGGAGAGGAAAGAATAGATCAATGGGACAGGTAACGATATCCATATCGAATGACTAATTCCTAACTATTTTCCGCCATAACCGCTGCCCCATCCGCGGCATCGCCAACGGGTTCGGGGAAGGTGAGGGTGGGGAACTGGGCAGTCAGGCGGGTGATAACAGCGGCACGCAGGGTTTCATTTTTTTGCAGCACACTGCCAAGCAGGGCCATACTGCCGGTCTGCAAACCAAGGGGCTGCATGGCGGCGGCAGCCATCTGGGTCAGTTCATCAGCGGCATGGGCAATAATGGCCTGCGCCGCGGCATCGCCCTGCTGCAAGGCAGGGTCCAGAAGGGGGGCCAGGGCGGCAATTTCCTTTTTGGTTGTGGTGGGGGCATAGGTGAAGCGGATAACCGGCTGCACGCCTGGCGCACCCAGGCGCTGGGCGACCAGCTCCGTCAGAGCTGTGGCGGGGGCACGGCCATCGGCAGCGCGCACCACGGCGCGCAGAATATCCCGTCCGAGTGCATAGGCACTGCCCTCGTCGTCGATCAGATGTCCCCAGCCGCCGCTGCGGGCTTCGCGGCCATCGGCCGTGCGGGCGTAACAGATGGAACCGGTGCCTGCAATCAGCACAGTGCCCACCGGCTGGCCCAAGGCACCGGCCAGCGCCGTGACCTGGTCGCCAACGATTTGCAGCGGGCCAGTGTAGCCGCCTGCGCGGATGATATCCTGAATAAAGTTGTAAGCATCCGGGTTGCTGATACCTGCGCTGCCGATGCAAAGCCCATCGCACCCGGCCAGCCCTTCCGGTTGGGCAGCTAGCCAGGCCAGCGTATCGGTCAGGGTTTTGGCGGCAGCGGTGCGGTCGCTGTTGCAGTTCAGGGGGCCAAACACAGCGCGGCTGTGGGCTGCGGAACCGCGGGTGCGCAGCTCCACGGCGGTTTTGGTTCCGCCGCCGTCAATGCCAACATAGTAGGGCATCATTGGGCCTCCTGTTCCGGCGTGGCAATGGGCAGGCGGCCTGTTGCGGCATGGCGGCCCAGCAGAACATCCGCCACGGCGGCAGTACTGCGGGCGGTGTATTCATACGCGGCAAGGGTGTAGACACTTTCCGGCAGGGGGAAGAGGTCATACGGGTTGCGCAGTGCCACTACAGTGACCGGTTTTCCGCTGTTCTGGGCCAGTGCTTTGACCATTTCCAGCTGCTGTGGATGCAGATGGCCGTTATAGGTGCCGATCACGATACTGGTGTAGCTTTCGGCGCGGCGCACCCACTCGTAAATTTCATCCTCGCTGGGATCAATGGGGGTGGTAAAGCCGTCCCCACCCAGCGCTTTAGCCATCATAACGGGGAAGCTTTGCTGCACATCGTCCACCACATTGCCCACAAGGCCGGTGCGGTAGACCTGGCAGCCCAGGCACAGTGGGTGCCCGCCCACGTTAGGGCGGCCTGCTTTGGGTACATGCACTTCGGTAATGGTGGCGCGCAGCAGCTTGTCATTCAGGGCGGCGGCCTGCTCCGCATCAAACGCGGCGGCGGGCACGGCGGCCAGCTTGGCCTTGGCGGCCAGAATGCGGTCAACACTTTCTTCCATCTCTTTGCGGTCCAGTTTGCCGGACTGCAAAGCTTCGGCGGCAGCCTTGGCGGCTTCGCCGGAAAGCAGGGTGGTGTGGGAAAGCAGCACCAGATCCACCCCGGCGTTCATGGCGGCCAGCACGCCGTTGACCGAACCAAAGAACTTCTGCACAGCCTGCATCTCCATGCAGTCGCTGGTGACAAGGCCGGTAAAGCTCATTTCGCCGCGCAGCAGGCCGGTGACGATGCGGCGGGACATGGTGGCGGGCACACCGCTGTCATCCAGCGCGGGGAACAGGATGTGCGCCGTCATGATGGCGGGTACGCCGTCGGCAATGGCAGCGCGGAAGGGGGCCAGCTCCATCCGTTCCAGTTCATCGCGGGGCTTGTCTACACAGGGCAGGGTGAGGTGGCTGTCCAGCGAAGTATCGCCGTGGCCGGGGAAATGTTTGGCCAGGCAGAGCACGCCGCCATCCTGCAGGCCGCGGATCATACCGGCGGCATACTTGGCCACGGTGGCGGGGGTATCGCCATAACTGCGCACCCCGATGATGGGGTTGGCAGGGTTGCAGTTGACATCCACGCTGGGGGCCAGGTTAAAGTTGACGCCCAGACTGCGCAGCTCTTCGCCGGTCAGCTTGCCGGCCAGATAGGTGGTTTCGGGGTCACCGGTGGCGGCCAGCGCCATGGAGCCTGGTACATTGATGCAGCTTTCCGGCAGGCGGGTCACAGCGCCGCCCTCTTGATCAATCATGATAAAAGCGTCGTGGCCGGTTTCGCTGCGGATGAGGGTTTGCAGGTCAGCGCACAGGGTCCGCAGCTGGTCCGCGCTGGCAATGTTTTCGCGGAAAAGGATGATGTTGCCGATCTTATATTCTTTGACCACCTGCACCAGCTCCGGTGTGAGGGCGGTTCCGGGAAAGCCAGTGACAAGGCGCTGGCCGATACGTTCAAGGTCTGTCATGTTTAGGCTCCTTCTGATTATGAGGGAAATTTTTAGTTAGGAGGGAGGAGTTAGAATTATGCGGTATTGCCTTTATTCTTTTTAATTGCCCATTGCTAATTCCTAATTCGTCCAGCACCAACCTTGTGATGCCGCAAAACTCCTAACTCCTAACTTATCATTCGTACATTCTCGCAAACGCTGCCCTTTCATCAAACGCTTTTGCCTCGTTCTCCCAGCGTTCCATCAGCGCGTCAAAGTCCGGCCAATCGTGGGCAAGTACATCGCTGCCGGTTAGGCGGTTGATGGGCAGCAGGGCTTTTTCGTCTTCGGGCTGGCGCAGGGCAAAATCGTTGGGGTATATCTCGCGGATGGCATACAGCAGGGCGGTGCCGGTGCGGATGGTGTCATACGCTTTGGTGTCGGTCAGGTGGATGTGTACGCCCTCGCAGCGCCTGCCTGCATGTTTGGAAGCACTGGGCGTAAAGTAAGCCGCGGTAAAAATTACGCCCGGCAGCTTTTTAGCGTTCATCCGGTCAGCCAATGCCGCACCGTTGATGAACGGTGCGCCGATCAATTCGAACGGGGCCGAGGTTCCGCGCCCTTCCGAAATGTTGGTGGCCTCGGTCAGGCAGGTGCCGGGGTAGAGCAGCGCGGTTTCAAAGTTGGGAATGGCCGGGCTGGGCATCATCCAGTACAGCCCTGTTTCGGGAAAGAGCATCTCCCGTTTCCAGCCCAGCACCGGCAGCACATGCAGCTGGCAGCCAATGTGCTGTTCCTCGTTGGCAAGGCGGGCAAATTCACCGGGGGTCAGGCCGTACCGGGTTGTAAGGGGATAGGCCCCCACAAAGCTTTCAAAACCGGGCTGCAGCAAACCGCCCTCCACCTTGCCGCCCAGGGGATTGATGCGGTCCAGCACTACCAGTTCTTTGCCCGCGGCGGCGCAGTCCCGCATCACATACAGCAGGGTGGAAATGTAAGTATAAAACCGCGCGCCGATATCCTGGATATCATAGATCACGGTATCTACCAGGTCCAGCATCTCCGGCGTCATGTGCTGGGAATCCTTGCGGTACAGGCTGTACACCGGCAGTCTGGTGGCGGGATCGGTGTAGGTTTCCACGGTAGCACCGGCGTCATGGTCGCCGCGTACGCCGTGCTCCGGGCCGAACAGCGCTGTCAGCGGGAACTGCGCGTGGATGGCATCAATGCCGGATGTCAGCATCCGAGTTACGCCGGATGTCGAGGTGATCAGGCCGAGCCGCCGCCCTTTCAGCCAGGGCGCGGCGTCAGCCAGGTGGTCAAGACCATTCAGAACCATGGGGAAACCTCCTGTTGCGGTAAACGCTGTGAAATTTTATATCAGAAAAGCTTACCAAATTGCACGATGCAAAGAATAAACGAGAGAAAAAGATTTTTTGCCCCGCGATATGGCAAAATAATGACTTGATATGTTCATTATATTCGCGTTATAATAAAAAGAAAAGGGGACTTTAGAAATTTTGTTTCAAAAAAAGTTGAGGGTATTTTTGTACAAAATTTCTAAGGCAATACCGCATAATTCTAAGTGCCGATACGGCGAGCGAGGTGCGGCAGATGCTAAGCCAAAAGCGCAGATAATACTGGATGCTGCAAAGGTGAGCGCCGCCAGTGGCGGAAACAGCGAACCGAAGCAGGGGCAGCGGTCGCAGAGTGCGAGGGGCTTTTGCCCCCGAAGCACGATGCGGGTACCGCAACCCGACATTATCGAGCATTTTGGCAACGCAGATGCCGTGCCGCAGCCGCCGAAGCGGTGCTTAAGCCGTAAGGCGGGAATTGTGCGGTGTTGCCCTAAGGTTTTGCAGTACCCCTCTGAACGAAAGGGTGGAGCATGACAATGTTGTGCAAAGATGCAGAGGCAAAAAAACTGGCAATCGGCCTGATGAGCGGTACTTCGGCTGATGGCATTGACGCTGTGCTGGTGGAAATCAGCGGGTGCAGCACCAACACCCATGTGCGCCAGATGGCGTTTGTCACGCTGCCGTTCACCGATGCTGTGCGCAGCCGCATTTTACAGGTGGCGGCAGGGAACTTTGGCGGCAGCGAGGAACTTTGCCTAATGAACTTTTTGCTGGGCAAGCTCAGCGCAGACGCCTGCCTGGCAGTCTGCGCACAGGCAGGCGTGGACCCGCGGGATGTTGCCTTTGTGGGTAGCCATGGGCAGACGGTGTTCCATGCCCCGGTGGAGCAGGACTACCTGGGCTACAAAGTGCGCGGCACCCTGCAAATCGGCGAAGCTTCAATGATCGTGGAAGCGCTGGGCTGCCCCGTGGTGAGCGATTTCCGCGTACGGGATATGGCTGCAGGCGGCCTTGGTGCGCCGCTGGTGCCGTATACCGAGTATCTGCTTTACCAGGACCCGCAGCGCAATGTGGCATTGCAGAACATTGGCGGTATTGGCAACATCACGCTTTTGCCCCGCGGTGCGGGCTTGAACGGTGTGCTGGCCTTTGATACCGGGCCGGGCAACATGGTGATCGATGCCCTTGCCGCCCGCATGACGAACGGAAAAGCCCGCTATGATGACGGCGGCAAAATGGCTGCTGCCGCTCAGGTCAACCCCGCCCTGTTAGCCTGGATGATGCAGGACGAATACCTGAAGCGCACCCCGCCCAAAACTACCGGCCGCGAAATGTACGGTGATGCCTATGTGGAACAGCTGCTGAAGAAAGCCAACGAGCTGGATGTGCCGCTGGGGGATGTGCTGGCCACCGCCACCCGCTTTACGGCGGAGTGCATCAGCGCGGGCGTGCGGGATTACTGCCCCGTCAAGCCGGACCGGATGATTGTGGGCGGGGGCGGCAGCATGAACCCCACGCTGCTGGCCCATATTGCCGACTGTCTGCCCGGCTGCGAGGTGATGACCAACGAGCAGCTTGGTTTGGACAGCAACGCGAAGGAGGCCGTGGCCTTTGCCGTGCTGGCGAACGAAGCCATGTACGGCCAGCCCAACAACGCCCCCGGAGCAACCGGTGCTGCACACCCCGTTGTGATGGGTAAAATCAGCCAATAACCGGAAAGGGGGACCATCCATGACCAGCATCGAAATCCGTGTGCGGGACTTGTATGATGATTTGAATGATTCCGAAAAAAAGGCAGCGTCCTTCTTTTTAAGCCATGTGGACAGCGTGTTTGTGCTGCCCATTGCCAAGCTGGCCAAACAAGCCGATACCACTCAGGTGGCCTGGGTGCGGCTGTGCAAGCACATCGGCTTTGACGGCTTGAAGGATATGAAAAAAGCCCTGTTCAACGAGCTGAACGAGACCAACGCTCCCACTGCCCAGCGGGAGAGCAGCGGATTCTTTACTGATATCCGGGACTATAACACCATCACTGAGATGGCGGACGCGGTGAAAACCAGCAGCATCTGCGCTATTGAGGACACAATGAAACTGCTGGATCCCGCCATTGTGGAGCGTGCCGCGGGGAAAATCATCCAGGCGGACAGTGTGCGGCTGTTCGGAGTGAATGCATCGTCGCTGGTAGCGCAGGACCTGTATTATAAGTTGATCCGCATTGGCAAGTCCGCCTGTTATGCGCAGGATCTGCACATTCAGCTTACTTATGCTGCAACTATGGGGCCAAAGGATGTGGGCATTTTTGTATCCAACTCCGGTACCACCCGCGAGGTGATGGAGTGCCTGCACCTGGCCGCCGCCCGGGGAGGCACCACCATTGCGCTGACCCGGTTCGACAACAGCCCCCTGGCCCAGGCTGCGGACCTGTGTTTGTACACATCATCGCCGGAAATCAGCCACCGCAGCGGTGCAATGAGCAGCCGCATTGCCCAGATGTGCATGGTGGATGTTCTGTTCACCGCTGTTGCCCGCCGCAACTACCGCAAAGTGGAAACCGCCCTGGAAAACAGTTATAAGAGCTGTATGACGCACAGGGTGGAAGCGGAAAACTAAGTTAGGGGCTTTTTCAATTAGGAATTAGCAATGAGAAATTAGGAATTGGAAATAGAGCAGGGCCCGGTGCGGAAATGGCACCGAGCCCTGCTTTTTGAGTGAATAATGTAAAAAATAAAGAATAATGTTGGTGGGCCGTGGTGCGGTGTGTCACTCAGAAAATATTGGGTTTGCTGTATTAAAAAAATATGTAAGAAGCAAGGAGATGCTCTGCAGGTAATGTTGACCACTGCGCCGGGGTGCTGCGCCAGGTAGGTAGAAACCAGTTTGTCCAGCACCAGAGCGCGGGCAATCACGCCGTTGTGCATGGCGGCATCCTTGCTGGAAAAGTCAAAGTTATAGTCCAGTTGCTGCACCAGCCGCACGGCGGTGTCATCGTGGATTGCGCCGTGGATCTGGCTTTCCTTGGCGCGGGCATACAGGGGTTGCGGCATGGGTTCCGGCATACCGGACAGGGTGATTTTTTCCATTTATGATATGAGTTAGAGCATATTAGCTTAAAGGTTGATAAAACGCCCCTTTGCAGGCGGCGGGACTTCTTACAAAAGCGTTATACCATAAAGGAAAGAAGGAGAAAAGTAAACGTTAAAAGAGAATGTTTCTTCATGATTCTTTATAATTGTGCCTTGCTCCGCTTCAAATGGCGGCTTCCTCATTCCTAATGAAAATATATTTCCATTCGCCCGGCCATATGATATAATGTTCCCGTTTAAAAACAAGGATAAGGGGAGAAAGTTATAAAACAATGAAAGACGAGAAAAAACGCACTCCGGCACAACGGACCTGACAACGGGGCGGCCGCGGGTAGCTGTCCATAAAACAGGTTTCACGAAACAAATAATATGGCAGTTGCCAGACAAGGGTTGCTGACAAAAAGGGGTATGTGCCGTTAAGACACATGCCCCTTTGCTTTTTTTGCTGTTTTAAAGGTTGATTATGGTTGATTTTTTTGCCGTCACGCGTTTTTCGGAGGGCGCTTGATGGGATTTGCCGCCCTACTTGAAAAGCGGGCTGAAACAGTCGCTTTGCCAAAGGAAAGTGAGAGCTATATATTATCCAGAGGATACTGCAAGGAAGATTAGTTCTGATTCATTCCGAATGGTTCATAGGTCAGCAGCTTTTTCTTCCAGAGAGTCTCTGCATCAATGATTTGATTGTCTGGAAGTGCCTTGGAAAAAACCTGCAACACTGAAAACTGCAAATCGTGGCAACTATGATTTACAGACTTCAAGTGGCTGATCATTCCCTTGTTGTTTCCGTGACCGCCCGTAGCGACGTAGACAGACCAACGCCCCAGCAGGCCGTCATAGCCATAGGTCGAGCCGACATATCTATCTCCAGTCTTGGAGTCCACAATCAGATAGACCACAGCCATGGCCGCCTGCCACAGCTCATAGTCCGTATCGTTTTCGACAACTTCTTTTAGTTCATCGAAAGATAGAATAAGATTTTCAAATCCCACAAAAGGCTTCTGGTTCTTTGACTCAATTGCCACGATGGGTTTTTCGGTGGTAGCTTTTTGATGCCACATCCGAGCTGACCCGCCCCAGTCAATCACCAGCTTCCCCTCGTACTCTTTCAGCAAATCCACATATTGCAAATCAAAAAACGCCATTTCGCCACGGTATTCCATGGCTTCACAGTCAGGTAATCCGGCAGGGCATACATCCGGTGTATCAGGCACAGAACCATTGATACGATAACAAGAGTGCAGTCTCGCGTATGTACCGCCATCGCTGATGAATGTGATTCAGTAGGAATATCCTTTGCTGAACCCGTCTTTTTGGTGCTGTGTATATTCATGCGCCATACCGGCTTTATAACATTCTCTGAAACGTTCGTCAGATAATGCATGCCGGATCAGCTTTACCCGCTTCGGGTCAAGCCCTACATTTTTAAGCACATCGGAAAAGTTCAAAATCGCCATGGAAGCCCCTCCTTATTTTGTTCTCTATTTCAAATTCTACCACAGATTTTTTCGTTGTAAAGCGCACTTTCCCACTTACGCAGAATCTCCGCCAGCTCCGGCGGCAGACGTTTGCGGCACTCGTGCCGCAGTTCCTCTGGCACGCCGTAGAATGCCTCAGCGATGCTGCCGGTGATGGCGGCGAGGGTGTCGCTGTCACCGCCGAGAGACACCGCCGTGCGGAGAGCATCCTCAAAATCTGTGCTTTCCAGAAACGCAGTGATAGCCTGCGGCACGGTTTCCTGGCAGCTCTCTACATGATGGTAGGTGGGACGAATTTCGTCGCAGGTTCGGCTGAGGTCGTAGCCGAATTTGCGCTCCACATGTGCTTTGATCTCCGCCTTACCGTGACCGGTGCGGGCAAGGAAAATCGCCGCAGCGACAGCCTGCGCGCCCTTGATGCCCTCCGGGTGGTCGTGGGTCACCTGGGCGGTGAGCCGCGCCAGACGCAGCGTTTCCGCCATATCTGTTGCCAGCCATGCGGCGGGAGACACCCGCATGGCACTGCCGTTGCCGTAGCTTTGGTAGGGCTGCGGGTCATCCTCATAGAGCCAGCCGCCAAAATGGGTGCCATAGCCCCGGTCGGGGTAGGCGCGGCCCAGTTGCTGCATCTCCCGCACCAGTGCCGCTTTGATGGCGGTATCGTCTTGCCCACGGCTGCTGAGCAGCGCCTTCGCCACCGCCAGCGTCATCACCGTGTCGTCGGTAAAGTCGGAACGGCGGCTGAACAGGGGGAAATCCTTCGCCTTATAGTTGTTGCAGTCGAACTCGTAGGGGCTGCCCACGATGTCGCCCAAAATCGCTCCGTACATACGCTTACCTCCCTCTTTTCTGCACGTCCTCGTCGATGCGGCGCTTCCAGTCGGCGCTGAGCGGTCGGGCGGCGCGGACACTGCACACCGCCTCGCTGATGACCTCATAGTTCAGCGCCGTGCCCGCCTCGTCGCACTTGTAGTTCACTGCACGATCAGCGCCAATGCCGAAGCATGCCGCCTCCTTGGCTGCGTCGATATTTGCGCCGAGGAACAAAAACTCCCAGCCGTACTTCTCCTTCTGCCGTTCAATCATGCGGCGCACACGCTCGTAATCGTAGCGGCGGCTGGCGTTTTCGTAGCCGTCGGTGGTGATAATGAACATCGTCTTTTCCGGCACATCCTCCCGACGGGCGTATTTGTGGATGTTTCCGATGTGGTGGATGGCGCCGCCCACGGCATCCAGCAACGCCGTGCAGCCGCAGGTGAAATACTCCTTTTCCGTCAGGGGCGGCACCTCGCTCAGCGGCAGGCGGTCATGGATGACCGTGCTGTCGTTGGCGAAAAGCACCGTGGAGACCAGCGCCTCGCCTGCCTCCTTCTTTTGCTGTACGAGCATGGAGTTGAAGCCGCCGATGGTGTCCGATTCCAGCCCGGACATAGAACCGCTGCGATCCAAAATAAAAACCAATTCCGTCATAAAAAAGCCCTCCTTCGTTTGATTACGCTCCCATTGTAGCGCATCCGAAGGAGGGTTTGGTCGCCTGTGGAGCGACATTTATGTTACATTTTTACAGCTTTACAGTTTCCCCAGCCGCTCCAACCGGGACTCGATCGCGCCGGAGGTACGGCCAAAGTGCGTACAGAGGTCTTTCTTTTTCATACCGCCATCGAACAAGCGACATAGCTCATCGTCCAGTTCCTCCGTCCAAGGTTTTCCATTGTTTTCGGGCAGCGGTTTTTTCCGTCTGCGGGATAGTTCCTCCACGGCGCAGTGCAGCGCCCGCACGATCTCTCCTTTGTTGCACACGTGGTCATCCGGCAACACCTCCCCCGTCAAGGGGTCAACGCCGTCCGCCAAAACCGTCAGCAGTTCTTTTGCCCGTTGCACATCCATGATGTTTCACCTCTTCTTTATTTTTTTAGACGGCTCTCCCACTCGGCTTCTTTGAAGCCGACCAGCACGAAGTCATTGCCCACCAGCAGCGCGCGCCTGACCAGCATCCCGTCTGCTGCAAGGAGCTTCAGCATCTCGTCCTCGTTCATGGTGGGGAGCTTATCCTTCAACGCCATGGATTTATAGAGGAGGCCACTTGTGTTGAAGAATTTCTTGAGCGGCAGCCCGCTGCGCCGATGCCACGCAGACAGCTCCTCATAAGTGGGATTTTCCATTTTGATGTCTCGGAATGTATAAGAAATGCCGTTCTCGTCCAGCCACTTCTGCGCCTTCTGGCAGGTGGTGCATTTGGGGTAGCAGATAAAAGTCATGGTGTTACGCTCCTGTTCTATTCAATAATTTCATCACTTTGAGGATTCACCGGCTCATGCTCAAAATATTCCAACCAATCTTCGTAGCTGAGGCCCTCAATGCTGCAAATTACAACACAGCTCCAGCGGTCCTTAAGACTTTTCCCGTCAAATATTGGTGCATTGACCATCTCCTCCGCAGTTTTAAAATCGCACCCACCCATAATATCACAATAACCTACCCAGTACGGTCTGTCAAACTGCGGCAGGTATCCCAGATAATGCTCTTTCTCGTTGGTATCATCACTGAAATAAAAGCAAGTCTCGTCAATATTTACGCCGACAGTCAATTGGCGAAAAAAGAAATCCCAATCCATTTGATTATTCATTATTTTCACGCTCCCAACAAGCTCTGATCGAACGCGAACAGCGCCTCGTTGATCTTGAAAATGTCATAGTCCCGCTGCATGATGAAATACTCGATGATGACATCAAACTTGCTGCTGGGGCTGAGGGCGTAGCCCGCCCGGGCGATGAGGTCGCGGGTCTCCGGCAGGCTCAGCTCCAGCGCGATGGCGAAGGCCACCGCCGTGGGCTTGGAGGGCTTGTAGTCCGGGTTGTTGCGGATTTTCGAGAACAGCTTGCGGTCTACGTTGGCCTTCTTGTAGACCTCAGCGTCCTTTTTTCCGCTGCGGTCGATGAGCTTCAACAGCGTCTCCGAAAATCCGGCGTCCAGATGCGCAAGCGCCTCGTCCAGCCCGCCCACCGCCATGGGCGCGTCCTCGTAGGCGGTCAGCATCCGGCTTTCAACGACGCCCATCCGGCGCATCCGCTCCCGGTGGGAGTCGGTGTGGGCATCCACATAGTGGTCGTCGATGTAGGCGGCGATGTCCGCGAAAAGCTTATTGCCGATCTGGTACGCCGCGCGGTCGAAAATGACGATGTACACCGTCATGTCGTTCTCTGCGAGGAATTCACTGATGGTGTCCACCGCCACCCGGAGCGCCTGATCCTTGGGGTAGCCGAAAACGCCGGAGGAGATCAGCGGAAATGCCACCGTCTCGCAGCCGTGCTTCTTCGCCAGCGCAAGGCTGGTGCGATAGCAGGAGGCGAGTTGTTCCCGCTCACCGCGCTTACCGCCGTTCCACACTGGTCCAACGGTGTGGATGATGTAGCGGCACGGCAGGCGGTATGCGCCCGTGATCTTTGCCTCGCCAAGCCGGCAGCCGCCCAGCTTTCGGCACTCGGCCAGAAGCTCCGCTCCCGCCGCACGGTGGATGCAGCCGTCCACGCCGCCACCGCCCAGCAGAGTCTCGTTTGCCGCATTGACAATGGCGTCCACGGGCATCTTTGTTATATCGTTGCGAACGATGATAAGGGGCATAGTCTCACCGCCTGAATATTTTTAATGTTCTGATGAATTATTATAAAATATTTTGGCTTATTTTTCAACTGCGGCATTTCTTTGAACGCGTTTTTCCCGAAAATACACCTATTCACTATTCACTCTTACTTATTACTTGAAAAAAGCCTGCCGCTTTTGCGACAGGCTTTTTCTTGGTGCTCCAGCGGAGATTCGAACTCCGGACACCCTGCTTAAAAGGCATAGTCTCGTTGTTGAAAAGCATTGCATTTTCAAGCATTTTTTGTTGTTTGGTTTTATTTAGCTTGATTTTTAGCTTCAGGCATATGTACTTGAAATACTCCCCTACACTTTGTACGGCTCAAGCGACTCTTTTTTTGCGCTATTCTTATAGGGATTTCCACAGCTTCTCTTTCCATCAATGTGCTCAAACAATTCTTCTTTTATTGGAGCATCAAGAGGATCTAATACAAAATCTATTCCCTCTCGTCGTGCAAGCTTTGCTGCCGGAACAAAATCGCTGTCACCGGCAATAAGGATTATCTGCTCAACCTGCTTTTTATAGGCCAGAGATGCGATATCGACGCCAATTTTCATGTCGACACCCTTTTGCTTTATATCTGGCTCAAAATCGGCTGTAGTTAGTTCTGACAGCTGAATAGACCCTGAGCAAAGTTTCTTTAAGGATTGGTATTTCAGCGTAAACGAAGAATTGTTTTCATCTATAATTCCAAGTCGCAATGCCACCTTCCGTCGCTTCTTAAGCTCGTCAAGAAATTCATTCATCCATCGATATTGTTCCGTTTTACTAAAATCAATTGTCGCACCTGTAAGTGGATGGTACATCTGTTTTTTAATAGGAGGGCAATCATAGTAGAAAATTCGATACAGTTCATGATATTGCGTATGTTCTGAAAGATGCCTCTTGCAATACGAAAATAACGCCTTAGCCGTTTCCTCAGGGGAGTATTCACCCCATAAGTGCCGAGCCCTCTTTCTAAAGAAGCCGCCGTCAACCAATATCGCCGTTTTTGACATACATATATCCTCCTGTTAAAAGATAAAGCGAAAGCCCTTGGATTCGACAACTCCTTATAGTGGAGGGCCTACTTTCCAAGGGCTGATAAAAATCACAACGGACAATAATAATTGTTGTTGTGCTACAATAATATGCCCGTTAAAGCTATTTGTCAACCCTGAAAAGCATCCAAATTGTTAATTTTCATGTACATTCTTATTATGAGTTTACTGCAAAATGGCATGCTAATCAATATTAAACACTAAATTGTAACAAAATTGTGTGAATTTTTTTCATATTATGTACTCATATGCTTTTTGAAAGCATTTTCTATATCATGTCCCAAACGCCCTAGAAACAAACTGCATTATATCCTCCGGCTTATTGTCCATTAGATGCGTGTAGATGTTCAGTGTAAGCTGCACGGTGGCATGGCCGGCAAGGTACTGCACCGTCTTGATGGGCGTACCTGCGAGTATCAGCTCCGTGATATATGTATGCCGGAGCTGGTGCGGCGTCACATGGAAGTCGAGGGATATATAGATCTCATGGTTACGGATCTTATCGCCGAGCTTCAGCTCGGTCACGACCTCTTTGCCATCTACGGTTTGCTTCACCGTGCGGCAGCTTCGGACACGGATCACATCCCATAGCCGTCTGAAGGACGCAGCACTCATGGCATCGCCCTCACTGTTGGCGATGACGAAGCTCCCCTTCGTGCGGCTGCGCTCCTCTGCCAGGCACTCAACGAGTAATGCCGGAACGGGTACATTTCGGCTTGCTGCACCGCTCTTAAGTTTTTCGGAGACGATCGCACTATTCTTCCCGTCCCATTTTACGGCACGCTTGACTATGATGTGCGGGGCATCGCCATCAATCTTGACGCAGTCCCATTGGAGTCCCAGTGCCTCCTCCCTGCGCAGCCCGGCATACAGGCACAGCAGCACAAACGGATACGCCTTAGTCCCCTTAACAGCAGCAACGAGCCGTTGCTGCTGTTCTCTTGTCAGCGGCACTTTCTCGGCGGCCGGTTTACCTCCCGCCTTTAGTTCCTCGCAAGGGTTTTTGTCAATTAGGTTGTTTCGCTCCGCTGACTTAAAGATCCGCTTAAGAGTTACGACAATTTTCTTCTGCGCCGACGAGGACATGCCTGCAGATCTGAACATTATCTCTTTTATATCGTCATAGCTGACATCACGAATGAGCTTTGCCCCGATGACCGGGCAAATGTGATTATTGATCGCATTGCTGTAATCGTCTTTTCGCTTTTGACCGACCTCGGTGGTGTTCAGTCTGTACCACTTTGCAGCGTACTCATAAACATATGGCTGCCCATCGGCTGCCACCTGCTGCGCCCATGTGCTCCGGCGCTCCTCAATTTTGGCACGCACCTCAGCCTTGGTTTTGCCGTACACGGACATCCACTTGCCCGTGTACTCATTCTTTATCTGCTTACGATATAGCTTAGTCTCCGGGTTATACGAAAACTCCGGCGCATTTCGTTTTGCCATGTGAATTACCTCTTATAAATCCGTTGACCGCCGAAAAACGGTGTGTTAATATAAAAGGGTAGACTACTCCCTTGTTCCTATGGTGGTTTTCTACACGACCGTTTCCGTCTCGCACACGGAAGCGGTCTTTTTATTTTGTCGTAGTTTTTACTGCTTGCTCAGTTCCTCAAGCTCTTTCTCAAATTTCTCAAGTGAAGAATTTGCACACAACTTACAGCTTTGGCCGCCATTAAGATTCTCACAGCCGTTAAAGCTCAAGGTATCATTAAAAATGTTGATATACACCGTCTCCTTTTTGTTGAATCCTCTGCGGTCGTCCTTGCAAATTACTTCGAGTGGAATTTGTTTTAATCCTTCTATCATTGACAAAACTCCTTGTCTCATCGATTGATTTTCTATTTGTGCCCGAATCGGGCACATTTTTTATTGTCTCGCAAATTGGGCTTTGCAGGCCGTGTATAGGCGCTGGGTCGCCTCGACATCGCTCATTGCTCGGTGCTCCTGTTCGTGATCCAGAAGCCCCAGTTCGTCTATCAGCGTGCTCAGCTTGTGGTTTGGCATGTCTGGGAAGGCGTTCCGAGCCAAAACCAGTGTATCTATGTACAGCATTCCCTTGCTTACACCGGCACGCTTAAACGCATTTGCAATGAACTTGATATCAAAATTTGCGTTATGCGCAACGAGCGGCAGATTATCGATAAACTCCGACAGCTCCGGCGCAACGGTATCCATGTCAGGAGCGCCCGCTACATCGGCGTTTTTTATTCCGGTGAGCTTAGTCACATTTGACGGAATGCGTCTGCCGGGATTGATCAGCGAGTGAAAGCTGTCGACTATTCTGTCGTTCTCACACTTGACTGCTGCGACTTCGATTATTCTGTCGTCGTCCGGGCTCAGGCCGGTCGTCTCGACATCGATGACAATATACTTCGCTGCTGAGATTTTCATCTTTTCGTCCGCAGGACGGTAGCCCACACGGGCGGGTGCTTGCGTCTGAGGTGTCTTTGTCTGTTTCGCTACCTTTGCCGGTTTGGACGCATTCTGCTTTGAGTTGCTTGCCTTTGCTTCCCAATTAGGATTCAGAATACCGTAAAACATGCACATCGCCCCTAAACATCCGAGAAGGACAATCAATACGCCCAAGAAAGGCAAATCAGCAAAACATAAAGCCACGCCAACAAGTGCAAAAACAATATAGACTATAAGACCCTTTATGTAAAAAGGTCTATCCCTTTTTTGTCCTTTTCCCTGCCCCTCATTTTGTTTACTATCCTTCATTGCCCAACTATCCCCTCGCTTAAACTTCACAGCTTTGCACGGAGCTCGACGACACGACCGAGGATCTGTACAGGGAGCTGTTCTATTTCTTCGTTCGTGTAAAACATGGGGTCGTATGCCGGATTGCTCGATATGAGCGTCACGCCATGCGGTCCTTTTTTAATTTTCTTAACTGTGCCCTCGTCGCCGTTCACCAAGACGACTGCAACCTCTCCGTCACGCACATCCGGCTGCTTGCGAACTATAACGGTATCGCCGTCCGAGATCTTCGGCTCCATGCTGCGGCCTTTGATCACAAGCCCGAAGTATTCGCCGTCGGCAGCTGCCGTTGCGCTGATATCTTCCCAATCTATGATCTCCTCAATTGCATCAATAGGTATACCTGCCGCAACTCTGCCGAGGACGGGGATCCTTATGTATCCGTCCCTTGTGCTGACTGTCGAGTTACCCAAAAGATAATCAACGGATACTTGTAGTATGTTCGCCAGCAGCGATAGCGTATCCGGATTTGGGGTAGCCGTGCCGAGTTCATATTTTGCATATGCAGGCTGAGAAATAAAAATTTTCTTTGCAATTTCATTTTGAGATAGGCCTGCTTTTATTCGCAAAGCCCTCAGTCTTTCGTTAAACATATCATCACCTGCGGCAATTATATAACCTACGGCTATAAAAATAAATAAGAAAATTACAAAAAGTTCTTGACAATAACTAAAAGCAATAGTATCATTCAGAATATAACCTTAAGTTATTGGTTTTGAGAGGAGGTGTGACCTTGAGAGGACTATTGACTATGCGAAAGGCCGCAGGGATTACTCAAGCTGAGCTTGCCGCAGCTCTGGGTGTATCACAGACTGTTGTGTCGGATTGGGAAAGCTCCAAGAAGTATCCCTCCGCAGATAAGCTGCCGTTAATCGCAAAGACGCTCAACTGCACCATTGACGAACTGTACACCGGTCAGTCGGCGTAGCTCCCTTGGATCCCTCCGCAGTTTTGATTTTATACCAGAAAGGTTGGTAATACCATGCAGGACAAATACACAAATATTTATAAAATCGCAAGGAACACTGCCGGCAAGACGCAGGAGCGCTTTGCGGAAATGCTCGGGCTGAGTGTTGAGAGTATCAAGCTTTACGAGAACGGTCAGAACATGCCCTCGGACGATGTAGTCATTCGCATGTGCGAGGTCAGCGGCCTGCACATTCTCGGCTACTGGCATCTGAGCCAAAAGAGCCGTGTTGCGGCCGGCATTCTTCCCGAGGTATGCGAGTGCTCGCTTCCTCAGGCGGTGATACAGCTCATCTGCCGCATAAGGGATTTTGCGGACAAGCACCGCACTGACCACTTGCTCGACATCGCCGCTGACGGCAGGATCGACGAGAATGAGCGAGAGCTGTTCGACCAGATAATCGATGAGCTGCAGGGCATAGTTCAGGCAGCAATGACGCTTAAATACGCAAAGGGAGGCTCGATGTATGATCAACGATAAAATGCTCAGCAAGAACGATGTGTGCGAGATATTAAATATCTCACAGGCAACGCTTGATCGAATCGTGCTGGACGGCATGCTCCCGGTCTACCGGGTGCGTGGTCAATGCCGTTTTCGCCGCTGCGATGTGAACAAATATCTCGACGCATGCCGTGAGGAACATCGCCCCGTCAGTTTCAAGCTACCGAAAGTCTGCCGCCGCCCGATAGCGGCACAGGAGAAGCTGCCACCGGTCTATGTCCCAGGCATGAAGGTGGTCTGATCATAAAAACGGGCATAAAAAAGCCCCTGCCGACGCAAGCACCGACAAGGGCATGTGGTTATTACCACGAGAACATGTTTATTATACAGCATTCCCGCAAAAATTGCAAGAGGGAGGGTGTGTAAATGAGTGAAGTCGTCCGAGTAGAGAAAAGCTCGAACTACACGGTCATGAGTAATGCGCACCTGCGTGACGACCGGTTGAGTTTGAAGGCGATCGGGCTTCTGTCGAAGATTCTCAGCCTGCCCGAGGACTGGGACTACACCATAGCCGGACTTACGCACATCTGTTGCGAGGGCAAGGCCGCAGTCGCTACGGCGATACGAGAGCTTGAAGCGGCCGGTTACATAGAGCGCCGGCAGCTGCGCACGCCCGACGGATCCTTCGGCGGCAATGAGTATGTCGTCCACGAAGCGCCGATAGACGCAAATTCACCGTTAACCGATTTTCGGTTAGCGGGTAATCGGTTGACGGAAAACCCGTCGACGGATAATCCGTCAGCGGGAAATCGACCGCAATTAAATACAGATATACCAAGTACGGATATATATTATCCCCCTATAGTCCCCCAACGAAGGCGAAAACGGGAAACGAAAAAGCAGCCGGACTGGAAGCCGGAGCGCTTCGCCGCATTCTGGGAGGTGTATCCCAGAGGAGAGTCAAAGCAGGCAGCAATTGCAGCATGGGACAAACTCAAGCCCGACGACGAGCTTCTTGCCGTCATGGGAAGAGCGCTCAAACGGCAGCTCCGAAGCGAGGAATGGCAGCGCAATATCGGTATCCCGTATGCATCCACATGGATAAACAAGCGCCGCTGGGAGGACGAGCCCCGTGTGCCGTTACCGCACCAAGTCGACACCGGCGGATGGGCGCCTGACCCGGAGGTGCTGTGATGAACGAATCGGACAATGCCCTGCGCATCGAGGCGACGGTCATCGGCACGCTTTTGCAGGACAGCAGCCGGATCGGTGAGGTAGTTGCCGAGCTAAGCCCTTCGGACTTCGGTCAGAACATGACCCGCACGATCTATGAGGTCATCTGCAATCTGCACTTTGCCGGTGCGCCCATAAACGCAGTCACGGTGCTGCACGAGCTGGGCGACGAGTGGGAGGCGGCCATTGCTGAAATGTGCAAATATACGACGGCCGATGTCGTGTACTACGCAAACATGGTCAAGGAAGAAAACCGCCTGCACAGCATCCGTGCCGCTGCAATGGGCGTGTCCTCCGCCGCAAATATATCCGATGCCGCAAAAGGCATCGACCGCCTTAATTCCTTGGTGATGACCCGCCGCAGTGCTGAGGTGGTCTCCAGCTCCGACGCCGCTCGGGATTTCCTCTCTACGCCGGAAAAGGCGGAGTATCTGCCGTGGGGCTTTAAGGAACTCGACGAATATGTCGACTGCGAGCTCGGCGACTTCGTCGTCATCGGCGGCTACCCGTCGGCGGGCAAGACACTGCTGTCTATCCAGTTTGCACTTGAAATGGCAAAGCGCTACCGTGTCGGCTACTTCTCGCTTGAGACGAGTCCGAAGAAGTTGACTAACCGCATAATGTCGCACCTATCTGCCGTGTCTCTGTCCAGCATCAAGCACAGAGAGCGGCTAAGCAAAGACGATTGGAAAGCGCTCGCCGCCGCTGCCGAGAAGTTTAACGGTCTTGACCTTGACATGATCGATGCAGGCGGTATGACCGTCCGAGATATTCAAGCGCTAACGCTCAACAAGCAATACCAAGTCATTTTCGTCGACTACCTGCAGCTGCTCAATGCCCGAGGCGCTACAAGATACGAGCAGGTCACGAACATATCGCAGGCACTGCACACTATGGCACGAGTAAACAGCGTCACGGTGATCGCACTTGCGCAGCTCGCCCGCCCCGACAAAACGCAGGGCAAGCCGCAGCCGCCCACTATGTCCTCGTTCAGAGAGTCCGGCCAGATTGAGCAGGATGCAGACATTGCATTCCTCCTATGGCCTGCCGACCCGAATGACAATTCGTCTGATCGAGTTTTCAAGATTGGCAAGAACAAAGAGGGCGAGCGCATGAAGATGGACATGATTTTTGACGGCAAGACGCAGACGCTGCGGCCACGGCCGGAGACGAAGGGCGAGCATTACCGCAAGATTCACAAGCAAATCAGAGAAGCTGCCAAGGGCAGCGCACCACAGCAAATGTCGTTCACCGAACTCGGTGATGACGAAGGAGGTGAGTTGCCGTTTTGAAGCCGACAGGAACTATCAGAGACATCGTAATCGGAACGAAAATCAAGTTTGTTCCCGGTTTTATCGTCAGGAACAAAGACTTCCCCGAAGACCGGAAGCACCTGTTTCTCGTGACCGGCACCATCTGCTATGTAAATCACGAACACAGGATGTTCCGAGCCGTTTATAAGCTGAACGGCCGCACCCTCGGTCAATCGTTTAAGTTTTGAAAAATAAATATTCGGAGGTTATCCATGAGAACAATTTGTGTAATCAATCTTAAAGGCGGCGTCGCAAAGACTGCGACGACTGTCAACATGGCCGCTATCCTTGCCCGCTGCCATAAAAAGCGTGTGCTCGTTGTCGACGGTGACAGTCAAGCGAACACATCCGAGTTTTTCGCAAGTCAGGATGTGATGCTCTTTACCCTCACCGATGCGCTTCGTGGCAAGCCTGACAGCGGCAAGCTTGCAAAGCTGTGCATTGTAAAGTCTAATTTCCCCGGTATAGATCTTCTCCCTGCCGATGACCGCTTGATGGATCTCGACCTCAGTCAGATCTCCGGCGGCAAGGTCTACACCGACTGCCTGCGAGATCTAAAGGGTCTTATCAGCTACGACTATGTGATCATCGACTGCCCGCCGGCATTCAACGCCGCCTCGGCTGCCGCACTTATCGCCGCCGATGAAGTCATTATCCCCATCAAGCTCGACGCATTTTCACTCAGAGGCATGTCAAACCTCATGCATCAGATTGCAAACATGCGCAAGCTCAATCCGAAGCTGAAGCTCTCCGGCATCTTGCCGACCATGTGGTACAAGTCCGAGAAAATCACTGAGGCAATGAATGTGCTTCTCAAGTCAAGTCTTCCGGTTTTTCTGCCCATTCGCCGCAGTAACAAGGTCGATGACATGACCTTTGCGCAAAAACCGCTCATCGTTTCGTCCCCGCACTGCGGAGCAGCCGTCGATTATAAGCGCTTTGTTGCCCGTGTGGTAAAGGAGGCTAAGTGATGGCCTTCGATTTATCAAGTGTGCTTCGTGAAGCATCCAACACGCTGGATGCCTCCGATGGCAGAGAGCAGATAGAATACATAGATATTTCTCTCATCAAGGCCGATGCCCGTAACTTTTACAGCCTTGACGGCATCGAAGATCTTGCGGCGAACATCGAGCTTTGCGGCCTTCAGCAGCCGATAAGAGTGCGGCCGGATGAGGCCGGCACCTACACCGTAGTTTCCGGACATCGCCGCCGTGCCGCTTTGAGTCTGCTTGCTGAGGAAGGCAAGGCACAATTCAAGTCCGTTGCCTGCATTGTCGAACACGGAGAAGTCTCCGCCGCTCTGCAGGAGCTGCGGCTGATATATGCAAACTCCGACACAAGGCATATGTCGGCTGCCGACATTTCTAAGCAGGCTGAACGAGTTGAAGCTCTCCTGTATCAGCTCAAGGAGGAAGGCGTAGAATTCCCCGGCAGAATGCGTGATCATGTTGCCGAAGCCTGCAAGGTGTCGAAGTCGAAGCTGTCACGGCTCAAGGTCATTCGGGACGGGCTTGTTTCCGAGTATGCAGCAAACTTTGAGGCCGGCATGATCACCGAGCAGGCCGCATATGCGCTTGCCAGATTGCCGGAGGCTTTGCAGCTCAGGCTGTTCAAAATCAATCCGACAATAGGCGGATACAATGTGGAGCAGATAGCTCGTGCGTATGCGTCGGGCAAGCGCTGGGAGCCGAAGCAGTCCTGTCCGGACGGCTCTCCCTGCAAGCGGGGCGATGCATTCCTGCGTCATGATACCGAGTGTGCGTGCTCGGAGGTCTGCGGCGGAGATAAGTGCTGCCTCAACTGTTCCTATGGCACATCGAGGTATTATGCATGCGACCGTTCCTGCGCAAAGCTTCAAAAGTTACGCAAGAAAGAGCGTGACGAAGAAAAGGCTGCAATCGAAGCGGGCGAAAAGAAGAAAAGGACGAAGCTGCTTAATGAAGTCAGAGTCTCTTGTGAGCGTCTTGCCCGTGCCGCCGATGCCGCCGGTCTGCCGGATGATACACGCCTAAGCACTGCGTCTTATTGGTCCGGTTACTCGATCGGTCTCATTCGCAAATTTGCTAAAGGCGACTTTGATGGTGCAAACATATACGGCAACGATTTTTCGGCAACCGAGATTCGCAACTACCCTGAGGTCTGCAAAACGCTCAAATGCTCGGCAGATTATATCGCCGGGCTGACCGATGAACTGCAGCCGGCTGCTGCCGAGCCATCTGTGCAAACAGGTCTGCCCACTGCATCAGGATGGTACGCTGCACGGTTTTCTTGCGACGGATTCATTATGCGCAAACTCGTGTGGTACGATAACTGCTTGAAAAAGTTCTATTTTGACAGCAGCCACGGTCGCAGCATCGAAGCAGAGTGTATCGGTTGGATACGCCTGCCGGGGGATTTTTAAGGAGGATAACATGAATTTTGTACACGCATTGACTATATGTGAAAACCTCGGAAGCAGCATGTTTTCCGAAAGAGAAAAAGCACGAGCCGTTCACGCAGTCCTCTACAGCGCTACGCCGGTGACCGCATCCAACAGCGACTTGCTTATCAAAATATCCAAATGGCTGTTTGAGGCTAAATACGGCCATCTGTTGAATCTGTAATTCATATTCGCTTGTGCCCGAATCGGGCACAGAAAGGAGCTTTTATGTTTATTGAAATTGGCGGGGCACTCATCGACTCTGACCGCATAGCGGCGGTATCGCCCGACCTGCACGCTGTTGGTATCGTTCGGGTACTCCTCACTAACGGCAAAACTGTTTGTATAAAGGCATATATGAGCGATGTTGAGGACGCCCTTACCGATGCCAGGCTGATCACTTCGGACGATATGGACATACCCGCAAGCGACATCAAGGTACTTATGGATCTGCGAGACCTCGGCTACAATTACATAGCGAAGTGCAAGACCGGCGCTGTGCACGCATTCATCGCTCCGCCGGTCAGGTGCGGCGCATACTGGCAGTCCGCCGATGACCCCTCGGAGCGTGTATATCGTGTATTCTCCAGTGACTTCGACTGGTTGCCGTCTGAGCCCGCCATTGATGCCGTAGCGGATATAAACAATCTGCTGAGCACAAAAGAGACTGAATAACACCACACAAAGACGGATGCCCTAAGGCTGCGGTCTGTTTTCTGCTAAGGAGGCAGACCGCATGGCAAAAACCAAATGGAAAAAGATAATCGTCGCCGGGCCGCTTGTAATGGAGACCGTTTATCCCGGCTGCGCCCGACACGACAGTCCCCGAGCGAGATCTTCAAAGCGCAAGCTGTCATCGGAGGCACAGAAGCGCATGAATGCAAAGTATAGCTATCAAAAGCTTGAGCTTATGCTCGCTGCAAACTTTCTGCCCGGGGATCTAATCGTAACGCTCACCTATGACGACCGACACCTTCCCCGCAGTCGTGAGGAGGCAAAGGCTAAGCTGAAGTATTTCAGGCAGAAGCTCAGCGCCGAGCGCCGCAAGGCCGGACAGCCGTTCGTAATGTTCTGGAACTGCGAGCATGTCTCGGGTGCCGGTCGCTGGCATCACCACTGCGTGATCAATGCCACCGGCGACGACTACAAGCAGCTGCTCAAGCTATGGGGACAGGGTGAGATCGAGATCACGCCGCTGCGTGTCGACAAAGAAAAGAACTACTCGACGCTCGCCCGGTACATGTGCAAAGAGGCAGCAGACAAGCTCGGGCAACGCTGTTGGTCATACACTCGGGGTGCCCTCAAGCCTGAGGTTGAGACCTTCAGAGTTGACAGCGATACTACGCTCGAAGCGCCCGAGGGCAGCATGATCATCGAAGTGGCGACCGACCGTACCGAGTACGGTGCATACCAATTCATTAAATACTTGGGCGCACACATTCCTCGCCGGATACACGCCCGTCGGCGGCGAAGGACATGACTTTTTATTTATTTTTTCTGACTTGAAAATAGTATTATTTTTAGGAGAAAAGGAGGCTCAAAGCATTGCAAACTCAGCGAAACTCTGATACAATACTAACCGTAAGGGACGGATTCCTTGTCTGCCCCAACTGCCGCAGCAACAAGCGGCTTATGAAAATCCTACCTGATACGACCGCCGCCAATGTTGTGGCGTTCTGCCGGATATGCAAGGCAGAGAACATCGTGGATATAGACCATGGCCAGTGCTATTTAAGCCGGAGCCGATGATTACGCAATGCGTATGTCGTCGGCTCCGGCTTTTTGCGTTTGGAGGTGATAGCCCATGAGCAAGAAGCCGCTGCGACCGTGCAAGCATGCCGGATGTTCCGCCCTGACCCGTGACGGTTGGTGTCCAAAGCACAAGCCCAAGTATCGCCGAGGCTCCTCGGCAGAGTACCACAGGCTTTATCTGCTGCCCATCTGGACGGATAAACTCCGGCCGGAACAGCTCCTGCGTGAGCCGTTCTGCCGGGAATGTGCAAGGCAATACCCACCGGACGACCCGAGACACCGCACAAAGGCGACGGTCGTTGACCACATCGTCCCGCACCGTGGCGACTGGGATTTGTTCGTTGACCCTGCAAATCATCAAAGCCTGTGCAAGTTTCACCACGACCAAAAGACCATGAGGGAGCGCACCGAATACCCGAAAAAGCGGGGGCGCCCGGTGCAAGAAGACGGCGCTTGAAGCTTCGTCTGCGCCCGGGCCTGCACTCGTCCGCACAGAAGCATGCGCCGCCACGCATGCACGAGCCCCGCAGGGGCTTTACCCCTCCCCCCGGGTCGTTAAAATTCAGAGCGGTCTCAGCCGATACCCCGCACCCTTGCAACTGTGAGAAAAAATCCCCAATGAGAACCCCGAAAGGAGCGCACCATGCCGGCAAGAGCAAAGTCGGTCGACAACATGACCAAGCATATGACCAAGGATGAGGCTAATGCCAGGGCTGCGGCCGAGGCGTCCGTTACCCCCGACGGTGTTCTCGACCCGGCTTCTCCTCCGAAGTGCCTCGCAGGTGATAACACTGCCCGCCGGTATTGGCGGCGGATCCTGCTGGACGCCGCCGACTGTGAGTTGTACACGAAGCTTGACAGTGACACTCTTGCGCTTTACTGCTCAATGCTCAGCCGCCGCAACGCCATGAACAAGCTCCTCGTTGAGCTTGTGGCACTCGTCAACGATCAAAAGCTTAAAGCCTCAGACCGGCTTGCGGCCGCTGATAACATCGACGGCCTTTCTGCCAGAACTCAGGCGCTCGAAAAGCTCCTGCTGACCTACGCAAAGGAGCTTGGTCTTACCCCCTCCGGCCGAGCTCAGCTTGCACGGAAGAAGGCCTCTGTCGAGGACGAATACAACGACCTATTCGGAGACTGAAAGAAGGTGTCCCATGAACAACAAGCATCTCAGAGCCCCCTATTGGCTCATTGCCGTGCTGACCCTGATAAAGAACGAGTGCTCGAAAAACGAGCACTGTATAAACTGCCCTATCAATGCCGCCTTTGACGGCGTGTGCCTGCTCGACGCTGCAAAGTTCCCCTCGCAATGGGAGCTGGAACATGGCTAAGGTGCGCAAGCAGTCCGGCCTACACCACCCTGTGAGCGTGTACGCAAAGCAGGTGGCCTACGGCAAGCTGCATGACATGTGCTGTCCGTATGAAATAAAAGCCTGCGAGCGGCATCTGCGAGACCTCAAGCGGCAGGGCACGAAGGAATTTCCGTATGTATTCGACACGACCCGTGCCGACCGGATAATCGAGTGGTTTTCGCAATGCATCCAGCTGCGTGGCGTTGAGCAGGGCAAGCCGCTCACGCTGCAGCCCTGGCAGATCTTCGACCTGGGCTGTCTGTACGGTTGGGTGGATATGCACGACGGCACAAGGCGCTTCCGCAAGGCCTACAACAAGCGTGCCCGAGGCTGCTTTAAGAGCACCGAAAAGTCCGCTCAGTGCCTGTATCACATGTGCGCCGATGTGCTCTATCCGCCGTATCAGCCGGAGCTGAAGCAATTCGAGATGGCACCGGAGGTCGAGTGTGCAGCTGTCGACCGGGCGCAGGCGATGAGAGTTTTCGGCGATGCTAAGGCTATGGCGCAAAACTCCCCCAACATTGCAAAGCGGCTCATCATCCCAAAGGCAAACCCCGTGAAGCATCGAACACGGGGCGGCTTTATGCGAGCGTTATCGAAGGATACGAAGAACAAGGACTCCGGTGCACCGAGCTATTTCATCATCGATGAATACCACGCTCACCCGACATCGGCCATTCACGACATAGGAGAAAACTCCTTCGGTAAGCGTGCGCAGTGTCTCATGGATATAATCACGACGGCCGGTGACGATGCACAGAGCAAGCCCTGCTTTGCAGAGGAGCAATTTGCAAAGGACATTCTCGACGGCAACGCCGTGGACGAGACCTACTTCGTCATGATCCGTGAGCTTCCCGACGGTGCAAATCCTCACGATGAGAGCCTATGGTGTATGCCTTATCCCTGCTTCAGATATCCGAACGACTATTCAAAATATCTGCTCAAGGAGGTGCGAGCCGAGCATGATGCCGCTTACGCCTCGAAGGACCCCAACAAGATACGCTCATTCCTCACCCGACGCATGTGCCAATGGCAGGCAGGCTCGGTCAACCGCTATCTTGACGAGAACTGCATGAAGCTACTCCGGCAGGCGCAGCTCTCAAAGGCCGAGTTTGCTCAGCTCACCGATGGGCTTGAGTGCTGGACCGGCTTTGACTTAGGTAAGCGCATAGATCTTAGCGGTGTCGGCGCAGTCTTTCTGCTGCCGGATGAGCGGGTCGCATTAAAGCTTCACGCATTCATGCCCGAGGAAGGCGCCATGCGTCACGAGCACACCGACCGTGTCCCATATACATTCTGGGCAAAGGACGGCTATTGTACCCTCACGCCCGGCGGCGTGACCGACAACAGTTATGTTGACAACTGGATAACCGAGGGCGAGCGCAATCACGGCTGGAAGGTCGTTGAGTGCGACTATGACGGACACAACGCCACCGACCTTGCAATCAAGATGTGCGAGGAGCGCAACAACGAGGACTTCTGCGTGGAGATCTCTCAGACCTGCGCCGGTCAAAATCTCGCCGTCAAAGGCTTTCGTGAGCTGCTTCTTCAGGGGCGCATAGTTCTTGAAGAAAACCCGCTTGCGATTTGGTGCTTCGGCAACGCCGTTGAGATCCAGAACAACTATGGCGACATCAAGCTGTCGAAGAAATTCAAGAACGATACTGAGCGCATCGACCCCGTTGCAGCGGTGATGAACGCTCTCGCCCGTGCGCTTATCCGCCGGAACAATCCCACGCTGGGCGACCGGCTCGACTCGGGTGAATGGACAATGTAATGTGCCCGAATCGGGCACCGGAGGAAATATGAAGCTTCTCAAATGGCTGAAGAACGCTTTCCCGACGGCACTCTGCGTCATTGGCGCAGGCTGCATCGGCTACGGCGTTATTCTTATAAACTTGCCCGCAGGCATCATCATGACCGGCATTTTGCTTGTCGGTTTCGGCGTGATCCTGATAAGAGGCGGAGGTGATTAAGTATGGCAAATAGATTTGAGCGGGGGCTTATGGGCCTCAGCTCCCCACCGCATATCCGCAATGACACTACCGTTGCGACGCTCACGGCTGCTTCTGCATTTGCCGCAGGCGACTGCACGAGCGCAAGCTCGGCAATGAAGCTTTCGGCGGTCGACCGCTGCATAGAGCTAATATCCGACTCCATCGGCAAGCTGCCGATCTACATTCAGGACAGGAACAGCCGCAATCGGGTGCAGCACGAGCTTAACCGTCTGCTTACAGTGCGACCAAACGAAGCGCAGACACCGACAGACTTCAAAAAGCATATCGAGGCAAACCGCCTTGCCGGCAACGGCTATGCTCTCATCGTTCGTGACCCTGTCACGCTGAAGCCGCAGGAGCTCATCTCCGTTCCGCACGAGCTTGTCTCCCCTTATCTCGATAACGATGGGCATGTATGGTATCGCCTCATTCATCCGTTCACCGGCTCTGTGAGCACAGTGCACCGTGCCGACATGATCCATGTCATGGCTTATTCGCACAACGGATACAAGGGCATATCCGTGCTTGAGCGGGCGTCCGAGGTAATAGCCGCAGCGAGGGCAAGTCAGCAATACAATCTGAACTATTACGCAAACGGCGGTCAGCCCGGTGGCGTTTTAGAAACAGAGGCCGACCTATCCGGCACCACGACAATTACCCTTGCCGACGGGAAAGAGATCTCCGTCAGCAAAAAGGATCTTATCCGCCGTGAATGGGAAAAGCGCCATTCCGGTCCATCGAATGCGCAGCGCATTGCGATCCTCGATTATGGCCTTAAGTATACACCCATATCCGTGACAAACCGTGACGCACAGTTTGTCGAAAATGCAGAAATAAGCGTGCAGGATATTGCGAGGTTTTTCGGCGTGCCGCTGTACAAGCTTCAGAGCGGTAAGCAGAGCTACAACTCGAACGAGCAAAACTCGATAGAGTATGTGGTCTCCACGCTCCACCCCATTGTCACAAGGTACGAAGAAGCGTTTACATACCGGCTGCTGACCTTTGCCGATGCCGAGCGCTATCGCATACGGATAAACCTCAATGCTGAGCTTCGTGGCGACTTCACTGCCCGTGGCTCATGGTACGAGAAGATGCGCAACATCGGCGCTTACTCTGCCAACGACATTCGCGATCTGGAAGATCTTCCGGATGTCGACGGCGGCGATGAGCGCTATGCTTCACTCAACTATGTGCCGCTCTCGGATTGGAAGAAGCTCTCGCAAAACAGAAACGACGGAGGAAACGCAAATGCGAATAACACTTAACGGCTATGTTGTGCCGAGCTCCGACCAGTGGCTTTATGACTGGTTCAAAATCGAGGCCTTTTCGGCAAAGAAGGTGCGTGATGCGCTCAGGGATCTGCCCGATGGCGAAGCGCTGGAGCTTGAGATAAACTCCTGCGGCGGCGATGTTTTCTCGGGCTTTGAGATGTACTCGCTGCTTAGATCTTCCGGCGTGCACACCGTTGCCGAGGTGCAGTCTATCGCCGCATCGGCAGCGTCGACCGTTATGGTCGCCTGCGATGAAGTTAGGCTCTCGCCTGTAGCGCAGGTGATGATACATCTGCCGAGCTGCTCTGCCTCCGGCAATCAGAACGACCACCGTGACACAGCTGCCGTGCTCGACAGTCTGACCACCAGCATTGTCAACGCCTATGAGCTTAAGTGCGGAGCAAGCTGCAGCCGCAGCGAGCTTATGCAGCTTATCTCGGCCGAGACTTGGATGTGCGCCCAGGACGCCGTCAAATACGGCTTTGCCGATTCGATAATCGGCGATGAAGACGGCGCACTCAGTACAGGCTACGCAAACGCCATTGCCGGAGGTCTCAGAGGTTACGCAAACGGTCCGAAACTTCCCGACATCGGTCTCCTGCTCAAAGAATACGAGCGGCGTGTCAGAGACGGCGCAGCTCCGGCCGAAGGCCACGATATCACAGCTCCGACCGCAGATAATGCGGCAGAAATACTCAGGCGCACACAGCGTCTTAATCTTGAAAAAATCCGATATTCTTAAGGAGGAATTATCATGGATCCCAGACAGAAACTCATTAACCTTGCTGCCGAGCGCACGCAGGCCCTCAATGCCGCCGAGGCGGCGCTGACTGCCGGCAACACCGCCGAGTACGATGCTCAGATGGAGCGTGTCAGCAACATGAACACCGAAATGGAGCGCTATCAGCGTCTGGCCAACGAGCAGGCTCGCCGTGCCGATGCAGCAGTCCCCAACGGTGCGGAGTACACTGATATGGCCGCCGAGCGTGGCAGCGCTCTTATGCGTGGCGAGAAGGTCAACTTCTCTGCGCAGGAGATGCGCCGCATGCTCAACGCCACCACTCTTGCCACCGGCACTCTCGCCGAGCCCTCGGGCGTAGGCTCGGATATTCGTGACATTCCCGGCAGTCAGGTGTCGTCCATCATTGATCAGGTCTTTGTGCAGGATCTTACCGGTCTTGGTGAGTTCAACGAGCCTTATGTAGTCAGCGAAATGGACGCAAAGGCGGACGACATCGCAACTCTTGCCGGTACGGCACGCACTGCTACCGACCCTACCTTCGGCGTTGCACAGATAAAGCCCTACGAGGTCAATGTTACCTCATATGTCGATCGCAACATCGCAAAGCTCACTCCGGCACGCTACTTTGAGAAGGTGCGCAGCATGGCGCTCAACGCCATGCGCCGCAAGGTCAGCGCCCTCATCGCCGCCGGTGACAGCGAGACGACCCATGTGATGTACGGCATTATAAACGGCAAAAACAAGGCCGGCACTGCTATCTATGCGTCTGAGAACCTCGGCGCTGCGATCGGCGTCGGCACTCTCGACCAGCTTTACTTTGCTTACGGCACCGATGATGCCGTCGGCGCAAACGCCCGTCTGTTCCTCACGAAGGCAAACCTCAAGGCACTCGGCGCACTCCGTGGTACGAACGAAAAGCGTCGTCTCTATGAAATCATCCCCGACGGTCCGAATACCGGCATCATCAAGGACGGCGGCCTGACCATCCCGTACACCATCTGTAGCGGCGTTGGCGCAAACAACCTTGTCTACGGTGATCCGATGAACTACGAGCTCGGCCTGTTCGGCGATTACTCCGTCCGTGTCGACGAGAGCTACAAGGCCGGCGAGCGCCTTATCACCGTCCTCGGTGACGCAATGGTCGGCGGCAACATCATCGCCCACCACGGCTTTGTCGTCGGCACTGTCACTCCTGCAAGCAATCCGTCGCAGGGTGGCTGATCATGATAGATCCGTCGGCACTCAGAAAGTGCCTGCGGTACATGCGCCTTGATGACTTAGATCTCACGGCGGAAGACCGTGAGGATGTATCCGACCTGTACGAGGCAGCGCAGGAGTATCTTGCAGACGCAGGTATTCCTGTGCCTGCCGAAGGTGAGCCGGATAAGCTCTATTTGCGCACTGTACACGCTCTCACGCTTTACTACTACGACCACCGTGACGCTATAGGCTCTGCGCCCGATGCGCTGCGGCCGGTCATCAACACGCTTAAAGGCCGTGCATGCGTAGCCCGTGCTGCGCAAGGCTACACGGCCGAATAGGTCAGAGCATAAATGCCGGTACCGTTATGGTATCGGCATTTTGCTGTTTGGAGGACTACACATGACAGACCCCGGTAAAATGCGCTATCGCATTCAGTTTCAGAAATTTAACGGTGCTCGTGACGCCGAGACCGGCGACCCTGCCGTGACTGTCGACGAAAACTGGGTCACGCAGTTTACGGCATACGCTTTCATCGACCCGATAAAGGGGCGTGAGTTTTATGCAGCATCGCAGGCGCAGTCTGCGGTCACGCACAAGATGCTCTTGCGCTACCGTAAGGGCATCACATCGGATATGCGTATCAAGTTCGGCGGGCGGATATTTACGCTTGACGCTCCGCCCATAGACTTCGGCGAGCGCCACGAGGAGCTTATGCTCATGGTCACGGAGGTGCTGTGATGGCCGACTTTGTTGTCAACTGGGACGATGAGATCAAGTTTGAGCGGGCGTTATCCCGTGTTGCTAAAGTCCCTCAAAAGATCGCAACTCGCTCAGCCGGCAAGGGCGCTACCGTAGTCCGTAAAGCGGTCAGAAACTCCGCCCCCGTTGGTGACACAGGGCAGCTTAAACGAGGTATTGTTCGTGTTGGTGAACGAAGCAGCGTCCGGGGCAAAAAGGTATACGACCTCATGTTTGACCCTAAAAAGAACGATATATTTCAGAAGCCGATCAAAAATCCGGGCGAGGCCGGCGGCAAGAGCGATCATGCATATTATCCGGCATCGATGGAGTACGGCTTTTTGACCCGTTCCAAGGGCAAAGGTTATTCCTATGTTCCCGGCTATCATTTCATGCGTGATGCAACGGATGAAGCAGCTCCGGCAGCACGGCAAGCCGTTATCCGAACAGCAACACAAGAGCTTAATAAGGAGTGGGTCAAATGAGCCTTGAATCTATCATTACCGCCCGTGTAGAACAGCTCTCGGCGCTGTCTGGCAAGGTTTACCCCGCCGAGGCATTGCAGAATGCATCTGCCCCTTTTGCGTTTTATCGCCTGACTGCCGACAACACCGAGGCAGCGCTCGACGGTATAACGGAGCTGCGCATTGCTCAGTACGAGGTAAGCGTCGTTACGGCAACATATCCGCAGCTCATCGCCCTTGCGGCACAGGTGAAGACAAAGCTTTGGGCTTTACCCGGCGCAAAGAGCGGAAGTATTGAAATTCAGCAAGTCGAAGTCTCTCTTGCGTCTCCCGATCTGAAGGAGACGCTGGTCAATCTATACCGCAGGGCGTATTCCCTGCGGATCTACTACAAGGAGGAATTATCATGAGCAAATCCCGTTCCGTCGGCACTGTTTTGAATATCAATTCAAAAAAAGTCGGCGCACTCAAAAGCATAGGCGGCATCGAGCTGTCCGCCGATACGGTCGATGTATCCGATCTTGGCAACTCGACTGGCTACCGTGAGTTTCTTCAGGGCTTCAAAGACGCCGGTGAGATCGCACTGTCCGGCTTTTTCGACGGTGCCGATGAAGGTCAGGCTGAGGCCTATACGCTTTTTGAAAGCGGTGAGATCGTTGACTGTTCCATAGTTTTTCCTGCCGCCATCGGCAAGACTTGGAGCTTCAAGGCCATTGTCACGAAGTTTGCGACCTCGGCCGACCTTGACGATGCCATAACCTTTGAGGCATCCCTCAAAGTCTCCGGCAAGCCTACGCTTGCTGCGACAGAAACGAACCCCTCACAGAACACAGGAGGCTGAATAAATGAAAGAGCATAACGACCTTGTAATAATTGAGCTTGACCGTCCGAGAACCCTCAAGCTCAGCCATCTTGTCATGAAGCGGTTTTCCGCCGCCACAAAGATGCCCATCGTTGAAATGGACACCGTCGGCACCCGCTATGACTATATCTCGGAAATGATGTACTTCATGCTCAACCACGACGACCCCACGCTCTCCCGTGCAAGGGTCGACGAGCTTCTGGAGCAGGTGGGCATCGCCTATGTCATGAAGAAGTTCGGCGAAGCCTTTGAGGCTGCATTCGGTGAGCCTGAGGAAGATGACGATGCAGACCCTCAGACGGCGGCTGGGACTGGAACAGAAGCCTGAGTCTCGCCGCCGAAATAGGCGTTTCCTATTCTGATTGGGAGGAGATGACTCCCGCCCAGCTCAACACATGGGCAAAAGCGGTATCTCGAAAGCAGGAGGAGCTTATACGGCTGTCCTATGGCTTTATTTACTCTCTCGCTGCGCTCATCCGCCCCATGATATGGGCAAAGCGCCCGCCCAAGCCCGAGGACTTCATCCCCGGTGTGAAAAAGGAAATGACCGATGATCAAATGTACGCCGTCGTGCTGGTGCTTAACCGTGCCTTCGGCGGAACAGAGGAGGTGTAGAAATGCCCGTTGTAAGAAATATGATGGTTCGTGCAGGTGCGGACTTTTCGTCCATAACCAAGCAGGCCAACAAAGCAAAAGCGTCAATGAGTTCGATGAAGGCGGGCATTACTCGCTCTTGCTCGGCGATGAAAACCGCAGCATCGTCGATGAAGTCGACATTTGCCGCTCTCGGCATCACGCTCTCAGGCGTTGCCCTCATATCCTTTGCCAAATCTGCAAGGGAAGCGTATCAGATACAGATTGAGGGCGAAACGAAGCTTGCAACCGTCATGCGGCAGCGCATGGGTGCATCCGCAAAGGAGATCCAGCAGATAAAGGATCTGTGCTCTGCGCAGCAGGCGCTCGGCGTTATCGGCGACGAGGTGCAGCTCAGCGGCGCTCAGCAGCTTGCGACATTCCTTAAGCAGACAAGCTCCCTGAATACACTCATTCCCGCAATGAACAATCTCATAGCCCAGCAGAAGGGCCTTAACGCCACGACCGAAAAGGCGTACATGGTCGGCAACATGATGGGCAAGGCGATGCAGGGACAGGCCAGTGCGCTGCGTCGTGTCGGCATAACCTTTAACGACGCCGAGGAGAAGGTTCTCAAATACGGAAACGAGCAGCAGCGTGCAGCTATGCTCGCCCAGATTATAACCAACAATGTCGGCCAAATGAATCAGTCACTTGCAGCGACCGAAAACGGCCGTCTGAAGCAGGTGTCAAATACCCTCGGCGATATCAAGGAGACTGCCGGTGGAGCGGTCACACGAGTGCTCACCGTGTTTCTCCCCGCCTTGCAGTCGCTTTGCTCTGTACTGTCTGCCGTAGCTACATACGCAAACAAAGCCGCACAGGCCTTTGCGAACATCTTCGGTCAGAACAAGACCTCGGCGGCATCCAGCGCAAGCTACACTTCGGCCGCAGCCGACAGCATGGACGACCTCGCCGATGCGACCACCGGCGCAGCAGCCGCATCAAAGAAGCTGGGCACTTTCAGCTTTGACCAGCTTCAAATGCTCTCTTCCTCAAGCAGCTCGGCAAGCTCCTCTGCCGGCGGGGCGGCTGCGTCTACAGGCGGTAGCGTAGTGCCCGGCACCGACGGCGCCGATGAGGCGGGTGAGAGCCTGTCGTGGCTTGAAAAGTGCCTAAATCGGCTCAAGGCCACCGTCAAGAGCATCGATACGACTAACCTCACCAACAGCTTAGGCCGCCTGCACAAGGCCGCAGAGCCGCTCAAGCAGGGCTTATTCAGCGGGCTTGAATGGGCGTATACGAATGTTTTTGAGCCGCTGGCAAAATGGACTGTGCAGGATGCCCTGCCGGCATTCCTCAACCTGCTGTCGGGCGGTATGTCCCTGCTGTCATCCGTTATCGAAGCGTTGAAACCGCTCGGAGGGTGGCTGTGGGACAGCTTCCTGCAGCCTATAGCCGGATGGACCGGCGGCGTTGTTGTCAGCGTCCTTAACGGGCTTGCGTCGGCGCTGGAGGGCATATCCTCGTGGGTAACCAAGCACACCGGCGCCGTTCAGGCCGCAGCCGTGGCCGCTGCCGCATTTTGCGGAGCATGGGCGCTTGGCGGCATTGCAGAGTTCATTGTCAGCGCCGGCAGCCTCACAGCAGCCATTAAGGCAACGACCGTTGCGCTCATCGCATCCACAGCAGCCAAGGTCAAAGACCGCATCGCTGCAGTTGCACTTATTGCGGAGTGGGTCGCTGCAAAAGCTGCGCTTGTTGCGCAGAAGGTCGCTATGGTCGCTTCGACAGCCGCAGAGTGGCTCGCCGCCACAACGGCGCTCGGCGTCGCCGTGAATATCCTCACCTCGCCCATCACGCTTGTCATTGCCGCTATAGCGGCGCTTATCGCAATCGTTGTTCTTCTCGTTAAGAACTGGGACAAGGTCAAGGAGGTCGCCTCCAAGGTATGGAACGGCATCAAATCCGTTTGGAGTTCCGCCGCATCATGGTTTAAGTCCAAGGTACTCGACCCCATCAAAAACGGCTTTAAGTTCTTCGGCAACGGCATAATCAGCTACTACGAAGGCATTGCAAACCTTGCGATCAAGGCCGTCAACAAGATTATCGGTGCGGTAAACAAAATCAAGTTTAACATCCCCGACTGGGTTCCGGTCATCGGCGGCAAGAAGTGGGGCTTCAACATCAACCCCGTGAAGGAGGTCAAGCTCCCGAGGTTGGCCGACGGTGCTGTGTTCAAGGGTAACGACCCTTACATGGCTATCGTCAACGACCAGAAGCACGGCGTGAATGTCGAGTCTCCCCTTGCGACCATCGTCGAGGCTATGGAGACGGCACTCCGCACATCCGACTACAGCGGTTCAAGCACGACCGATGTGAACATCTCGTTCGGCGGTACGCTCAGCGCTCTTGCCCGGGTGCTTAATCCGTACATTAAGGCGGAAACTCGCCGTGTCGGCAGCAGTGCATCAACGGTAAAGGTGGTGAGCGTATGAGCCAAGATCTAATCGCTGTCAACGGCGTATTTTACGAGGTCGCCGTCGGTGCGCTCAAGCGCACATGCGATATCACAGACGGAGATAACGCCGGACGCACGGATCCTCCGGCGGCATCTATGATCCGTGATGTCATTGGTACATTCTTCACCTATGTGCTCACCATTGAGCCTAAGCAGGGCAAACAGGCGCAGTACGATGCGTTTCACGATGCCCTCGTTCAGCCTGTTGATTCCGTGCAGCTGACCGTCCCTTATGGTCAAACATCTTCGACCTTTGAGGCGTACATCACAAAGGTCGAAGATGAGCTGAAGGTGCGGCGAGGTTCCCTTAAAATTTGGGGCGGAATGGCGATCACATTCACGGCAACGGATCCGAACATCACACCCACATAACAAGGCGGTGCCCGAATCGGGCACCGCTGAGAAAGTTTGAAAGAGAGGTCATATGTCTGAGTTACTGATCAAATACGAGGATGTCCCCGATGGGGCAGCGGCCTCGACTGTGGCTACATGCTCCGACCTGCAGACCTTTGCCTCGCCGACAAAAATGCTCGACACGGCAAACGAAGCGCCCCGCACAGCGACCTTCGAGGACGACTACTGGACGCTGGGCGAAAAGATGCGTCTGCTACCCAGTGACCCGGCATCGCAGAGCTACGGGATATTTTCCAAGCAGCAAAGCTGTGCCGATATGACTTTTGAAACTCCTATTAAGCTGGAGCTTGAGCTTTACGCACTTTTCAGCGCCACGGCGCTGAGTTTTGAGTTTGACCCTGTCGGTCCCACATGGTGCTCCGACATGGATGTTGCGTGGTATCACGACGACACTCTGCTTTATTCCGGCAGCTACGCTCCCACCACATGGCAGTACACCATCGAGCAGCCGGTCGTAAACTTCAATAAAATCTCCATCATCTTTAATGCAATGAGTGCTCCGTACCGCTATTTGAAGGTGCAGTCGCTTGCTTACGGACCCACACGGCGTTTCACATCCCGAGAGATAAGGTCGCTGCGCTACTCTCCTGAGACAGATGTGCTGTGCGATGTGCTGCCGGTAAACAACATCGAGTTTGAGCTTAAATCCGCAAACTCGTCACTTATCTTCCAGCGAAAACAGCGACTTGAGCTTTACGATGGCGACGACTTTCTCGGCTCATTTTTCGTCGAGACCTCCACCAAAAAGCATGGCGGATTTTACGATGTCAAGGCTTGCGACCTTCTCGGGCTTCTCGACATGGCGTCAAAGTACGAAGGCGGGATGTTTGACGGTGCCGCAGCATCGACCGTAATCCCCGGCATCATGGGCGGTGTTCCATATAACCTTGATCCAGCGCTTGCGTCCGTGCCGATCAAGGGATGGCTGCCTGCCGCCGGACGCAGGGCAAGTCTTCAGCAGTTTGCTTTTGCGGTAGGCGGTGTTGTCTTCACTTCCGGCCGCAAAGGCATTTCAATTGCTCCGCTGCCGGCAACGCCGAGATCAGTCATCGGCAACACCCGTGTCTACGCAGGCGGTGAATTGGAGCAGAGCTCATTTGTGACAGGCGTCGAAGTCAAGGCTCGAAGCTATAAGCTCGGTGCTGAGACGGATGAGCTCTACTCTGAGAAGCTGAACGGCACTGTGAAGGTCGAGTTTTCCGAACCGTATGGCTGTCTTACCGTCACCGGCGGCACCATCGTTTCTCAAGGTGTAAACTACGCCGTGCTTTCCGGCACGGGCAGCACAGTGACGCTGAAGGGCATCAAGTACAGCTCGACCGAGAGCCTTTATTCAAAAGAAAACCCCGACAGAAACGCCGCCGACGCCGACTATGTGGTCAGCTACAATGACATGACGCTTGTCTCACCTGTAAATGTTAACTCTGTTCTTAATCACTGCTACGAGCTGCGGAAACGAACGAGAACGGTCAAGACTAAGGCGCTGATCAGTGGCGAGAAGGTCGGCGACTTTGTCGGTGTCTGGTATGACGGCGATGTGCTGTACGGCAACATCATCACTATGGATTACTCGATATCCGCAAAAACTGCGGCAAACATCGAGGTGCTTATCGACGACGAATACGAGGTGACAAATGAGCATTCTTGATAGGCTTATCACGAACAGAAATCTCGGAGCTAAGTATAATTGCTCCGATCTTAATCGAGTGTTTGCGGCGCTGCACTACATTGCCCTGTGGCTTATCGCTCTGGGACGCAGTTGCCCCATCGTCGACCAAACCGATCGAACATTTACCCGCACCGGTATCCCAACAGTCGCTCTTTTTCAGTTCCTTTCCGAGTATATGCAGACGGCAATCAATGCCCTCGGCAATGAAATGCCGGCACACCCGAAGCTTCCCAAATTCGGCTCACAGGGCAACGGCAAGGACTACCTGACGCACTCGGACGCAAACGCCCTTGAGCAAATACTCGATGCCATGCACACCGGCTGTCTTACCCTCGAAGGCTATCGCTCGTACAAGCTTGAACAGCGGGGCGAGGAGCTATACCAATGCTACAATTGTGCCGTAGAGCCGACTATCAGCTACGAGCTTGAGGACGGCAGCATCTATGCAGTTTATTCCGGAGGTGTCCCGGAGCTCGAGCTCGATGACGACGGAAGTATCTATCTTAAAACATTGGAGGGATCTTAATGTCAAGAATGCTTATCGGGAGCATTGCTCCCAATATCCACGGTTTGGACTTCGCAGATGAGCTCAAAAGCAACGATGAGTTCATCCTTTATGACAAATCAGTCTATAAAAATCGCAAAGCTACCCTATCCGACTTTTGCGCCGGAATCAAGTCGCTTATACCTACGATACCCTATGTCTTTGATTATGAGGACGCTAATTTTGCAAAAATCAAAGCGGCCTATATTGAAGGTCGCCCCAGCTCCATGAATTGTCGAGGTAATATGCTGCAGCTCACAAGCTGCACCGAGGAGTCGGCTGAGTTTTACGGCTTTAGCATGGCTTCTAACCTCGGAATCATAAGCATTAAGCCTTGGTATGCAAAGGTAAATAGCGATGGAGCAAAGACATATTCGGCAAGTAATTCCTATTTCCCATTTCCGGGCTCGTTTTACTTCAAATTGACGGAATCTAACGGCGTGCTTTCGGCTAACGACTCTCCTCACGACTTTGCATTTGTCGACATCTATGGCATGCCGGTTACGATCGAATACAACAATACGCTCTACGATTACCGTGAACATAAGCGTGTGGGTAGTTCATATGTGCAGTATTTTTATGCTATGACATCGGAACGCAGTACAACCATTGTGCACGAATTGACCAGAACCACCAGCGGATCCACCGTCACATGGGCGCACCGTACCCTTTCATTGACCGCCGGTACAAGCGGAGAGGGCGGCGTAACAGTTGATGTGCCCACCAGACTGAGCGAGCTCGAAAATGACAGCGGCTTTGTGACTGCTACTAAATTGGCGGCAGATCTTGCAAGCAAGCAGGATACAATAACCGACCTCGGCACGATCCGAAGTGGTGCCGCTAAGGGCGCTACGGCATTGCAGACCGTCCCGAGCACCTACCGCACGGCGAGTGCGCAGGACACGATAGACAGCGGCAAGGTCGATAAAGTGACCGGCAAGGGCTTGTCGACAAACGACTACACCGCCGCCGACAAAGCCAAGGTCGATGCGATACCCGCAAGCCCCAAATACACCGACACCGTGTACGACGATACGGCGGTCAAAAACCGTCTGACGGCAGTGGAAAACAAAGTTGCGGGCATCGAAGCAGGCTCAGGCTCAAGCTTCAGCGGCAGCTACAATGACCTCACCGACAAGCCCACTATACCCGACGCCGTGACAGAAGGCACCGTCTCCGGCTGGGGCTTTACGAAGAACACGGGCACATACTCAAAGCCCACGGGCGGCATTCCGAAAACAGATCTCGCCCCGGCGGTGCAGACAAGCTTGGGCAAGGCAGACTCCGCATTGCAGAGCCACCAGAGCCTTGCGGCTTACCGCACGGCGAGTGCGCAGGACACGATAGACAAGGGCAAGGTGGATAAAGTGACCGGCAAAGGGCTTTCGACAAACGACTACACCGCCGCCGCCAAAGCCAAGGTCGATGCGATACCGGCAAGCCCCAAGTACACCGACACCGTGTACGACGATACGGCGGTCAAAAACCGCCTTACCGCAATCGAGAACAAAGAAAATGTTACGCTGACGGCAAACACCGCAAGGATAACCAATGTTTCCTACACGGCGAAATACTTCCCGCTGCTTGGAATGGTGTTCGTGAGAATCTACGGCAAAATCCACGCCGACCTCAATGCCGGATACGACTATGACCTTTTTGCCATCAACAGCAGAGTGCCGGATTCCAATGCCGCACTTTCGGTCAAATGCGGCAAGGACGCAATGGGACTGGCAAAGACATCGTCCGTTGGTAGTGCCATTCAGATACGCCCGCTTGAATCGGGCATAAACGGCTACGATGTATTTATCACGGGCTTCTGGTTTGTGTAACCCAGCAAAATACGCTTATAGGAGGTGTCCTAATGTATCGTGGAACAACGCCAAGAACACGCTCACCGTTGCTCACAAGCAGGCTCAGGCGGTCTACAAAAAACCGGCGGTGCATGGCTCTTGCAGACCGATGTTGCTACAATCAAGTCCGAAATACAAAACGGCAAACTGAAAATCGGTTAACCGTCCAAAACGGAGCAAATTGGGCAAAAGCCCCCATTTTGAGGATTTTAATTGCTGAATAAGGAGGTAATAACATGGGCAATAGTCCGCTCGTTGCATTCACGCAAATAAGCCCGTACAGGGGCAATAGAAACGGTAAGAAAATCGATACTATAACGGTCCACTGCGCCGCCGGTCAGTGTTCGGTCGAGGGTCTCGGCAGTCTGTTTCAGCGCAAGAGAGCCAGTGCAAACTATGGCATAGGCTCGGACGGCCGTGTAGGAATGTATGTCCCCGAGGCCGAGCGTTCGGCGTGTACAAGCTCATCGGCAAACGACAGACGAGCTATCACCATAGAGTGTGCCTCAGACGCAACACACCCTTACGCAGTCAATGACAAGGTATACAACACACTTATAAAGCTAATCGCAGATGTGTGTCGGCGTAACGGCATTGACCGGCTCATTTGGAGCACTAACAAGGCAGACCGAATGGGACATAAAAACGGCTGCAACATGACAGTTCATCGGGACTACGAAAACAAGGCGTGCCCGGGCAAGTATCTATACGACCGGCAAGGTCAAATCGCCGAGACTGTCAACAAACTCTTGGCGGGCAGCGAGTCCGTCACAGATCCCGTTAAGGAGGAAAAGACAGTGAATATAGAACTACCCATCCTGCGCAACGGCAGCACGGGTGCAGCGGTAAAAGCGCTTCAGAGGATGCTACGCTCGTTGGAGTATACCAACATCAACGGTAAATCATTGATTGCAATAGACGGTTCGTTCGGCAGCAACACCGAGGAAGCTGTTAAACGCTTTCAGAAAAATCGTGGTGCAAAAAATCCCGACGGCATCGTCGGGATCTGGACTTGGAACAAGCTGCTGAAAGGATAACAAATGGAGATTATAACAGCCATATTATGCGGCGGCGTCGGAGCCGCATTTGTAACCGGCGTCTGCAGCATTGCATTGTACATCATGAAGCGTCACGACGCAAAGGACGACAAGAAGTCCGCCGAGCACAAGGCCCTTTGCTATGTCATGCTGTACATAATCGAGGAACGGGCTAAGGATGTACTGGCCGATGGAGAGGTCGAATTGGACGAGCTCCGCAGGCTGCATCACTGGCACAAAGTGTACAAGCAACTGGGTGGAAACGGTGACGCAAACAGTCTTATGAAACGGCTGGAGGCGCTGCCCATCGTGAATGAATAAGGAGGAAATTATGATTAAAAACATTGCCAATCTTATTAAGGTCAAGACCATCGTGACCATCATCGTACTTGCCGTGTGGGCGTATCTTGCTATCACCGGCACGGTCAATGCCGATGCCGTGAACAATGTCACCCTCATGGTGATCGCCTTCTATTTTGGCACCCAGCATGAGCGGCAAGTAAACGAGTAACGAGCAAAACAAGGAGGAGACGCCTGAACATGGGGTCTCCTATTTATATTTCATTTAATAATTCTCATTTTATTTAAAATATATCTAAGCAGTTGTATTGAGTTTTCGAAGAGATGATGATAGTATTAAAGTATAAGTTATGTGATTGTCCTGCATATTATAAGGGGGGAAGTCTGAATGAAATCATTGGTTATTGAGCTACCAGAAACTCTTGCAGTTGATAATATGCAAGAAAAGATTCGTACTCTTCAAAAGCTTTATGATGATAGCTTATCCTCTCCATCCGAAAAAGTTGTATTTGATTTTTCTCATTGCAAAACCGTTTCCCCTGCCGGCATGGTTTTAATCCAAATGTGGAGAGATGACCTAATTGAAAACGGCAAAAAGACATTTTACAGAAAGAGCGATCCCGAAACGCAAAATTTTCTTCAAAAAATGCATTTATTGCCTGGATACATTGAAAAGCAAAACGAAATTGTAGAAAAGACATATTTCCATCCCCTTTGTTCCTGCAACAGTATTTCTGACTGTTCAGAGGCACATAAGAAAATTATTGCAAATGTCGTTCAAAGAGATTGCGTAAAGGACGAAACATATGCAGCCGTTGATTATATGATAAATGAGCTTTGGGACAATGCCGGTGTTCATGGATATGAGTGTTATGATGCTGAACGCTATCCCAAGCCAGTTTATATTTGTGCTTTGGAATACAATGATTGTTATGAAATATGTATTGGAGACCGAGGACAAGGAATATTCGAAAGCTTGCGAAAAAACAACGATAAGCTGAGTTCAAAAAACAAGAAAGTCGCCATACAATCCGCAATACAAAACGGCATTTCTGGTCACCCAAACGGGAGCCCTGGTTTTGGATTATACTCAGCGGCTGAATTCATTAGAGAAGCCGACGGAAGGCTTCATATATGGAGCTCTGGGTGCTATCTTGTCGTTTCTGGAAAAAACGACAAGATATACAGTAGTGATTACAACAGAGGGACAATAATCTCATTTGTCTTCAAAAAATCTGCTGTTATGCCATATAGCAAAGTCGTTGGTAGTTCATGTGATACAGACACATATATTAAAGAGGTAATAGGAGGAATGTTTGATGATTAAAACGATGACAATTAACATGTATGACGAAGGAATCACAGGCGCAGTTGGAAGAGTTGTCGGCATTCATCTGAAGGATAAAATAATTAAACAAATAACAGAAGATCAGTATGATAAGGTCGTCCTTGATTTTTCTCGTGTTGATTTTGTTACTTCTGGTTTTGCAAAAGAATTGTTCTGCGGTTTGTATTCCGAATACAAAGAAAACTTCAGTTCTCTTTTCTCAATAAGAGTTGGAGAAAATGGGAATGCGTTAAAGCAGACAATTATTCGAGCAATGTCTGGAGCGATTTCATAGTTGCGAGAAGGCGCCGATTTATAGCATTTGCTTAGCTTTACTTAGCTTGAAAAATAGCTTGAAAGCATCCGTTTAGCTTGAAAAAACGCTCTGTTTTTCGAGTGAAAATGTGAATTGTTGCATAGACCTGCAAAAGCGCAGAAAAGCCTGTAAGCATTGAGCTTACAGGCTTTTTCTTGGTGCTCCAGCGGAGATTCGAACTCCGGACACCCTGCTTAA
>ERZ827043.561-NODE-561-length-46487-cov-5.358309_pt1 | contig 46487 bp, 43 predicted proteins | sample MGYA00519923_ERZ827043 | MGnify/ENA primary metagenome ERZ827043 (study PRJEB31778, sample SAMEA3449251) | human gut metagenome | biome: human gut; feature: human-associated habitat; material: faeces | place: United Kingdom | collected 2010/2012 ... | reverse complement strand
GTCATAGGAGGGTTAGGCGGGAATGACGGAGCCGCTGCCGGCATGGGAGCTTCTCACCACCGGAATGCCCTGGGCTGCCGCCTTTGCCAGCGCCTTTTCATCTTCCCTGTGAATGCTGCCGTTTCCGCAGCCTGCATAAACAAGGCCTTCGGCGCCGGCGGACACAGCCGCCCGCACCATGGCACCATCAGCGCCGGCGTGGCCGTAGATGATATAAACCCGGGGAAGGCGATGGAGCCCCTTCACATCAAAAGGTGCCTCTCCCTTGGGCAGACGCACCGGCAGGGCGCACCAGCAGGGATGTCCGTCATTCATATATCCCAGAGGGCCGTCAGGAGAGCGGAAGGTGTCCAGGGACAGGGTATTGCCCTTCGTCACATTCCTTGCGGCGAAGATGGTGTCATTCATCATCACCAGCGCCCCTTTTCCTTTAGCCGACGGGTCGCCGGCCAGACGGACGGCATTTAAAAGATTCATGGGGCCGTCGGCGCTGAGGGCGGTGGCAGGACGCATGGCTCCGGTGAGCACCAGGGGGATGGAAGGATTCACCGTGAGCTGGAGGAACCAGGCCGTTTCTTCCATGGTATCGGTGCCGTGGATGATGACAAGCCCGTCCTTTTTACCTGCCAGTTCGTTCACCCTTTCTGCAAGGGTGAGCCAGATGGTATCGGTCATATCCTTGCTGTCAATACCGCATATTTCCTCCCCTGTCACATGGGCATAGTCCTTCACCTCCGGCAGGGCGGAAAGAAGGTCTTCCACCCCCAGTGCGCCGGCTTCATAGCCGGTGGTAGCCGTTTCGGAAGAGGCCTTCCCTGCAATGGTGCCGCCGGTGGCCAGAAGATGGACAGAAGGTTTCCTTTCTTCCGCCCTCACTGCCCATGCAGGCAGAAGAAGAAATAGAATCGTAAGAAGAAAAATGGAAAAAATCATGGTCATGCCTCCTGTACATGGTCTTAGTCATAAGGAATTATTTGATTTATTATAACATCGCACCACTGCCATTTCGAAAAAAGTGGAGAAATCTCCCTCAAAAGTAATAAAGAACAGGTACCGGTTCCATTGTGATGAAAAGGCAGCCGGTTTATCACCATAGTTCTCCTATTGGCAGCATAAAAAAAGCTGCAAAAAATGTTCCCATTTTTCACAGCTTTTTTCATTATTTCTTTACCTCTTTCATCATTGGCCGGCGGATAAGATCGAGGCCTGCTCTTTCAACCATGTCCCTTTCGCTGTCCGGCGCTGCCAGGAAGAGGAAGCGGTAACTGCCATCCACTTTGGCTGCAAAGCCGCGAATGAAAAGAGGTACCATCCATCCATCGGCGGAGAATACGGGCCGGATGGAAAAGCTGTAGGTTTTGGGATTTCCCTGCAGACTGTGGAGCTGTTCCACATGTACCATGTCCACAGTAAGGAAATCATAGGGCAGTTTTTCTCCCGTATCCCTTCTCACTTCATCCACTGCATGAAGAAATACTTCGTTCATGGTACTCTCCAGCTTCAGGAGGGCCACATTGAAGGCAAGCATCCGTGCCCCCGCCTCCGGGCTGTGGCCTTTGGGAAGGAACATACCGCCGAAGAAGTCATCGGACGCCTTTCCTTTAAAGTCGGCACCCACGACCAGGGCGCCGGCAGTATATCTTTTCCCCTTCACCGTCATGGTGCCCATGTGACGGGCAAAGACAGAGTCTCCCCTGGCTAGGGGCTCATAGTGGACATCCTTCGGCAAAGCTGCATGGTTCAGGAAGACTTCGCCCATTTCCGAAACAGGAACCGCCCCGGCTTTTGAAAGAGCTTCCCCAAGGGGTGCCGCCGTACCGGTTCCATCGCCCAAAACCGGCCCTACCCCTGGAAACAGAGGCGTCCGGTCACTGATACCATATCCCTGGGCCGGGGGCATGGGCCCCTCCGCCATGGCCGTCCCCGCTGCCATAAGGAGCGGGACCGCCAGCACAGCTGCTAATTTCCTGATTTTCATTTCTTTGCTTCCTTCAGCGCCTTATCCAGAAGGGGCTGGAAATAGCGGCCCGACGCCTGGTCCGCTGCAAATACGGTATACACCGTCTTCCCCTCGCCTCTGGTAATGACCCCTTTCACATAGAGGGGAATCATAAATCCGTTTTTATTGAGCACCAGCCGGGCATCTCCCGTGCGGTAGGAAAGGCCCTTGTCCGATTTTCTGTCTTCCCAGGCGGAATGGTTTTCCACCTTCACTGCTCCACGGAAAAGGACAATGGCCTCATCCATGGAATCCTCTGCAGCCGGAACTTTTTCAGAAGAACCTGTCTTGGCAGCAGGAACCTTCCCGGAATTGTCCTTTGCAGTCTCAGCAGCTTTCGATTTTTCCTCTTCTGAAAGTGCCGTATGGCCGTACATGGCCAGCTTTAACATATCGCTGTCAGAAACGGAAAGGGACACCATCATCCCCTGGTAATAGGTATCATTAGCCGCTGCTCTCACCTGGTACACTTTACCTGTGCGGAGAATGGAAACGGCCATTTCTGAAAATTCTTTGGAATAGTCCTTATCCTTCGGGAAAACGGAAGCCCCTTCCAGCGCCTTCTCCACCGTAACCGCCGCATTAGGTTCCATGAGCCAGTCGTGGAGCTGGCTTCCAAAGAATGACCGCTCGCCGGGATACACGGACACGGAAGAGCCCATGTCCAGCACTTCCCCGCCGGATAAGGTTAAAGAATCGGCGGATACCACCATGCTTCCAGCCGTCACTGCCAGGGCAGTCATGGAAACTGCCAGCCATTTTTTCATTTTCATATCTATCTTCACCTTTCATGAATGAATCAGGAGTTATTAGAGATATTATAGCATTTTACCACAGTTCATGACTATGGGATTTAGTGGAACAGTGGGAAAGTGGGACAGTGGAATAGTGGGACAGCGGGGCGAAGCTATCCGCTGCCCGCTGTCAGCTGTCGGCTGGTGGTGGGACACATTGGTTTCATGCCGAACAGGAAACTACTGGCGAAAGGTTTCCTATGGAAGTGATACACAATGATTCCATGCCGGACAGGAAACTATTCGCAAACAGTTTCACGCACAAAAAAGGAGCCCCTTTTCAGGAGCTCCTTTCTATTGGCGAAAGATTATTTTGCAATCTTAGCTACAACGCCTGCGCCAACGGTACGGCCGCCTTCGCGGATAGCGAAACGCTGGCCTTCTTCCATAGCGATCGGGGTGATGAGCTTAACTGCCATTTCGACATTATCGCCAGGCATGCACATTTCGGTGCCTTCCGGCAGGGTGATGTCGCCGGTTACGTCGGTGGTTCTGAAGAAGAACTGCGGACGGTAGCCGTTGAAGAACGGGGTATGACGGCCGCCTTCATCTTTGGTCAGTACGTATACCTGAGCGGTAAATTCAGTGTGAGGCTGAACGGTGCCCGGTTTAGCAAGAACCTGGCCGCGAACAATGTCCTTACGGTCGATGCCGCGGAGCAGGGTGCCGATGTTGTCCCCAGCCATAGCCTGGTCCAGGGTCTTTCTGAACATTTCTACGCCGGTTACAACGGTTTCGGTCGGTTTGTCCTGGAGGCCGACGATTTCAGCTGCGTCGCCAACTTTAACGGTGCCGCGTTCTACTCTGCCGGTAGCAACGGTGCCGCGGCCGGTGATGGTGAATACGTCTTCCACAGGCATCAGGAACGGTTTATCGGTGTCGCGCTGAGGAGTCGGGATGTATTCGTCAACAGCCTTCATGAGGTCGCGGATCTTCTGTTCATCTTCTTTGTTGCCGTTGAGGGCGCCAAGAGCGGAGCCAACGATAATCGGCACTTCATCTCCCGGATAGCCATATTCAGTGAGCAGGTCTCTGATTTCCATTTCTACAAGGTCAATCAGTTCAGGATCATCGACCTGGTCAGCTTTGTTCAGGAATACTACGATAGCCGGAACGCCTACCTGTTTAGCCAGGAGGATATGTTCACGGGTCTGGGGCATGGGGCCGTCAGCTGCAGATACTACGAGGATAGCGCCATCCATCTGAGCTGCACCGGTGATCATGTTCTTTACATAGTCGGCATGCCCTGGGCAGTCAACATGTGCATAGTGACGTTTTTCGGTTTCATATTCAACGGTGGAGGTGTTGATTGTGATACCACGAGCTCTTTCTTCCGGTGCTTTATCAATGGAAGCATAGTCGAGGAAGTTAGCTTTGCCTTCTTCAGCCAGTACTTTGGTGATAGCAGCGGTCAGGGTTGTTTTGCCGTGATCTACGTGGCCGATGGTGCCGATGTTAACATGCGGCTTTGTTCTTTCGTAATGAGCTTTTGCCATTTTGGTTTCTCCTTAAAAATTATTTATTTCCGAGTCTTTCTTCCGTAATCTTCTGGGAAATAGCCTTCGGAACTTCTTCATAGTGGTCGAATGTCATGGTGAAGGTACCACGGCCCTGAGTGGAGCTGCGGAGAGCGGTTGCATAACCGAACATTTCAGACAGCGGAACGAAACCTTTGATTCTGGATTCGCCATTTTCTGTGTCCATGCCTTCGATGCGGCCACGGCGGGAGTTGAGGCCGCCGATAACGTCGCCCATGTAATCTTCCGGAACATCGACTTCTACGCTCATATATGGTTCGAGGAGGACAGGATCTGCTTTCTTGGCACCGTCTTTGAATGCCATGGAACCTGCAACTTTGAAGGCCATTTCGGAGGAGTCGACATCATGATAGGAACCGTCGTATACGGTAACTTTGATATCAACCATCGGGTATCCTGCTACAACGCCGTCCTGCATAGCAGCTTCGACGCCGGCCTGAATCGGGTTGATGAATTCCTTAGGAATCACGCCGCCAACCACTTCGTTAGCGAATTCAAAGCCCTTGCCTGCTTCCATCGGTTCAAGACGGAGCCAGCAGTGGCCGTACTGACCATGACCGCCGGTCTGACGAATGAATTTGCCTTCAGATTCAACAGATTTGCGGATGGTTTCACGATAAGCAACCTGAGGTTTGCCTACGGTGCAGTCTACATTGAATTCGCGACGCATACGGTCGACGATGATGTCCAGATGAAGTTCGCCCATACCGGAAATGATGGTCTGGTTGGTTTCCGGATCAGTGTGTACTCTGAAGGTCGGATCTTCTTCTGCCAGTCTCTGGAGGGCATTGCCCATCTTTTCCTGGTCAGCTTTGGTCTTCGGTTCAACAGCAACGGAAATAACGGGATCCGGGAATTCCATCTTTTCAAGGATGATCGGGTTGTCCGGGTCGCAGAGTGTATCGCCGGTGGTAACATCCTTGAAGCCTACAGCTGCGGCAATGTCGCCGGTGTAAGCTACATCGATTTCCTTACGGTGGTTAGCATGCATCAGAAGGATACGGCCTACGCGTTCTTTCTTATCCTTGGTGGAGTTGAGAACGTAAGTGCCCTGGTGCATTTCGCCGGAATATACGCGGAAGTATGCCAGTTTGCCAACGAATGGATCTGCCATGATCTTGAATGCCAGGGCTGCCAGCGGAGCGCTGTCGGATACCGGGCGTTCTTCTTCTTCGCCGTCCAGGGAAGTGCCTTTAACCGGAGGAATATCCAGCGGGGACGGGAGGTAATCAAGGACAGCATCCAGAAGCATCTGGATACCTTTGTTCTTGTATGCGGAGCCGCAGAATACGGGGAAGAGCTTGCATGCCAGTACCTGTTTACGGATGGAAGCTTTGATTTCTTCAATGGAAATGTCTTCGCCTTCCAGGTACTTTTCAGCCAGTTCATCATCGCCGTCGCAAGCAGCTTCGATAATCTTTTCACGGTATTCTTCTACCATGTCTTTCATATCATCGGAAACAGGTTCCTTATGATATTCTTTGCCGTCATCGCTGTCGTAGATTTCAGCTTCCCTGGTCAGCAGGTCGATGATGCCTTTGAAGGTATCCTGTGCGCCGATTGGGAGCTGCATAGCAACAGCTTTGGCATGAAGACGGGTGTCGATGGTCTTGACTGCATGCAGGAAATCTGCACCTACTGTATCCATCTTGTTGATGAATGCAATACGGGGAACATGGTAGTGGTCTGCCTGTCTCCAAACGGTTTCAGACTGGGTCTGAACGCCGTCTTTAGCACTGAATACAGCTACGGAGCCATCCAGTACGCGCAGGGAACGTTCAACTTCTACAGTAAAGTCTACGTGCCCTGGGGTATCGATGATGTTGACACGATAGCCTTTCCAGTGGCAGGTGGTAGCAGCAGATGTAATGGTAATACCGCGTTCCTGTTCCTGAGCCATCCAGTCCATGGTGGCAGCGCCATCATGAACTTCGCCGATCTTATGGTTTACACCGGTATAATACAGGATTCGTTCCGTGGTTGTTGTCTTACCTGCATCAATGTGTGCCATGATGCCGAGGTTTCTTGTTTTTTCAAGCGGAAATTCTCTGCCCACGATTGTTTCTCCTTATTAAAATTACCAGCGATAATGAGCAAAAGCCTTGTTGGCTTCAGCCATTTTATGAGTATCTTCTTTCTTCTTTACTGCTGCGCCCGTATTGTTGAAAGCGTCCATCAGTTCTCCTGCCAGACGTTCTTCCATGGTACGTTCGCTGCGCTGGCGGGCATAGTTGACCATCCAGCGGATACCCAGAGTCAGACGGCGGTCTGCTCTGACTTCAACCGGCACCTGGTAGTTGGCGCCGCCTACACGGCGGGCACGTACTTCCAGAACCGGCATAACATTGTTGAGAGCCTGTTCGAAAATTTCGATTGGTTCTTTGTTCAGCTTGCTGTGGCAGATGTCAAATGCGCCATAAACGATTTTTTCAGCGACACCCTTTTTGCCATCCAGCATAACCTTGTTGATGAAACGGGTTACTGTCTTGTTTCCATACACGGGATCCGGCAGCACGTCACGTTTCGGAACAGCACCTTTTCTCGGCATTGTTAATTTCCTCCTTAAAACGTTCTTTGTTAGTCACATTAGTTAATGAATACGAATGAATTATTTCTTTTCGCGCTTAGCGCCGTATTTGGAACGGCCCTGCTGACGACCGGATACACCTACGGTATCGAGTGCGCCGCGGATAATGTGGTAACGAACGCCTGGAAGATCCTTAACACGGCCGCCTCTGATGAGGACGACGGAGTGTTCCTGCAGGTTATGGCCTTCACCAGGAATGTAAGCAGAAACTTCGATTCCGTTGGTCAGGCGTACACGGGCTACTTTACGAAGAGCAGAGTTCGGCTTCTTCGGGGTAGCTGTGTAAACTCTGGTGCAGACACCACGTTTCTGTGGGGACTGTTTCAGAGCCGGGGTCTTCGCTTTGGTAGCCAGAGTCTGGCGGCCTTTACGAACCAGCTGATTAATTGTCGGCAATATGGGCACCTCCTTTCTTCAAAAGTAAATTTATAATTGATCCTCCAGGGCAGAGCCCCAAAGGATATTACCGGGATTTAATAAGAGCGGCAGAGGCGGCTTTCACTTTGATACCGCAGGCACGGCCTATCTCCTTTTTCGTGAATCCCTGTTCCACAGGAATTCCTGACGACTGGCAGGCTTCCAGAAGGGGTTGGGAAATCCTTTCATCACAGTCCGAGGCAATAAACACACATGCCGCTTCCTGCTTCTCGATAGCCCGCTCCGTCTCTTTCATTCCGACTACAAATGTGCCGGATTTCAATTCTTCCAGTGTCATTCATTCTCACCTGCTTTACAGCACACTAAATCCACGCAACATTGGAATTATACCATCACTTGACGCCTATGTCAAACTTTTTTATCGCCTTTTTTCTCCGTGTTTATGCATAACTTTTTTACCACGGTTCCTGGCGTACCATTCTCCTGGAAATCACCTTTTCATGACTGCCTTCAGCACCTCCGGAAAGCGGCAAAACGGAAAGAGGAAACCGGAAACTCCCTGCCCTTCTCTATGATACAATAGCTATAAGCAGCATTTCATATATCCATTGTAAAGAAAAGGAAAACTTATGAAGAAATACACAAACATTGTAGTCTACTGCGGCTCCCATTTCGGAAATGACCCCTCCTTTCCCTCCTTTGCCGGACGGCTGGGGGAAGCCCTGGGAAAGGGCGGCTTCCACATGATTTACGGCGGCGGCACCGTGGGTCTCATGGGCCTTGCCGCCGACGCCGCCATGGCCGCCGGCGGCCGGGTCACCGGCATTATCCCCCAGGTATTCATTGAAAAAGAGCAGGCCCACCGGGGCATTACTAAGCTCATCGAAGTGCCGGACATGATAACAAGAAAGCAGAAAATGATCGAATCCGGCGATGCCTTCATTATCCTCCCCGGCGGCATAGGCACCCTGGAAGAACTTTCAGACACCTTCAGCCACTACCGCATCTACGCCGCCCCAAAGAGCCGCCCGCCCATCCTCATCGCCAATATAGACGGGATATATGACCCGCTGAAGACTCTCTTCCAAAACTGGCTGGATAACGGTTTCATCGAAAAAGAAGACCTCTCCTCCATCCATTTCTGCTCAACCCTTGCGGAAATCATGGAGGTACTTGGTTAATTTTATGGCACCATAAAAAGCATGGACGGAAATCATTTCCTTCCATGCTTTTTTCTTATCCGCAGCAGCCTGCCTTATAGACAAGCCCTTTTACGGAATTTATGATATTGTCTTCATCATCCTTCTGGCTGTAGTCATCTCTCAGATAATCGTCCAGTCTGCCTATCCTGAATTTTTTCGGATCATCATCCGCCCTTGCATCATTGACGGTCAGTACATCATCCAGCGCTTCTGCCGTATATCTGGCGGTTTCAGTCATATGCATGACCATGATGGTTCCGCTTCGCACCTCACCGTTTTCATCATAAATACCATTGTTGATGGTGCCTACAACAGCCTGAACCCCCGGTGCGGCATAGTCATGGGTACTGTCATAGCCGGCCACCATGTAAGTATACCCGGCATTCATAATTTCCATGGCCCCCTTCTTGCTGATGGCCAGGGTGGGCGGAAAAGCCTTGTTAACGCCGGCTTTCCCCCTGTTTTCACATCGCCTACGGTGAAGGCCAGTTTTTCGTAGGCAGAGGAAATATCTTTTTCATATTCCTCGTCCGTCATGGGAAGGGTGGTCCCGTAGTCTCCTGTCTGGGCGACCAGGGCCCTGTGCCTGTTGGTATGGCTTCCGATGGAATTCCCCTCCTCCGCCAGAGCTCTCAGGAGGTTTGGATTATTTTTCACATTCCATGTAATTACAAAGAAAGTCCCCTGTGCATGGTGCTTGCGGAGCACATACATCAGCTTATTGATGGAGTCATCTGTTCCCCAGTCATCAAAGGTCAGGAAAATGGTCCTGTCTTTCACTCCATGGATGCGGCCGCTGCGGTCCATCTGCCTGATTTCACTCTTACTGAATCCCCGTATATTATCCCTGTCTTTAACCAGGGGAGAGCCGATGTACCTTTTGGCAAACTGTTCTTCAAAGTTACGCTTATTCACCTGCACGCCCCTGTTTTCCGGCCGCAGATCCCAGGGGACAGCGCTCACGTCTACAGGATAGGCCCACAGGTGACTCCTGTCTTCCAGTACCTTTCCAAGGCCGGTCATATAATAGGAGGAATCGTTGGCAGGATTTTTTTCCGGCGAATCGGTGGGCGTACGGTAGGCTATGTTATCTATCTTATTCCGCTTAATCAGGTCCAGCACGTCCGATGTCATAACCGGGTTATCCAGGAAATCAAGGCGCGTGTAAATAATCTGCCCTCTCCCCATGGAATAGACCTTGGCGCCAAAGAGATGGGAAAAAATATCCTCCGGCGTTTTGGCGGCCTTATCTTTTGTCTGTACCGTATTTACCGTCTGCCCGATAAGCCGTATGCCCATGGCGGAGCAGGCCTCCTCCACTTCCGGCGACGGCTTTCCGAATATCTGCCGTGCAAAGGCAGGCCTTACGCCGAAGCGGCGGGACAGATTCCGTTCCAGCCTTTCAATCTGGGCACAGGTTTCATAATAATCGCCGGTCGTACCGGTTCTCAGTCCCAGCCCCAGTTCATGCCCATGGTCTACAATGTCCCGTATGGTATCTCCGTATTTCTGAAGTTCCAGCTCCGTCACAAAGAAGGTGGCCGTCACGCCTTTGCCCTCCAGATAGGAAAGCATATCATCCACCGACTGCCTCCTTGTGAGTCCGCCAAAGGTAACAATAATCGCAGGCGCCGTGGTGGTTATAAACCTTTCCTTCGGAGCCAGCCTGCCCTGGTTTTCCCGCCGGAGCGTATCGTATCTTTCCTTGTCCGCTGCGCTGTATGCTGCCTTATGCACCGCCGCCTTTCCTGCCAGGGCAGGAGCAGCAGATAAGGGAGCCGTCCCGCCATCTGCTGCCGCCTCCGGGATTCCTGCTGATGCCAGAAGAGCCGCCGCACAGACTGCTGCCAGAAAAGCGGGTTTCAGGTGATTGATTCTCCATAACGCTGTCATATCCGCTCCTCCTAATCCTTTCTTAAACCATTCATATCCACACCGCCCAGGCGCCACAGAGAAACGGACGATATGCCTTCATTGGCCGCCAGTGTAATCCATGCGTTCATGGTTTCCCTGTCTCCATACCACACATCAAAGGAAGACCCGTTTTCTTTATAGGAAACGTGAAGGGCTGCACTTTCCGGGTCCCTTTCAGGTACAGCATGATGGGTTTCTGCCAGACGGATGGCTTCGCTTTCTGTAATATATTTTTTCTTTCCGCCCAGGAGCCCCAAAAGATGGCTGTCCTGCCACAAACAGCCGCCGGTGGAGAAGGCTGCTGCCTTCTTTCCGGGAAGATGAACCATCTTTTTCAGCATTTTTTCAATAAAATCCCTGTCCGCCTTTGGCCCAGGGCCGCTGTGGGTGCCGTAGAGGTTATACATCATCACCACATATTCCGGCCCTTCACTGTAAGGAAGGCTCATAGGCGTGGAAGGCTCCAGGATAATGCGCACTTTAAGATGGGCTGCCCGGGCCTCCAGGTCCAGCATGCGGGTAAAGTCGCAGAAATGATTCATGAGTTCCCTGTCCTGCCCTATTTTCTCATAGTCCACTTCAATGCCGTCTACCTGCTTTTCCTTTGCCAGACGGATGATATCTTTCACATGGTGGTAGCGGCTTTCTTCTGTTTTCAGCTTTTCCGCCACCATTTCCCGGTCTTTCTCCACCATTTTCCCTCCAGGGAGGGCCCTGTCGTTCACAACGGTAAGGTAGACAGGCACATTCCCTTTAGGTCTCAGGTTTTCCAGATTTTCAGGGAAATGGAGATTTCCCTTTTCATCAAAATCAGCGGCAAAAAGGGAAATGCCATCCCAGAGATCCGCTGTTTTTTCATATTCCTCCATTCCCCTTTCCCTATCCCAGGAAACCACCCAGGAAGAGAGGGTCACAGGGGGATGACTCCCTCCGGCCAGAGGCTTTTCCGCCCTGCAGCCGGAGGTTAGAAAGAGGCAGGCGGCTGCCAGTGCCAAAGCTGCATATTTCATAAGTCCCCCATCAGAAATGTCTGAGGAACCAGCCAAGAACCGATTCCCATTTCTGGTTAATCACAAATTTCCATTTTTCAAAGCCCTTTAATTCCGTGGTGTAAAGAGGCGTTCCATCGGTCTGTCCATGACTGGTAATCACCAGTTTTTCAAAAACGCCGTCATACACGTCATCAGCCAGATTCCGCTGGCTGAAGGCGCGGCTGTCCCAGCCTGCAAAAAGACCGATGTCCGTATCTTCTGAGTGTCCTACATCCACCCGGGCGGCTTCCTTCCCATCCAGCAAAACGGTAAGGCTGCTGCCGTCAAGGGAAATATCCAGAGTCCGGTCCAGCCTTGCATGGAAACTTTCCACCGGTTCGTAAGGCTTTCCCCCTTCTTCAATGGTTTTCGGTTTTTCCTGCTTTACCCTGGCCAGGCGGCTCATGTACTCATTGGCCATGGCAGTGGAGTCGGCGTAGCGGGCCAGGGTTTCCAGCTCGTTCACCCTTACATTGTGTTCATCCTCTTCCACCGATATGGGAGGCTGGCCGTCAAGGACGGAAAGTTTTTCGGAAAACAGCTTTTTCGTACTGCTTTCCTCCACTTCTTCTACTTCCAGTTTCCCCTGGGATATGCCTACAGCAAGGCAGCTGGTGAGGTCCTTATTGCCCCGGAGGAGCACCTTCTGGTCTCCGAAGGAATTCCCCTCCAGCCGCACATGGACATCCACGTCAGACCTTCCGGTATTTCCTTTCAGCTTCACAATACCCGCTTTTTCAGGAATGGAGGTGACAATCAGGCTTTCTCCCTTGAACTGGGCGGCGCCTTTTAAAATATCCCAGCTGCGTATACGATCATCTCCCGTTTTAAACCGGAGATCCCGGTTCGTATCGTATTTGATACGCATAAGAAGGTGGTTCACAGGCCAGTAGGGCTGGGGCTGCATACGGGTTAAATCATAGAGACTGCTGTTTCTCTGATTGAAGCAGTACCCTTCCCGGTTGAAATTCATTTCAAAAAGGCTTCGTATCCACTTTTCATTTTCAGCAGACACGCTGGGCGCATTGCCGAAATGGCCCGTATTGGAATGCATGAGCACATACACCGGCGGCACATAGCCCAGTTTATCGGAGTAAATGTCCCGAAGCTCCCGGTAGTCATAGGCGATGCGACGTTTCATGTGGTCCACCGTTTCCACCGGAATCCTGTCCTTGTCACGGATGAAATCCATGAGGTAGTGGTTGTAGTCCCGACCCAGGCTCTTCTGCATCATGGCATATTTCAGCGGGTCGATTTCGCCGATGAAATGGTGGTACCGGTCAAATACATTGATGTACTCCAGCCGATAGCCATTGGTACCCATTTCCCAGTAAGACGAGTCCTCCATATCCTTTAATTCAATGGGCCTCAGGAATTTGGTATCCTCATGATTGAACTTTTCGGGATAGGTCATCATGACGCCCTTAAAATTCAAATCCTCCAGGATTTCGTCGGCAAAAAGAGCGGTGTCCCGCCTGCCGTCTTCAAACATAAGGTACAGCGATTTCGGAGGCAGGGGCTTTCCTTCCTTATAATATTTCAGGATGTCATCATGGGTAATAGTGACATAGCCTTCATCCTTCAGTGCCTCCAGATGTTCCCTCAGCTGCTTCTTCCCGATAAGGGTGGACGTATCGCCGATACGGTCCACGCCGAAATAGGACAGGGCAATGAATCCTGTGTCCGTGGTGTGGCTCACATCGCTGTCTTTGAAGGGACGGTAGGTTTTCACATGGAAAAACAGGAGGTAAAGGCTCACCAGTGCCGCTATGACCGCCAGGATTTCAAAGAATGTACGGATTCTTTTTACCCGGTTCTTATGCTTTGTAAACGATTCGTCTCCCAGTATCACAGGTCATCACCTGCTTTCTTTGCCTTTTTCTTTTCCGCCTTCAGCCTTTCCTTTTCTTCCTTTTTCTTTTTCTCCCGCACATCTGCCGGCGTCATGCGGGTGCCCCAGGTATCTTTCCAGAAAGTAAACCAGGCCACCGGCATCTGCCAGAGAAGCACCGCTTCATAATAGAGGCAGAACCACACGCCGAAAATCCAGGTGGAGCTTTTCCGAAGGAAGAGCTGGGCCATGCTCATCAGCAGGGCCATAAGGGCCATACCGATGAGGAAGGTAAAGGGAAATACGCGATGCATGAGGGGAATATAAATCAGATTGTATATGACGATAACCGGTGCCGCAATGGGAACAATAAGGCCGAAATAGAAGGAAAGGGCCATGAAAGGCTCTTTTCTCCACATAAACCTGGCAGCAATCAGGGATTCCCTGAGCCAGGACCTCTTCCAGCGCATCTGCTGCCGGAGGAATACATGGTAGGATTTCGGCACAATGGTAGAAACCACCGCCGTATCCTGATAGGCGGTCCGATGATGGCGAAGGATGAAATTCGTAAGACTTCTGTCATCGCCAAAGGTGGCTTTGTGTCCTAAAAATTTCTGGTGTACCCAGGCATGGCAGTACTTTTCCACCAGATCCTTCCTGTAGCAGGAAAGGGGGCCGGAAAGGCAGGTGGCCGCGTCAAAGAAGCCTTCCGCCGCCTTCATAACCCGGAAAGCGATGTAGTAGCGCACTGCCTGCATTTTGGTCAATCCATTGGTATAGGTATTGGCCACATCGGTCCTGCCGCAGACGCCGCCCATTTCCTTATCTTTAAAGGGCTGCACCACATTTCTTATGGCAAAGGGAGAAAGGAAGCTGTCGGAATCCACGAAAACAAGAAGCTCATGTTTAGCAAGCTTAAGGCCTGCCGCCAGTGCCTCCCGCTTGCCGCCGTTCTTAGGCTGCTCATACCAGGTGACCCGGTCTTTGATGTGGAGATTACGGTCATCCTGTTCCATGCGGTCTATGATTTCTTTGATTTTTTCAAGGGATTTATCTGTAGAATGGTCATCCACCACGATGACCTGCAGTTTGTCCGGCGGATAATCCTGATTCACACATCCCAGGATGGTCCGCTGAATCCATTTTTCTTCATTAAAGCAGGGAATAATAATGGACACGCCGGGGGTATAATCCATATCCACCTTCACGGGACGGTAAAAGATGGCAAAGAAATAACGGGAAAGAAGAAACGCAGCGGTAATAATGCTGTATAAATAGAGGTATTTATTAAACCGGAAGTACACCACCGACTCAGACCGCATGAGGATAATGACAAGGGAAATACAGAGCATGAGGAAAGCAGAAACAGCAATGAGGTACTGTCCCCGCCTCTGCTGATGATATTCTGCCAGAGATTTTTTGAAATGGATGCCCAGGGCTTCCCTGCCATCCCGGTCAAACCGGCGGACCACTTCTGCTTTCAGCTTTTTCACTTTCATTTCATAGCCTTCCGGCATGTCTCCGGGACGGACCACGAAAGACAGGTCTATATTTTCCCCTTCTTTTACCTTCTTTTCCCCTTCTGCCAGGGTAAGCAGCATGCCGGTGGAAGAAATATCCTCGCAGATTCCTTTGACCACCTGTTTCCTGCCGCCTGCTCCTGCAGTCACTGTGACCGGGATGTGAACTTTGAAACGCCTTCCTGCTTCGGCACTGGCTGTGTATGCTCTGAAATCCGAATCCCTGATTTCTCCATCCATTCCCTGCCGCCGGTCTACATTGGTTCTGCGGCCGGAAGGGTCAGGCACGTTCGGCAGAAGGCGCCTGTCCTCTTTTTCTATCTGCAGTTTATCCTCAAGGTTCTTCGTATGATTCACTTTCATACCCCCAGATTCCAATCCATATTCTGCGCTCTTTTACTTCAGGCCGGAAAGCAGCACATCACTGTCCAGCGAAAGCAGGGTAAAGCCTTCCTCTTCCAAAGCGGAAACAAGGCGTTCCACCTCTTCTGCCGTATGGTCTTTCCTCTCTGTTTTTTCCTTATAGTCTCCATCCCTGATGGTTGGCTTCTTGTCGATAGCCGGCCTTTCATCCGATTTCCCCGGTTCCCTGGCCCTCATATCCAATGGCCTGTTGATTTCAAAGGCAATGAGACTTCCCGGCTTCACACCGGCTGCCAGTTTTCGGGCAGCTTCTTCATCCGTCAGCTCTCCCCTTCTCACAGTCACATTGGAAAGGACCGCATAGGAAAGACCTGCAGCCCCTGCCTCTTCCAGCAGGGTATCCGTGTATTCCGTGCGGGGTGCCCGGAAGAAAGAGGGACTCTTTCCTGTAAGCGTATCCACCGCTTTCTGGGTCCTCAAGAGAGAACGAATGGCCTTTTCCTCATCCAGCTTTTCCAGGGACGGTCTGCCAAGCCAGGTGTAATTGCCTATCATCTGCCTGTGTTTAGAAATTTCCTTCATGGTTTCCGGACTGTCTCCGGCATTCTGCCCTTCTACAAAAAAGGCGGCTTTGGCCTCCTTTTTGTCCAGCACCTTCAGAATTTCCTCCGTCATAGCTCGGTCCGGCAGTCCGTCAAAATAAAGATACACATGATTTCCTGTATCAGAAAGAGGATGGATAATCCGGGCTTTCTTTGCTCCAGGATCCTTTCGAAACTGATTGACTGCCTGCTCCGTTTCCTCTTCCGCTTCATACAGATTTGATAAATCCTGCACATCCCGGTTCTCTTCAGAAACGGAAAGGGCATGCCTGTGCCAGGCATAGAAACCGCCGCCTGCCAGGAAAACCAGCACCAGCAGGACCATCCAGAATTTTTTCCCCATCATAACCTCTTATAAACGCCAGTAATCAAAGCCTTTCTTTTTCATTTCCGAAGCGTCATAAACCCCTTTGACATCCAGAAGTACCGGCAGCGCCCCTTCCCTCTGCTTCTCACTCTTATAAAGGGAAAGCAGTGTATCCGGGGATAGTTCCCTGAATTCCTTATGGGCTACCAGCACTGCCACGCAGTCCGCCTCACGAACTTCAGAAAGCGGTGTCAGCTCTATACCGTACTCTCTTTTGATCATCACCGGATCCGCCTCGGGGTCCACGGCGTAGATATGCATGCCGTACTCCTTCAACATGCGATAAATATCAATGGCTCTGGAATTTCGGGTATCAGGGCAGTTTTCCTTAAATGTCATGCCCAGGAGATAAATATTGGCATGGCGGGTATCCACATGACTTTTCAGCAGCTCCTCTATCAGCGATTTCGCCACAAACTCCGACATACCGTCATTAATATGCCGCCCTGCCGTAATCACATGGGAATGAAACCCCAGAAGCTCCGCCTCATAAATGAAATAGTAGGGGTCCACGCCGATACAGTGCCCGCCCACCAGGCCGGGAGTGAAGCCCAGGGCATTCCACTTCGTATTCATGGCCTTCACCACTTCCAGTGTATCTATGCCCATGCGGTGGAACACCAGGGACAGCTCATTCATGAAGGCGATATTAATATCCCGCTGGGAATTTTCACAGAGCTTGGCCGCTTCCGCCACCAGAATGTTTGGCGCCCTGTAAACGCCGGCTTCAATGATGGTACTGTACACGGAAGCTATGGTTTCCAGTGTTTCCTCATCCATGCCGGATACGATTTTTACAATATTTTTCAGCACATGCACCTTGTCACCGGGGTTAATCCGTTCCGGGGAATAACCGATTTTGAAGTCTTTCCCCAGCACAAGGCCCGATTCCTTTTCCAGAATGAGGCCGCAGATATTTTCCGTAACACCAGGATAAACCGTGGATTCATACACCACAATAGCTCCTTTTTTCATATGCCTCCCTACGGCGGAAGAAGAAGATTCCACGGGACGCAGGTCCGGCGTTTTGTCTCCGTTGATAGGAGTAGGCACAGCCACCACGATGAAATCGGCCTCATGGATCTTCTCTGCATCCGCCGTAAAAAGGATGGTGCATTCCTTCAGCCCTGCTTCTCCGATTTCGCCGGTGGGATCCACTCCCTTTTTATACAGGTCTAATTTTTCCTCATTCACATCATAACCGATGACATGAAAATGCTTTGAAAATGCCGCTGCCAGCGGAAGGCCCACGTATCCCAGTCCTACCACTGCAATAGTGCTGATATCCCCGTTCATAAGGAATTCCTCCCCGATCAGACGTACTCAATTAGCCTCATAATTGGAAAAATAATAGCTCAGTGCCAGCCAGATGGTGTGGTTCTTATCTCCGTTGATTAAATCCTTCAGGCTGTAGTACTCCGCCTGCAGGAGCCAGTTCGGTGCCACTGTATAGTGAATACCGGCGCCGATTCCCTTGAATCCATGCATATAATCAGCCATGCCTTCCATGGTATGGGATACATAGGTGGTATAGGGCTGATAGTAATATTTCAGGAAATAATAGGTATTTCCCGTGTCCCAGGTCCTTTCTTCGCCTCTGGAAAGGGCTGCCACATAGCCCTTCCGGCTCTTCCTTTCAGAATCGGACCCCACAAGGCCCATAAGTCCCACATCGTAAAGACCAAGGGGCCTGCGTACATTCAGCATATAAATGTTTCGGGACGGAGAATCATCCATATTGAAATGGTAGATACCGGCACCCAGGGTATAATCTCCCGCTTCCTTTGAAACTTCGCCGGCTGCCGCCATGCCGCCGTAGGGTACGGTGCCCGCTTCTACCATGTAACGGAAAGGTGTTTCCCCGGAAATCCGGATCCCTTTAAACTTGCTGTCATAAATATTTCCTTCTGCCAGATAGGAGCTGAATACACCGGCGGTAAGCCGACTGGAGCCGACCATGCCTGTCAGGTAGTACCGGTCCAGGTCCATCCAGTTGTCATCTCCTCTGCCGGATAGGATTTTTTCATTTTCCAGCATGGAAATAAAATGCCAATTGTCATCAATGTTGTAATCGCCATAAACCCGAAGGCGGGCACGGCTCCTGTCGCCAATGGCTTCTTCCCCGTGATGGGCGCCATAATCCACGCGCATTTCACCGTCCACTTTAAAGCGCTTATCCTGGATAGCAGGTGCCTTCGTGTCTGCTGTAGACTGATCTTTGGCTGCTTCTCTGTCAAAATAGCCCATGGCGGACAATTCGCTGCCGTATTCAGCCCGCCGGGAAGCCAGGCGGTCTATATCTTCTGAGGAAACAGAGGCCATGAGCTGACAGATGGAATCCCGCATGGCCTCCCTTTCTTCCTTTGTATGGGCAGGAAGGATGCCGGATACTCCATAGGCCTGGCCGGCAGCCACACTGCCGCCCTTTTCAGCAATCCCGGCAATGGCCAGACCGCCAGGCAGACTGCAGCGGCTGATTTCCCGGGCATAGAGCTTTTCATAAGCCGAAGCCGCTTTGACATACTCTTTCTTCTGGTTCTTCAGTCTTTCTCCCAGGAGTTTGACCTGCACATTATCCTGGAGGGCCAGCAGGTCTGTTCTTGCATACCGTTCTGCAAGAGAATCCACGTCCGGGTCATTGACCTGTTCCATCGTTATGCCGGACTTCTTAAAGGCATACTGCTTCGATACGTTTAAAAATTCAGCTTCCGCCTTGTCCGCAGTCTTCCGATAGGGCTTGATCCAGTCGGGATCAAAGGCGCCGTTATAAAAGCGGTAAATATTCTCCTCTGCCCGATATGTCCTTTCATAAACTTCTTCATATTTTGATTCCTGAAAAGGTATCGGGGAACCTGTTTTTTTCACCCCGGACAGCTTTGAAAGGATTTTCTGTTTTTCCTTATCCCAGGCAGGAAGCATTTTTTCCCGCATGCCATACCGGGCCTTCAGTGCTTCATAATCACCGGCAGCACCGGACAGGGCAGCTCTGGCCCGATTGATGGGAATATTGTCAATCACTCTTGCTTCCGCATCCTCTACGGCCAAATCACCGATTTTCTTTTTTACATCAGCCGGAATGGCGCCGGCCATCCCCAGTTCTTCCCCAAGAGCCCATGCATGTTCCTGCCTTGCAGAGCTCAGCTCGTCCATCTGCCTTTCGACAGCTGCCGAATATTCTTTCTTTACTGCCTCATGATGCTGTTTCATAGGATTAATATCAGAAGCCTCTGCATTCCCCGCTATCAGAAGGACTCCTAATCCTACACAGCATGCCAGTTTCTTCTTCCCCATTATGCTGCTCTCCCAATATAAAAACGGATTACTTTTCTGAAATCAGCGCATCCATCAGAACTTACATTTTATGGTCAAAATAGTATTACCAATTAAAATGCAGTTTATGCTTCTTTCAATAATACTCTTCGTGATAAAATGCTGTCAATTTGTATTTTTGTTTCTTATCTTATAAAAAATGATTATAGCACCATTTCTAAACCATCCTGCCAATCAAGGCTGCCGCTCTCATTTCCTGAAATCATCTGATAAAGATGGCTGAATCTCTATGGCACGGAACCTGTAAAGATATAATCCGCCTTTTATTTTCATAGCCATCTATGCAGCTGTCTATGAATTCAAACAGAATTATACGAAAACTTCTATAAATTAAAACGGTCGTTTTAAAGTTCCCCGATTGTAGGATTTATCGAAGAGTGCTAAAATATAATCGAACAAATCAATCATATGATTATAAACAACAGTCTGTATTTCGTAATACAGTACTTTCCAACAAAATTTAAACGGTTCACCGGGCTGTGAACCGAGGGAGGTTATTTCATGAAACCAGTGATTCATATAGGAATCGATGTGGGCTCCACCACGGTGAAGGTGGCCGCTTTGTCGCCTTACCTGAAGCTTCTTTTCGGCCGCTACCAGCGCCACATGTCAGATATCCGCAGCGCCACCATGTCCCTTTTGAAGGAGCTGCAGGAGAAATTTTCCGGCTATCGCATCACCGCTTCCATTTCCGGCAGCGGCGGCATGGGGCTGGCCAAGCTCATGGGGCTCCCTTTCTGCCAGGAGATTTTAGCGGAAACGAAGGCGGTGCAGACTTTCCATCCTGAAACTGATGTGATCATCGAGCTGGGCGGGGAAGATGAGAAGATTACCTATCTTCGGAACGGCGTGGACCAGCGGATGAACGGCGCCTGCGCCGGCGGCACCGGTGCCTTTATCGACCGCATGGCCTCCCTTCTTTCCGTGGACGCCGCCGGTCTTGGAAAGCTGGCTGCCAAAGCGGAAAGGATTTATCCCATTGCCTCCCGCTGCGGCGTATTTGCCAAAACAGACATCCAGGCCCTGCTGAATGAGGGGACCTCCCATGAAGATATTGCCCTTTCCGTTTTCCAGTCCGTGGTGAACCAGACCATTTCCGGTCTCACCTGCGGCCGTCCGGTACACGGAAAAGTTGCCTTCCTTGGCGGCCCGCTCACCTTCCAGCCCATGCTCCGTGAGCGCTTCCGGAAGACTTTGAACATTGCAGACGAAGATATGATTGTGCCGGAGCACGGAGAACTGTACGTGGCCATCGGCGCCGCCGTATCCGCCCGCCACGACCGCCCCATGGATCTGGACAGCTGGCTGGCCAAAGTGGAAACAGCCAAAGATGTGGATCTGGGCACATCCAAGACCCTTCCCCCTCTTTTTGCCAATGAGGCGGAATATGAGGAATTCAAGGAAAGGCACGGCCGGTTCCATGCGCCCCGGGGCGATATTTCCAAAGCCAAAGGCTCTGTATGGCTTGGCATCGACGCCGGTTCCACCACCATCAAGGCGGTGCTTCTGGACAGGGAAGGCCGCATTCTTTACGAATACTACAGCAGCAATAAAGGCACGCCCCTGGCAGGCGCCAGAAAGATTCTCTCCGACCTGTACAGTAAATTGCCGGAAGGCGTCACCATTGCCGGCGCCGGCGTCACCGGCTACGGTGAAGAGCTCATTAAGCGGGCCCTGCAGGCGGACGTGGGCGAAGTGGAAACCATGGCCCACTACCGGGGCGCCAAGCACTTCCTCCCCGATGTCACCACCATTCTGGATATCGGCGGCCAGGACATGAAGTGCTGCCGCATTAAAGACGGCGCCGTGGACGATATCCTTCTAAACGAAGCCTGCTCCTCGGGCTGCGGTTCCTTCCTGGATACCTTCGCCCAGTCCCTGGGCATGGACATCAAGGAATTTTCCCGCATTGCCCTGAAAGCCCCCCATCCTGTGGACCTGGGTTCCCGCTGCACCGTATTTATGAACTCCAGAGTCAGGGAAGCCCAGAAGAACGGCGTGTCTGTGGCCGATATTTCTGCCGGCCTTTCCTACTCCGTCATCAAGAATGCCCTCTACAAGGTCATCCGCCTCCGCAAAGCGTCGGATCTGGGAAATAAAGTGGTGGTGCAGGGCGGCACCTTTTATAATGACGCCGTCCTCCGGGCGCTGGAAAAACTCCTTCACTGCCATGTCATCCGTCCCGATGTGGCAGGCCTCATGGGTGCCTACGGCATTGCCCTCATTACGAAGGACTCCTGCCCTGAAGGCCACGTTTCTTCCCTGGTAACTCCGGAAGAGCTGAAGAGCCTTTCCTATACCACGGAAATGAAGCGCTGCCCGGGCTGCGGCAACCACTGCATGATTACCTTGACCCGCTTTAACGACGGCCGCGCCTTTGTATCCGGCAACCGCTGCGAAAGAGGGGCTGCCATCATGCTCACCGGCAAGACGGCCCCCCACTCCACCCTGCCCAACATTTACCGCTGGAAATACGATAAGATCTGGCACCGCCGTCCCCTGTCCCCTAAAGACGCCAAGAGAGGCACCGTAGGCATTCCCCGCACCCTGAACATGTACGAGGACTACCCCTTCTGGCACGCCTTCTTTACGAAACTGGGTTACCGGGTGCTTCCCTCCAGCGAACAGCTCCGGGACATTCCTACAGAAGCCATGGAAACCATTCCATCCTACTCCGAATGCTTCCCTGCCAAGCTGGCCCACGCCCATGTGTATGACCTGGCCAAAAAACATGTGGATTTCATCTGGTACCCCTGCATCGACAAGGGGCCTGATGAAGGCAGCACCAACAGCTACAACTGCCCCATGGTAGCTTCCTATCCGGAAAACATCGAAGCCAATATGGACGAAGTGCTGTCCAAGTACAAAGCCAAACTGTACCACCCCTTCCTCCCCCTCCACTCGGAAGCCATCTTCAGCAGGCTGAAGAAATTCTTCAAGCCCCTGGGCATTCCGGGAAGTGAAATCGAATCCGCCGTCTACGCCGGCAGAAATGCGGAAAAAGAATACAAAGCAGCCCTCTATGTGGAAACCCTCCGCATTCTGAAGGAAATCAGGGAAAAGAACCTCATCGGCATCGTCCTTGCCGGCCGTCCCTACCATGTGGACCCCACGGTGAACCACTCCATCCCCGACCTCATCAACCAGCTGGGCATGGCGGTGCTCTCCGAAGACGGTATATCCATGGCAGGCGGCGAATTCCCGAATCTCCGGGTCATGAACCAGTGGACCTGGCACAGCCGCCTTTACAAGGCAGCCGACTACGTCACCCGCCACGCCAACCTGGAACTGGTGGAGCTCAACTCCTTCGGCTGCGGCCTGGACGCCGTGGTCACCGACCAGGTACAGGAAATCATGAACAAGAGAGACCGCCTCTACACCTGCCTCAAGATCGACCAGAGTCTGAACCTGGGTGCCGTCCGCATCCGCCTTCGCTCTCTGAAATCCGCCATCAAGGAAAGGGTGGAAGAAAATACGAAGGCCGAACCGATTCTCTACCCGAAATCCGCCTTTACGGAAGATATGAAGAAGGACTTCACCATCCTGGTACCGGAAATGTCCCCCATCCACTTCCCCCTCATTGAAGCGGCGGCCAGAAGCGAAGGATACAACGTGAAGGTCCTGCCGCCGGTAAAAGCCGACATTGACGAAGGCCTTTCCTGCGTGAACAACGACGCCTGCTATCCTGCCATCATTACCATCGGCTCCCTCATGCGGGCCCTGAAATCCGGGGAATATGACCTGAACCGCACCGCCCTCATGATGTCCCAGACCGGCGGTATGTGCCGCGCCTCCAACTACATCGGCTTCATCCATAAAGCGCTGGACGAAGAAGGCCTCTCCCAGATCCCCGTCATTTCCCTTAACACCCACGGCTTTGAACCACAGCCGGGATTCAAATTCACCCCGGGCCTGGGTATCAAACTGGTACAGGCGGTGGTATACGGCGACGCCCTGCAGCAGTGCCTCTACCGCACCCGCCCCTACGAAAAGGAACCGGGCAGCGCGGAGACCCTGTACCGCTCCTGGCAGAAAAAAGCGGCAGAAGCCATTCTGAAAGGAGAATCCTTCCATCAGTACAAGAAAAATATTTCCGCCATTATCAAAGACTTCGACCGCCTGCCTCTCGCCGACGTGCCCCGCCGTCCCCGTATCGGCATTGTAGGTGAAATCTACGTGAAATTCAGCCCCATTGCCAGCAACGACATCGTCCATGCCATTGAAGCCAACGGCGGCGAAGCGGAAACAAGCGGCATGCTGGACTTCTTCCTCTACGGCTCCCTGGACAGCCATTTCCAGAGAAAGGAAATGGACGGCACCTTTAAGGACGACCTGAAGGGCACCTTCATGCGCTACCTCATCCAGTGGTACAGAAAACCCCTGGAAAAGGCAGTGAAAAACTCCAAACGGTTCCATGAAATCACCAGTATCGACAAACTGGCCAAACGGGCCTCCCAGTACCTGTCCCTGGGCAACCGGGCCGGTGAAGGCTGGTTCCTCACCGCCGACATGATCGACCTCCTCTATCATGAATGCCGCGGCGTGGTCTGCCTCCAGCCCTTTGCCTGCCTGCCGAACCACATCACCGGCGAAGGCATGATCCACAAACTTCACAGCGCCTATCCGGAAGCCGTGTTCCTGGCTCTGGACTGCGACGCCAGCGCCAGCGAAGTGAACCAGGCCAACCGGCTGAAACTGATGATGAACGCATTAACAGAGAAGAAAGAGACCTCTGACGACCTGTCATTTGTAAGAAAAACCATGAACTTAAGAAAGGGCACCACATTATGAGCGCAAGAAAGTTAACCGGAAAGGGCGAAAAAGTCCGCGAGAAAATGATTGCCACCACCGTACATATCCTGCAGCAGCAGGGCTTCAAAAAAGCCACCGTCCGCGCCATAGCTAGGGAGGCCAATGTAAATATCGCCTCCGTGCGCTACTACTTCGGCTCCAAGGAAGAACTCATCGGCTGCGCTTTGGAATACATGATGGGCAATCTGGAAAACATCGTTTCCTACCTGGATGATACCCGTTTCACCGCCAGGGAAAGACTGAAGAAATACATCCTCGCCTACTTCCACCTGGCCCGCCAGCACCCTGCCCTCTTCCGGTCCATTTCCAACCCCTCCAGCGAAGACGCCAAGGACACCTACTTCATCTACCTCTCCCTCCTCCACAGCCAGTGCTGGGAAAAGGTCATCCGCAACGTGGCGGAAATCACAGGCTACACCAATGAAAAGGATCTGGAACTCAAAGCCATGCAGATATTCTCCGCCGTGGAATTCCCCATCATTCTTGAAAGCAATAAGAGCAACTCCTTCATCTCCGGCTACACCGACGCCGATACCCTGGACCGCTATGTAGACATCCTTCTGGACAATGTGGACGAAAAGAAGGAAACAAACCAGTATTTAAAGGAAATCCTCCAGGGAGCAAAGTAAAAGGGCCTGCTTTGCAGGCCCGGGTTCAAAGGGTTCCGCGCCCTTTGGGCGCGACAGGTTCAGAAGGTTCAGAGGGCTGCGGTGGCCGCTTCGCGGCAATTTATAGCCACCTTACGGCGGCAGATAACGGGCACAACCCTTCTACACAACCCTCAGCCCGCGCGGACGCGCTGGGCTGTCGCCCCTGCCCGCCTAAGGCGGGCGCCCCCCCCTCTTGCTTATGGGAATACAGTCCAAAGTCGGCGGTATCGGACAGCGGTAAGCCGCCAGCGGACAGCTTCCCCAATCCCCACTAGCCCACTAGCCCACTAGCCCACTAGCCCACTAGCCCACCAGCCCACTATTTCACGAAAGGTCATTATGAAATCCTATCCTATTTTTCTCTTCGACCTGGACGGTACTATTTCCGAATCCGCTCCAGGCATTGTGAAGGCCGTGCAGTACGGCCTTTCTTTTGCAGGCATCCACGAAACAGACCCGGAAAAGCTGAAAACCTTTATCGGGCCGCCCCTTAATGTACAGATGAAAAAGCTCTATCATATGAGTGACAAAGACATTGTAACGGCAGTCACCCATTTCCGGGAGCTTTATGAAACGAAGGGCATTCTGGACTGCCGGCCCTATGCCGGACTGGATGTCCTTCTGTCGAAGGCGGCGAAAGAGGGCCGCACCCTGGCCGTGGCATCCAGCAAGCCCGAGCCCTTTGTGAAGGAAATCATTTCCCACTTCGGATTTGATTCCTACTTTTCCGTCATCTGCGGCAGCGATATAGGGGACGAACTGAAGAAGCGGGCCACCAGAGACCAGAAAGCCCGGATTATCAGGAAAGCCCTGTCCCTTCTGGAAAAGAAGGGCTTCTCCCCGTCTTTCCTGGCTTCAAACACCGTGATGATAGGCGATACCTTCTACGATATAGACGGGGCAAAGGAAAACCGCCTTCCCTCCATCGGCGTCACCTACGGCTACGGCAGCCGGGAGGAACTGGAAAAGGCAGGGGCTGACGCCATCGCCTCTTCTGTAGAGGAACTGCAGGCTCTGCTTCTTCAGGATAAATAAAGGTTCTTAAGGTTCTTAGGGTTCTTAGGTTTGACAGCGGCAAAAGGCCGCTGAGGGTTGTGTTTTCGCCCTTCGGGCGATGATTATATAGCTTCTGTGACAGTTCCCTGCCTGCCGCTTTGTTATTTCGAGGGACGCTGCATGGCAGGCAGCAGATTTTTATAAAAGAAAAAAGCAGTGAATCACTCTTTTGGAATGGTTCACTGCTTTTTTGTTTCACAATTATATTTTCCTTAAATCCTCGTCAATAATGCGGCTCTTCAAATCCTGCAGCTTATCTGACAGGTTCACTTCCATAATGTTCGGATTCAGGAGTCTTGTGTACTCCGGCCACAGGGTTTCCATCTGTTTGTTGGCATAGTCGATTGTTTCCGCAAGACTCGGAAGCTTGACTGCTTCTCCGTGGAGGATGACGGGCTTCAGCATATCCACACAGGTATAGGTGCCGGCCTTCAGTTCCTTCTTGCGCCATTTGGCGGACTCTGTCACCAGGGTGAAATCGCCGCCGTCCGGGAAAGGTTCGTCTGCCAGGCACACCAGATCCGTAATCATCTTGCCAGTACCCTTCTTGTAGAAACGGCGCACTGCCTTGATGCCGGGATTTGTCATTTTGCTCACATCGTTGGAAATCTTCATCACCGGTTCAAAGGTGCCATCCTTTTCACGGGCACTCATCTTGAACACCCCGCCCAGGGCGGACGTGCCGTCAGCCGTAATAATCTTCGTGCCTACGCCCCAGCTTGTTACCGTGCAGCCCTGTTCCTTCAGAGACTGGATCAGGTATTCATCCAGATCGTTGGACCCGGAAATGATGGCATCCGGGAAGCCGGCTTCCCGGAACATGCGGGATGCTTCCTGGGAAAGGTAGCCCAGATCACCGCTGTCAATGCGGATGCCGTACTTCTTCGGCAGCTTTCCGGCTGCCTTCAGTTCCCGGAATACCTGAATGGCATGGGGTACACCCATTTCCAGCACATTATAGGTATCTGCCAGAAGGATGAGATTGTCATGGTACTGCTTCACATATTCCTCAAAGGCCTCCAGCTCCGTATCAAAGCTCATGACCCAGCTATGGGCCATGGTGCCCAGTACGGGAATGCCGAAAAGCTTTCCTGCTTCCACATTGGAGGTGCCATTAAAGCCGCCGATCATGGAGGCCCTGGCGCCCCAGAGTCCTGCCGAATGGCCCTGGGCTCGGCGCAGGCCGAACTCCATGAGCGCGTCCTTCGGCGCCACGGTACGCACCCTGCGGCACTTGGTGGCAATCAAACTTTCATGGTTCATAATCATGGAAAGACCGGTCTCCAGCAGCATGGCCTCGGTGGTGGTCCCTTCAAACCGGAGAAGCAGTTCTCCCGGAAAAGCCACCGTGCCTTCCGGCATGGCATAAATATTTCCGGTGAAATGGAAATGGGAAAGATAATCCAGAAATTCCGGATAGAAAATATGAAGGCTCCGGAGATATTCTATATCCTCATCGCTGTAGGTAAAATTCTTTACAAAATCCACCAGATGGGACAGTCCTGCCACCACGGTATAGCCGCCCTTGAAGGGATTCACCCGATAAAAACGGTCAAATACAACCTTTCTTTCATGCATGCCCTTCTTGAAAAGAGCATTCGTCATAGTGAGCTGATACAAATCAGTTACAAGTCCATTGGATACCATAATATCCCCCTTTATGAAAGCGCTGATTCATTCATTGTTTCCTTTTATTCCTGCATTCTCTTGCAATGCAGGGCATGCGGCGGCAAACAGCAGGCTGTTGAAACGCAGCAGTACATAAAACTCCCTATAAAAGCAGACTCTATGAATGAATCAGTGCTTCCTGATATTTCCATTGTCAAGACAATGGATAGATTGCATCCATTATAACACTTTATGAGGTTAGCAGTGCATTAAATCGCATTCTGCAAGTCCGGGAATACCGGCGCCGCAGACAATGCTATCCCAGAGCGATTTCCTTCTCTCTTCCCGCATTCCTGTCGCGGAGGTACACCGAACCGCCCTGCAGGCTGCAGACAGCCATATCCTTTTCATCCACCAGGCCCATGTCCTCAATATCATCCCGGCAGGCCTTCAGCATACGGTCCCTGGTCTCCCTTTCCACTTCCTCCTTCAGCCAGCCCCGGATGGAAATCCAGGACTTGTCCGGATGCAGCGCGCTGATTTCCACCCGCCGGTTCACCATGATTTCATGATAGAGATGAGAGCTTCTGGACAAAAGAAAACAGAGCTTTCCCTCTGCGGCGCACACGCCGCTCATGGGCCGCACCCTTGGCGCCGTGCCATCTTCCGTGGCCATATAAAAGACTTCACATTCTCTCAGATACTCCAATACCATTTTGACAGAATCCATCACAGGCCTCCTATATATATCTGGTTGCTTCCTTTATTATTGTACACGCCGGCGGGAGGAATGAAAAGAGTTTTGCAGAGAAGGTTGGCGGGGCCCTCCCCCCGAAGGCTGTGGATTGCCCATGGGGCCGCAAAGTGGCCCAGGTTCAAAGGGTTCAGAAGTCAAAGGGTGGTCCCATGGACACGCCTTCGGCGTGAGGGTTCAAAAGGTTCTTAAGGTTCTTAGGGTTCTTAGGGTTGACAGCGGCTTCACCGCTGAAGGTTGTGGATTGCCGCCTCTGGCGGCAATAAATATAAAGTCAGCGTTACGGGATGACCTTCCCACCCTCATCTGTCATCCTGGCCGCCAGCACGCCAGCCCACAAGCCCACCAGCCCACAAGTACACTAGTACACTAATACACTAGTACACCAGCTCACTAACATCCCCCACGCAAAAACTTCCCGAAATCCAAAAGCGGGGCGCGTCAAATGCCGCTTCAGGCTTTGCCTTTAAGGATTTCAGGAAGTTTTTAGAAGTTTTTTATTTTCAGCCGGCTGATGGAGAAGGAGAGGACAGTCCTTTCCTGCTGTTCCGCTTTCCATGGATGGGCCCCGGCGAAATGAGTAAGCAGGATTTCCTATTTCTTCGCTTCTCCGATTACATAGTCGTCAGAAAAAGGGAATCGTCTCTCCTTTATTTCCGCATAGCTTCTTCTCTGTCCGGAAGGATTTTCACCTTCACATCCGGCAGATGGGTGAGGACGTCGATGACGATGTCCCTGGTGTCTTTGGTGGAGTTGATCTGGCAGGTGGCCCTTTGGGGGTTCAGGGTGGTCAGGACGCCCAGGTATTCGTAGCCTTCGATAATGCGGTTGATGTAGTTGACTTCTTCCGGCGGGATTTCAATGTATACCCTTGTATCTTCTGTCATTTCTTTGCGCGCCTCCTCAGGATGGAGTAGGCAGGCAGGACTGCGTCGCCGGTCATGGTCAGTTCTTCCAGCGGATGGGGTGCTTTGTCCACTTCTTCTCCTTCACCGTTCACCAGTTTCATAATCTTGACCAGGCCCACTTCGCCTTTCGGGGTAAGGTATTCCAGAATTTCTCCTACCTTGAAATGGTTCCTCTGCTGCACAAGGTTCGTGCCCTCTTCCTTGTGGGCCGGCAGGATGAGCCCTACGAAGTCGTAGGGCTGCTCCGGCTGGGATTTCACGTATTCCTGGGCGCTGTGGTCAGGATTCTGGAAAGCAAAGGCGGTGGTGTAGGGACGGTGAGATACTTTTTCCAGTTCCTCTCTCCATTCAGGCCGTACTTTGTAGGCGCCGCCTTCAGCGTAGTAGGCGTCGATGGCCTTGCGGTAGGCTGCCACCACGGCGGCCACGTAGTATACGCTCTTCATGCGGCCTTCGATTTTAAGGGAGGCTGCGCCCCCTTCGATAAGTTCGGGGATATGGTCGATCATGCAGAGGTCCTTGCTGTTGAAGACGTAGGTGCCGTGTTCGTCTTCTTCCACCGGCCAGTACTGTCCCGGGCGGGATTCTTCCATGACGGCGTAGCGGAAGCGGCAGGCCTGGATGCATTCGCCTCGGTTGGACTGTCTTTTTCCATTGGTAAAGAAATTGGACAGAAGGCAGCGGCCGGACCAGGAAATGCACATGGCGCCGTGGCCGAAGACTTCCAGGTCGATGTCCACCTTTTTGCGGATGTCCGCCATTTCCTTCACCGATACTTCCCTTGCCAGTACCACCCTTTCGGCGCCCATGTCCTTCCAGGCTTTCACAGTGCGCCAGTTGGCGGAGCTGGCCTGGGTGGATACGTGGATGGGAAGGTTCGGCGCCACTTCCCGGCAGAGGGAGAAGACGCCCAGATCGGAAATCAGGGCTGCATCCACATGGATGCTTTCCAGGTATTTCAGATAATCATCCAGTCCCTCCAGGTCTTCGTTCCGGGGAATAATATTGACGGTGACATACACCTTTTTCCCCATGCTGTGGGCATAGGAAACGGCTTCCTTCAGTTCTTCCATGGAGAAATTGCCGCCGTAGGCGCGAAGGCCGAAAACCTTGCCTGCCAGGTACACCGCGTCTGCTCCATAGAGAAGGGCCATTTTCATTTTTTCCATTGTTCCCGCCGGAGCGAGAAGTTCCATTTTCTTCATGTATTTTCCTTTCTACTCGAAACGGCCAAGCCGTCTCCTTCTACATAGATATGGGTTTCATATTTTTGTTTTACATAATCAATATATTCCCGAAGCCTCATCACCAGGGTGCGGTAGCGGTGAGGCACAGGTTCCCTGCTTTCCACCAGCCCCCGGAAAAGCACATTGTCCGCCGCAATGACAGCCCTGTCAGAGAGAAGCGGCTCTATGGCCGTAAGCTCCCGGAGGTACTGGCCCTTGGGGCCGTCAAGAAAGAGAAAATCGTAGGGGCCGGAAAGGGTAGAAATCAGATTTCCTGCGTCTCCCAGATGACAGTGCACCCGTCCGGCAAAGCCTGCTCTTTCCATAACTTCCTCTGCCATATGATGACGCCCTTCATCCAGCTCCACCGTATCAATTTCCGCCTCCGGAAACTGCTCAGCCATGAGAAGGGCGGAGTAGCCGATGGCAGTGCCGATTTCCAGAATACGCCGGGGCTCTGCCAGAGCCGCTGCCTGAAGGAGAAGTTCCCGTTCCGGCCCACGGATGATGGGCACTCCCTTTTCTTCCGCATACCGCTCCAGTTCTCTTTTTAATGCTTCATGGTCATTTGCCATAAATATTCTCCGTCTCTGCCTGGTGTTCTTCGTAGGACTTGGTGAACACATGGTGCCCGTCTGCCTGGGCCACATAGTAAAGGTATTCCCCGGGCTTGGCATCCAGCACCGCTTCAATGGCATCCAGTCCCGGACTTCCGATAGGTCCCGGCGGGAGGCCTTTATGGGTATAGGTGTTGTAGGGGGAATCAATCTTTGTGTCCGCAATGGTGAGCTCTTCCTTCGGACTTCCCAGCGCATACTGGATGGTGGCGTCAATCTGGAGGGGCATGCCGATTTCAAGACGCTTCAGCATAACCGATGCAATGGGCACCTGGTCTTCCTTGAACCGGGCTTCCCTTTCCACCATGGATGCCAGGGTGACCAGGGCATGAAGGGTCAAGTGCTTTGCTTTAGCCCTTTGGCGGATGTCCGGCGTCAGCATGGCGTCGGTACGCTTGTACATCATATCGCAGATCTGCCGGGCTGTATACTCCTTGGGAACATTATAGGTATCAGGAAACAGGAATCCCTCCGCCTTCACTGTCACAGGCAGCGGCCCGTACTGGTATTTCAAAGGGCCGTAGGAAGCAGCTTCTCCTTCAAAATCCCCGGCGCCCTTCACCCCTGCCTCCTGCAGAAGGGAAGCAATCTGGTGCACCGTGTACCCTTCCGGCACTGTGACCAGGACGGACTCCGTCTTTCCTGACCGAAGCTCCATCATAGCCTCCTTAATGGTCAGGCCCTGTTTCATTTTGTATGTCCCGCTCTGCAGGCTCTTTCCGCTGCCAAGGATGCGGGAATAGAGCCGAAACAGGGTGCTGCTCCGGATGACCCCTTTCTTTTCCAGGGTGTCCGCAATGTCCCTTCCGGTCGCATTTTTCGGCACATCCACCAGGGCGGTGCCATGAAGTCCCACCCGGTCAAAGGCATAGAAATAAAGGCCTGCTGTAAGGAGGATAAGGAAGGCGATGCCGCCCAAAAGGACGGACAATTTCCTGCGGCCCAAATTCTTCCAGGAAAAGGACTCTTTTTCCGGCTCGCCGGAATTTTCTTTCTTTTCTTCTTGCAAATTGCACCTCTCAAAAAATCTTAAGGAAAGTAAAATGTGGAAATCTAATCCTTAAAAGACTATGCTATATTATATCATATTGTATAAAGGCCCTTCAGCAGTAATGCGGAAGGGCTGATAATAAAGGAGGACATTATGATCATCAAAGGAATGACTGCCCAGCTTACAAGAACTATTACCACAGATGAAACAGCGGAAAGGGTACGGAGCGGATCCCTGCCGGTGCTGGCTACGCCTGTGCTTTCCGCCGCCATGGAAGAAGCGGCCTGCAAGGTACTGGCGCCGCACCTTGCGGAGGGGGAAACCACCGTAGGCGGCTCCATTTCCCTCATCCATAAAGCCCCTACCCTGCCGGGCCATACCATCACCGTCACCGCCACGGTGACGGACGTAAAGGGAAAGAAAATTTCCTTCCACATCACCGCCGCCGATGAAAACGGGGACATCGGGGAAGCTGACCACGAACGCTTCCTGGTGGACAGCGCCAAATTTATGGAAAAGGCGGAACAAAGAAATGGCGAAAATCGGTAAGTCCCTTTCCATCCGCATCGCCTCTCCCCATGACGCTGCCGCCCTTCTTCGTATTTATGGCCCCTACGTGGAAAAGACGGCCATTACCTTTGAATACGAAGTGCCCTCTGTGGAAGAATTCCAGGGCCGTATCGCCGACACGCTGGAAAAATACCCCTACCTCATAGCAGAAGAGGAAGGCCGTATCCTGGGCTACGCCTACGCCGGCTCCTTCCATCCCAGAAAGGCCTATGAGCACTCGGCGGAGCTCTCCATCTACCTTGCTCCGAACGCCCGCCATCGGGGAATCGGGAAAAAGCTCTATGCCCGTCTGGAAGAAATCCTTGCCAGGCAGCAGGTGTATAACCTCTACGCCTGCATTGCCTTCACGGAAAAAGAGGACCCCTTCCTTCCAAAGGACAGTCCTCTTTTTCATGAGCATATGGGATTTCAAACGGCAGGCCGCTTCCATCACTGCGGATATAAATTCCACCGCTGGTACGACATGATCTGGATGGAAAAATTCATAGGAAACAGGACAGATAAACCCGGGGATTTTGTGGCTTTCAGCGAACTGTAAAGGGGGCAGCTGGAAAGCCGACAGCGGACAGCCGTCCCACTAACCCACTAGCTCACTAGTACACCAGCCCACTAGTACACTAGTACACTAGTACACCAGTACACCAGTACGCTATTTCTCTTTCAGCACTCCCGTGCCGTCAAAGGCGGGAATGAACATTTTGTCGGAGCTGGCTTTCTGCTGGACGTAGCCGTCTTCGATGCCCAGTTCTTCCATATAGCTTTCGCATTCTTCGTATTCTTCGTCCGTAATGGGGCGGTTGATTTCAGGGTATTCCGCCGCCCTGCCGCAGGGGACATACTGGCGCATGAGGCTGAAGAGCACTTCGCCGGGGGCGAAGGTTTCCGCCACGTATTCCAGTACCCTTTTCGTATTTTCCACCTGTCCCGGAAGGATGAGGTGGCGGATGAGCACGCCTCTTTGGAGAATGCCGCTGCTGTCCATTTCATAGGGACCGGTCTGACGGTACATCTGCTCAATAGCGGCAGCAGCCTTTTCAAAATAGTCCGGCGCATCGCTGTACCGGGCGGCGGCGCGGCTGTCTGCGTATTTCAGGTCCGGCAGCCAGCACTGCACCTTTTTCCTGAGGAAAGCTACGGTGTGCACGCTTTCGTAGCCGCCGCAATTGTACACCACCGGCACAGGAAGGGGATCACGAAGGCTCTGGAAAATGGCATGGGTGTACTGGGTGGGAGTAACCAGGTCGATGTTATGGGCCCCCTGGGCGATAAGTTCGAAATAGATTTCCCGGAGCCGCTCCACCGACACTTCGATGCCCTTTCGCATTTCCGATATTTCATAGTTCTGGCAGTACACACAGGACAGGTTGCACCCTGCAAAGAACACCGTGCCGGCGCCCCTGGTGCCGGCGATGCAGGGTTCCTCCCAGTGGTGAAGGGCAGCTCTTGAAATGACAGGCAGCATGGCTGACCGGCAGTATCCCACATTTCCTTTGTCCTTCACCGATATTTTTCTTTCTATTTTACATGCCCTGGGGCATAGGTTGCATATACTCATGGGACTCTCCTTTTATCTTCATTATTTTTATTGTAACACAGGGGAAAAGACGTGTTCTTTTCTCATAAAAGAATGACATATCCGCATTCCACGAATAGATAAAATTCATTGATTCAAGCTGTTAAAAATCATATAATAAAAGCGTAAAAAATGTTCTATGGCGCTTTTTCCAGACGCCGGAATACGTTTCAATGCGAAAGGAGTTTATTCATGGAAAACAATGCAGGTCTCATGGAGCGAATTTTCCATCTGTCGGAAAGTCACACCACCGTAAAGACCGAAATCATGGCAGGGATTACCACGTTTATGACCATGGCCTATATCCTCGCCGTCAACCCCAGTATCATGAGCACCACCGGCATGGACAAGGGGGCCGTTCTCACTGCCACTGCCCTGGCAGGCTTCCTAGGCACCATGTTCATGGCTATTTTTGCCAACTATCCCTTTGCCCTGGCACCGGGCATGGGGCTCAATGCTTTCTTTGCCTTCACTGTGGTAAAGCAGATGGGCTATTCCTGGGAAATGGCACTGGCTGCAGTATTTGTGGAAGGTATCATTTTCATCGTTCTTTCCCTCACCAATGTGCGTGAAGCCATCTTCAACGCCATCCCCATTAACCTGAAGAAGGCAGTGTCCGCAGGCATCGGCCTTTTCATCGCCTTCATCGGTCTGGGCAGCGCCCAGATCATCGTGGCCAATCCTGCCACCAAGATTTCCCTTTTCTCCTTCAAGCAGGCCATGGCCGCCGGAACTTTCCATACCACCGGCATTACCGTAGTCATTGCCATTATCGGCGTCCTTTTCACCGCCATCCTCATGGTGAAGAAGGTCAGAGGCAACATCCTCTGGGGCATCCTTTTCACCTGGCTTCTGGGCGTTCTCTGTGAGCTTACCGGCCTTTATGTACCGGATCCTTCCGTAGGCGCTTTCAGCACTCTTCCCAATTTCTCCGGCGGCCTTTCCGCCTTTGAACCGAAGAGCATGGCCCCCATTTTCATGCAGCTGGACTTTTCCCAGGTAGGTACTTTTAATTTCGTAGTCGTCCTCCTGGCTTTCCTCTTTGTCGATATTTTTGATACCATCGGTACCTTGATCGGCGTGTCCTCCAAGGCCAATATGCTGGATGAAAACAACAAGCTGCCCCACATCAAGGGCGCCCTTATGGCTGATGCCGTTGCCACTGCCTTAGGCGCTGTGCTCGGCGTTTCCACCACCACCACCTATGTGGAAAGTGCTTCCGGCGTATCCGAAGGCGGCCGCACTGGTCTTACCGCCGTAACGGTAGCCATCCTTTTCCTCCTTTCCATGTTTCTTTCCCCTATCTTCATGGCCATTCCCGCTTTTGCCACGGCACCGGCCCTGATTATCGTAGGATTCCTCATGTTCACCGCCGTCGCAGGCATTGATTTCAATGATCCCACTGAAGCCATTCCCTGCTACTTCACCATCATTGCCATGCCCTTTGCCTACAGCATTGCAGAAGGCATTTCCTTCGGCACCATTACCTACACCCTGATCAACCTGTTCACCGGACGGAAGAACAAGGTGAGTCTCCTCATGATGGCCCTCACCGTCATTTTCATCCTGAAATATATTTTCCTTTGATTTCGTGTACCCAGGCCTGCGCCGGAAGGCGCAGGCTTTTTCATTGAAAGGAGCGTTCCTTTGGCTTACTTCCTCATGTTCTTTGCCATTGCCATGGAGCTTACCGGCACCACCTTCCTGAAGATGTCCCATGGTTTTACTGTCCTTCTGCCCACCCTGGGCTGCCTTACGGCCTACGGCCTCTGCTTTTTCTCCTTCTCCCGGGCCCTCACATCCCTGAACCTGGCCCTGGCCTATGCCACCTGGAGCGGCGTGGGCATTCTGGCCACCACTCTGATTTCCTGGTTCTTCTTCGGCGAGAAGCTGACAGCCACCGGAATATTGGCCATATTCCTTATTATTGCAGGCTGCACCCTTCTCAATCTCTTCGGTACAAAGGGGTAAGGCCTATGAAATATAAATTCCTGCTTCTTACCCTCTGGCTGACCTTCATTTCCATTCCCTCTCCCCAGGCCGCAGCGCCGGATGTTACCGCTGACGCCGCCGTCATCATGGATGCCGGAGACGGCCGTTTCCTCTATGCGAAGAACGGCACAAAAAGGGAATATCCCGCCAGCATGACAAAAATGATGACCTGCCTTCTTGCCATAGAAAAGGGGGATCCCTACAAAACGGTGACGGTCAGCAGAAAGGCGGCGGACGTGGTGTCCACCGCCCTAAACGGCGGAGAATGGCTTTCCCTGGGGGATTTGGAAAACCAGATGATGATGATTTCCGATAACGGCGCCGCCACCGCCATTGCGGAAAATGTGGCAGGAAATCTTCCTGCCTTTGCGGATATGATGAATGAAAAGGCAGAGGAAATCGGCATGAAGGGCACCCATTTCGTCAATGCCAACGGCATGCCTGATGAAGACCATTACTCCACCGCCGAGGACATGGCCCGCCTGGCCCGGTATGCCATGGAAAACAAGACTTTCCGCCGCATCGTTTCTACCAAAAGGAAGCAGATCCACTATATCCGTCCTACCGAAATCTTTACCTGCCAAAACAGCAACGAGCTCCTCTACACCTATCCCGGCGCCACAGGCATCAAGACCGGCTATACCCGCGCCGCAGGCGGCTGCCTGGCTGCCTCCGCCGTCAGGAATAATCATGAGCTTATCGTCATCGTCATGCACTCCCGGGATATGGACAGCCGGTTTGCGGAAGCGGCAAAACTTCTGGACTATGGTTTTGAACTGATAGAAAAAGAGCCTTCTCCCCAAAAGGAGAAGGCTGCGGCGAAAGTCGGGCGTTAAGCTGTATTCCCAAAAGCCCTCATGCCCTCCAACCGGGGCGTTATAAAGTATGGCTGCGCCTTTCAGCGCTTCCTTATAAAAAGAGTGTGAAGAAACGCCAATCATTTCTTCACACTCTTTTCAATTCGACATGGCCACAGGCTGCCTGCTGCTTCATCATCTCCATCGGGTCAGCCTGCGGTTACCGATGTCATTTCCTTCCCGCCTCATTCCACCAGCACCATGCCGTACACCGATACTTCCTTCACCGGCCCGGTGAGCACATGGGTGTCGAAGCCGTTGTCACGGGCCAGGGCGAATACGTCGATACCGCAGGCTTCCAGGGAAGGGCGGGCGGATTCGGGGTGGATGCAGTGCTTCAGGTTGCACACTTTGCAGAGGCCGCAGCGGCCTGCCTTCAGGGCGAAGGCTTTGTAGTAGTTCTTCATCATGGCCGCCTTTTCCACTTTCAGAAGAATATCCAGAAGACCGTTGGTGAGGCGAATATCAAATTCCTGCCAGTCCCTGCACTCCTCCAGTTTGATGGGCATGGTGTGCTTGACGAGGATTCCCAGGCTGTATTCATTTAAAAATTCATTCATCTGGGCCAGCTCCGGCGTATAGGGCGGGCAGCAGAGGCTTTTCCCGTACTGGGGACAGCCGAACTGGCATTTCATGCGGGGCCACACACCCCGCTTCACCTTTGTCACGTCCACCATCTTCACGTCCGCCGCGCCGGCCTGCCTTGCTTCCTTCATGAGCTCTATCATATCTTCTCTTTTCATGATGACCTCCTTTGCATCATCTCTTCCTGTGCTATCTGCCATAATTGTACCACGGCAGATAGAAAACCGGTTGCGCTTCCCTTTCCTATTTATTAAAATAAATGGAGAAATTGATGTGTAAAATGTATATTTCATCAGTCAGAATGCAAATCTGTCAAAGGAGCCCCTATGAAAAAGATTCTCATCTCCCTGTCTCTCCTGCTTACCCTGGGCTTTACCGCCTCTGCCGCCCTTCCCAAAGAAGGTGTGTATCTGGATAAAGAAGGCAGCCCCATCACGGAAGAGCAGATGGTGCCGCCTTCGGTGAAGTCCGCTCCCATGCTGCCGCAGTCCGCCGCTGTCCACGAAGCCCTCTCCCAGCTGCCCCATGCTGCATCTACGGTGCTCATTCTTTCCGTTGATGCAGATGGCGCCGTAACCCATGAGGAAATCGCTGAAAGCTCATCCTCCCTGATTCTGGACCAGTACGCCGCGGGATCCGCTAAATCCTGGACCTTCCATCCCGCCCGCCGGGGAGATAAGGATATTCCCCTGACTGTCCGTATTCCTGTCCGTTTCATGTCAGCCATGGTATCCGTGCCGCCAGCACCGGAAAAGCAAATCATGGCAGACATGAAGGAAAAGGAAGAGCAGGCCGCCGAAAGATCCGGTCACCCTTCCTTTACGGTGAAGCTCTCCATAGACAGGAATGGAAAAATGAGCGCCCCGCCGGTGATTGAAAAGGAAGGGACCGGCCTGAGCGATGCCGATTTCAAAATCCTTTCTTCCTATATAGAGCGCTCCCTTCGCCAGTGGACCTTTGCCCCTGCCAGAAATCCGGACGGTGAAGCCATCGATGCGGAAACGGCCATTTCCATTACCCTATAGTCCATGGCGGCATGACACGCTTTGGTCATCCATACCGAAAGGAAAATTTCATAGAAAAAAGGCAGTGAAGAAACAGCAGTCATTCCTTCCCTGCCTTTTTTGCATTGATTCCTTACACTTTCACTGCCTTATATTTCCCGTCTTCCACTTTCAGAAGCACCAGGTCCACTTCCGGGTCCCCGGAGTTGTTAAAGGTCATGGGGCCGGCGGCGCTTTCAAAGTTTTTGATATGGGCCAGGGCGTCCCGCACCTTTTTGGAGTCCGTGGTGGTGCCTGCATTTTCCATGGCCTTTGCCGCCAGTTTGGCGGAAACGTAGGCGCAGGCAGCGAAGTTGTCCGGGTCGTGGTTGTACTTGGCCCGGAAGTCCTTCACGAACTTTTTGGTGGCTTCCGAATCACGGTCAGGGGACCACATGGAGGATACGTACACATTATCCGCCGCAGGGCCTGCAATTTTCACAAGTTCCGGCGACATGAAGCCGTTATCCCCCAGCACCGGCTGGTTCATGCCCATATCCCTCATTTTCTTCAGGATGAGGCCCCCTTCCTGGTAGTAGCCTGCCACCACCACGGCGTCGGGATTCACGTTGTGGATTTTCGTAAGCTGGGCGGAGAAGTCCGTATCCTTGTCGGCAAAAGTTTCCGTAGCCACGATTTCCACCCCCTCATCTTCCAGCGCTTTCTTGAAGGTTTTATAGGCGGACACCTGGTGTTCGTTATTATTGGAGTAGAGCACCGCCACCCTCTTGTAGCCCAGAAGCTTATGGGTTTTCTCCACGGTTTGGGGAATGTTTTTCGATTCCGGCACGCAGTTCCGGAACATGTAGTCACCCATATCCATGAGCCCTTCCGCCGTGGTGGCTACGCCCAGAAGGGGAATCTTCGCCTGCTGGAAGAGGGGGCCCACGGCTTTGTATTCGCCGGAAATCAAGGGGCCCACCACGATGACCTTTTTGGCGGCAATCAGCTTCTGGGCGGCAGATACGGCCTGCTGCACATTGCCCTTGGTATCCACCATTTCCACATCCATGTGGATTTTTCCTTCCCTGTTGATTTCCTCCACCGCCATGTCAAAGCCTTCCTTTTCCGCCAGGCCATAGGAAGCTACGCCGCCGGAAACGCCGTTGATAAAGCCTACTTTCGCCGTCTTCCCGCTTCCCGCACCTTCTCCCTTTCCGCCGCAGCCGGAAAGTCCTGCACATGCAGCTGTCATCATGAGGCCAAGGCCTGCCAGTTTAAGTCCCTTTTTCCAGTTCATCATTTTGGTTTCTCCTTTGGATGAATAGCACATGTGCAATCTTCACTCTATCCGGAATATACGCAAAAAGCGCCTCTGCCTGACATATCAGACAGAGGCGCTTCGCGCGGTACCACTCCGGTTTATCACTGAGCCGCCAAAGTATCCTGCCAGGAGGGTATCAAAAAGCCCCTGTCCACCATGGGACAGGGGCGAATTCGCGGTACCACCCTGCATTATACTCTGAAGGCCTGTCCTGTAACGGGGACCTACGTCCTGATTTACGGAAAATTCTTTCAACCAGGAAGCTCACGAGTGATAGTCCGCAGATTTTCCGCACCGGCTTTCACCATACGCCGGCTCTCTGAAGCTTCCCGTCTGTTTCCTTCTCGTTCACAGCATGTACTTGTTTGAATATGGATATGATGATACCCAATCTTCTTCCATCCGTCAACAGGAAAATGTAAAATTGCAGATTCGGCATACACAGCGCCTTCCATGACTTTTGGTAAATATTCACTATACTTCACAAAGTACCTTGCATTGCAAAGTACTTTGTGATATATTGTTACTAGCAAGGAAATTGACCGCCGGTTCAAGAGCCGGCCCCCGAATTTCATCAGAAGAACCTCTGATGCCTTAAGAAAGGAAAAGCCATGAACATCCAGCTGAAGAAAGGCGTCATGGAAATCGTGGTTCTATCCATGCTCAGAAGAAAAGACTATTATGGTTACGAGCTGGTGACGGAGATTTCAAAATACATTGAAATGTCGGAGGGTACCATTTACCCTCTGCTGAACCGGTTCAAGAAGGACGGGCTGGTAGATACCTACCTGGCTGAATCCCACAATGGCCCTCCCCGAAAATACTACCGCATCACCGACGCCGGGCGGGAGGAATTCAAAGAATCCCTCAGGGAATGGACAGAATTCACAAAAGCCGTGAAGAAAATACTCACCGAAGGAGGCGATATCCATGAATGAAACAGAATTCTTAGATCTTCTCCGCTACTATTTCCGCAATGGAAAGCCGGAAGAAGTAAAGGAAATATTATCTGACTATGAGTCCCATTTTGAAGAAGGAAAGAAACGGGGCCTTACAGAGGAGCAGATTGCCAAAGAGCTGGGGAGCCCCAGAGATATTTATGACTCCTACCAGTCGGAAGGCGTGGTGGATGAAAGGACAAAAACCGGCCAGCTGAAGGACAATGCCCTGAAAATGGCAAAAGACGCCCAGGATAGGGTTGCAAAAACCTGGACGGAAGTGAGTCCCAGACTTCCGGAGGCGGCGGAAACCACCGCCCGCATGACCGCCCGGCTCTTAAATGCCGCCGGAATCATTATGGCCGTGGTGGTACTGGCCGCTGCCGGACTGGTCATCGGCCTCTTTTCCACCAATCTCACCCCCTTCCACGGCATGGCGCCTCTGCCCCGGTTCAGCTTCCTCACCCTGGCCTCCATCGGAAGCTTCGGCATCTTTACCGCCCTTTCCATTTACCTCATTGCCCGGGAAGGAAGCCAGGCCATTGAAAACAGCTTCAAAGCCTCCCCTGCCAAAGGCGGTGACAGTCGATGAAAAGAATTATCGCCTCCGTGGCTCTGGCCATCATTTCCCTCATGATCGGCACCTTCTCCTTTGTCATCAATGACCTTCCCGCCTACCACAGCTGGATGGCGGAGAACGGCCCGAAAATAACGGAAAATTTCAAAGGCTGGCCAAAGGACAGGAAGGATTTCAGAAACGGCCCTTCTAATGACCGGATGCGGGAGGACATGAGAAATCACCACGACAGAAATGCTATGGGCCCGGGAAGGAACCTGCCTGATAACCGGCAGGCGCCTGATACCGATAAATAATCTGTCCATCATGGTCGGGAAGTACTGATTCATAGAGTCTGCTTATAAAAATAAATACAGGCAGCCCATGAATCGGCCCTTCCCTGGAGAATACCAGCTCCGCCATTGATTTATATATATCCCCAGAATATAATGAGGGAGTTTCAGGGAAGCTCCCTCGGAAAAAGTAGTTCCGTTTTTGAAAGTGAGGTTCATTATGAAAAAATTAAACGCACTCGTCATCGCATCCATCACCGGTCTGGCTCTGGCCGGCGGATTCTTCTTTGCAGAAAGCGCTTCCGCCGCTGACTACGGTCCCCACCAGGGATACCAGCAGGAAAAGGGCCAGCAGCTTCACAAGGAAAAGAAGCATGTGGAAAAGAACAGAAAGCAGAAAGTTCATAAGGACAAAAAGCACCAGCAGGAAATGAAGGAAGAAAAGGCCCAGGGCCCCCAGCGGAAGCTGAAACCCTGGGAAGAAAAATATTATGAACAGCATCCGGAAGCAAGAGAACAGGATGCAAAGAAAGGAAATCCTGAAAAGAAGAACGTAGAGGATGACGACGGCATCACCTGGCACCGCCTGTAATCCCCATCCCCCGCAGCAAAGGAGGGCTTACCTATGAGAAACCTGAAAAAAACAATCACCGCCGCAGTCCTTTTGATTTCCTTCTCCGCAGCAGGCGCCGCACTGGGAAATGGTGTATCCGCCGCTTCCCTGGAAGCTAAATCCCCATCTGCGCCGTCAGCGGGGGCAGGCCGGGACTACCGCATCGCATTGCTCAATGCAGAACATTCCGACGGCCCTGTTATCCACAAGCCCATGCAGGGCCAAGGCCGGCCGGAAGGAACTCCCGCCCGGGGCTTTGGCGAAATGAGAAACCGCCCCCGGGACGGCAGCGGCCATCACTACGAAGGACGCCACACGCGCCGCTCTGAAAGAGACGACGATAACGGCCATCACTACGAAGGGCGCCATGGACGCCGCTTCCACAAAGATAACAACGATGGCGACCACCGCTATGAAAGGCACAATGAGCGCCGCTTTGAGAGAGATGACAGAGACCGTGACCACCGTTATGGTTCTCCCTGCCCTGAAGGACGGGGCCGGCAGGCTGCGCCGCCGGAAGATGCTCCATTCTAATCTCATCATTTTATATTTATCATCATCTAAGGAAGCGCTGATTCAATCACTGTCTGCTTTTATTCTTGGATTTTTATGCAATGCAAGGAATGGGACGACGCGAATAGCGAGCTATTTAAGGAGTCCCATGACGAAGCAGTGCATAAAAATTCTTATAAAAGCAGGCTCTATGAATGAATCAGTGCTTCCTTAGGGGCCTTACAGCTCCCTACGAATCCGGTTCCCTTGCCACCTCAAGGGGAAACGGGAAATATAGAGGAGATTTCTAATTGTCGGCTGACTGGTCGCAGGCAGCATTCTGCGGTGAGATTTCTCGGCTCCGTTTCACTGGCTCCACAAAAATGTGATTTATGCCGGCACGTACCACCGCTCGAAATGACGGGGCAGCCAAGGAGTCACAAAAGCAAGTTTCCTAACGTCTTACCGCCCCGCAGCGGCTCCTGCATGACTTACTAACATTATATTCTTTTACCTGCTTTTTTCAAAGTTGTGATAAAATAAAAGCACATACTTGCAGGAAAGAGGGATATTTTGGGAAAACAACTGCTGCTGGTTAATGACCTTCCCGGCTACGGGGAGGTGGCCCTTTCGGCTATGATGCCGGTTTTGACACACATGGGCCACCATGTGTATAATCTCCCTACGGCCCTTGTTTCCAACACGCTGGACTATGGCCGCTTCGAGATTCTGGATACCACGGAGTACATGAGAAACACCATGGGGGTGTGGCGGTCTCTGGGCTTTACCTTTGACGCCATTTCTACCGGATTTATGGTATCGCCTACCCAGGCGTCCATGATTGCCAATTACTGCAGCCGGGAGCGGGAGAAGGGGACGAAGATTTTTGTGGATCCCATTATGGGGGACGAAGGCCATCTGTATAACGGGCTCACCGAAAGGACGGTGGAAGGCATGAGGAAACTGGTTTCCCACGCAGACTACATGGTGCCCAATTACACGGAAGCGGCCCTCATTGCAGGGGAGCCTTTCAAGGAAGACGGCCTTTCCTGGGTGGCTATGAAAAGCCTTCTGGGAAAGCTGCACCGGCTGGGAAAGGGCTCCGTAGTCATTACCAGTGCCAAGGTGGACGGCAACGATGCGGTGGCCGGATTTGACAGCGGGCGGGGCGAATTTTTCCTTCGTACCTTTGACATGATACCGGTTCGTTTCCCCGGTACCGGCGATATATTCTCCGCCATTTTCATGGGAAATGTGATGGACGGCATATCGATGATGGATTCTGTAGACCGGGCCATGATGGCGGTCCGTCAGATGATTGTATTAAGCAGGAACAGCAGGGATTCCTTCAAAGGCATTCCTGTGGAGTCCTGTCTGGAGGTGCTTGATTCATGCCGAGAAGACCGAAAATAAAGATTACCTGTATCGACAGGCTGGGGAAATGCCCCTGCCACCGGGGACACAGACCCGGTGACTCCTGGGACTTTGACAAAGACCGGGGACAGATCTGCCCCATGGTGATGCATGTGGCATTTCCTTATATAGACATCCTCCGCTACGGCGGGGAGATTCCCCAGCCGGGACAGGAAAAGGGCAGTGCCATTTTCTGCTGTCCCGATGTGGAAACGATTAATGTATTCAAAATCGAAAGAATAGACCATAAAGAAGGGTGAAATCTATGGAACAGATGCAGTTCATCCGGAAGCTTCCGGAACCGATGGAAATCAAACAGGAAATCCCGCTGAGAGCAGAATTTCAGAAACTGAAGGAAAAAAGAGACCAGGAAATCGCTGACATTATGACCGGGAAGGACGATCGTTTCCTCCTGATTATCGGCCCCTGCTCGGCTGACAATGAGCCTGCGGTGCTGGACTACTGCAGCCGCCTTGCCAAAGTGGCGGAAGAAGTAAAAGACCGCCTCTTCATCGTGCCCCGCGTATACACCAACAAACCTAGAACCATCGGCAAAGGCTACAAAGGCATGCTTCACCAGCCGGATCCGGAGGGCAAGGAAAACATGATGGAAGGCATCAAGGCCATCCGCCGCATGCATGTCCATGTCATTGAAGAAACGGGCTTCACCTGTGCTGAAGAAATCCTCTATCCGGAAAATCATCGATACCTGTCGGATCTTCTCTCCTACGGCGCCATCGGCGCCCGTTCCGTAGAAGACCAGCTCCACCGCATGATTGCCAGCGGCGCCGGCATTCCTGTAGGCATGAAGAACCCCACCTCCGGTGACCTGTCGGTCATGATGAACTCCATCGAAGCGGCACAGAGCGAGCAGGATTTCCTCTTCCACGGCTGGGAAGTACATACCACCGGCAACCCATTGGCCCATGCCATCCTCCGGGGCTACGTGAACCACTTCGGCACCAGCATGCCGAACTACCACTATGAAAACCTTCGGAAAGTGGCGGACATGTACGGCGAAAGAAATCTGAAGAATCCTGCCATCGTAGTGGACTGCAACCACAATAATTCCGGCAAGAAATACATGGAACAGATCCGCATTGCCAAAGACGTCATGGCCAGCCGGAAATACGCCGACGATATCCGTCATATGGTGAAAGGTCTCATGATTGAAAGCTACATTGAAGACGGAAACCAGAAAATCGGAGACGGGGTGTATGGGAAATCCATTACCGACCCCTGCCTGGGCTGGGACAAGAGCCGCAGCCTGATCCTCTCCCTGGCAGAACAGGTATAATTTCCGGAGGGATACCATGAAATACATACAAAAGGCGGCCCTGGCGGCAGCCCTGCTGCTTCTCCTGCCCGCCGCCTATCCGGCCCATGGAGCATCGGATACCCTGGAGGCCGCAGAAAAAGCGGTGGAAAAGGGAAAGATTTCAGACAAAGACATGGATACCCTGCTTGACCAGATAAAAGACGGATGGCAGAGCGGCGGAAAGGACAGCCATTTCGACTGGAAAGCCATGGGTGATGTGGTTCTGGGAGAAATCCTAAAATCCGACGATGCGGCCAAAAATAAAAAGCTCCAAAAGATTCTGGATATCCTGACCGGCGGGAAAGAGAAGAAAGAAGAGCCCAAAGCCGAAGAAAAGGGAGCGGACAGGACACTGGAGGCTGAAGTCAGGCCCAATGATGCCATCCGTGAGGCGGTGATTTCCTATTTCAAAATCCCGAAAAGGGACTGGAAAAATACTCGTTACTCCTATAACTTCATGGACCTGGACCACGACGGCCATATGGAAGCCCTGGTGCTGGTAGAAGGATCCTATACCAGCGGCACCGGCGGTGATACCCTCCTTATCCTGAAAGAAAAAGAGGAGGGCTGGGAGCCGGACCAGTCCATCTCCGTCATCCACGCCCCCATCCTCGTGGCGTCACCGGGGGAACTGAACCTTCTGTCTGACAGGAAAGTCCTCATCTTCAAACGAAGCGGCGGCGGAACCAAAGAAGCCTACGTGGCCCTTACCAGTAAAGACGGGAAATACATTACCGCAGGGGAAGCGGAAGAAATCAAAGACCAGGAAATCCACGGCACACTCCTTCTCCTGCAGAAAGAGAAACCGCCTGCCCTGGATGAAAAAGAGATAAAAGCAGAATAAAAGGGGCTGTGAAAAAATGATTTACATTTTTTCACAGCCCCTTTTGTATACATAAATT
>ERZ827043.546-NODE-546-length-47287-cov-7.047002_pt1 | contig 47287 bp, 50 predicted proteins | sample MGYA00519923_ERZ827043 | MGnify/ENA primary metagenome ERZ827043 (study PRJEB31778, sample SAMEA3449251) | human gut metagenome | biome: human gut; feature: human-associated habitat; material: faeces | place: United Kingdom | collected 2010/2012 ... | reverse complement strand
TCGGTTCTGTTACTCTTGTCAAGAGTAACGCAAAAGCACTTTTGACAGGCAAGCCCATCAAAAATGCAACCTGCAAGCAGGTTTTGCGCTCTCCGAGAGGCAGGAGTAGCTTTTTGAAAAAAGCCACCTGCACCCTGCAAAAACTTTAATGCGTGTCAAACCGTGACGGTGGCGACAATGTTTTATGCCTATGCACGCTACTAAAATGTTTGTCACGGTCGTCACACATTGACACGCCTATTTCATAAGAGATAGTTTTCGTCCGTTATGCGTTCGACTTGCTTTGTAGTGAATGCCATAATCTTTAAGCAGTCGGTTTGCATTTATACTTAACCTCAATGAAAGAACATTTGGTTTAACATCTTCTCCGAGAATGTCACATAGTTCGGAAGCAGTACCTTCCCACACTTTACTTTCCGACAAAAGAGTTGTAGCAATTTTTTCAAGTAACGGCTCAGGCGGCTCTTTCCACAATTCTGTTTCGGACTTTTCAAAATTCCAAATTAGTTTTTCGGCATCTCTCACAAGATGAATTTTCATATCTTGTTGGTCCCTACCGGCAACATCAAGTGTGGCATTATTAGAAGTTCGTTTTTCTTTGCTCAGAACGAACGCTCCGTCGGCGGCTCCCATCAATCCGTTTGTTCCTGAAATCATATCGAAAATATCTTCCGCTTTTTGCTTGCGAGTATGGTGAACAATGAGCATTGTAACATTGTAGCTGTCCGCCAATGATTTGAGCCTTGCTACAATATCATAGTCACTTGCATAGCTGTAATCGGCTCCGCCGGCTTCACGAACACGCTTTAATGTGTCGATAATGATCAAGCCTGTATCTGAATGTTCTTCCATAAAGCCTTTAATTTGTTCGTCCAAGCCTTCGTTTAATGTTTTGCATTGTGTGGCAAAATACAGATTATCTGTTTCCTCAGCTCCAAACATTTGAAACAATCGCTTTTGCAAGCGGGGGTAGTCATCTTCAAGTGCAAAGTAAAGCACAGTTGACTTTCGTACTTTGTAACCCCATAACGGTGTGCCTGTGCTTATGTGATAAGCAAGCTGTGCCATCATAAAACTTTTACCCACCTTTGGAGAGCCTGCAAAAATATAAGTACCTCTTTGTAGCAAACCGTCTATCAACGGTGTTTGAACATTAAAAACCGTATCATACAACTCGCTCATCGAAACTGTTTTAAGATATGACGGACTCATCTGCTTTGAAAATTCTTTTTGCATTTCCTCAAGATAATCATCTAAGCTCTTGCCATCCTCATTAAAATCGGTTATACTATCATTACATACATTTGGTGACTGCTCCGTATCTGCGCCAACAGATACAATCGGAGTGGTCATTTTTTTATTTTCCATTGTTACCATCTCCTTTCAATCCGTTCATTGTGGTAGCGATAAGGTCAATAGTATCAAGAAGTTCCGGCTCAATGCTCCCACCGACATCAATTCGTTGCAATTCATTAAGGATGAATTCCATTTGAGTTTTAAGAGCCTTGTAAACTCTCGGACTCGGTTGAACTACCACCTCACGCTCCATACATTTGCGATAGCAATATTCCTGCTTGGGCAATCCCGAAAGAGCAATTGCTCTGTTCAGCTCTTTTTGTTCTTCGGGAGATACTCTGAAAGCTACGGTAATACTGCGAAAACGATTATACTTATCAACATTTTTGGCTGACATAATATCACACTCCTTTATTCATAAAATCAAGTTTTATTGCCATTTCTTTTTGCTTTGACGGGAACAGATGCGCATAGCGATAAGTAATTTCTATACTCTCGTGTCCCACTCGGTCTGCAATGGCGACTGCCGAAAATCCCATATCAATTAAAAGGCTGATATGACTGTGCCTTAAATCGTGAATACGAATACGCTTTACACCTGCGGCTTTTGAACCTCTGTCCATTTCGTGATGAAGATAGCTTTTCGTTATGTTAAAAATGCGGTCTTTCCTTTTCAGCCCGTACTGCATATTGAAAAACTCCTGCATTTCAGTACAAAGAAAATCCGGCATTTGCACCGTTCGGTTACTTTTCTTTGTTTTCGGTGAAGTAATCATATCTTCACCTTTTATTCGCTGATATGTTTTGCTGATTTTTACCGTTCCTTTTTCAAAATCAAAATCAGCAGGGGTAAGAGCAAGCAATTCTCCCTCACGGATACCTGTCCAATAAAGCATTTGAAAAGCATAGTAAGAAATCGGTTTATCCATCATTACTTCGGAGAACTTTTGATATTCTTCCTTTGTCCAAAACAGCATTTCCTTGCGTTCTTCACTACCCATATTTCCGGCTTTTGCGGCGGGATTGCTACGCAAGTCATAAAATCTTACCGCATAATTAAATATGGCAGAAAGTTGATTGTGCAGCGTTTTCAGGTAGGATGATGAATAGGGCTTATTCTCCTCATTACGATATGCAAGCATTTCATTTTGCCAAGCTCGTACATCTTTGGTTGTAATCTCATTGATTTTGTAATTTTCAAAATACGGCAGAATTTTCTGCTGAATAATATTTTCTTTTGTTTGCCAAGTGCTTTCCTTTAATCGTGGCTTTTGCTCTCGGCAATAAATTTCAACAAAGGCAGAAAAGGGCATATCCAAATCTCCCGAATTTTGTTGTCGGAAAGTTTTTTCCCACTCCTGCGCCTCTCGTTTGGTATCAAATCCTCGCTTACACTTTGGCTTGCGTTCGCCTTTCCAATTTGTGTATTGAGTCATCACATACCAAGTTCCGTTATCTTTGTTTTTGTAAGCCGGCATTATACTTCTCTCCTTTCTGCTCCGTAAACTCTTTCATTAAAATACTGTCGGCTGATGCGTCCTGCAACTGTGATATATCCTTTTGCACTCAACTCATCATTGAGCTGTTTTATAACCTTATACGCATAAGACTTCGATACATCCAATTCCTCTGCAACCTCATCGACTCTGATAAAAGACTTTTCTGTCATAAAAAACACCTCCTTTATAATTATTTTGGTTATTTATTGTCGGATACTTTCTGACCGCATTCCGATTTGCCCGAGCGGATATACCATTACCGTGATATATGACGGATATTCAATTTTCACAAACAACTTAACGCTATTTGCTTAATGATTATACTAAACATATTCAGTTATGTCAAGCGGTTTTCGTAAAAATATTAAACTTTTTTGTTTTATGTTACTTGACATATACTAAACATATATGATATACTGATTGCACATTACATAAGTAAGGAGTGCAATTTTATGGCAATCGGAGAGAGAATAAGATTCTTTCGTAATCTTTGCGGAATGACACAGAAATATTTAGGACAGGTAGTCGGATTTCCTGAAAAGACCGCTGACATTCGTATGGCACAGTATGAATCCGGCTCAAGAACACCAAAAATAGATTTAACAAATAAACTTGCAGAGGTTTTCGATATATCTCCGCAGGCTCTTTCTGTTCCCGACATCGACAGCTACATAGGTTTAATGCACACCTTGTTTACATTAGAGGACAGATATGGATTGACAATAGTAAAGACTGAAAACGGTGTTTCAATGTATGCAGACCCTCGCAAGGGAAAGGACGCTGCCGAGCTTTCGGAAATGCTTAATGCGTGGGCTGAACAATCCGAGAAATATCATAACGGCGACATTAACCGTGACGAATATGACAAGTGGCGCTACAATTATCCAAAGTATGATGAAACTTCCGGCTTTGTAAAAGTACCGTTACAGAATCTCAGCAATGCTATGGTTGAAGCGTTTAAGGATAAGCTGTAAACTGAAAATTTGAGGTAAACAATTTTTGGAGGTTAGATTATTTATGCCAAAGTATTTTTTAGATGTTTTTGAAAATTATCGTTATAACTATCAGCGCATCTTTTCCATACTTTATCCATCTAAAAACAGTACAGGTTTTACGGAAAGAAATTTATCTGTCAACTTTGCAAATGCATACGAACAGATAAATCCTTCTGCAATTACTTGGTTTGAATTCCAGTTTGGAGAAAATAACAATTTACATTATGATGCAGTAATAATTGATCCTGAAAACAAAAGGCTTCTTCTGATCGAATCAAAACGGTTTTCAAATCCTCATACAAAAATTGCAAGTATCGCTAATGATATCGATCGAATTCAAAATATCAAAAACAATTATCGGGACGATTTTATGTCAAGAATTCCTGATATCTCAAACTATCAAATTTTTGTTGTGATATTGGCAGATGTTTGGACTGAAACCCGAAAAAAGAAGCAAATATATGATTCATTTGTAGCTGGCACATTTATTACGGATTTTTTAGAAGATAATTTAATAAAATATCCATCATTGCATAATGCAACTTATTATGTCGGTGATTTCGATAATCTCCCTTGCGATGCACCTAAAAGAGATGTACTCCAAACCTATCACTTAGTTTCTTTTGCTTGGGAAATTTAGACTATAAAATGGCAATAATAACGACAAAAACCCCGTACTGACGGATTAAAGTCAGTACGGGGTTTAATGTTAATATGGTATTTTTGCGAGCCACAAGATATTACTTTTTACTCACAAACCACTCGATACACACGATAAAGGGTACCGAGCAGAATCTTATCAACGGGCTCTTTAAAAACCTTGAATCCCTTGATATTACTAGGGGTTCAGACTTTTTCGATTTACTCCCACTCGCTCCCTGAAACCGTGACCTAAACGATTTTGTATAGATGGTTTTGTTCCGGTTCTCGGGATTACTTAGATTATCCAAGAATTACGGTGTATCATAATTCCTGTTGTCATTTTGTTGTCGCAAGATTGCTTGATTGAAATCATCTTCGAGTCGCTATCAAAGTTTCTCATTAAGTATGTCTATGTATCCATATATCAATGCTGAAAGAGCTTTTATGGACTCGCACAAATCTTTTGAAGTATTATTACTATCAAGCAATTCAGATGATGCGTGAGATAGCGGGTTGGCATTCCTTAATTTGTGAGCTTTCTCAATGACCGTTTTGCTATCATCAATACCAGAGTAAAATCGTATGAGAGTCCCTTCTCTATAAAACATATTGTAATTAGGCTTCTTTAGACGTGGATCATTACCTGCTGCAAAATCCAAATCGGCGGTTACTCGATCAAAATAATTCTTGTAATAAGCGAAAGCTGCCATATAGTTTGCCCGCTTCATCTCACATAAGTACATAAAGTACAGGTAGTGTGCCTTGCTGTCCTGTGCAATAACTTTCGCTAACTTCTTTACCCTCCAAAGATCAAAGCAGCGAATTGTACTATTTTTGCAATGATAGAAGTAGTAATCATAAAGATTTGGATGCCGATCGGAAAGGATATCCAATAAATCTATGTGTCTGAATTTGCTCTGAATTAAGTATGAGATGGCTATGGCTGTGTCATAGGAATTCCACTTCCCTGAGCGATTATTTCTGAAAAGTTGATTCAAGAACCCTTTAATAGCTTTATCGCTTTGGGTTTTCATAATCATTACCGTCAATCGCTTAGAATCAAGGCTGATAAAAGATATACTCCGTTCAACAAGTCCTACGATTTCTTTTACAACTGGCTCAGACTTCAACTCATCCTCGTCTTCATATACAAAATAATTAAAAACTTCACTTGGTGTAAACTCTATGTCATCCGAGGAAAAGTGTTCGTTAATTAGTTCATTGTATCTTTCTATATCAATACTGTCAAAAAGCAATTCGATGGATAAATCATTTAAAAAACGATATAGAGCGCCGGAAAACAGTTCCTCTATATTGTGTTTTTGCCCATTGAAGTATTCATCATATAGTGATTTTTTGAGCTCAAGGTTTATTTCTTTTGATTCCTTCAAGCAGCATTTCTTGGCATTCAATGCCAAGCCATAATTTTTGAGAATTGATGAATATTCATTCCTTATTTCATTATAAGCATTGTGCAAATCTCCAATGGGTTTATCTGATGAAATAAGAATATACATATCGTCAACATAACGAACAATGCGGAAAGAAGAAAATGCCGTAATATTCTTTGAAATATATTCGTGCAGAGCCTTATCTACAGCATCGAGATAGACAACAGTTGCAAGATATGATGAAGCAACACTATTTTCAATAAGCGGAAACCGACCATTGCCGCAATATGTAAGCAATTCTTTGAATAAATGCAACTGTGTTTGAGAAAACACTACTGTACCGGAGTTGCAAACTTTATCTATTTGTGAAATCAGTCTATCAACACTTATATTTGCGAAGAAATTAGTGATGTCCGTTTTGATGAAATATTGATACTCATCAATAGAGGCATTTAGTTCTTTAAAAAAGTCATCGTAGTCCTGTTTGTATTTGGGTCGTAAATATTCATAGTTACCGGCATAATAAACGGATATATCTGACGGTCTGATAGGCGAATAGTGATTGTGTACTTCCAATCCTATCGACTGCAAAAACAAAAACAGAACAGGAGCTACAAGTGATGAATCTCGAAAACTACCATCACCTTTTTGCAGATAGTTTTCTGACTGGTGCATAGCGGGAGGAAAAAGCATAAATGAGGCTGTTTTGATATAGCTGTTATAAAATTCTTCTCCAGAAATATTTTCCTTGTCAGCGGAGGAGAGTTTGGTAAACGGGAACCATTGCAGATAAGCTTTTTGTGAACCTGCGTTTAGTGAAAAGTACATATTGCAGATGCTTTTCCACATATCATAAGAAACCCCAAACAACTTTCTTCCCCTCCTTATCTTGGTGACTTATTGTATGTAGACTTTTTGTGTTCATCCATATTATACTATATAATTGGAGGATTGTAAATATGGATATAGTAAAAGTGTTTGGAAACAACCTGCGAAAATATCGTAATGAACTGGGACTATCACAAGAGGCTTTTGCAGAAAAGTGTGGTTTACATCGCACATATATCAGTGCTATTGAATGTTATCGTCGCAGCATTTCTCTTGAAAATATTCAGCGAATTGCTGATGCTCTTGGAATTGAAACATTTAAATTGTTTGTGGAGGAATAGGCATGGCACGTAGGAAGATATATAGTAACTTGAACAAAGTAGGCCAATACCGTCCAGAGCATGTTGATGGACAAACTCTTTATAAAGTATTTCAATGTCTTAATCCTGATTGTACAGAAATGATTACAGTTAAAAAGGATGATATTGACGAGGATTACTCCATTGTTTGTCCTAAATGCGGGTATGAACATTACTCTGGTGGAGAACAACACCTTTTTGATTTTTCGATGGATGTTAATAACGCTGATGGCAAGACAGTTTCTGTGCAGGAGGGAGAATTTGTTGTCTCTCACGATGAGTACATCGAAAATGCTGCATTGTACAAGTATTGCTTAATTTGTAATACCCTCAAACCCATAGAATGCTTCCATAAGCATGCGGTCCTGAAGTCTGGAAGACAGGGTGAGTGCATAATGTGCAAAACCAATTATAATTCCATTAAAAATGGAACCAGAACGTCTGATCAACATTTCGAATCTTCTCAGAAAAGACGTCTCTTAATTGAAGTTGCAGGCACAACTCGTGTGAGTCGCAAAGCAATTGAACAAAAGTACGGGCTTAAATGCTTTAATTGTGGTAAAGATTTGAGCAAAGTGACAGCAAATAAAGAGAAACCAATAGATCACACCTTGCCGGTTTACTACTTGTGGCCTGCAACGACTAACTCTGGAACGTTGCTCTGCCGTGATTGCAATGGAAATAAGACTGGAAAATGGCCCTCGGAGTTTTATAGTGACGAAAAGTTACATAAATTAGCAGTATATACAGGCTTTGACTATCATTTGCTAGCTGGAGAGCCCCAATACAACCCGGATGCTCTCAGGAAATTACAAAGTCCGGCTAATGTGGATTCTTTGCTGGTAAAAAACTCTGGGCATATGGACGAAGTATGCAAATTGAGAAACCGTATTCTTGCTGACACCGGCATTGATTTCTTCCAATATGCAACTACGCTGTCTGAGACTTGGATTGCCTATGCAAATTCATTCACGAAGTAAATTTTGCAAATGGGGTGGGATATTAATCCCGCCTCATTTTTTTTGCAGGAACAAATACTGATGCTCTACTGTTGCACCTTTATCTTTGATGCCATATTTTTCGATCTTACTAACGTCTTCACCTGCGAGATAAACGGTATCAAACCACGGTTCTGCACGTTTTGAAAGCTCTATGCCCATATTTACAGATTCGGTCCTTCCTAGGTGCAAAATCACTTTTCCATTTTCGTTTAGGACATTGTGACACATTTCAAAGAAACTATAATAAAGATCAAAGTTTTTCTTTTGTGCTTTATCCAAGAATTTAGCATCGGCTTCTTTATAGTCTCCGGGCTCCCAACCGCATAGCCAAAGACGCATCCAGTTTTGCATATAAAACCGAATAGAATCGGCAAAAGGTGGTGAACATATTATAAAATCTGCGACAATGTCCTTTGTTTCCAAATCTTTATAATCGCCATATATAGCAAATCCTTGCGTTACTTCAGTCTGACCTAGTTTTTTGTAGTTTGCATCCACTTTTTGAACAATCTTCTCAATTACGCTTTTATATTCAAATTCGCCCGTGGGAGCATATGGTGTTAGCGGATGAGAATGCCTTGAAAGTGCATAGGGCCTATTCCCGTGCAATACGTGTAGGAATGCCGAAAAAACCATCGCTTCTTCAGAGGAAATTTTAGAGAACCTATTTAAGAAAAAATCCCTCGCGCACAAAATTTCCTTGTAGGTCTCATTCTCGAAATATTGTGGAAGCTTCCCATTGAACCCAAAGTTTTCATATGCTGCGGTGGACTGCTCCCCCTTATTCTTTTTTATGTATTCATCTAACTGGTGAACAACGTCTTCAACTCCACTGCGGTTAGGCTTTTCAATCTTGGCTTTGGTAACAACATATGCTAATTCGCTTAAATCATTTCCTATTCCAATTCTACCTTGCAAACAAGCCTCAAAAGGAATAGTGCCCACACCACATAAGGGGTCTAGCACCACATCTCCTTCTTTTGTAAAATCAGAAACAAGCCAGTGCGCTATCGCAGGTTTTAGTTTTCCGTGGTACGAACAAAGTGAATGCCACGGATGCCCCCAATTTCTATTTCCGTAAGGTGGCTTCTTATATGGCAGATCAGAAACAAATTCTTCTGCTTTTTTTCTGAATGCTATATCCATTATTTCTCCAATCTGTATCTAAGCAACCTTTGGGTTAAAATCATCCCGTTCTTAGAACGTCTTTCACGCAATATTTCTTCATCGTATAAATAAAATCCATATTGAGTACAAATATTAGAAAGAATTTGGTGCGTTGGAATATGTACACCGGCAAATTGAGAGTCTCCAATATCCATCGTGAATAAACCGCCGGGCTTAATGGATGTACTCAACTTTTGAATAACCATATCCATATCCCGAAAATACCCTGCAACCATTTTGGAAATTCGCGCATCATAAGAGACAGGCTGCAACTGTTCTAAGTATGGTTCCACTACAGGCAATACGGTATCTATAGTAGTGCGTTTGGAAACATTATTGATTCCTGCAACGATACCTTTTGAATGAAAGCGTGGAAGATCCTTTTCGCTCAATATGAAATCATTCAGTTTCAGTTCCAATTTAGTGTTGCGGATGTAATTTGTCCCATTGAGATATGGTGGCGAGGTTATAACGCAATCGAACGCATTGACATAATCGTTCTTGCGGGCATCATCGCTAACTTTTGTTGTGCCACATTTGACCATCGCCTTATGATACTGAATATCGCAGATCATTTCGTCTAGCTTATCAATAAAGCAATCAAGCACGCTTTCTTCTCGATATTCCTTTTCTGTAGCGTAACGAAGATCCCCTCGCCTTGTCATTTTTGAAACCTTAACAACAATAGCGCTCAACGCCAGTGTAAGAATACACTTTACGAGGACATCGTCTTCTTGTGAAATCAGTTTTTTGATAGTTAGCAATTCGTTTAATTGACTTTCTCCAAAGAACTTTTCAAAGCCATTCCAAGATGAAAAACTTTCTATCTTTATTGTTCTGATTAACGCACGATATTCAAGCAATTTTGGGATTGCAATATTAACGTCTAGCATCCGTACAACGTTTACCTTTGTTTCAATGACAGTTTGCATAAAGGGATTGGACTCACTATAAAAAGACTCTATGCCGTAAGTCGACGCAACAAGCGACGTCGTACCAGTTCCGCAAAAAGGATCATATATTGTTTCGATATTCGGCTTTAATACCAAGAATTTTTTTAATTCTTCTGCAATTAAGCAGGACGAATACCCTTCCACATAGGGATACCATCTATGTATTGGTTCGCTTTTATTTAGCGAAAATGTTCCGCCTTTTTCTTTAATTAAAGCATTCATTGCTATTCTCCTTTGGACGAAACACTCGTGAATGTCATAATATCTTCTATGGAACAAGACAAAGCACAGCAAATCTTTTCCAACGTATCAAGCGAGACGGATTCATTTCTACCTAACTTAGCAATCGCATTGGTGCTTATTTTTGCTGCTTCCCGTAACTGAGATTTATTCATATGTTTGTCAATTAACAGTTTCCAAAGGTTAGAATAATCTACAGCCATAATGACACCTCCCATACAATCGATTCTATTTTAGCACACGTTCACTCAAACATCAATATATTTTTGATAAATATCAAAAATATATTGATGGTCAAACCAATCTTGCCCTAAACGCACAAAAAAGCCCACAGAATGCTTTCTGTGGGCTTTTGTATGCTTTTGGGGTCAATGGCAAGTTAGTGCCGAATTAGGATATATGCAATAAGCTGGGTATTTCTTTCCAACCATAGCAGCAGAAAAGACCTTCTGCCATTGTTTCACCTATACCGTGTAAATTAGTTCGGCGTTTACAATCTCCATAGCCCTGTTTCGGATGTTATTCATCCTGTCGACCCACTCCATAGGATCGGCGGCTTTCAGTGCTTCTGTGACACCTTCTGCCTCGGCCATCTGTTTTATCCGCCGAGAGAGCAGTTCCTCTGCATGACGGCCAATGTCGGCAAGGTAGCTGTTCAGCTTGCCACCGGTGAGCAGGGTCGCATAGGTTGCCCGGTGATGCTCTTTCAGGTAACGCCGGTGGCGCTGTCCCCACACGCCGATGGGCTGCTGTTCTTCTTCGGGCAGCTTCAGATCGGGGAGAAGATAATCCCCGACCTGTGTATAAGTACCGCCCATTTCCTCAAAAATCGTCTTTGCCATTGTCTGTTCCTACCTTTCATAATTTGTATTTCTGCGCCTTGTGCGCTGGTTTTGCTTTCGTTGCTGCGCTATATCTTCCGCCTGCGCAATCAGATTATCGATCTGCTGACTACCAAGGACCTTCCGCAGGAAGCGGAAATCCTTCAGTTCCGAGCGTAGGGCATCATTTTCTCCTTTGAGCCGGTCGTTGGTTGCGGTCAGATGTTCATTCTCTCGATAGAGCCGCCCGTTGGTGTTATTCAGCCGGTGGTAGCTGTCTATCGCCTTGTAATAGCGATAAAACACCTCTCGGATAATCTCTTTCAGCTTTTTAATCAACGGGTCAACAAACCGCTGTTTATAGGTCTTGGCGGTCATCAGGGTGGGTGGATCGGGGAGCTGAAACTCTGCATCCGACTCAATTCGCTGCTCCAACCGCTCAATGGAATGTGCCCCCTGATCGAAGTTGTCAATTCGATTCTGCACCGTTTCCAGCTCGTCCTGCTTTTCGGCCAGGGTGCTGTCCAACGCCGCAATTTCTTTTTCTCGTTCCTGCTTTTTGTAGTCCAGAACGGAGAGGTGCTTTTCGTGGGTGCCTTTCTGCTCCCACTGAATGTCATACCGCTCCATCACGGCGGCAAGCTGCTCCTTTTCGGACTGTACCCACTGCGCCCATTCGGTAGCGCCTCGTGTGCCGCCCTTGAAGCCTTGCGCCGCCAGCGCTTGCTTCAGCGACACACGGGTATCCAGCCCTCGCTTGCTCCCGGTGGTAAACGGCACAAAGTCAATGTGGATGTGTGGCGTGGCCTCGTCCATATGGAGGTGTGCCGAGAATACCCGGAGGTTTGGATTGCGCTCCTGAAAGCCCTGATAATATTTGTCCAGTACCTGCCGAGACAATTCTGCGTATTCGCCGGTAGCGCTCATATCCTCCTTGTTTCCGATTTGCAGGATGATCTCGTGGAAAGGCTTCTCCTGATTTCCAGAGCGAATCTTCTCATAGTAGTTCGGAATGCGCCGGTCTGCACGGGTTTGCTTCTCGTTGTACCGTTTCAGAGCCTCATTAAAAAGCTGGTGGTATACCGTCTGAATGCGTTCATTGCAATAATCAATGTTCAGGTGCGTGCGGCTCCCGTCTACATTTTCCGCTTTGAATTTGCGGCTGTTGTGATTGACAGAGCCTTTACCAACCTCGGCACTGATTGTCCTTTTCATAAAACCTCACTTCCTTTCACCCTCCGGCCGCAGCCGGGGTTCTGTTACTCTTGTCAAGAGTAACGCAAAAGCACTTTTGACAGCCTGCGGCCATCAAAAGATGCTATTGCGCTCTCCGAGGGGGCTTATGGGGCTTTGCCCCGGCAACTGCGGTTGCCTCCCCAGCAGGGCTGCCCTTTGAAAAGGCACCCTGCACCCCGCCGAAACTTCTGTGACGGTGTGTGACGATGGTGACGATATTTTTGATACCGCACCCACTCATAGAAATATCGTCACACCGTCACATATCGTCACGACCGCTCTGCCGCTGCAAGCTTTACAGTGCGCTCGTTCCGATTGCGGCTGCTTTCATATCGGATGCCATATTCATTCAGCAGCCGTCCGGCGTTGACATTTAGTCGCCTTGTCAGAGCATTGGGCTTCATATCCACGCCGAGAATCGACGCAAGTTCCGTGGGCGTTCCTGCCCACTCCTTACCACCCGAAGAAAGAAAAGCCGAAACCTGTTCCAGCAGCGGCTCCGGCGGCGCTTTCCAAAGTTCCGTTTCCACACGCTCCAGCTCCCACGCAAGGGTTTCCTCGTTGCGGAAAAGGTGTAGCCGCTGATCCGGCTGATCTCTTCCGGATACATCAAGACAAGCGGCATTACCAGTGCGTTTTTCTTTGGTGAGCAGAAACGCTCCATCCGCTGCACCCAGCAGTCCGTTGGTGCCAGAGATCATATCAAACTTATCGTCTGACTGCTGTTTTCGGGTGTGATGGACAAGAAGCAGACAGATGCCATAGCTATCCGCCAGCGCCTTCAACCGAGTGATGATCTGATAATCGTTGGCGTAGCTGTAGTTGTCCCCGCCGACCTCACGCACCTTCTGGAGCGTGTCAATGATGATAAGGGAAGTGCCTGGATGCTCCCGCAAAAAATTAGTGAGCTGCTCGTCGAGGCCGCTGCCAAGCTGGCCGGCCGAAACAGAGAAGAACAGGCTCTCATTTTCTGCCGTGCCGAACATCCGATAGGAACGCTCCTGCAAGCGGCGGTAATCGTCCTCAAGCGCAAGATACAGCACCGTTCCTTTACGGACGGGATAATTCCAAAGCGGCGTGCCGGTGCTGATATGATAGGCAAGCTGGGTCATCAAGAAGCTCTTGCCCAGCTTCGGAGCGCCGACAAAAAGGTAAGTACCCCGGTAGAGCAGACCGTCCACAAGGGGCGGCTTGCTCTGGTACACATTGTCCAACAGTTCAGACATTGACACGGTTTTCAAGTAGGACGGGTCCATCATTCGCAGAATTTCTCTCTGCATTTCATTAAACCCCTTGAAATTCGGGGCAAAATCGGTTAAACTATTGTCAGTAAGGCTTTGGGATGACTGCTCCGTATCTGCGCCAACAGATACATTCGGAGCGGTCATTTCTTTTTCTTTGTTCATTCAGATTCCTCCTTCATTCCGCCGAGAATATCGGCTATCATTTCAATTAGGTCAAGCAGCTCATCATTGACTGCGCCGCCAGTCTCAATGCGCTGCAATTCCAAAAGCACTTCGGCAAACTGACTCCGCAGCGCCTTGAAAACTCTGGGATTGCCCTGCACCATCACATCCTTGTGGGTGAGCCGCTGGGTGATATAGTCCTGCTTTGTCAGCCCGGAGAGCTGCACATAGCGTTCAATTTGAGCATCCTCCTCCGGCGATACCCGGAAGGCAACCGTCTTATTACGCCAGCGATTATGCTCGTCCCTGTTCTTCAATGACATTATCTGTACCATCCTTTCTGAACTGATTGAGTTTGTCGGCCATATCGCTTTGCGTGGAGGGGAACAGGTGAGCGTAGTTGTAGGTGATATTGATGCTTTCGTGTCCCACCCGATCGGCGATGGCTACCGCCGAGTATCCCATTTCAATCAGAAGCGAAATATGGCTGTGTCTCAAATCGTGGATTCTGATCCTCTTGACACCTGCGGCCTTGGCACCTCTGTCCATTTCGTGATGAAGATAGCTTTTCGTAACTTCAAACAGCCGGTCATTTTTGCCGATTCGGTAGAGCTGTTTCATATAGTCCTGCATTTCCTCACAGAGAAACTCCGGCATCTTGATCGTCCGATTGCTTTTCGGCGTTTTCGGGTCAGTGATGATGTCCCTGCCGCCGATGCGCTGATAAGATTTGTTGATCGTGACCGTCTGCCGTTCAAAATCGAAATCTGCTGGGGTCAGTGCCAGCAGCTCTCCTTCACGAATACCGCACCAATAGAGCATTTCAAAAGCGTAGAAAGAAACAGGTTTGTCCATCATTTCCTCTGAGAATTTCTTGTATTCCTCCTGCGTCCAGAAAAGCATTTCTCTTGCCTTGGCCTTGCCCATATTGCCGACCTTGGCGGCGGGATTGTCTTTCAGCCCGTAGAATTTCACAGCGTGATTGAAAATGGCACTGAGCTGATTGTGCAGGGTTTTGAGATACACCGGCGAATACGCTTCGCCGCTCTTATCCCGACATTTGATCATCTCATTTTGCCAAGCGATAATGTCTTTGGGCTGGATCGAGTTCATTTTCCGCTTGGCGAAATAGGGAAGCAGCTTGGTGCGGATGATATGCTCTTTCGTGTGCCAAGTGTTCTCTTTCAGCCGGTTCTTCATATCGGCTGTGTAGGTGTCGATAAAGCTCTCAAAGGTCATATCCAGATCGGCTTCCACCTTGTGGAGCTGTTCCCGCTCCCAAGCAAGCGCTTCTCGTTTGGTTGGAAAGCCTCGCTTCGTAGACTGGTGGACTTTGCCCTGCCAATCCGTGAAGCGGTAGTAGACCTTCCAAGTGTTGTTTTTGGTATCTTTATAAACGGACATTTTTACCTCTCTTTCTGAACAGCACCGTAACAGGTGCGCTCCATAAAATACTGTTTGTTGACTCGTCCCGAAATCGTGAGGAAGCCTTTGCTTTTCAGTTCCTCATTCAGCTTCTGGACGATCTTGTAGGCGTAGGATTTGGAAACGCCCAATTCCTGTGCTACTTCCTCCACTCTCATAAAGCTTGTGTTTTCCATTTCATCACCCCTTTCGTATGGTTATAGTTCTCTTATTTAGTGTCGGAGAACTTTCTGGCCGCATTCCGATTTGCCCGAGCGGGTACGCCATTACCGCGACGCACGACGGATATTCTGTTGTCTACAAATAACTTAACGCTATTTGCTATAGTTATTATACTAAGCGAATTTGCTATTGTCAAGAGGCTTGCAGAAAAATATTTAACTTTTTTGCTTTTGCTATCTTGACATAACTTAAATCTATATGCTATACTAATTGCACAGTACATAAAGGAGTGTTGTGCTATGGCAATCGGTGAGAGAATTCGATTCTTCCGCAATTTGCGGGGAATGACGCAAAAATACTTGGGGCAGGTAGTCGGCTTCCCGGAAAAGACTGCCGACATCCGTATGGCGCAGTATGAATCCGGCAGCAGAACACCCAAGGCGGAGCTGACGGAGAGCCTTGCCGGTGCGCTGGGTGTTTCGCCGCTGGCGCTGTCCGTGCCGGACATTGACAGCTATCTCGGTCTGATGCACACACTGTTCACTTTGGAAGATCGCTACGGTCTGACAGTGGAAACCGGCGAGAACGGCGTTTCTCTGCGTGTTGACCCTCGGAAGGGGAAGGATGCTGCTGAGCTATCCGAAATGCTCACTGCGTGGGCACAGCAGGCAGAAAAGCTCCGCAATGGGGATATTAGCCGTGAGGATTATGACAAGTGGCGTTATAATTACCCGAAATATGACGAAACCTCCGGCTATGTGAAAGTACCGTCTCAGCAGCTCAGCGATGCAATGGTGGAGGCGTTCAAGGACCGATTGAAGGCTGACTGAAAACAAAGAAAAAGCGCTATCTGACTTGGCTTCAAATCAGATAGCGCTTTTTGTTATCGCAATAATTCAAATAATGTTGCCATTCTGTTGCCACAGCGGGCACTCATGGCGAAAAAGCCTTGGTATTACTGGACTTTTTCGAGAGTGAAATCATTCCCACTCGTTGCAGGAACTCATGACCTAACAAATTTTGCTTAGGAATTATTGACTCCTGTTCTTCTGAGAATTTTGATTCTCCATATTATCGTAGCTGTACGATGGATGCTTATCAAAATCTTATCAGCAGTGATAAACGCTATAACGAGAGTAAAGTAATTATTGCAGATGGTTCTCGCTCCAGCATGAGTATATTACAACATAACGTCACGTTTTTGCAAAGTTTGTTATTCGGAGTCTAAGAGTTTTATCCTCAAAATGCATGTATTTCTGCTTGAACTTTTGATACATTATTTAAGTAATCTTTTACGCATCCTATTAGTTCCTTTTATCTCTTAATAAGTTTGCTGTGATCAAACATAGATTTTTGTCAGAAAACTAAAGGGATTCCTTATTGTTCGATTCATCCCCATGCCATTTTTCTAGAACCGCTTCTACTTCTCGGATCAACTGCTCCTTGTTCGGCATATACAGCACATACCGGGAAGCAAAAATGTTATTGGAAAGTCCCCCTAACGCATACTCAGCGGCAACGCCATCCTTATCTGTACATAGGATGATACCGATGGGCGGGTTGTCATCTGGATCATTCACCTCGGCAGCATAGTAGTTCAGATACATGTTGATCTGCCCTGCGGCCTCCGGTGTCAGTTTAGTGGTTTTTAGCTCGATCAGCACATAGGCCCGGAGAATCTTGTTGTAAAATACCATGTCCACATAATAATGGGTATTGTTTATCGTTACCCGCTGCTGCGTTCCGACAAACATGAAGCCACGACCAAGCTCCAACAGGAACTTTTCGATCTGCTGCACTAATGCCTGTTCCAAATCACTTTCCATGACAGGCCTATTTTCCGGCAAGCCCAAGAATTCAAACACATAAGGATCACGGATAATATCCTCAGGCTGAGCAATCTCATTGCCATGCAACGCAAGTGCTAGCACCTGTTCTTTGTTGGCATCTCCACGAGAGAGCAGCAAACGTTCAAAGAGGGAACTGTCAATCTGCCTTTTCAGTTCCCGGACAGACCAGCCAGAATTAACCGCTTCTTTCTCATAAAAGCTACGCTTGTCTGGATCCGAGATTGACAATAACTCGCAATAATGCGACCAACTCAATTTTCCAGACACTGTCTGGATTTTATCATAGGACTGATAAAACAGTCGCATATTGTAGAGGTTCGCTCTCGAAAAACCCTTACCAAACTCCTTGGTTAGTTCTTTAGAAAGCTCTTTCAAGGTCTGCTTGCCGTAATCTGCTCGCTCTGGCATACTCTGCTCATACTCGCAGATAATGCGGCCGATGTTCCAGTAGGTGTGCAGCAGTTCGTTGTTCACCTGCCGAGCCACATTGCTACGAGCGGTGTCCAAAATCGACCTAATTTCTTTAACAACGGGTACTATCGTCGCTTTTTCTGTTAGGTTAGTATTTTCCATATTGCACCGCCTCTGTAATTATATGTAGCCCATTTCCTGGCAATGGTCGGATATGGCTTTCTTAAAATCTTTCAATTTTGTCTGATACCCTCTATGCTCGGTAATCAGACTACTGACACTCATTTCATTACACACGAGAAGTTCGTTCACAGAAAGCTTAAAGGACTGTATCATTTGCTCAGCAATGACATCTTTGGGATTATCATATCCATCATATTCGCCACAACAAAAGCTCAGTAACACTTCTTTGCACCACTTGCGTATTAGCTTGTCCATGCAACTGTGAATACACGATATGGATGTAAAGACGCTGCTTGCTTTGGCATCGAATCCTTCTTCTGTCAAGATTTCAAACTTGCCAGATGCATGTGCCATCTCATTTCTCGTATCAACCAACTCGCCAACAGCAGAAATCTGAGAGCGATCCAATCCGATAATTTTGAACAGCCTTGCAATGTCTTTTTCTGGAATCAAGCTATATGCAAATATTGAATCTGCATCTTCGATTTTTAAGTCTCTTTCCCGCCCATTGTACGGTCGGGCAAATACGATAGCGTCCTTGTAGCGTTCTGGCTCAATTTGTCCTATTTTCCACGCCGTACAGTAAATGTAGGTCATATAAAGGAGATGGAGCCCAAAGTATGCAAACTGGTATTGTCCATATTTATAGTTTACTGCAATGAGATTGGTAATGTTCTGGATGTAGTTGTTTACATCCTCTTCATCGGCAGGATCAATAGGAAGATAGTTCAATATTTCTTGCAGATATGGTACCTCTGTATAATCAACTACATCAGACACTTTACTCACCCCAGACTTCCTTTATACGAGTTTCAATTTTTGCGGTGAAAACTTTTATGAGCTGCTTAGATGGCTCAATTAGAGATTGCTCATAACTTATCTGGTCAAGTATTTTCTTCTGTTCCTCAAGAGGTGGAACGGGAATGCGATACTGTTTGACATAGTTAATGTCAACACGCTGTTGGCCAGCAGTGCCAGTCATAAATGCCCTTCCACCCTCTATAAACTCAGGCGTGTTAATATGATAGAAAATCCACTCAGGGTACACAAGAGAAGTGTTAGCTCGAATTACGATATACTCAGTTGAGCCGAAGCCGATACCATTTGTCAGATTCCGGGCAATTCCAGCTTTACCGTTTTCAAAGCAAGGAGTAATCTTTGCGAGAAGAATATCATTATCTTTGAAATAGGTAAATCCGGAAAGAACTTCGGAGAGCTTCCGATTTTCTTTCGGTGTAAAAGAGGCGTCGAAAGTATTAATATCGGCCATGGGAACGAACGAAACCTCAGTATCTTCTGGCAAATCTTTCACTTCATCTTTTGAAGGCTTAAATGTTGCTATTTCTGCTAACATTTTGTAAGTATCTGTCTGACAGATGATCTGAGGAGTGTAGTTTGACACAACAGCTCGAGCTCCTGTAATGATGTGCTGGTATCCCTCAAGTTCTTCAACCATCTTCTGTTGAATAGTTACAGGAATTTTGTGTATTGGGAGCTGTAACAAGTATTTAGCATCTACACGAGGAAGCTGCCCTCCACTGACTCCATTTAGAACCATTTCATTAAATCGAGCGCTTCTAAAAATGCGGCTATACAGTTCCGGTAGTATGCCGTTTTTATCCTTGGCTCTGAGAACAATAATGTCTGTTGAACAAATACCATCCGTGTTTGGATAAGCGACCTTATTTAATGCAGGTCTCAACCTACCATACAAAATATCAGACTTCTTAAATACTCGTTTAACACTTCTTATGGAATCAATCTCACATTCAAGTTCCCCTATGAGCCTTCCGGTTGACGGCTCTATGTTTTCTAAGCCAACGTATACCGTCCGACCAGTTTCGGCAACCGGGTTTATTGTGTCCGAAATAATCTCAAAAAGATCCCCAACCTTGACCAACGGCCAATCATTTTTAGATGCAACTGTTTCATTAGTACGATACCGGCTACCAACGAGAATATAGGAGTTTTCACGCACTTCATCGAGCGGGATAACTTCAAATCCCACCTTTAGCATATCCGCAGTCTGATCCTTATCTAACTTTCGATACTCTTCATACCTTGCTAAATCACTGGGCGTTTCAAGTTTACGACGGTGATTGTCGAGCGTGTAACCATCGCTTTTGACATCGAAATACCAGAAATCTTTTTTCTTCTCAGAAGACTTAACCTTTTTATTGACCTTGGTTGCATAAATAATATCGGTTTTTACACCAGTATAAGGCAGAAACACACCTTGCGGCAGAGAGATGATACTCTGAAGCTGACAATGCTCCAGCAAGTACTCGCGTGTTTTTGCAAGATCCTTGCGAAATAGAAATCCTTCTGGAACAACCAAAGCCATTCGTCCATTCTCAGCAGCACTATTGATCGCCTTCATGCAATGCTGCACGCAGATGCTATCACCGTTTGTGCTAGGGAGATCGTATAGATTTCCGTGTTTCGTTTTCTGTGAATACGGCATATTTGCGAGGACAATGTCAAATCCTCTGTGATGAAAAACGCCATTCTCCATATAGGTTTCAGTCCCATCAATGGGATTGGCTAAACTGTCAAGCATTTTGATGTTGCTATGTCCATCACCAGCCAAGATCATATTCATTTTAGTGATGCGAGCTGTATTGGTGATTTCGTTTCCGTATACTGTGGACTCTCGCAAGGTTTTCATATTAGCCTCGGTTCGTGCCATATTGTTATGGATATACCGGAAACTCTCAATAAGGAAACCGCCGGTGCCGCAGAACGGGTCATATATCTTCTCGCCAATCTGTGGGTTGACCAAGCGCACCATTGTTTTTACGATATGACGAGGCGTGAAATATTCACCTAAATCATTCTTCGTGGAAGTGGAAGCTTTCAAGAAATATTCAAAAGCATCGCCTTTAACATCACTATCTACGTCGGTAAGCATAAGAGGATCAAGTTTATCCATAATTTCTTTCAGGATACTTGCATCTCTAATCTGCAGCGGGGTGAAAATGTCCGTATCATAGAGCGCATTCAGTTTGTCATATACGGTTTTGTTTATATACTCAATACGGGTGGAAATAGGGATCTGCTTAATACTATCCCAACTACAAGCAACATCAAATTTAGTTGGGATACCACTTTCTCGCTTAATCTGTTCACTTTCACTGATAAGCTTTAAGAACAGAATGTTTGCAAATTCTCCGAAACGCTCAATACCGGCACGCAGACCTTCCCCACGAAGCATATTATTTGCTTCATCAAAAATTCGAATAAGTTCTTTGCGGTCATACTGAACTTTAGGGCTTACGGTATTTACTTCATAGGACGTCAAATAACGCAAAGCAAGTGCTTCGCGGATAAATTCGTCTATTTCCTCGCCATTGAGAATGGGAGGTCTATTTGCCACAGTATGAAATGCTTTGCAGAAAACGCCGTCAGTAGCAAATACAAGAGGGGCCTCAATAGCTTTTGCATACTGGATGCCTTGTTCCAATGCTGAATCCAGTCGAACACCTTTCTTTTTTGCTTCAATAACAATCAAGGGCTTATCGCTATCCTTCGAGTACAGAACATAGTCCGGACGCTTTCCGCACAGCTTCTTTTTCTCTGCTTCAGAGCGTGGCTGCTCACAATAAACGTTCTGATCTTTGCCGCTCAATTTCCAACCGAGATTTTCAAGACTGCGGTCGATGAGAACACGAGTCTCAGCCTCTAATGGCATCGTATTGGAATTCATACAACCGCCTCCTTACTCTGCATATTTCGCAATTCACGATTTGCATTTTCTGTTAATGCGTATTTACCACGAGCATTTACCTGTGTCACATAGCCTTTTTGGATAAGTTCACGGATAATTGAATTAACTTTCGATTTTGTAAAGCCTAATGTATCAGCAATTTCCTGCTGTGATAGCTTGACTACAGCTTCATTATTGACAATAATCTGCCGTTGCGCCATACATTCAAGCACTCTGTATCTGTCATTCATAAAGAAATCCGACATGGCGACACCTCCGCGATCGTTATGGCCTGATAATTGTACCATAATGGTCTGATTTCGTCAATGTTATAGGTGAAATTTATACCTATAACAGGTGAAATCTGCACCAAGATAGAGCTATGTTGCCCGCAGGATCCCTCCCACGGGCAACGTGTTGGTTAGCTATCAAGCGGTTTATATTCAGTTGCAGTTTTCAAATAGGTTTCGAGATCACCGTTCAGTATCAAGTCGGCGTATGCAACCGGGGCATTATAAATCAGATAGTCCAGCTCTGACCGCTGATACATATTGTCGGCAACCTCATTTTCTACGGCGATGGTATCAATGGCAATCGTGCTGCCATCGTCGAATTTCAGCTCCACACAGGCGGTGTCCATGTTGAACACACAGGATAAAAGCTTCATTTTGTGGTCCTCCTCAGATTTTCAATGTTTTTCTTTGCCAACCTACTTGCAGCTCGCTTCCGTTCTTGGGAATAGGGGGGCGTCAGCTTGAAGCCAAAGCGTCCTTTGCGGATCTCATAAGTCCGGCAGCCGTTTTCGTCATCGTCGATCAATCGGCATTCTGACGGGTATTCTTCGGCAAAGGCAGCAATCCTGTTTTTGAGCGGCGTGTTGTGGGTGCAAACTTCAATCATATCGTCTGCATCGGTGAAAAAAATACTGGTTGTTTTCTGTTTCTTGGTAAGACCTGTTTTCATAAAATACCTCCATTTTTCATAAGTTTTTGCCAACTCTACACCTGTAAAAATGGGCAATTTCCCGATAGGGAGCGTCCAAACGATCTGGGCATCGTTTGAAACGCTCCCGTTGGACAAAATGCAATTTTTGCAGCTCTACACGGGATTTAGCGGGCATCGTCCCGATTGTGGGTTTTATTGCGGTGCGGATTGAAAATATACCATAGATCGTTGCGTTCAATGGCGCTTTCATAGCTGCGGATTTTAGAGCGGAGACGGCTATTTTCCTGTTCCAGATCTGCTGTGCGGAGCTTACCACGGACGGATTTGTATTGTGCCAACTCTGCTTTGACCGCAGACAGCTCTGCGGTCAGCGATTGAATTTTTGCTTTCAAATCGGAAATAGTTTTCTTCGCTTCTTTCAGCAGTTTCTTCAGCTTGCCCTCCTGCTTTTCCTGCACCACATACTTCTGTGCCGCTGTGACGAGATTTTGGTAATCTTCACGATCAACGGCAACCTTGGAAGTCAGCGGCAGGGGTTTGACTTCGATCTGCTCTACGGCTTGAATGGAAACCTGTTGCTGCTGAACACGCTCGATGCTCTGCTCCAATTCAGCAAGCTCTTCTTTTCGCTTCTCACGCTTAAATTCCAGAACACTCAGATGCTCCTTGTGTTCGCCCTTCTGCTCCCACTCAATTCCATGCTCCAACATGATTTCGGCAAGAGCTTCTTTCTCTTTCTGTACCCACAGGTCGCGCTCCGTCAAAGATCGCCCCTCACCGGTAATGCCTTGGTCGGCAAGTGCCTGTTTCAGCGATACACGGGTGGATAGTCCCCGTTTGCTCCCGGTAGTAAAGGGAATAAAGTCAATGTGCAGATGGGGCGTGGCTTCGTCCATGTGCAGGTGGGCAGAATATACACGAAGATGAGGATTGCGTTCAAGAAAACTGCGGTAGAACTTGTCCAGAATGGTCTTTGCCAGTTCTGCATTTTCTCCGACAGTCCCCATATCGTCTTTGTTGCCCACTTGGAAAATCACTTCATAAAAAGGCTTTTCCTGCTTTCCATCACGGATTTTTTCGTAGTAGTTTTCGATGCAGCGGTCTTTGCGTTTCTGCTTGGCGTTGAATTCTGACAGAGCCGCATCAAACAGTTGATGGTATGCCTCCTCAATGGGTGTGTAGCAGTACTCGACATTCAGACGGGTGCGCGTCGGGTCTACATTTTCTGCGAAGTAGGTACGACGGTTATGAGCAACGACTCCATCGCCGGACATTGCGCTGATTGTTCGTTTTATAGGCTTTACCTCCTAAATTATGGTCGTATAATTGGAATTCCTTTCGCCGCCGCAGCGGCGGGTTTTGTTACTTTTGTCAAAAGTAACGCAAAAGCACTTTTGACACTACGCATCAAAAGCGCATTGCGCTCTCCGAGGGGGAACGGGGAATGCGGCTTCTGCGGAAGCCTCCGCCGTGGTTTGCAAGTAGTACCCACTTTACAAAATCCACGGCGTGACCGTCAGTCTTTCAGCAATCGAATTTGCTGCAACGCTGCCGCCCACAGGCAGAGAAGATTTGGGAAATCCTCTCTGCCATCCATCTCAAACTCTGCGGATTTTTCGATGGGGACGGGAGATACGAGGGGCTGTGTCAGCCAGTGCTTTGCCTTGTCTGCCAGCAACAGGAGCGTGGCACGCTCCTGTCACAGCTCCCAAGGAGGAGTCGTCCAGCGATAGCTCTGCGGCACTCCACGGCGAGCAAGATACTCCTGCCTTGCCTGTTCCCGTTCTTCTTCGGTGGGAGCGGTCTTGTACTGGGAATAGAGCTGTCGGTTCAGTATGGCGTCAAGCTTCTGTTCCAAGCCCTGCCGGATTTCTTCGTCAAAATCGTTCTCGCTGTTCAGATGATAGAGCACCAGATCAACAAACAGATCATAGGGTATCTGTACACTTTTCATTCGATTCTTTCCTTTCTGTGACGGTTGTGACGATTGTGACGGTATTTTTGATACCGCTCCTGCTGTCATTTTAATCGTCACAACCGTCACCAATCGTCACACAGCCTTTCGTGCCAAGCTGATAAAGCTGCCGCTGCGGGTGCGCTTCACGGTATATTCAATGCTGTACTCGTTCAGCAGTTCTCCCGCCTTGACATTGAGCCTGCGAGTCAGAATGTTAGGCTGTATATCCTCGCCAAGCAGTGCTACAAGCTCTGTTGCGCTGCCGTTCCATACGGGGGTATCTCCGGCAATCACGGCTGCGAGTTTGCTCAGCAACGGGTCGGGCGGTTTCTTCCAAAGCTCAGTTTCCGCATGATTGAGTTGCCATGTCAGCTTCTCGGCATCCCGCGTCAGATGGAGCTTTTGATCCGGCTGATCTCTGCCGACGATTTCAAGGGCGGCGTTCAAGTCGGTGCGCTTTTCCTTTTGCAGAAGAAATGCCCCATCCGCACAGCCAAGCAATCCTGTTGTGCCGGAGATCATTTCAAATTTGTCTCCAGCCTGCTGCTTGCGTGTGTGATGCACCAAGAGCAGGCACACACCATTTTTGTCAGCAAACTGCTTCATCCTGCCCACGATGTCATAATCGTTGGCATAGCTGTAAGCATCGGTGCTGACCTCGCGGATTTTCTGCAAGGTGTCGATGATAATGAGCCGGGTATCGGGATGCTCCCGGATGAACCTTTCAAGCTGCTCATCAAGTCCTGCGCCGAGCTGCTTTGCATATACTGCAAAATGGAGGTTATCCGTTCCCTCTACGCCGAACATACGGGACATACGCTCCTGCAATCTCTGATAATCATCCTCCAACGCAAGGTAAAGAACCGTGCCTTGGTGGACTTCATAATTCCAGAGCGGTTGTCCGGTGCTGATGTGATAGGCAAGCTGCGCCATGAAAAACGACTTACCTACCTTTGGCGCACCGGCAAACAGATAGGTGCCGGAGTAGAGCAGACCGTCTATGACGGGCGGCCTGCTCTGATATACCGTTTCGTACAGTTCGTTCATAGATACCGTGTGCAGATACGCCGGGTCGCTCATTCGCTGCATCTGCCGCAAAATATCTTCAAAGTTTTCCGGAGAATTTTCGTCCGGGTGATTGATTTCCGTGTCCAAAGCGGATATACTACTGATAGTGTTTTGAACGGACTGCCTTTCATCTGCGCCAACAGATGTGCAAAGGGCAGTCTTTTCTTTTGCTTCATTCATTCGCATCCTCTCCTTTCAGTCCCTGCATGGTGACGGCAATGAGGTCGATCGTGCTTAGCAGCTCATCGGGGACGCTGTCCCCGGCAGCAATGCGCTCCAGCTCTGCGAGGATCGCCATCATCTGCGTTTTGAGCGCCTTGTGTACTCTCGGATTTGGCTGCACTACCACCTCACGCCCCATGCATTTGCGATAGCAGTATTCCTGCTTGGGAAGCCCCGATAGAGCTACAGCCCTGTTCAGTTCCTCCTGTTCTTCGGGAGATACCCGAAATCCCACTGTGATACTGCGAAAACGATTGTGTCGGTCTACATTCTTTGCGGACATTAAACTCAAACTCCTTTCCCAAGATCATCTAACCTGTTTGCCATTTCTTTCTGCTTGGATGGGAACAGGTGCGCGTACCGATAGGTGATTTCGATGCTCTCGTGTCCAACCCTGTCGGCAATGGCAACCGCCGAGAAGCCCATATCAATGAGCAGACTGATGTGGCTGTGTCTCAAATCGTGGATTCTGATGCGCTTGACGCCTGCTGCCTTTGCACCCCTGTCCATCTCATGGTGGAGATAGCTTTTAGTTACCGTGAAAATACGATCTTTCTTTTTCAGACCGTACTGCATTTTGAAAAACTCCTGCATCTCCTGGCAGAGAAAGTCGGGCATTTGAATGGTGCGGTTGCTTTTCTTTGTTTTTGGTGAGGTAATGACATCCTGCCCTTTGAGCCGCTGATAGGTCTTGCTGATCTTGACAGTGCCGCGCTCAAAATCGAAATCCGCAGGCGTCAGCGCCAGCAGTTCTCCTTCGCGGATGCCTGTCCAGTAGAGCATCTGAAAGGCGTAGTAGGAAACCGGCTTGTCCATCATCTCCTCAGCAAATTTCTGATATTCTTCTTTCGTCCAGAACAGCATCTCCCGCCGTTCCTCTGTCCCCATGTTTCCGGCTTTCGCTGCCGGATTGGAGTGGAGATCGTAAAACCGGACAGCGTGGTTGAAAATGGCGCTGAGCTGATTGTGTAGCGTCTTGAGATAGGTCTGAGAATATGGCTTACGTTTTTCATCCCGATAAGCGAGCAGCTCGTTTTGCCATGCAATTACATCTTTTGTGGTGATCTCGTTGATTTTCCGCTTGCCGAAATACGGGAGCAGTTTTGTTTTGATGATATTCTCCTTGGTCTGCCATGTGCTTTCTTTCAGCCGCGCCTTGAGATCGTTGGTGTAGATTTCGCAGAACGCCTCAAAGCTCATATCCAGATCACCGGCGCTCTGCTGTTGAAACTTCTGCTCCCATTCCAATGCTTCCCGCCTCGTGGCGAATCCGCGCTTGCATTTGGGCTTGCGTTCTCCTGTCCAGTCCGTGTACTGTGTCACCACATACCACGAACCATTTTCCTTGTTCTTATAAGCTGGCATCTGCGTCCTTCCTTTCTGTTCCGTAGAACCGTTCATTGAAATACTGTCGGTTGACGCGGCCTGCGATGGTCAGAAATCCTTTTGCCTTTAACTCCTCATTGAGCTGTCGAATGAGCTTGTAGGCGTAGGGCTTCGACACATCCAGTTCCGCGGCGACTTCCTCTGCTCGAATAAATCTGTTGTCCATAAAACTCCTCCTTGTTGATTTTCGGTAATACTTGTCCTTATTTCGTGTCGGATACTTTCTGGCCGCCTTCCGATTTGCCCGGGCGGACACACCATGACTGTGATGTGCGACAGGTATTAAATTCCCAAACTTAACTTATAATGTTTAAGTTCGCACTTGCATTATACTAAGCATATTCCGTTATGTCAAGAGGTTTTCGAGAAAAATATTAAACTTTTTTATTTAGGCTGTATTGACACAAACTAAGCATATATGCTATAATAATCGCAACGATACCAAAGGAGTGTAGGTTTATGGCGATTGGTGAACGAATCCGTTTTATTCGTAATTTGCGTGGCATGACGCAGAAATGGCTTGGTCAAGCTGTTGGCTTTCCGCCTAAAACGGCTGATGTCCGCATGGCGCAGTACGAGTCCGGTTCCAGAACGCCGAAAGAGGATCTGGTAAAAGCTATCGCCAATGTGTTGGAGGTTTCTCCCTTGGCATTGCAGATTCCCGACATTGACAGTGACCTTGGATTTATTCACACCCTTTTTGCCATCGAGGACATTCACGGTATCCGTGCTGAAAAGCAGGGGGATGAGGTGCATCTCATCTTTGACGGCAGCAAGCGCACCGTGGATAAATCGATCTTTGCCATGCTTTCCGCATGGGCAGAACAGTCGGAGAAGCTGCGCTGCGGCAAGATCAGCAAAGAGCAGTACGACCACTGGCGCTACACCTTCCCGGAAGAGGACACCACCCAGCGTTGGGCAAAAGTACCGTCGCAGGAACTGAGCGATCTGCTTGTGGAAGCGTTCAAGGATCAGCAGAAAGGAAAATGAGTATAGAAAAAGCCCGTACTGACATCCGATCAGTACGGGCTTCAATCATATGGAGAAGTTTGTGAGCTTGGAGAAATTACTCTTTACTCACAAGCCACTGGCAACGCAGAATGACTGCGCTCCGGCGGAATCTTATCAAAATCTTATCAGAAGGGGCGGGTAAAATCCAAAAACCGTTGGGATTCCTACACTTTTCGGCTTTTCTGATTTATTCCCACTCAATCGTGGAGATGGGCTTGGGGCTGAGCTCGTACAGAACGCGGCAGACGCCGGGAACCTCGCTCAGGATGCGGTCGGTTATCTTCTTGAGCAGCGCCCAGTCAAGCTCGGGCACGGTCGCGCTCGTTGCGTCAACGCTGTTGACCGCACGGATGACGACCGGCCACTCGTAGGCACGCTTGCCGTTACGGATACCTGTTGCACGGTAGTCGGGAACGGCGGTGAAGTACTGCCAGATGTCGTTTTGAAGCCCTGCGGCGGCTATCTCCTCACGCAAAATTGCGTCCGACTCACGCACGGCCTCGAGGCGGTCACGGGTGATAGCGCCGGTGCATCTTACGCCGAGACCCGGGCCGGGGAAGGGCTGGCGATAGACCATGCTATCGGGCAGGCCGAGCGTCTTGCCGACGACACGAACCTCGTCCTTGTACAAAAGCTTGACCGGCTCAACGAGCTCAAACTGCAGGTCCTCCGGCAGACCGCCGACATTGTGGTGTGCCTTAACGCCGTCGCTCTCAAGAATGTCGGGATATATCGTGCCCTGTGCGAGGAACTCAATGTCCTCGAGCTTGCGGGCCTCCTCCTCGAACACACGGATAAACTCCGCACCGATTATCTTGCGCTTTGCCTCGGGATCATCTACACCGGCGAGCTTATCAAGGAAGCGGTCGACAGCATCGACATACACGAGGTTTGCGTCCATCTGATCACGGAAAACCTCAACGACCTGCTCGGGCTCGCCCTTGCGCAGCAGACCGTGATTCACATGCACGCAGGTGAGCTGCTTGCCGACGGCCTTGATTAAAAGTGCGGCAACGACGGACGAGTCAACGCCGCCGGAAAGCGCCAGCAGCACCTTCTTTGAGCCGACCTGCTCACGGATGAGCTTTATCTGCTCATCGATAAAAGCGTTTGCAAGCTCGGGGGTGGTTATTCTCTCCATGGTCTCGGGGCGAATATTGTTATCCATTCCTTATCCTCCAAAATTATTCGTCTATCTTATTATAGTGATTTATGCCGATGCGCTTGTGCTCGGCACGCCTGTGGTAGCGGTCGATGATTTTCTTGTCACGCTCGCTTGCTTCGCCCGTGGTAATGTAGCTGTCGATTGCGGCGTAGCTTACGCCCATCTCGTCCTCATCGGTCTGGCCATCAAACAGTCCCGCCGACGGGGCTTTGTTTATGATGCATGCCGGAGCGGTGAGCCAGCACAGAAACTCGATGACCTCGGTTGCGGTGAGGTCGGAGATGGGGTTAAAGTCGCATGCGCCATCGCCCCACTTGGTGTAGTAGCCCATGTACAGCTCGCTGCGGTTGCCGGTACCGGCGACAAGGCGGTATTCGCTGGCGGCGATGGTGTAGAGCGTGGTCATCCTCAGACGGGGTGCGATATTATTTACCGCCGCATTGCTGAGGGTGGTTATCTCACTCAGGCGGTCTATCTCCGCTTGGCGCACATCGGTAAGGTCGATGACCCTCGTCTGGATGCCGAAGTGCTCTGCGACTTCCTTGGCGTCCTTCATATCCTGCTCAAAATTGCGCTTTGATGCGCAGGGCATCATGATGCCGACGGTGTTTTCGCAGGCAAACTTGCACAAAATGCCGACAAGGGCGGAGTCCTTGCCGCCGGAATTGCCGAAAACGATGCCGTCAACGCCGCTTTTTTCAACAAGGTCACGGATAAACTGCACCCTGTTTTTGAATTCTTCGTTGTAATCTCTCATATTTTGCTCCTATTAATAAAACTACCTAAAATTATATCAGCAGACCGTTTTAAGTCAACTTAAATTTTCGTATTCGACCCGGTTTGTTATGTTTTTTACGGGGTTTGTCCCATAATGTGGCGTGGAAAGGAAGGGATCATCATGTATACCACGCCGTACACGAGGGCACTTTACCCCTATGAAGCACTGTTTACGCCGCTTGAGTGCGGCACACTGAGTCTAAAAAACCGCATAATCGCAGTGCCTCCCGACGGCCTGACTGCACTCAGGGCAGAGCGCTTTGCGCTTGAAGCCGCAGCGGGCGGAGCGGGGCTCGTCTGCACTGAAAATGCTGAGCTATGCGAAAAAATTCGTGAGCATGGAAGCCGTGCGTTTTGCCGAATAAGGAGCAAAAGCTTGACCGATGCCATGGGCTGCGACGGGATATGTCTTGACCTGCGGGATATGCCACTCGGCAAGGCTGCCGATGCAACAAAAAAAGCCCGCCGAACTGTAGGCGAGGGGATGCCCATACTGTGCATGGTGAGCGTGACGAGAACGAACATTGCCGGTCTTGCCTGCCTTGCGTGGGCGGGTGCAGACATGCTGTGCATCGAGCCGTGCGCCGACAATGCGCCATGGCTGAGCAAGCCCGCCGAGGGTATGTCCGCAGGCTGCTTTTCGGAGCTTGCGAGACTTGCGAAAACCGTAACCGATATTCCAATCGCCGCCTGCGGAAAGCTCGGCTATCCCGACACCGCCGAGGGCGTATTACGTGACGGCGCATGTGACGCAGTTGTACTTGAGCGAACGCTGATGGCAGATCCCGAGTGGTGCGTCAAGGCGCAGACGGGCGCTGTTGACGATATAATCCCATACATAAACCCCGAGGGCAGGCTGCTTGCAAACGCTTGCGCCACGGCGGAGGATAAAAAGCGCATTGCCGTTATAGGCGGCGGGCTTTCGGGCATGAGCTTTGCCCTGTGCGCCGCAAACCGCGGTCACGAGATCGAGCTTTACGAATCCGGCGCAAGGCTCGGAGGACGGCTTATCGGCGAGCGGGGCTCGGACACACTAGGCTACCGTCGCTGGCTCGTTTTGAAGCTGTGCCGCTCGGAAAATGTTCAGATCTACATTAACAGTTACGCCGATGCGGGGCAACTTCTAAAAAACGGCTGCGATGCCGTTGTCTACGCAAACGGCACTCGCCTGCGCCCCGAGCCGAACATCCCGAACTGGGGTGATATTCCCTATGCGCCGCTGTGGGTGCTGGCCGCCGGCAAGCGCTTTTCGGCTCGCCGTATCGCCGTTTTAGGCGGCGGCAGGGAGGCTTGCAAGCTTGCACTGCGTCTCAAGGAAGAACAGCCAACCTTGAGGGTGACGCTCATCGAAGAAAGCACCGATATAATGTGCACCTCACAGCCGAACGAGTGGGCGTGGTTCAGAAAAACCCTTGAAACGCAAGGTGTTAAGCTCATGACGCACTCGGAGCCCGTGCGGATATCCGAGGGCTGCCTGCTCGTGCGGCAAAGCTGCTCAGCAGCATTGGGTGCGGAATTTTCAAGCGGCACATTCATCCGCAGCGTGCCCTGCGACCTAATTGTCCTTGCGCAGGAGGAGATACCCGACACCTCGCAGTATCTTGAGTCACGAGGCCGCTTTTCCGAGGCGCAGCTATACTGCCTGCCCGGCTCGTTTTCGCCATGTGACATCGTGCAAATAAGCCGAGCCGCCTACTCACTTGCGCAGCGGATATGAGGAAATATTACTGATTGTATACCTTTTAAACGGAGCTCTCGGCAAATTCTGGATGCTCTTTTTCGTTCCAAAATCCCCCTATCGGCCTGCGTACTTGATTTTTCAGCATTTTTTTGTTATAATGCCTTTGTTATTTATATTGTGAAACGAAATCGGTTTGATTACAAATACGGATTTAAGGAGAGTTACCCCTATGAAACGATTTTTGTCGTTTATTCTGGTACTGCTTCTGGTTTTCAGCCTTGTGCCGTTTTCAGCCTCCGCTGCGAGCAGCATGAAGGCGAGCGCCAACATAATCGAGTACATAAAGGCGAAGGAAGGCTGCCGCCTTACGGCGTACAAGCTCACGGGCGAGACCAATTGGACGATAGGCTATGGCCACTCCGACAGCTCGGTCAAGGAGGGGCAGTCCATCACGCAGGATGAGGCCGACAAGCTGTTTGCCGACGATCTTAAGAAGTTCGAGACTGCGGTCAACGGCTATATCGATAGGTACGGCCTTACAATGAACCAGAATAAATTTGACGCTATAGTCAGCCTCACATATAACTGCGGCACGAATTGGGTCGATAACAGCTGGCGCATAGCACGCTACCTTAAAAACAACTTCAAATACTCAAACGGCGACCCCATCCCCGATCAGGAGATAGCTGACGCATTCGGCGTTATCTGTTCCGGCGGCGACGGCATTATGGAGGGGCTTATCAAAAGACGCATCGATGAGGCAAAAATTTTTCTCTATGGCGACTATAAGGGCACGGGCAGCCACGATTTTGTGTATGTTCTTTTAAACGCAAACGGCGGTACGCTCACGAGCGGCAACCGTGTCGTTATCTACACCAAGGGACAGCACTATAGCTCCATGCCCGAGGCGACAAAGTCCGGCTGTTACCTTGACGGCTGGAAGTCGGACGCAGGGTATTACTACTGCAACCGAGACATTGCAACGAAAAACCTGAAATTAAACGCCATGTGGCTGCCCGGCGACGGTCCGACGAAGTATGCCGTCACCGTAAACGGCGGCTTTGGCAGCGGCAGAAACAGAGCCGGTGTCACCGTGTACCTCAGTCCCTACGAAAAAAGCGGCTACCGCTTCACCGGCTGGACAAAGAGCACGAATGATATCACGATAAAGAAGGACTCAGACGGCTTTTACTACTTCACCATGCCCGAAAAGCCTGTCACCGTGACCGCAAATTATGAGCAGATCAAGAACACATACACCGTTACGATCAAAAACGGCGGCGGCAGCGGCACATTTGAGGCCGGTGCGAAGGTGTGGGTATACCCACTGTCGACCGAGGAGAAGTTCGGGTATAAGATAAGCTCGTGGCAGTCAGATGAGGTGACGGTCAAGGGCAGCCCCAAGGACGGGTTCTACTTTACCATGCCGTCAAAAAATGTGACGGTGACGGGCACTTATGTCAAGGGCTGCAACCGCTTTGACGACTGCCCCGCACTGGATTACACAGACCTTGACGAGATGTATTGGGCGCATTATGAGATAGACTACTGCATCGACAGTAAGCTGCTCATCGGAACGAGCACGACCATCTTTGCACCCGAGGATCCCATGACCCGGGCGATGATGGCCACGGTGTTCTACCGCCTTGCAGACACACCGTCCGTTTCCGGCAAGGATAACCCGTACTCCGATGTTTTTGACGACTATTATAGGGACGCTGCCGTGTGGATGCACGATAGCGGAGTGAACCTCGATGACGGCTACGGCTTTTTCAGACCCGATGATATCGTCACACGGCAGGAGTTTGCGTATCTTCTGTACAAGTTCTCCGGCAGCAGACCCGCAGATGCAGATCTGACGAAGTTTGCCGACTCGGGCAATATCGACGATAATTACCTTGATGCAATGAAATGGGCGGTCGCAAAGGGGGTAATCATCGGTACCGATGAGGGGACGCTCGAGCCCACGAGCGGTGCTTCACGAGCCGAGATATCGGCAATGCTCTACCGCTTCCTACACGCAACAAACTCAATTTGATACGGTTTTTTAAAAGATCTGTCGGAATTTTTTCTCCGGCAGATCTTTATTTCTTGACAAATATTTGAGGCGGTGCAATAATTCGGTCAAGAGTAAACGAAAAGTTTCACAAATTATTTGTTAACAAATGAAAGTGAGCGATGCAAACGATGAGCTATAAACAGATCACCATTAATGACATTGCAAAAAGGATAGGCGTTTCCAAGACCACCGTGTCAAGATACTTAAACGGCAAATTTGAGTACATGTCGCAGGACACGAAAAAACGCATCGAGGAGGCCATCGCCGAGACCGGCTACAGGCCAAACCGCCTTGCAAACAGCCTCAAGACCGATAAAAGCGACCTTATCGGCGTTGTCATGTCGAACATCATGGCAAACCAGACCCCGCAGCTTTTGGGCAGCATTTGCAGCACCTGCACAAAGCACGGCAAGAAGATCGTCGTGGTAAACAGCGAGAAAAATCCCGAGAAGGAAAAGCAGCTGGCGCATAATCTTATAGACCAGCGGGTCGACGGCCTGCTCGTCATAAGCGGCTACAACAGCGAGTTTTATCAGGAGCTGGACCGGGACGAGCTGCCGGTAGTGCTCGCAGACCGTGTTCCCAAAAATGTCGACATGGACTCGGTCGCAATAAACCACAAGGAGAGCACCTACCGTGTTGTCAGCCATCTGCTTGACGAGGGATATCAGCGCATTGCCGTGTTTTCAAGGCCGCACAAGAATCCGTACAACACGCCGGCAATTCGTGTTGCGGCGGCGGAAAAAGCCTGCCGTGACCGCTTCGGCAACGACGCCCGCTGCGTGAAGGTGGTCGTGTCGAACGATGCCGACAACACAAATTCCCCCGATTTTGACGAGACCATGGCGCAGCTGGTGCGCTTTTACGAGGAAAGCTTTGAAACGCCCACTGCGATATTTGTCGCCGAGGCGTCGATAATGTCGAGCATTGCGTGCAGTTATTACAGAGCCGGCATAGAGCTTTCGCACCGTTTCACCATAGCCGGCTACAGCAACGATATCATAAAGCGCTTTTTCGTGCCCACGATATGCACCATCGAGCAGCCGCTCGAACGCATGGGTGAGCTTGCCGTGGAGCGGCTATTAAAGCGCATCGAGATCGACAAGGCGGGCGAGGAAGAGCCCGTTCGGGAGTCGATACTCCTAAGCTGTCTTATAAACATGGAGCAAAAGCTCGATTAAAAACCGAATTTCTCGCAGTCCTCCGAACTTTTTGTTCGGAGGACTTTTTTCGTTTTGGCATTCAAAAAGCAGGCACGATTGTTTCACATGCATAAAAACGGCCATAATAATTTGTACAACATGCAGATCGCAAAGTTCTTGACTTAGCTAACCGGTTAATGGTATCATTAACTTGACCTTAGAAATCGGTTTCGTAAATCGGTTACTAAACTATTCGCACAACAAATCCCGCAGAAGATAGATACAAATGCGGTCGATATGTCTAACAGTCGAGAATTTAAGGAAGAGGCAGCTAACTATGTATGATGTAATCAAAACCTATGAAAAAGTGCCCCGCGACATCGTTGAGCGCTACTCGAAGCTGGAGGAGAGCGCCTCAATAAACGAGTCTATGCCAAACAAGGACGGCGCACTTTGCTCGAAGATCCGTGCGATATGGCCGGAACTGAGAGTATGCGGCACGGCGATGACCGTTCAGTGCGGCATCGGTGACAATGTCATGCTGCACAAGGCGATATCCATGGCAGGTCCGGGCGATGTGCTTATGGTCACAAACGGCAACTTTGACGAAGCCGGCGGACTTTTCGGCGGCATGATGGCCGCCTCGCTCAAGTCCCGAGGTGCAGCCGGACTCGTCATGGAGGGTGCAGTAAGAGACACGGTGCTCATAAAGCAGCTCGACTTTCCCGTGTTTGCGAGAAATGTCTGCATCAAGGCGACGACAAAGCTCTGCCCGGGCAGGATAAACCACCCCATCGTCATCGGCGGCGTGTATGTCAAGCCCGGTGACCTTGTGTTCGGCGACAATGACAGCGTCGTTGTCGTGCCCCGTGAGATAGCCGAGCAGGTGCTTGAGGTCGCCGAGGCCCGTGAAAAAATGGAGGAGGGCTTCCTTGAGCGCATACTGCGCTGCGAGACCACGACCTTTGAGATGTTCAAGGGCAATTACGCAAAGCTCAATCTCAGCGAAGAGCCGGACGAAGAATAAGGAGAAGCGAAGATGAAGATCACGAAAGTAACTCCGTACCCGTTTTTTGCGGGCCCGAAAAACCTGATGCTCTGCCGTGTAGACACCGACGAGGGCGCGTACGGCTGGGGCGAGGCGTATGTCGTTCAGGGCAAGGAAAAGGCCGTGCAGGTCTACATCGAGGCGATGGCGCCGTACATGGTCGGCCGCAGCCCGTTCGAGATAAAACACTCGGCAACGGCGATGTTCGACGACTTTTCCATCCGCCGCCGCAGCTGCGATTTTTACGCCGCATGGAGTGCGATAGAGATCGCCATGTGGGACATCGTCGGCAAGGTCTGCAATCAGCCGGTCTACAATCTTCTCGGCGGCCCGTGCCGTGAAAAGATCCGTGTTTACGCAAACGGCTGGTGGGGCGGCGCACAGAGCGTCGAGGAAACGGCGCAAAGAGCGCTCGCCGTCAAGCAAATGGGCTTTTCGGCGATGAAATGGGACCCGTTCCGTGGCTATTGGAGGAACTATATCACCAAGGCGCAGGAGGACTACGCCGTCGAGTGCGTAAAGGCAGTGCGTGAGGCCGTCGGCCCGGAGGTGGACCTTCTCGTCGAGGTGCACCGCCGCCTGTCACCCTGCCATGCAAAGCACTTTGCCGAGCGCATACAGGAGTTTGACCCGTTCTGGGTCGAAGAGCCCTGCCTTGCCGATAACATCGACCTTGTTAAGCAGGCGACCGACGGCATCAAAGCTCCCGTCGTCACCGGTGAAACGCTCTACAACAAAGAGGCGTTCATCCCCGTTTTCGAAAAGCGTGCAGCAGAGATCATTAACCCCGACATCTGCGTGTGCGGCATCAAGGGCATGAGCGAGATCTCTGCCATGGCAGAGCCGTACAGCGTGCTCATGAGCCCGCATAACTTCAACAGTAACGCAGTCGGCCTTGCGGCAATGCTGCACCTGTCGGCATCGATACCCAACTTCCTCATAGGCGAAATGTTCCTGACCGTCGACGAGGCGTCGAGAGACATCGCAGTCGAGCCGTTCGAGGTCAAAAACGGCTACATTGAGCTTCCCACGAAGCCCGGTCTCGGCATCGATATCGACATGGATAAGCTCGCCGAGCGCCCCTATAAGGTCATCGAGCGCAAGTTCCCGTTCAAGGGCGCATGCGATTACAGGGACGAGTTCCCCAAGGAAGGCACTTAAGCATAAGGAATCAACCACGCAGTGTTGAAAAATACAAAAAACGAAGAGAGGAACCATCATGAAAAGATTTGCAGCACTACTTCTTGCACTCGCCATGGTCTTTGCCCTCTGCGCATGCAGCAACGGCGACACCGGCGAAAAGGGCAAGGACGATCAGGAAGTCATCAACTGGGACTACCTGTCCATCATCCCCACCTCCAACCCCGCAATGAAGCCCATCGTTGATTTTGTCAACGAGGTCAAGGAAGCGACCAACGGCAGACTGGTCATCACCATCCGTGAGCCGGGCGAGCTGCCGTTCACCAACAGCGAGTATGTCAGAGCCATCGGCGAAGGCAGCGCACAGATGGGCTGGGGTCTTATGCCCTCCATCGCAGGCGACCTCAACGGCAGCGCAGCTCTGTCCCTCCCGTTTATGATCCAGAATTCGGACGATCTTAAGAAGGCAATGGACGCTATCGGCGATACCCTTTCCGAGGAGCTCGGCGCATACGGTGCAGACACCCTTTTCTACTTCAACATGCCCGCCCAGAATCTTTTCGGCAGCGGCACTCCGGTCAAGACCTTCTCCGACGCACAGAAGCTGCTCATCCGTGCGACCGGCTCTGAGATGTCGGACTTTATAAACTCCATCGGCGGCGTTCCCGTCACCATCGACAACTCCGAGGTCCCGACCTCGCTGTCGCGCGGTGTTGTCAACTCCGTCATCACCAGTGCACTCAACTGCTACGGCAACAGCTGGAACGAAAACCTCGACTGGGCATACATGTTCAACCTCCAGGCCGACACCGTGCTCACCCTCGTGAACAAGCAGGCTCTGCAGGCTCTGCCCGACGATGTTCGTGCAACCTTGCTTGAGATCTCCGCAAAGTACACCGATCTTTCCATGAAAACCATTGCCGACGCCGAAAACGATGCGATCGCAAAGCTCAAGGAAGCCGGCATGACCTTCACCGATGCCGCTCAGAGCGATGTCGACGCAAAGGTCGCCGAGTACACTGCGTACTGGGATACCTGGGCACAGAGCAGAGGCGGCAACGCCGTTGACTGCGTCAAGGCCATCCGCACCGCACTCGGCAAGTGATTAAGCGATAAGTAATGCATAAATAACCCCTTGGTACGGCCGGGTCAAAATTCGTTTTCCAAACGATTAGATCCGGCTGTATTCACAACGGAATAAAGGAATTAGACATGAATAATAACGGAAAAATCACGAGCATGCTCGCTAAGATATCCGGCGTGATGGGAGCTGCGTGCATACTGATCATGACGGTACTCATAACGGTCGAGATCATTGCACGCTTTGTGCTGAAATCCTCAACTTTGATCTCGGACGAATACTCCGGCTACCTGATGGTGTTCATCACCTACTGGGGCGCAGCCGCTGCATTCCATTCGGGAAACTTTGTCCGTGTCGAAGCAATATTCGGCCGCTTTTCCCAAAAGGTCCAGGATATCCTCAATAAGATATACGAGTTGTTGTTCCTCGTGTTTAACTCGTATATATGCTTCTACTTCTTCCAGAGTCTCGAGAAGGTATATACCCACAACTCGCTTTCCATTTCCATCAGCAGAACTCCGCTTTGGATACCCTACGGCATATGCTGGCTCGGCATATTCGTATTTGAACTATATCTGATCTCGGCATTTATCGACGGGATAAAGGACATAAGGAGGAATAAAAAATGACTTGGGTACAGCTTTTGATATTTCTCTTTGTGGTCGGTCTCGGCCTTATCATGGGCGGCTTCTGGATCGCAGCGGCGCTCGGCCTGACGGGTATCTTCGGCCTGTACATCTCCGGAAACAGCTTTGTCGTGCAGGTCGTGGGCAACATGGTCTGGAACACGGCAAACAACTTTACGCTGACGGCTATCCCCCTGTTTCTGTTCATGGGTGAGATAATCTTGCACAGCGGCTTGAGTGAACGGTTTTACAAGGGCATCGTCAAGTTCCTGCGAAAAGTGCCCGGCGGCCTGCTTCACTCAAACATAATCGCCTGTGCGATATTCTCCGCTATCAGCGGCTCATCCGTCGCAACGGCGGCGGGCATCGGCTCTATCGCAATTCCCGAGATGAAGCGCCTTAAGTACAAAAACGAGTACATCTACGGCTCTGTCGCCTCCGGCGGCACGCTCGGCATACTCATCCCGCCGAGTATCCCTCTTATCATCTACGGCTCTCTGACCACCACCTCGACGACGAAGCTGTTCATGGCAGCCATCGTCCCGGGCCTCGTGCTCATGAGCCTGTACATCGCGTTTCTCATCGTAAACTCCATCATCCATCGCAGCGAGTTTGCCAATGTCGATAACTCCAATGCGGTCAATGTATCGTGGAAGGAAGCGCTGCTGGGCGTTCTGCCGATGGTCGTTCTGGTGCTCGTCATCCTCGGCAGCATCTACACCGGCATCGCCACCGCCACCGAGGCAGCCGCTCTGGGCACTGCGTTTTCCATCGCCATCGGCTTCATCTTCGGCGACCTGAAGATAAAGCGCATCTGGGAGTCCGCCGTAACGGCGCTAAAGACCACGAGCATGATACTTTTCATCATGATAGGCGCACAGTTTTTTGCGTATGTCCTGACCAGCACCGGCACGAGCCGTGAGCTCATATCCTGGCTTGTCGGCATCGGCCTTAACAAGTGGGTGCTGTTCGGCATCATCTGCGTTATCTACATCATCCTCGGCTGCTTCATGGACGGCAACTCCATGCAGTACCTGACCATCCCCATCCTGTTCCCCGTGCTTATGGAGTACGGCTTTGACCCGATCTGGTTCGGCATCGTTCTCGTCATCCTCATCGAGATGGGTCAGATAACCCCGCCCATGGGCATGAATCTGTTCGTAATACGAGGCATAGACAAAACATCGGATCTGACGGAGATAATAAGGGGCGTCATACCGTACCTGTTTATCATGCTCCTGATGATAGTCATCCTCGCATTCTTCCCCGACCTTGCCCATCTGCTGGTGCACTGATAACGGAGGTACAGCCATGAATTTTAAAATTACCAACTGGGGTCACTCATGCATCCTTTTGGAGACAAACGACGGCATTAGGCTGCTGTTTGACCCGTATATAACCGGCAACGAGTCCGCTGCCGTCGGCGTTGACGATATCCGTGATATCGACGCCGTCATAGTCACCCACGGTGCGTTTGACCACATGGGCGATGCTGTCGAAATAGTCAAGAAAACAGGCGCAACGCTCTACTGCGGCCCGGAGGTGCGTGACTATGCGCTGTTTAACGGCGTGGACGAAAGACTCGTGCGCATGCTCGTCTGGGGCACCTGCCTTGAGCACAAGGACACGGGCATAACCGTGCGCTCTATCGAGGCAAAGCACCTTTCCTATTTCAAAATGGGCGACACCAAGATAACCGGCATGCCCATGAGCTATGTCGTCACTCTCAGAGACGGCACGGGCATATTCTTCGCCGGCGACACCTCGATATTCAGCGACATGAAGCTTTTCGGCGAGCTTTACCCCGTGAAGTACGGCTTTTTCGGCGTGATGGGTCTCGTGGGCTATCCCTACGAGATGGACGCAAGGGAGGCTGCGCTTGCGGCAAAGTTCTGGAATGTCGATGTCGCAATTCCCATCCACTACCCCGCAGGCTCGTCTGTTCCATACGACTTCGAGGCGGAGCTTGCAAAAATAATGCCGGAGGCAAAGACGCTCATCCTTGCTCCGGGCGACGAGTATGTAGTTGAATAAAAAATCAGCAAAGGAGAATGATTATGACAGTTGCATTTATCGGTCTTGGCGAGGTCGGCTCTAATGTCACCATCGGCCTTGCAAAAAAGGGCGTTTCCGTCAAGGGCTATGACATCAAGTTTGAAACCGAAGGCAGGGAGGCGTTCAAAAAGTGCGCCGATGCAGGCGTTGTGCTTGCAAACACCCCCGAGGAGCTCGTGGACGGTGCGGATATAATCATTGCGGTCACCAGCTGCTCCAAGGCACTGGAGACAGCGCAGATGTACAAGCCCTATCTTAAGAAAAATCAGGTCTACTGCGAGTTTAACTCCACCGTTCCCGAGGCGGTCTTCGAGGTCGAGAAGTATATAGGCGACGCCTGCACCTTCATCGACGGCTGCGTTCTGGTCTCCGCCAACATCCACAAGGAAAAGTCCCCCTGCTGCAGCAGCGGTCCTGCCGCCGAGGAGGTCACCGGGATACTCAACGACCTCGGCATGAACATCAGATACATGGGCGACAAGATCGGTCAGGCGTCTGCGTTCAAGGTCATAAGAAGCATCTTCACCAAGAGCCTTGAGGCTACCCTCATCGAGACCATGACCTGCGCAAGGTACTACGGCGTTGAGGACGATATCTTCGACTCCATCGTCACCTTCCTGTCCGACGCTCCGCTGGATGTAACGCTCCCGATGATGATAAAGACCAATGTCGTGCACTCATTTAGGCGTGGTCAGGAGATCGAGGAGATCGCCCACATGCAGGCCGAGGCGGGACTTGACAACACCATGTCCGCCGCTGCGACCAAGAAAATGTTCTGGCTTGCAAGCCCCGAGTTTAAGGATCGCTTCGGCGGCAGACCTGCCGAGAGCATGAACGCCGTCACCGACGAGCTGCTCAAGTGGCAGGGCAAGAAGTGATCGCCTGCGTGAGGTAGCATTATGTCAGGTGAAACAGGATTCAGGATCTTTACGCAGATAACAAGGCCCGACCCCGAGGTCGTGGAGCTTTTCCGTGAGCTTCCCGTGTGCAATATTGATGACTGCATGAATAAGCTTGCCGCCATGCACTCGGAGATAAAGCCGCTCAATAAGGTCAAGCTCCTCGGCACGGCGGTCACCGTGCGCGCCCCCATCGGCGATAACCTCATGTTCCACGCAGCAATCAGCTTTGCGCAGGCAGGCGATGTCATCGTCGTTGCCGGCGGCGGCTGCACCGAAAGGGCGCTTTGCGGCGAGAACATGATGCAGATCGCCCGCCAAAAGGGCATACGGGGCTTCGTTGTCGACGGCACGGTCAGAGACTCGGCAGCCTTGGATACCTTTGACGACTTTAACATTTTCGCTCGGGGCATCATGCCCAACGCATCGTACAAGGGCCTCGGTCCGGGCGAGATGAATGTTCCGATAGCCGTCGGCAATCAGGTCGTTTTCCCCGGCGATATAATCGTCGGCGACGAGGACGGCGTCATCGCCGTCCGACCCGAGCAGGCAAGAGCCATAGCTGACGAGGCAAAGAAGCTCAAGGAAAAGGAAGAAGCCAATCTGCAGCTTATCCTCAAGGGCGAATCCGACCGTTCATGGGTGCAAAAGGCACTCGAGGAGCGGGGATGCAGGTTCTACAATTGCTCGTGGGATGAGCTGATGTAAAGGAGTTTACGCATGATAAAGCACATCGTTTTTTGGCGCATGAAGCCGGAGGCAAACGGCAACGACATGCACACCAATATCAAAATTGCAGCTGAGAAGCTCGACGAGGTCGCAAAGCAGTTCCCCAAGCTCAGGAGCATCACCCATCACACCTGTATTTTCAGCGGTGCACACTACTGGGACTATGTCGAGGAGATGGAGTTTGACGATCTTGACGCATTAAAGGAGTGGGCGGCGTTCCCGCCGCACAAGGCTCTGCACGATTTTGTCGAGAGCATAAGAACGGAAAGAGCCGCAGTCGACTACGAATTCTGATTAATAACAAAAACAGGTAGGTCTCAAACGAGGCCTACCTGTTTTTTGGCATATTTTACTCGATGCCGAGTACGGTGTAGCCGGCGTCCGTGACGGCTGCGGTGATAGCTGCGTTGTCGATATTTTCCGTCATGCTGACTATCGCCGTGCCTTTCTCGTGGCTGACCTCTGCGCCAGTTACGCCGCCGAGAGCCTCAAGTGCTTTCTTTACATGAGCCTCGCAATGCGAGCACATCATGCCTTCGATCCTGACTGTCTTTGTCATTGTTTTTTCCTCCTGCATTGAATTGATATCGTTTATAAGTGCGCCCAGCGCCTCGCCGGAAACGGCGTTTTTGCAGCGCCTGTCACGCTTGATAGAGTACATGTCGAACAGATTGAGCCGCAGTGCGTTTGTCACAACGCAGAAGCTCGAAAGGCTCATTGCCGCAGCGCCGTACACGGGATTGAGCTGCCAGCCGAACAGACCGATAAAGCAGCCTGCGGCGAGCGGAATGCCGATGACATTGTAGATAAACGCCCAGAACAGGTTTTCACGGATATTCGTGAGCGTTGCACGGGAAAGACGGATCTGCGCCGGAACATCGCTGAGCTTACTGTTCATCAAAACAACATCCGCAGCGTCGATGGCGACATCCGTGCCTGCACCGATGGCAATGCCGATATCGGCACTTGTGAGCGCCGGGGCATCATTTATGCCGTCGCCGACCATGGCGACCTTGCCGAGCGTCTTAAGTCTGGAAACAACGGCCTGCTTGCCGTCGGGCAGGACACCGGCAACGACATTGTCAATGCCCGCAGCGCTGCCGACCGCCGTTGCGGTGCGCAGATTATCGCCTGTGAGCATGACGACCTCGATGCCCATGCTTTTAAGCTCACGGACAGCCTCGGCGCTCTCGGGCTTGACGGTATCGGCAACGGCGATTATGCCCAAAAGCCTACCGTTTTCGGCAAACAGCAGGGGGGTGCTGCCCTTATCGGCGAGCGCTTCGGCGTTATCGAGCACCGCCTTGTCGGGGCTTGTCTGCCCTGCGATATATTTCATCGAGCCGCCGAGCAGCACCTTGCCGTTGCGCACGGCGGAAAGACCGTTGCCCGGCAGAGCTTTGAAGTCCGTGACCTCATCTGCGGTCAAGCTGTGCTTTTCGGCTTCCGCAACGACTGCACGGGCAAGCGGATGCTCGCTCTTGGCTTCAAGCGCATAGGCAGCGGCAAGAAGCTCCGCTTCCGTCACGCCGTCTGCCGGGTACAGCCCCGTGACCTCCGGCTCGCCCTTTGTTATGGTGCCGGTCTTGTCGAGCGCAACTATCTTCACCTTGCCCGCTTCCTCGAGTGAGACTGCGGTCTTGAACAAAACGCCGTGCTTTGCGCCGACACCGTTGCCGACCATGATGGCGACCGGCGTTGCAAGACCGAGCGCACACGGGCAGCTTATGACGAGGACGGAGATAGCCCTTGCAAGCGCAAAGTCAAAGGGCTTGCCGATGAGCAGCCATACGATGAGCGTTACAACGGCGATGCTCACGACCGTGGGCACGAAAACGCCGGAGACCTTGTCGGCAAGCTTTGCGATAGGCGCCTTTGTCGCGGCGGCGTCGCTCACCATCTTGATTATCTTTGAAAGGGTCGTGTCCTCGCCGACATGGGTCGCCTCGCAGCGGATAAAGCCAGAGGTGTTTATAGTCGCAGCGGACACCGTGTCGCCGACGGCCTTGTCGACGGGAATGCTCTCGCCGGTCAGTGCAGATTCGTTGACGGCGGTGTCGCCCTCCAAGACCACACCGTCAACGGGGATGCTCTCGCCCGGACGGACAACGAAAATGTCGCCGAGCCTGACCTCCTCAACGGGGACGGTGGTCTCTGTGCCGTCACGCACTATATTTGCCGTTTTCGGCGCAAGGCGCATGAGTGATTTCAGCGCATCGGTGGTCTTGCCCTTGCTGTGTGCTTCAAGCATTTTGCCGACGGTGATGAGAACCAGTATCATTGCCGCCGACTCAAAGTAGAACTCGTTCATCCACGGCATGGCCGCTTCCGAGCCGCCGTGCACCTGCGCATCGGTCATCATGAAAAGCGCATAAACGCTCCACAAAAACGAAGCCGAAGCACCCAGCGCAACGAGCGTATCCATATTGGGCGCACCATGCATAACGCTCTTAAAGCCGGAGACGAAGAACTTTTTGTTGATGATCATGATGATGATCGTCAGCAGAAGCTGGATAAGCCCCATAGCGACATGGTTGCCCTCCAGCCAAGCCGGTATCGGCCAGCCCCACATGTGAGCGCCCATGGAAAAATACATGAGTACAAGAAGAAAGCCAAGGCTTGTGAACAGCCTGCGCTTGAGTACCGGCGTGTCGTGGTCGGCAAGAGCATCCTCATCGGGCTTAGCCGCTTGAGCCGCACCATTGACCGACGCTCCGTAGCCTGCGTCCGTGACGGCGCGGATGATATCGGCATCCGCAGCCGAGCCCTCAACGCCCATGCTATTCGTCAGCAGGCTCACCGAGCAGGTCTCGACCCCCGGCACCTTCGACACCGCCTTTTCGACCCTCGCCTGACATGCGGCGCAGGTCATTCCGGTAACGATGAATTGCTTCATTTGAGTAACCTCTGGAGAGTATCGACAAGCTCGTCGATCTTACCGTCGTCGCCGTTTTTCACTCCCTCGGCAACGCAGGTGCGTATATGCGTTGACAAAAGCTCCCGATTAAAGGCATTCAGAGCAGCCGTTATCGCCGACACCTGAAGCAGGATATCGGGACAGTAGGCGCTGTTTTCGACCATCTTCTTTATGCCCCTGACCTGACCCTCAATGCGGTTTAAGCGGTTCATGAGCAGCTTTACCTCCTGCTCGGAGCGCATCTTGGTCTTGGCGCAGCAGCACTGCTTTTCCTGACATTCCATCCGTATACCTCCCGGGGGTATTTTCTGAGCGTGATTATATACCCCCAAGGGGTATCTGTCAAGCCATATACGACATATTTATTTTTGCATTTTTCAATGCTTCTATACAAACACAAACAGCGTGTGCTTTTCGCACACGCTGCCTGCATGGGATTGGGAAATATGTCAAGAGAGAAGTATCAGTTTTTATCCACAGTATTCACGCAGAATACGAAAACTGCGGCGGTGAAGAACACGAAGACGGACGAGATCATTGAGACCGTGCCGGTGAGGCTTGCCCATAGATAGGTGAATAATACGGTCAGAACAAGGCTCACGAGTGCGAGAATGACCAATGTTTTGGCGGACAATGCTTTCATATCAATACCTCCGAGATTTTTTGAGATTTTTGTTTTTTCGTCTTGATTGGATTATAAATGAGTGATATTATAAAGTGAAGTTACAAGATATTGAGAGAAATTTAAGTAAAACTTAAGAGGTAATATACATGGAAAGCTCAAGATGCAAAGCGTTTTTAGCCGCCGCCGAGTGCGGCAGCCTGACAAAGGCGGCCGAGAGGTTAAACTACACGGCCTCCGGCGTGAGCCAGCTCATTTCCGCAATGGAGGGTGACTTCGGCTTTTTGCTTTTAAAGCGCACGACGAGGGGCGTTGTTTTGACTGCCGAGGGTGAGAAGATGCTGCCGGCGGTGCGAGCATTTCTGTCGCAGGAAAACCGCGTGCACGAGCTTGCGGCGAATATAAACGGTCTGGATATCGGTCTTATAAATATTGCCACATATTCTTCGATAGCCACGCACTGGCTGCCGAAGGTCGTGGCGGCGTTCAAGAAAAAGTACCCGAAGATAACCGTAAACCTCATGGAGGGTGTGCGGCAGGAGGTCTTGCAGTGGATGGCAGAGGGCAGAGCCGATATCGGCTTCACCAGCGGCGGCGATGATATAGACGGCGACTGGGTGCCGCTTGCCGACGACCGAATGATCGCAATACTGCCGAGAGATCACCCGCTTGCCAATGCCGAGAGCTTTCCGCTTGAGCGCTGCAAACATGAGGGACTTATCATGCCTGCAATGGGCAAGGACGAGGATGTCATGACGATGCTAAAAAAATACGGCATTGAGCCGAATATCGTCTACTCGACCAACGAGAGCTATTCGGCATGGGCGCTTGTCGAAAACGGGCTCGGCATCAGCCTTACGAACGAGCTTATCGTAAACGGCTGGATATGCGATGTCGCAAAGGTGCCGGTCTCGCCGCCGGAGAAGATAACGCTGGGCATGATACTGCCGTCGGTAAAGCATGCTTCGCCGGCCGTGAAGCGCTTTATGAAATACGCCGTCAAAGAGCTCAAGCAGGAGTGATGTATAATTTTTGCGCCATTGCGGAATAATCTATATAAATAAGTTGACGGGAGCCGAGCAACTATCGGTTTTGACGGGCGGATTTCCGCTCACGCTGCGCCGAAGCCATTTCCGGCAAAACTGCGCAGCATCTGTCAGTAGTGTTTTTCGAGGGATTTTCGGCT